>Ga0224723_1000259_pt1 | contig 37126 bp, 26 predicted proteins | sample Balambano_FR2_Me_FD_161647 | JGI IMG/M metagenome (GOLD analysis project Ga0224723, IMG submission 161647) | Freshwater sediment microbial communities from Lake Towuti, South Sulawesi, Indonesia - Balambano_FR2_MetaG | ecosystem: Environmental > Aquatic > Freshwater > Lake > Sediment | place... | reverse complement strand
GGTGAGGGTGTGTTGAGCAATTGCTTCTAACTCCTCAGTGGGCTGTACTTTTTGTCCTTGTTTCATCACTAGTTGCATGAGCGGTTGCTCACCATTGGCGGCGGGTTCGGTGGCTAGAGCGAGGCGATCGCCCTCAAACTCCGGCGCTGCTCCTGTGAATTGACGAAAGATTTGCTTACGACCGGGATAGGTGACTTTGCCTCTGGACTCTTTCATTGCGGGAATTCCGTCGATTTCGACCAGTTTGTAAACACCGTTGGCGGGTGAACCTGTGACGAGTTTGGTGCCCAAGCCGTAACCGTCGATGCAGGCTCCGGCTTTTTTCAGGCGCAGAATTTCGTATTCGTCTAGGTCGCCACTGGCAAAAATGGGGACGGTGGGGAGGAGCGATCGCACCCGCTGCGACAATTCCACCAGATCGCCTGAATCTAGCCGCACGCTGCGTAGCTCCATTTCTCCAGCCTTGACCCGTTCTGCCAATCGGCTTGCAGCCGCAACCGAATCGTAGGTGTCAATCAGCAGCGGCGCACCGGGAAAGTAACGGTGAAACGCCGTGAAAGCCTGATCTTCACTGCCTTGAATTGCAGTCAGCGCCATCACCAATGAATGAGCCATTGTGCCGCTGGGCTGACGACCGAGTTTTAGCGCAGCTAACACATTAGACGTTGAATTTAAACCTGCCGCCAACGCTGCCCGTGCCGCCCAGAGGGAAGCCTGGGGGCTAAAGGCGCGGCGCGTCCCAAACTCTAGCAGCGTCGCTTCCGGCCCTGCCACATCCCGCAGTCGAGCCGCCCGCGTTGCAATCAAACTTTGGTAGTTCAGCACATTCAGCAGGTAAGTTTCGACAATCTGCGCTTGCCACAGCGGAGCCTCCACTCGCAACAGCGGCTCATTAGCAAACACAGCGGTTCCTTCAGGCACAGCCCATACGTCGCCCGTGAATTGAGCCGTTGCTAACAGTGACCAAAATTCGGCAGGCGCGTTGGCAAAAATTCCAGTCGCTTGCAGTGCAGCAATCTGAGTGGGGGTAAAGCGCAACTGCTCCAGATATTCCAAGACCTGAGCCAAACCCATTGCAATCAGATAGCCAAAATTTTGAGGCAGATGCCGCACAAACATTTCAAAGCTTGCCTGTCGCTGGTCTAGACCTTCGCCGACATAGCAAGCCGCCATTGTCAACTGATAAAGGTCAGTTAGAAGTCCGTAGTCCTCCTGATTCAGGTTGAGGGTTTTGTCTTGCATGAGGCTTTACCTAAACCAGTTTGCGAGAATGGATCAAGTGGAATGTAGCTGCCTTGAATGGCGATCGCCCCAAAAACAAGCTGCCTCTAATTATAGTTATTTCTACCAAAAACGTCTTGCAAAGATCCGATCAAGACTCTTCACATTACTTTACCAAACTTGCCGGAAATACGTGAAAACTACAAAAAACCTAGCTTCTAGCGATGAAGCATCTCTCTAAAGCATTCCACTTGTATTAAATACAACTAAAATACAGGCGATTTGGATTAACTAAGCAGAAAGAATTGGCATAAACTACTCCCAATTACTTCAAACCCTCTGTGCCAGCAAAAGATATTTACCATGACACCGTGAGGTGTGCCCTACAGAACGATGGGTGGACAATTACTCATGATCCGTTCCCGCTTCAAATTGGGAAAAAGCGTTTATCGGCTGATTTAGGTGCAGAACGTCTAATTAGTGCTGAGAAAGGACTGCAAAAGATTGTCGTGGAAGTAAAAAGCTTTGTAGGTCAATCTGACGTAAAAGATTTGGAACAAGCATTGGGACAGTACGTTTTGTATCGTCAAATTCTGAATGAAATGAGTGTTGAGCGGAGCCTTTATCTAGCTGTGTCTCAACCGACCTTCAACAGCGTATTCACTATAGAATTAGGACAGGTATTACTCAGGAATCAGGTGATCAAGCTGATTGTCTTTGACGATGAAAGTGAGGCGGTTGTGCAATGGATACCCGATTAAAATACCAATACGCTATTAAGAGCGTTTTGCAAGATCATGCTGATTATCGTGCTACTTTGCCTGATGATTATACTTGCCAAACTGTATTTGATGATGAACGAGGACAATATTTAATCTTAGACTTTGGTTGGAGCGGTGATAAATATCTCCATGCAACACCAATTCATATTAGCCTGATTGGTCATAAGGTTTGGATTCAATATGATGATACTGAAGAGGGTGTAGCAACTGATTTAGTGGCAGCAGGTATTTGTAAAGAGGACATAGTATTAGGCTTCCGTCATCCAAAAGTACGGCAGCATACAGGTTTTGCCGTAGCATAGTCCGACAGCTACAAACTACTCCACAAATCCGTATCCAACCTCTAACCAACTCCATGTACTGTCGCACATGGGGTGTATGATAGATCACCACAATGTCTTGTTTTGGCACTCCCTTTTCTACTAAATAATCGGCGATCGCCTTCCCTACCCAGTAGACTCAAAAGAGTTGCTCTTTGATCTTTTCTAGTACTTTTGGCTGCGATGGATTCTCAGCGGTTATATCAACAGCTCCTTCAGCTTGACCAGCGAAGCTACAAGGCATACAAGCAGATCGCGGGAATCTATCAGTTTCCTGGCTTTCGGTTAAGCATTGACTATGTGCAGGGCGATCCGTTTGCGTCACCGAGTCGGCTACGGGTGCAGATTCCACAGACAGATTCTCAGGAAACGGATTCAAGAATTAAATCTTTTCCAGAAGAACTGTACCGTTCTCATAGTCGGGAAGTTGCGCTGCGAGATTATCTCACCCGCCAGTTTGCTCAGGTTGCGGCGGAGGTGAGAGGGCAGCGCGGCAGCGGCAATAGTGGATTGATTGCGATCGCCCCCACCAGCCAGCAAGTCCTGGAGCGCACTTCCGTTCTGATCACGCCTCAACAGCTTGAAGCCCGTTTTGTGGTTGGGCTTCCGGCGCGTGGCAGGACGGTTTTAGGCAAACAGGCAGCAGAGCTACTGTGTGAGGATTTGCCGCTGATCGTCGATCGCGCTCTCAACTACGTTCAGCTAAATTCTGCTGAACTTCAGCATCATGTTGAAACGGTCGAGGATGCAGACTGGCTCAGGCAACAGCTTGTAGAGCGGAGACTGGTGACGTTTGTTGCCAATGGAGCCATTTTGCCGCGCCAAAGCGGAGTGGACGATCGCCCCCTAGCTCAAAATGCGCTACCTTTTCAGTCACCCGACTCACTGCAAGTCAGCTTTCACCGTCCTAACCAGGGTGAAATTAGCGGCATGGGAATTCCCGCTGGAATCACGCTGATTGTGGGCGGCGGCTATCACGGCAAATCGACCTTGTTAAGAGCGATCGCCCTCGGCATTTACAACCGCATTCCCGGTGATGGGCGAGAATTTGTTGTCACCGATCCAGCAGCCGTAAAAATTCGGGCAGAGGATGGTCGCAGCGTTAGCGGGGTAAACATTTCGCCGTTTATTAACCACCTACCTCAAGGCCGTTCTACCGAGCAGTTTTCAACTGAGAATGCTAGCGGTAGCACTTCTCAAGCTGCCAACATCATGGAAGCGCTAGAGGCTGGAGCAACCGTGCTGCTGGTCGATGAAGATACCTCAGCGACAAATTTTATGATCCGCGATCGCCGAATGCAAGCGCTCATCGCCAAATCAAAGGAACCGATTACTCCATTTGTCGATAAGATTCGCCAACTTTATCAGGACTACAGCGTGTCTACCATTCTGGTGATGGGCGGTAGCGGCGATTATTTTGACGTGGCAAATACAGTGATTGCGATGACCGATTTTCAGCCACAGGAAGTGACAGAGCAGGCAAAGGCGATCGCCCAGCAATACACCACCGATCGTACTCCTGAGGGCGGCAGTCAGTTTGGGGCGATCGCCCAGCGCATTCCCAAATTTAAGCCCCTCGAAAAAAGAGACGATCGCCCTCCTCGCACCAAAGCTCGAGACATAGACGAACTAGTGATTGGCGCAGAAACCATTGATTTGACGGCTATTGAACAAATTGCCGAAGTCAATCAGCTACGGGCGATCGGGGCAACCCTCACCTACATTCAGCAGCACTATTTGGATGGTCGATATTCACTCAGAACCATTCTGGAACATGTCACTGCTGACTTGCAGTCCGGTAGTCCAGACATTCTCACGGCTTTTCCTCAAGGTGACTTGGCGATGTTTCGTCCTGACGAACTGGCGGCGGTGATTAATAGAATGCGATCGCTTAGCGTAGAGTCCTAAACTACATCACCACAGAAAGCTCATCCACCAACCTAAACCGCCCCCGGTACACGGCTCTCAGCAGGCGATCGACAGCGAACCTTTCCTCATCGCTGATGGACTCATCCAAAATTGCCGCCATTAGCCCGTAACGATCTGCCAGCGTAATATTGCCTGACTCAGCGACATCAGCGGTGAGTTCTGCAAGAGCGGTTGGCAGTAGAGAAGGCACAACAGGCATGAATGAGCGAAGCAATGCTACGTATATAAGAATGCCTGATTAAGTGAAAACCCTCAGTGATTTTTAGGCAAAAAAATTGTGATCTTGATCACTGGTTATTGGTCATTGGTTGGTGGCTGTTTACAAATGACAAAGGACGAATGACGGAATGTGCAATTTTTTTCCAGAAAACCCCTTACCCTTTGTCTTCTACCTTTCGCTATACAGTTGAGTTGCAGCAAGTTCTGATTGATAGGGTAATTATGCCAACCATGCCAACCATGCCAACGATTTTGGCGCTTGATTTTGACGGGGTTGTTTGTGACGGGTTGATTGAATACTTCCAGACGGCATGGCGAGCATACTGTCAAATTTGGTTACCTGAAAACACCACGCCGCCGGAGGGGTTGGCTGAACAGTTTTACCGCCTGCGTCCCGTAATTGAGACAGGTTGGGAAATGCCAGTGCTGTTGCGATCGCTCCTGCTCAACGCACCAGAAGATGAGATTTTAGAAAATTGGCAAGCGATCGCCCAGCAGCGCATCACAGCAGACCAACTCAACCCAGGTGAAATTGCGGACAGCGTTGATCGAGTTCGAGATGAATGGATTGCGTCTGACCCGGAAGACTGGCTGGCACAACACCGCTTTTATCCGGGCATCATCCCGCTGTTGCAGCGAACTCTAAAAAGCGCCATTCATCTGGTGATTGTCACGACTAAAGAAGGTCGATTTGTGCATCAGCTCTTACAGCAGCAGGGAATTAATTTGCCAACGGCTCAAATCTATGGCAAGGAGGTAAAACAGCCCAAATCGCAAACTCTACGCGCTCTGCACGAGCAATTCTCTAACAGATCTGGTCAGCCTGTTTTCGTTTGGTTTGTAGAGGATCGGCTGAAAACGCTGCAAACCATCCAAAATCAGCCAGATCTAAGCTACGTCAAACTTTATTTAGCTGATTGGGGCTACAACACCGCTAAGGAGCGGGCGATCGCCGATCAAGATCCTCAAATCTGGCTTTTGTCGCTTAAAGCAGTGGAGCAGGAATTTTTGGTATTCTCTTGACAGATAGGCTTCTCTTGTAAAAAGCTCTGGCTGTCTAGCTAAATAGCACCCTAAACTAGAAGGCAGAGCAGCCCCATTTTTAAGTTTCCTCGTTTTTTGACAAAGAATCTTAAGTTAGTATTAAAATGCGTAACATAGCATCGTGTTTTGAGCAGTGAGGTTAACTCGTAATCTCAGTTTCCCTTCAAAGACACACGAGCCATCTTTTCATGAAGGTGCCGGATAGCCGCCTCCGTGAGTGCCTCGTCTAGATTCTCTTAGGTCATTCCCCTGATCAGTTATTCCCCCGCCAGAGAGTATGGACTTGGAACTTCCTTTTGCTTCCGGACTTAAATGCATAGCAGGTCGCCCGCTAATCTTGGCTGTTGATGACCATGAAGACAATCTAATGATGCTGCTTCATGCCCTGGATCTGTTTGGGTTTTCTAGCATCAGCACCTTGAAGGGGCAAGCGGTCGTGCCGCTGGCTCAAACCTATCAGCCCGACCTAATTTTGATGGATATTGTCTTGCCCGATATGAGCGGGATGGATGTCATTCGCCGCCTCAAACAAACTGTTGAAACGGCTCACGTTCCTGTGATTGCTGTTACGGCTTTGGCCAGGGCAGAGGAGCGCGATCGCATCCTCCAAACGGGCTGCGAAGGTTACATTTACAAACCCTACAACTTAGATGAACTAGAGGCTATGCTTCGGCAGCATCTAAGTCGTATGGTGTCTGTTTCCTAAGTTTTGCTTTAGCAGAAGGCTCTCGGACTTGAGGCTCTGCCTCCAGAATGACGATCATGCCTGTTCGTCCGGTCTCCAGCTTTGCATCGCTCAACAAATCAGTCACGCTGACTCCCAGCACCTCTTCAATCAGTTCAGCTAGCTGAGGTTGAAGTGCTTTATCCAGGTCAAAGTGAACCTGCTCAGCCAGATCTTCTCGCCCTGCACTTGACAAAAGCTGCTCAGCCTGAGTGATTGCCTCTTCAAGCACAATCATCAACTTTTCGCCCAGGATATTACAGGTCACTTTGTCGGGTCGATGTCCGAGTTGAGTTCGATACAGAGCTTGAATTCGCTGAGAAAGAGTTCTCTCAAGCTGACCGCGAGTAGGATCAGGACTTTGCGAAGACTGCATAGATGGAAGAACTTAGGAAAGTAAAAGGATATGAGGGGATAAAACTATCTACTTGTAAGTTTAGGAATCTTCAATGTAGCTAATTTTTATTAATAATACTGCAAAAAGCATTAGCCTCCTACAGCAATACTAAATAGTTATAAGAAGCGGTACTCGATGCACGAATTTGAGCTTTCATAAAATTATCTTATTTACCATCCTATTCACACGCCAGATAGGACTGCTATATTGGGGCTGCTATGTTAAGACCGCTTTCAAGTCATTGTCCTGATGGTTGACTCGCTTGGGTGTATGAGTAATTGACTTTCAGCATAAGTTGTTCGGCGTTGACATAAAAATACCGTCTTTTATCGGTTGAACTCAGACTATGCGTGTTTCCACAACTGCGCTTTACACACTGGCTGCCCTGATTGCTGGAGACTTGACTCAGCAAGCGATCGCCAAGCCCGTTTCTGACACTGCTCCAAAACATCCCGAAGCAGGCGACATCGAAAGTGCTGCTGAGTTAGTGCCAAGTTCAGTCGATTCAGTCACGCCACCTGAGCAACTAGAAGCGATCGCCTTTGCCGAAGCTGTCCTGACTCAGTACTCAGAAGAATATACCCGCGAACTCACTGAGGTCGGTGATTTAGAAGCAGAAGAGACGGTGAGTGTTGCGATCGCCCCAGACGATAGCAGCACTGCGGAGATTGCCGCCCCGGAAATTAGCGCTGCGGAAATTAATATTGCCGCAATCAATATCCTTGCAACGATGCCTGCTCCCGAAACGACAGGCGTTGAGCATAGTTCGTTTTACCTAAACTCAACAGAAAACTTAGTAGAAAGTCCAGTAGAAAGCATTGATGTAGTAAGTGAGTTAGCCGATCTCCAGACAGTTTTAACTGAAGAATGGGCGGCTGATCTGGCTTTTAGCAGTTACTATGAGTCGGCCGTTGCGCCACCGGAAGCGATCGCCCTACCAGAACGACTGCCATCAGAGCTAAAAGTTATTGAGGCGATTGCTACTCCAGAGTTCTTTATGCCGGAGCAATCTGGACGGTCGCTCAATGACCTGGAAGCTCCAGTTAACGTACTGCTACCCGTCACACTCTCCTCTGAAGCAACTCAAACCCATGCTCTGAATGCCCTGGAGGAGGATGAAGACCTCTGGATTCAAGCCATGATTGAATCTGAGTTTGCTCAAGAACCTACAGCAAACTGGGTTGCGGCATCAACAATGGAGTTTGAGGAAGAAGGGGCGATCGCCTCTATCCCTGAACCACGCATTCCCTCAACATTCAGCACACTCTCCTGAAACAGCGTGTAGGCATATTCCTAAGTTCCAGAGTTAAAGCAGAACAGCAACAGGATTGACGCAAACAGAACGCAAAATCAAGCGATCTCCATGTCAACAAGGGGCTTAAGCCCCTTGTTCCACAGGGATGCGCGTAAATCCTGAGTAAGAGAGGCAGGGACTTTGCCCCCGTCTCTTTGGTTTGCTCAGATCTTGCACCAAACTGGTTTGTTGCCCGATGACCTGCCCTAGAGTCAATTCCGGTTCAATCGCTTACAGCAATTTTCACTTGGATAAACCACAAATCTTGGTAAGGGCGGTTCGCGAACCGCCCCTAGCGTTATGGCTTACTCATCTGAAAATGGCTATAAGTCCGTTGAAACAGACTCAAATGCTCCTAGAAGCTTAGAGACTGTTTGTAAATAAATTTGAAGAAGCTGAAACAGGCTTCAAGACTTGATCCTCCCTAACCCTCCTTAAAAAGGAGGGAACCGAACCAAAAGCTTGAAGTCCCCCTTTTGAAGGGGGGATTTAGGGGGATCTAAATCTTTGTTTACAAACAGTTTCTTAGTTCAACTCGTTTTAACGAGCTTTAGCTTTGAGCCTGAGATGGATCTCAAGGCTCTAGGGCAATGCCTCCTGCCGCTAGTGCAAGTCGCTTTACCTGAATGATTGGCACTACACCAACAAGGAGATTTCTAAGAAAGAATTTACCCTTAGGTAGAGGTTAGGTTTTGTCAGAATCTTTGCAGTTGACCGACGTTTTGATGCTAAACCTGCCCCTACAGGTATTTTGTTTGCTAGAAATCTCCTAAGACAATCTCACAAAGGGGTAGGATCAGATTCTAGCTAGAGTAGATTCGACCAGTCTACTTAAGTTGCAATATGGCAGCAAGATAGCTTATCTAAAACTTGGAAAAGTCAAGGAAATCGCAAATTTTTAGGATTTTTTTCGCTATTTTTCAATCTTAAGGATAAGCTTGTAAAAACGTTTAGCTTTAGTCTGTTAATGGCGTTAATGGCACAATGGAAAGCAGTCCTTTAGGTACTTTTCCAAAGCCACATAATCGAATTCCGTAGCAATACGGTTGAGTCTGTGACTTTACCATTGATAGAAATACGCAAGATAGTGTTATTTTATTTTGCGGTGCAGCTACCTGTCACGGGTTCTGTGTGTCCCGGTCATACTACGCAAACAAAATACATCGCTGAACCATGATGTCATTGTGGTTCAATGAACTAGCTGGACAGAGTAGGCTAGTTGGGCAAATAAGACTTGTACGGCAAGTCAAACATCAGGTATGGGCATCCGCATTTTACGAGTTGTTGAGTAATCCTCGATACATTGATATGGCTAGTAAAACGATCACCTTTCGGCTGCCAGCAGAAGTAATCGAGGTTATCGAAAGTCAGGCTAGGACAACAGGCAGAAACCGTACTGCTATTGTGATTGAAGCTCTAGCTCAAACCTACGGACTTCACCCCCCGTCTCCTGCACCCGTCACCACTGAAATTCTTCAGCAGCAGCTAGACGATCTGCAAGAGCAAGTCACAACGCTGTCACAACAGCTTGCCGAAGCAAATCAAAAATCTCTTTCAAATGGCAATACTGCTGACCTGGTACAAATTCTTGAGCAAGCCATTCGTTCTTTTCAAACGTTTAGTATTCAACCTTCAGAAGATTTAGCGGCTGGAAACTGGCTGGCTCAAACTGCCCAAACTGTGACTGAGGCGTTGCCCGATGACTCAAGTTGGGGAAAGCAGCTTGTTGATGAGCAGCTACAGCTGATTGCTCAGCTAAAGCAACAGGCGAAGGCACTTGACCAGATTCTCGCTGCCTCTCCTGGCTTAACCTGTGTTCAAGACCGCATGGGACGCTGTACCTACATCAATCCAGCAGGAGCGCGGATGCTGGGTTATGAGCAGGGCTATTTTCTGGGCAGAACTTTTCATGAGCTAACTCTGTCTGACGAGATGATGGATCTGCTGGTCAAGAAGAGCGAGGCGATATTTACAGGGGGTCGTCCTATTAACGGTGAGCTTGCCACATCGACCCCATCGGGAACCAAGAGCTGCGAGTATGCATTAAACCCAATTCATGGGGTTAATGGCACGATTGATGCGGTAATTTGCACGGCTTGGGAAATTACTGAACGCAAGCAAGCTGAAATTGCGCTGCGGGAATCGGAAGAGAAGTATCGCAATTTGTTTGAGTTGGCGAATGACTCTATTTTTATTATCGACGTATCTTCGGGTAGCATTCTGAATGCAAATCGCAATGCGGCTCGTCGGCTGGGGTACACCCGTCGCGAACTACTGCAACTGACGTTTACAGACATTGAAACGCCAGAAGCTACCGCAAGTCGGGAAGCTAAAATTGTGCCTGAGCTTCAGCGCACGGGGAATGTCATTTTTGAGCATATTCTGCGACACAAGAATGGCTCGGAGCTTCCGGTTGAGATTAGCTGCCGACTGATTGAATATGGCGATCGCCTTGTTTTTCAAAGCTTTGCTAGAGACATCACCGAACGCAAACAGCTAGAAACTGCCCTGGAAGAGCGCGTCAAGCAGCGCACCGCCGAGTTGTCCCAGGTTAATGAGCTATTGCAGCAGGAAATTGAAGAACATAAACGCACTGCGGCTGCCCGGGACGAAGGCGAACAGCAGTTTAGCAATCTGGTCGAAACCATGAGTGACGGGTTTGTGATTGCAGATCACAACAACATCTATACCTACGCCAACGATCGCATCTGCCAGATGTTGGGCTACGAGCGAGATGAGATCGTTGGGCACGAGAGCTTTAGCCTGGTTTGTGAGACAGACCACGAGCTACTTCGAGAGCAAATTGCTCGACGCACGAAGGGCGAACGCAGCACTTATGAAATTGCCTTTCGCCATAAAGCAGGGCATCCGGTTCACACTATCTTTTCGGCAACGCCGATGCTCAGCACTGAGGGGCAACATCAAGGCAGCTTTGGTGTTATCACCGATATCACAGAGCGAAAACAGGCAGAGGAGCAACTGCGAATCAGCGAAGAAGGGCTGCGGATGCTGATCCAAAATTTGCAGATTGGGGTGCTGATCCAGGGAAGCCAAACCGAAATTTTGTTCTGCAATCCGGCCGCAATGCAACTCTTAGGACTGGACAAAGAGCAGCTTTTGGGCAAAACCTCCCTGGATGATGACTGGCAGGTTATCTCAGAAGATGGTTCTCCCTTTCCGAAGGAAGCTTTGCCTGTGCCCAGGGCGATCGCCACTCGTCAACCAGTCCATGATGTTGTCGTGGGTGTGTACCGTCCCAGCTATGACGACTGGGTACAGCTTTTGGTCAACGCAGATCCGCAGATTGAGCCAGATGGCTCGATCAGACAGGTTTTTTGCACCATCACTGAATGTTAACCACAGGGAAACTGAAACCTCAGAGATCTCCCATAAGCTTCTGGTTCCCAAGCTAGAGACTAGGAGCGAGTGCAACGAACCACCCCTTCTGCTTCCCTTTAGAGCGGCAAAGTAATTTCCTCCGCAACCTCACTTTCAGAGATGACCTTAAACGCTTCAACGGAAATTTGTAACGCTTTGGCGATCGTAACCGTTTGTTGAAGCGAGTCTGACACTTGACGAGAGCGATCGGAAGTTTGCTTCGACTCTTGGGCAACATCTCGCATCAGTCCTGTGATTAGCAAAGAGGTTTGGGTTTGAGATACGGTTGCCTCTGAGATTGACTTCACCAACTGGTTGATTTGATGAGAAACCTCCACAATCTGGTTTAGGCTCATCCTGGCATCTTGTACCAGGCGAGTTCCTTCTACCACTTGTGAAGTGCTTTGCTCCATCGCCTCAACCACCTGATTGGTTTCTGCCTGAATTGTGGCAACAATTTCTTCAATGTCTCCGGTTGCCCTGGCGGATTGGGTGGCGAGTTCTCCAACCTCTTCGGCAACGATCGCAAATCCGCTTCCGTCTTTCCCAGCTCGTGCAGCCTCGATTCCAGCGTTGATAGCGAGTAAGTTAGTTTGCAGAGCAATTTTTTCAATCAAAGACACAACTTTAGAAATTTGCTGAGAGGCTTCACCCAGGCGCTTAATTTTTTTGGCGGTTGAGCCGATCGTGTCTCTCAAGCTGAGAATGTTTCGCACGGTTAAATCCATTGCGGCTCCACCTGCTTCGGCAGTTGTCGAGGCTTTGTCAGAGACTTCTGCAGCCTGACGAGCGCTCTCCGCCACCGCCCGAATCGAGTGGGTCATTTGCTCAACCGAGTTTAGCGTGTAGGACATTTCCTCGGCTTGCTGAAGGGCTGAGTTGGCAAGCTGACGGATTGAGCCTTCGCTATCGGCGATCGCCTCACTTACCTCAAAGGCAGATCGTTTCACCTGCGTCACGATCTGGCGCAAACTTTCCACAATGGAGTTAAAAAAGTCGGCAACCGTACCGATTTCACCCGTTGTCACCTCTGCCCGAATAGTCAAATCACCCTGTGCTGCGGCCTCAACCTGACTAAGCAAGTAAATTAGACTTTCCTGAAGCTCTTCCCGCTGCTGGCGCTGTTCTCTAGCCAGATTTTCTGCCTGCTGACGCGCCCGGTGCAGTTCTTCTAGAAAACCGACGCGATCGAGAGCTAGCCCCACCTGGGAGGCGACCTGCTTAAAAAATACGAGATCTGCCTCTTGCCAATTGCGCGGAGCAGAACATTGATGCGTCACAAGCAACCCGTGCAGCCGATTGTAAGCCAGGATGGGCGCAACCAGATTAGCTTTAATCTCAAAGGGTTCTAATTGCCCCAGATAGCAGTCGCTTAAGCCTGCCTCGTAAATGTTGGCGGTTGCTTGAACCCGACCTGCAAGATATTTGCCGATGTATTTCTCAGCAAAACAAGGATCGGCGATGTTCGCACCCAGCGCTTTAGGAAAACCCCGGTTGACGGACTCTGCCACAATTTGCCCTTGCCAGTTTTCGTCAAATAAATAGACAACCACCCGATCGGTTTTTAGGCTTTCTCGTACCCCTGTCGTAGCGATTTTATAGACCTCTCCAACATAGGCAGCCGTGCTAATCGCAGAAGTGATTTCGCTTAGTTTTTGAGTGCGATAGAGGGCCAAGTCCTTTTGAGCGAGATAGTTCATCCGGTCAAGGGCAACCCCAACCTGACTGGCAACTTGCTTGAAGAAGGTAATTTCTGGCTCTTGCCACGCCCGCGCTGTCGAGCATTGGTGAGTCACGAGTAACCCGTGCAGCTTGTCATAAGCCAGAATGGGCGCAACTAAGTTTGCTTTTACAGCAAAAGGCTCTAGCTGCCCCAGATAGCAGCCGCTCAATCCGGCTTCGTAAATGTTGTTGGTTGCCTTAACGCGCCCCGCCAGGTACTTGTCGATGTACTGATCGGCAAAGCAGGGGTCGGCAATGTTAGCACCTAACGCTTCAGGAAAGCCTGCCCCAACCGCTTCGGCGACAATCGTTCCCTGCCAATTTTCGTTGAAGAGGTAAACCAAAGCCCGATCGGTTTTTAGGGCTTCTCGCACACCCGCGATCGCGCACTGATAGATTTCTCCGATGCTATCTGCATTGGCGATCGCCCCAGTAATTTCACTAAGCTGCTGATTCCGCAAGATAGCGCCATCTTTTTGCATTAAAAAAATCACCCGATCGACCGCCAGCCCAAGCTGAAGCGCTAGCTGTTGCAGGAAATCAACTTCGGGTTGCTGCCAAACGTGAGGTGCCGCACAGTGATGAGCAACCAGCAGCCCGTAAAGTTCACCATCTCGCAGGACAGGCGTAACCAAATTGGCTTTGACCTTAAGCTGTTCCATCAGCCGTAAATGATCGGGATGAAAGCCTGCTTCATCAACATTATTGGTTGCGACAACTCGTCCTTTTCGGTAAGCCTCGATCAAATCTTGCCCAATGCAGGCATCTTCGATTCTGCCTCCCCCGGCGCGAGGGTATTTAGAATCAACTGCCTCGGCTGAGATGTAGCCACTCCAGTCAGGCGAAAACCGATAGACCACAACCCGGTCGGCTCTTAAGATTTGTCGCGCCCCCTGCACAGCCACCTGGAACAGGGTTTCCAGGTTTTGTAGCGTGCGCGTTTCAGAAGCCGCAATGGTGCTGAAAAACCGAGCTTGTTCAATAAAAAATTGGGCTTGTTCGAGTTCCTGAGTCTGGCGACGGATTTGTTGGGTCATGGCAACTTCTGAAGCCGTAACCTGCTCTACCAGTTGGTTGAAGGTGTTGGCAAGCTGCCCAACTTCATCATCTCCAGAGGCATCTGCCCGAATGGTGCGATCGCCCTCCAAAAACCGATGGGTCGTCTGATGTAGCTGCTTCAGCGGCACCGAAATCTTTTTTCTTAGCACGGCTGCTAGCACTACTCCAACCCCCGCAGCAGCAGTGGCGATCGCCAGCAACCCTACCCCTCGCAGCAATACAGCACTGGAGATTCCTGGCGTTTCCTGAGCAACCATGCCCTTCAAATGACTGGATTGAACCAACACAGCCTGACTTGCTAACTCATCAGGAAATGACACTGACTGCTCCAGATTTCGTTTGACCCGTGACGAAAACTCTACCTCAAAATTTTCAACCTGCTGACTTTCAACGCTAACAACACGGGCACTTTCAGCTTGGCTGTACGTCTGTCTCTGTAGCAGGTTTATTCGAGTGTTGTTAGCCTTTGCCGCAGCCAGTTTAGCCTCAATCTCGCTCACCGGATGGGTTTGTCCCGCTGAAGCCAGCAAAACGGCTCCCGCTCCTGCCAAACTCGCAACAGAAACCGTTTCAGCCATAAGCCCTCTCATTCCAACTCTCTTTAAGGTTCCAAAAGACGCAGCTTCATGTAAAAACGGTGTAACCAACAATTTATGACTGGAAGAAGGCTTTTGAGACTTCTTGAACAGAGCCTCAGATTGGGACTGCCTCAACGCAATCTCAGAATTAGCCGTCATTTTTGAAGGGTTTAGTTCAGATGCAGTTTGATGTTGCACTTGGGAATTAAAAGCTGAATCCGAGTGAAATTGAATTGCCATAGCTTAGTTTTCCAGAAGGTGGTAAACCAGGGTTAGAAGCTTGACCTGGTGAGAATTAAAGCGAAAATACAGTGCAAAGAACTTGTGTGGGAAGAGAGTATTCAAGCAGCTAAACGATACTTGAATCGCCACAAAATCTCACAGACTCCTACAGGAAGTCTTCTGAGGAATCTTCTAAAGTCAAGTTTGAGTCTTCCAGACTTAATAAAATCTGTCTGCAAGCAAACCTTGCAGACTCCGAGCCACCCCCACTCAAGACCGCTACACTAGCGGCTCCTCCCACTGCTTTGGCGGCTTTAGCCATTTCAACTGTGACCTGGAGGACACAAGCATTAAAATCTTTTTCAGATTCAGGATTGGCTTTAGGATGCTCAAATTTCCAGGCTTCAGCTAAAAAAAGCGCCATTTTTGCCAAAGCTCGTTTTAGTGTGGGACTCGCTAATGAGATAGGTTGACCGTCAAGACTAAGTAGCTTTAGCCGAGCAGTTGTTTTTTGTGAATGGCGAGATGAGTTCATAAGACTGATATCTCAACAACTTCATGTTTGAAATAGTGGACAGATGAAAACACACGAGTAAAAAAGCTGACTGGGCAACCTGTAAAACTCTCATTACTCTCTAGCCAAATTAAGCGAGGTCATAGCTTCCCAAATCAGCAGACACTAGGGAAGAAAAGTTATTTCTGTCAGTCAACAACCCGTCTTGACTTAGCTCGACTTTATCCAAATTGCATCAGGCATGACTTCAGTTGTAATTGGATAAAGTCGATAAAGTCGAAAGCTTACACTAGCGCTTGAAGACTCAAAGCCAATGTGTTTAGCTGTTCGGTTCCATTTCTTGTTTGGACTAAACCTGTAACAGTTTCTTCAGCCCCTTTGTTCAGCGTGTTCATTGCTTCGATGATTTGTTGCATTGCGCTGACCTGTTGTTTCAAATTCAACGAGACTTGCTGATTGCTAATTACAACCGAATTGGCTGCATCTTCCACCCCCGAAAATGCTTGTTCAGCTTGTTTAGCGATTTGCACTCCTGCTTTCATTGTTTTGGTTCCTTCTTCTGTCACCATGACCGTCGCATTAATAGCTTTCTGAATTTCAGAAATCAGTAAGCTAATTTTGTCAGCAGACTGTTGGCTTTGGTCAGCTAATTTTCTAATTTCCTGAGCAATAATAGCGAAGCCCTTACCATGTTCTCCGGCGCGAGTTGCTTCTACGGATGAATTGAGGGCAAGCATATTGGTCTGGCTGGCCAGGTCAGAAACCAGACTGGAAATGCTACCGATTTGACTGGCTTGCTCACTGAGATCAACAATTTGTTGGGCGATCGCCTCGACTCGCTTTTCCATCGCAAACATCTCTTCTACGGTTTGCCCGACTGCCTGAGTGCCGTTTTCTGTCAGTTGAAGTGCTTGCTGGGCGGCTGCAACGGCTGACTGTGCCTGTTCTGCCGATTGACGACAGGATGCTTCCAACTCTGCCACCGTTGTTGTGGTTTCATTCACCGCAGTAGCTTGTTGATTTGCAATCTGCTCATGCTGTTTAACGGTGACGACAATGTCGTTAGAGGTTGCTGTAATTGTCTTTGCCGATCGCAATAGATTTTGGGCAATATTGCGCCCCAACAGAATTGAGAGGAGGGTTGCACCTCCCACTGCGGGAATCAAAATACTCAATAACAGAATGGTCAACTGATTGGACTGTCGCAGCGCTTGTTGATATGCCTCGGCACCGCTTTCTTGCTCGAGCAAGATTTGTTCGGTCAACAGCTGAATAGTTTCCCTACCAAAAGGAGTAGTGGTTGCAGCACGATAATCAGCTGCTTCTTCAGTCCTACCCGCTTCGATAAAGTCAAACCATTGCGGCCTTGCTGCTATATATCGCTGGTAAGCTGCTTCTAGTTGCTCAAATTTTTCCCGTTCTTCTGGTGTAAGCTCTAGGGAGCGATAGTGGTCAAACGCCTGTTGAATATTCTTGTATAGCTGTGGCTCTTCATTGCGAATATTTTGGCGTTCTTCTGGTACAACTAGGAATTGAGGAAAGCCATAGCGCAGTTTCCACAAGTTGGTTTCTGCTACAGCTAAATCTACTGCACCCTGAAGTTTGTTTTTGTAGAGATTCTCCGATTCGGCGGTCAATTTTCGAGTGTTTTTCCAACCGACGAAACCAACACCTGCAATCAAGGCAATCAAGGTTCCAAGACTGACAAACAATTTGGTGCGAATTCCAAAGGTCATAGTTCGTATCTTTCCTTTTAAGTCTCAAAATTAGATCGGCTAGATTCGACCCTATCCAAGTTCTGAACCTCTTGTTTTACAGTGGTTCTGGCACTACTTCAAGGTATGTATTTGCCCCATCCAATATCGGTAATCCCCTTTGATATTGAACAAGAGCTAGAGCCTGAATGTAATTCAGACCCCATTCAGAATGACTTCGGTTTCAAATGGATCAAGTTGAACTGAGGAGACGGGTGAATCCATCCAAACTCAACGCTTGTACACACGACTTTCAGGTAATCTTTCGGCTATGTGTCATGATCACTTAGCCATCAATACATAAGATGCATCCAGCGATCTGCTTTGTAGGATCGCTATATTTAGCATTAGCAATGCACCTATAAACTGAAGCCGCCTTAGCGTTTATTCATGAGCCATCTATGAGTAGATAGAAATCATTTTCTATCTGTGAAGCAACTGCCTAAACTCATTCAACTCAGTTAAACGCAGCAGTAGAACGTCTGCTTTAGGGTAGATGACAGACAGCAAGGTTGTAACGGAGAAGTCAGCTTGTGTAAGACACATAGCTTGACCTCTACATTCGCTATCAAAGCGTTTCAGCTTTTTTTAATCAGTTGCCCCATATGTCTGCAACACGTGTGTTGCACTTCATCAATAATCTTTTACCTGTAAAGTTTTTGCAACCGCATTAGATAAGCTTCATAAACCTTTCATGAACTGCTCCATTTTACTTAATTTATTTAAGACAGAAATTGTTTGAAGTGGTAGATGGGAATTGCTCAAGTCGAGCTTGAGTGAGATAATCGTTTGTAGGGAAGGTGTATCGAGTGTGTGGCGACACAAGCATAGCAACATAACTATCCACAAATTGTCTGGCACTACAAAGATCAGCCAGATAGCGCAGTGTTACCATGACTTACACCTCAATTACACTTCAACTGCCCGAAGAACTTCGTCAAGCGATCGCTGCCCATGCAACGGCTAATTACACCAGCGAGGATTCACTGATCCTCAGTGTTCTTGCTGATGCTTTTGGGATTCCTCCTTTGTTGACCCCTGCTATTGCGGAAGCAACCCAGCCGCAGCAGGCTGAGCTAGAGGAGCAAATCTCAGAACTGATCAGCAATTTAGCGGAGATGCAGCAAGGCGATCGCCTCAGTCTAGACGACCTCCGCCAAATTGCTGACCTCAAGCAGGTGATTGACTCCCTGCTAGAAATCGATCGTTCGCTTCTTGAACTTTCCCCAGAACCTTTGGAGAATCGTTCCCCCGGACAGCTTTTGCAGCAGCAATCTGCTGATTTAGCTCTGCTGATTAACGAGCGCAATAGTCAACAGGCGATCATCCTAAATCAGATTCTTTCTGGTATACCGGATTTAATTTTTGTGCAGGATCGTCTGGGTCGCTTTACTTACGTCAACCCCGCTGGAGTTCGCACCTTTGAATGTGAACGCAACTACTTGTTAGGCAAAACCTGCAACGATTTGCACCTATCATCCAACCTCATCACTCTGCTCAATGAGCAGCACCGCAAAGTTTTCGTTAGCGGTCAACCGCTCAGCGGCGAAATTAATATTCCGACGGCTACCGCATCCCGCGACTACGAGTATATCTTCAACCCAATTCGCGGAATTCAGGGCGACATCAGCACAGCCGTCTTTGTGGCACGAGACATCACAGAGCGCAAACAAACAGAAATCGCCCTGCGAGAATCGGAAGAGAAATACCGTAACTTATTTGAATCAGCTACTGACTCAATCTTCATCGTTGATGCTGTAACGCACGAACTCTTAGAGGTAAATTGGGTTGCATCAATCCTGCTAGGCTACACTCGTCGAGAGCTATTTTCACTTCCCTTTAGAGAAATTAGCCTACCCTTAGACACTTCACGGCGAGCATCTTTGATGCGGGATCTGGAAAATTTTGGCAGTGTTGTGTTTGAACACGTTTACCGCTGCAAAGATGGCAGAAAAATTCCGGTCGAAATCAGCAGCCGCGCAATTGAATACGAAGACCGACTCGCCATTCTCAATTTTGTTCGCGATATCACTGCCCGCAAACGAGCTGAGACTTATCTGCGCGAAAGTGAGGAAAAGCTGCGAATCGCCCTTGAAGCTGCACAACTTGGAATTTGGGATACTGAGTTAACGACGGGCAGAATTACCTGGTCGCCTAACCTGGAAACGATGTTTGGCTTCCTGCCTGGAGCATTCGATGGCAGCTATGAAACCTTCCTGAGTCATTTACATCCTGACGACCGAGACTATGTGCAACAGGCTGTTAGCACTGCAATTAGGCGGCAAGAAGATTACGATATTGAGTTTCGGGTTATCTGGTCTGACGGCACCGTTCGCTGGATTGCCAGTAAGGGAAAAGCTTTTTACAGCGATACAGGTAAACCAGTTCGTATGGCTGGCATAAATTTAGATATCACCAATCGAAAGCGGGCAGAAGATTTGATACACAAGGCTCACCAAGAGTTTGCTCAACAGTCAAGCGAGCTGAACACGGTTGACCGCCAATTTCTGGACGAGTCTAGTCGAATTTCACCAAACAAAACAGCTACGAACCCGGTACTGCCGTCTTTAAAGGCAATTTGGAAATCAGTCGAAATTCAGCGGCGGCGCTATCGAGACTTATTTAACGCAGTATTTGACATCTATCTGGTCGTCAACTCTTCTGGCGTAATTCAGGAAGCGAGTCAGGCAGCTACTGTTTTATTTTTCAGTAAGCTAGATGGGCTGGTTGGTACAGCCTGCTACCGACTTATCTTTGAGCAGGATCGCTTAGCGCTCAAGTCTCAATTCGATGAATTCAGACAGGTAAAACAACCCAGAGTTTTGGAGTTGAGGTTCAAACCCCTCAAAGGAAACTCCTTCTCAGCCCGAATTACTATCTCGGCTGCCTACAACAGTACGGGAGAGGTCATCAGCTTTTGCCTCCTGATTCAAGGAGCCTCAATTCGTGAACTGAACGGCACAGAAAATTTATCTATGAATTAAGTCTTCTAAAATTCATCTCTAATAGATGATTGTGCCCTCGTAATTAAATCCTTCTGGCAGCGTCGCAAACTCTAGTTGGGCATTCGTCAAATCAGCCCCTTCGAGATTGGCATTAGATAGATCAGCGTAGCGCAAGTCCGACCCACTCAAGTTAGTGCCTGATAGATCAGCATCCCGTAACACAGCGCCATACAAACTGGCATCACTCAAATCGGCTTGGCTAATTTGAGTAGAGCTAAGGTCAGCGTCCCGCAATTCAGCGCCATGCAGGTTCACGCCATGCAGGGTTGCCCTGGCCATACTGATATGTAACATCTGGACTTCGGTCAGGTTGGCTCTGCTCAAGTCTGCTCCCTGGAGATCTGCACCGTCCAGCGTGGCTCGTTCGAGGTTAGCCCCATTCAGCAAAGCTCCGCTTAGGATTGCATTTGTAAGTTTAGTTTGACTCAAGTTTGCATTGGAAAGATCTGCTTCACTTAAGTTAACCCGACTCAAATCGTTGCCGCTTAGGTTTGCTCCACTTAAGTCGCACCGCACACAGTCTCCAGTTTGCAGCGCTTTTTCAACCTCAGTTGATGGAGGCTCTGGGATAGTAGAAGAACTCACAGGTTGAGTTTCAGTTTCCACTTCAGCAGACTGGTCAGCGTCGGGTGGGGCAGTGAGAATTCTGGCAAATCGAATAGAGACAGGCGAGATCGCTGTCACTACTGCTACAGTGCCTAAAACAAGCTTGACGTTCATAGCCTTGCAGAAGTTGAATGATGAACACGCTCACAGGCAGTATTCTCCTCATTCCTACTGAGTCCGGACTTGCCCCTTAAAGCTTGCGTAAATTGGGCGTGACTTGCACATTCCCTCAAAAACAAGAGACTTGAGATCCTCAGGGACGTATCTCAGCTATGAACGGTCTAGTAATCGGCTTCTTCTTCGTACTCCACAACTTTCCGCTTTTCGGGGATGTTGATTTGGGGTGGGCGGTAGGGTTTTGGATTTTCGTCGTCTGCCCAAGCATCTTCTAGCACTTCGTCATACTGCTGCTCTAGACGTTTAGGTTCACGGTAAGTGGGTTGCTCAATATAAACGGCTTCAGTATACTCCTCTTCTTGCCCACCCCAGTTGTCTTCTTCTACGTCATCGTAGTATGCAGGTTCTGGCTGACGCTGATGCAGAGGTTCACGTAGTTGACGAGCGGGTTGGGCTTCGCTCCAGTTATCATCATCCCAAGTTTCACGAGCGACTGGTGCTTCTAACCGCACTGAAGGAGCAGCGGAGGTGCGCGCTCCTGTGCCTAGCTGATTGGCAGCAGAGGTAGGCATCACGTAGTAATCTTCCTCTTCGTCCCGATCCCAGGGCGGCTTGCCAATGCCCAAGCGTTCTAGGACACCCACCGTGAGCTGGTTCATCTTTTCTTCAGCGCCCTCAAACACAATCAGGCGATCGGGGCCGCTGCTGACGACTTCATCAATCGACAGTTCGTAGGTACTGATTACCTGGTCGGGGATCATGGGCAAACCGATAGACGCAATAATCAGAGAAACAACTCTGCCGTCGTAGGTGTTAAATTTGAAGCCTCGAACCTTGCCTAGAAGCTCTCCGGTTTCGGTAATCACTTCGCTGTTGATTAAAGCGCTGTAGGCTTCTGCATTGAATGCGTCTTCCAGGACAGTTTCATCGTCAACCAGAATGACATCACCAATCTGACGAATGCTGTCAAGCATCATCATCTGTTGCGTACTGGACAGCACCCCGGACAGCATACTTTCTCTTAAGCCGAGGGCGACCACCTCCCGGCGGTCGATATCAACCCAAAGCTGACTGACGACCCCCAAGCGCTTACCCGTGCTGCGGGTGATGACTTGGGTGCCTAAAAGGTCGGAACGTTGACAGAGTTGTTCAGATGTCATTTTCGAGTCCTGATCTCGAATCTTGCTGAGATATCAACAATAGTACAGGTACAGATGAAATATCCGTATTAGTGGAATCCGTATTGGCGGAATCAAACGGGCGCACCTTGCAGGTTTATCCCCAGAACCTGAGTATAGGCTCCTCTGGACTGAGTGACACCGATTGTACGTTCGGCGGACTCGATCATAGGGCGACGGAGACTAACTACAATAAACTGCGCTTGCTGTGCCTGATGCTTAATCATTCTAGCTAATCGCTCCACATTTGCCCCATCTAAAAACATATCTACCTCGTCGAAGGCGTAGAAAGGGGAGGGGCGATAGCGCTGGAGGGCAAAGATAAAGCTGAGGGCAGTGAGCGATTTTTCGCCCCCGGACATGGAGGCCAAACGGCGGACTGGCTTGCCTTTGGGGTGAGCAACCAGGTTTAGCCCGCTGACAAATGGATCTTGGGGATCGTCAAGCTGGAGGTAGCCGTCGCCGTCTGAAAGTTCGGCAAAAATTGCCTGAAAGTTTTGGTTGACGGCATCAAAGGCTTCTTTGAAGGCGCGTTGTCGCAGGGTGGTAAAGTTTTCGATTCGCAGCAGCAATTCGGTTCTTTCTTCTTCTAAAGTAGTCAATTTTTGGCTGAGTTCGTCGAGACGAGCCTGAGTGCGCTCGTGTTCTTCAAGGGCCAGCATATTGACGGGTTCCATTGCCTGGAGGCGTTTTTGCAGCGATCGCAACCCCTGCTGCAATTCTTCTAAGCCCAATTCTTCGGGCACTTCCGGTAGGGGATCGGGCAATTCAGCTTGCTGTGTCCCTAGCTGCCCCTGAAGTGTGACCAGTTCTTCGCGTCGAGCCTGCTGGGTTTCCTGGAGCTTCCGCAGTTCCCATTCTCGCTGCTGCTGGAGGGTTTGGCGATCGCGCAGTTGACGTTCGACGCGATCGCGCTCTTGCTTCTCCGCAGAGAGGGTTTGCTCCAGCGCAGCCAGGGCAGCTTGGGTTTGAGCAATCTGCTCGGTCAGGGCAGAAGCTTGGGCGCTGAGGGCAGACTGCTGGTTAAGCTGAGCCGTTTGCTGAGTGCGATATTCCTGCACCCGCTGCTGGTGTTGACTGATTTTTTCCTGGAGGCGCTGACTCTGGGTTTCTAAATCCTGCAAGCGCTGTTCTGCCGTTCGCAGGGCAAGCTGCTGCTCGTTCAGGCGAGTCTCCTGGGCGCGGATGGTAGTTTGAATTTGCTGCCACTCGCTGTGCGTCTGAGATTGCTCCAGGTCAGATAACACCTGACGCTGTTGCTCTAGGTTTGCTTCCTGAACGGGCAGGTCTTGCTCTAGCGTTTGCAGGCGTGTTTGGGCGGTGGCAAGTTCTTGAGTGTTTTGGGAAAGCTGGGTGCGAATCTGTGCCTCCTGGGCAACCAGGCTGTTGATTTGCGTCTGAAGCTGCTCGGACTGAAGCTGAAGTTCTCGCTGCTGCTGGTGAGCGTCTGTAAGTGTCTGCGATCGCTCTTTCACAGCGGTGACTGCCTGGGCGATCGCATTCTGACAGCGCTTGAGAATTTGCTCGATTACCTGGAGCCGTTCACGCAGGGCGATCGCCTCTGCGGACTCGCCTGCCTGAACGGTACCAAAGCGGAGGGAACCTTGACGAGTTGAGACGCTGCCGCCCGTCATCGCGCCGCTGGCTTCTAGCAGTTCTCCTTCCAGGGTGACGATGCGATATTGTCCCAAATGTCGCCTTGCCTGACTGATGGAGGAAAACACAACCGTATTGCCAAACACGTAGGCGAAGATGTCTCGATAGCGGCTGTCGCAGTCGATCAGGTTGGCAGCATAGTCAATGAAGCCTTCTGGACGGTTCCAGGCAGGGATTGAGGAATTTTGTGAACCGCGAATTTTGTTCAGCGGTAAGAAGGTTGCCCGTCCACCTCGCCTTTGCTTTAGCAGTTCAATTCCGGCAGCAGCGACACCATCATCCTCCACGACAAGACAGCCCAACCGCCCACCTGCCGCAATCTCCAGGGCAAGCTGATACTGAGGATCAACCCGTCCCAACTGGGCAACCAGACCGCAGACACCAGGCAATCCAGCTTGAATTAAAATTTGGGTGGCGTTGGTGCCCTGTGCCTCCTGAAGGGCTTGGGTTTGCGCTTCGAGCTTGTCCAACTGTCGCTGTTTGTCGCGCTGCTCTTGCATCAGGCGGTTTTGGGTGTCTTGCTGGGTTTGCAATTCTTCCTCGGCAGCAGACTTCAACCGCTGCAAGGTTTCCAGGTGAATGGTGGAAAGTTTTTGAGATTCTTCTGCCTGGGTGTGCTGTTCCTGTTTGGCAGCAATTTCTTGGGCGATCGCCTCTAACCCCTCATTCTGCTCCTGAATTTTCTGGCGAAGCTGCGTCACCCGTTCTTGCAGCATTGCCTGCTCGGTGCGCTGCGGTTCGATCGTTTTGAGCAATGTATCAATTTGGTGGCGCAGGGCGGTTTGCTCTTGCACCCAAGCTTCTGAGGCAGCGGCGATCGCACTGGCCGCTTCACGGCTGCTGTCTAACGCTTGCTGTACCTGATCCTGTGTCTGAATTAGGGTGGCGATCGATCGCGTCTCTACCTCCTGCTTTTCCTGAGAAAGCTTGTCCAGAGTTTGAACCTGTTCCTGAATTTCTCGCTGGGTGCGGTCGAGATTTGCTGACAGGTCACGACCCGCAGTGGCTAGTTCCTGCTCCTGGCGCTGAAGCTGTCGCAGTTCTGCCTCGCGGGTTGCCAGGGTCGCCTGAAGCGCAAGCTGTTCGTCTTCACCTAAGGCCTTCACACGGGCATTGAGGGAATCTAGCTCAGTGGTGGACTGCTGAATTTCGGTTGACAAGGTTGCAAGCTGGGTAGTTAGGTCACTGGAGGTGCGATCGCCCGCCTCAATTTGCTCGGTTAACTGCTGCACCTGTCGCTGCTGACCTCGCCAGGCTAGGACTGCTTCCCACTGGGTTTTGGTTTGCAGTTCGGCTTTGAGCCGCTGATATTTTTCAGCTTTGATTCGGTCTTGGGAGAGGCGATCGCGCTGGGCAATCAGTTCTTTTTCAACGATCCGAAACTTTTCCTCTCGCTCTTTAACGGCATCTAGCTTTTCCTTCGCCTGACCGATTTTGCGGTCAAACGCTGCCACGCCTGCCAGTTCATCAATGATTTCCCGCCGTTCACGCGGATTCATCGAAATAATGCTGGTTACGTCCCCCTGAAGCACCACATTGTAACCTTCCGGGTAAATGTGGAATTTGTGAAGCTGCTCGTGCAGTTCCGTCAGGGTACAGGGTTGACCGTTAATGAAATAGTTAGATGTATAGGTTCCCTGCTGCGTCACCCGCAGTTTTCGCGTCACGTTCCACTCGCTAAACAGCGTTAGCCCAGAAACAAGCTGCAATGGGTCTGCGCTGTCTGAATGCTTTGGGGTGCCGTTGCCGTTTGCTCCGTTTCCATTCGCTGCATCTGCACCGTTAGCGCCATTTGCTGAGCCATTTTTGCGGGCTGCACTTTTGGCAGTCCCATTTTTGCCGTTGGAGCCATTCGTCCCATTGACCTGAGCTACTAGGCTTTGGAGGTCTTCTTCGTCTAGACCTTCCAGATCTTCTGGCTCAATTGCAAAAGTAACGGTGACGCTAGCTTCTACCGTAGCCCGCCCCCGGCTGACCTGATTTTGATTAACCAGATCGGGCAAGCGCTCTGCCCGCATTCCTTTTGAACTGGATAATCCGAGGCAAAACAGCAGCGCATCAAGAATGTTGGACTTGCCAGACCCGTTGGGGCCGGAAATCACAGTAAACCCTGGCAGCAAGGGAACCTGCGTCGTGCCGCCAAAGGACTTGAAGTGGGAAAGTTCGACGCGCTTAATAAACACTCGCAGGCAGGGTTAGGCAGTTAAGTACAAATATACTTATCAATTTGATTTATGACCAGTATTCCCAATAGGAAAACACTATAGCAGCCCAAAATCATTTATAAATTTGAAGAATAGCGAATGCTTCTGTAGGACACAGCATTACCTCGTCTCTAGGCTTCCCCTTGAAAATGCCGATTAGCCTCGTTACTCAGATCTGGCTGCCAATTGATAAATTCAAAGGTTGAAATAATTTCCTGAAATGCCTGTTCATAGCCTTCACTATCCTCAGCGTAAGAAATAACAACAATATCTTCACTATTGAGGCTAGAGAAGACAACATTCTTGTTGCAATACAAGCCTTCGGAGTCAAAGGCGATCGCCCCCTGACCTGTCACCGTCACCATACTGTATTCCCCAGGACTCAAAAATCGATTGCTACCCTCAACCCAGTCCTGCGGCGATAGCTGTTCGGAGTTATTAGCTGGCTCTGTATCTCGGTGAAGGCGGCCTTTAAAGGTTATTTCTTGGAATGAAGCAGTAAATCAGGTAACTAGAAGATCTTCTATGGATCGCGAATTAATTAATCCATAACCCTATAGGAAAGAGTGTAAGTTCTCTACTTAGCTTCTAGATAACTTTTTACTTCCTCAAGCAATATCTGTTGCATCTGAGAGCTACACTTGTTACTCTAGTCCTCAAACGGAGGTGCTAGATTGAGTTGGCTTGTTTTTTCCTATTCTCTTCCCTCTAAAACCTCTTCTAGTCCACGAGTTACATTGTGGAGACGATTGCGCCGCATCGGAGCGATCGCCCTCAGCGGTGTCCAAATTCTGCCAGAACGTGAGGAGTGCCTTGAAGCATTCAAGTGGCTAGCTCAAGAAGTTCAACAGGCGAAGGGAGAGGCGTTAATCATGTACGTTGAGCGTTTTGCCGGGTTAGGTGACCAAGATCTAATCGAACGGTTTCGAGAGGCACGTCGAGAAGAGTATGCAGAAATCGATACCCAAGCCACAGAACTCGAAAAAGCATTAGAAACCATTACTGAACCAGACGAGCGCATCCACATTCAGGAGAATCTTGAAAAGCTTTACAAGCAACATACAGAGATCAGTCGAATCGATTTTTTTGACTGCCCTGAAGGAACACAAGTCATTGCTCACCTGAATCAAATTGCTCAAGCGGTTTCTCCTTCAGAACCTCGTGTAGAAATTGCTTCTACAACCATTGAACAATATCGGGATAAGCAGTGGGTCACTCGACCTCGACCTCATGTTGACCGTTTGGCTTGCATCTGGCTGATCCGACGATTTATTAATCCAAATGCGGCAATTCGCTATGCCAAAGAAGTTGCATCCAATGAAGTTGCATTTGATATGGATACAGGCGAGTTTCGCCATCGAGGTAATCTTTGCACCTTTGAGGTCATGGTCAAATCCTTTGGTTTAGACGATTTAGGATTACAAGTTTTGGGGCAGATCGTTCACGAAGTTGACCTACGCGATGGATTGTATATGCAACCTCAAACTTTGGGAGTGGATACCTTACTGAGAGGATGGTTACTGGCTAATTTTTCAGATGAGGCTTTAGAAGCTCACGGAGTTGCTTTATTTGAAGGGCTATATGTTGCCCTGTCGCAAGCTGCCGCAAAAGTATCTGCTGCCACTACCCGTCGTCGCTCACAAAAGACATCAGTATGAGTCGCACAATTTTATTTCTATGTCCCCACAACGCCGCTAAAAGTGTAATCGCTGTGGCTTATTTTGAGCAGCTAGTCACTCAATACGGATTGGATTTTCGGGCGACATCAGCCGGAACAGAACCAGATGATAAACCTGCAACGGCAGTTATTGAGATGCTTGAAAAAGAAGGGATTGATGTATCAAAGCACGTTCCTCGACACGTCACTCGTGAAGAATTAGCAGAAGCATTTCGAGTAGTATCGCTGGGTTGTGATGTCAGTGAGCTAGCTCCCGCTGAACTAGCGATCGCTCATTGGGACGATGTACCACCCCCCAGCCAAAACTTAATGGTTGCACGAGACAAAATCCTTAGGCACGTTGAACGGCTGGTCAATGTGCTTAGACAAGCAGATTAGGTTTGCAATAAATATTGCAATTTACAGAAACAGATGTTACATTTTGGCTGAACGAACTCTAAATGTGTTTGTTTAAAGGGTTTTATCTAGCTAAGGGGTTAACTGATGACGGACGCAACAGAACCACCGGAGAGTCTGCAACCCCAATCCCAGCCTCAATACTCACTTTGGCAGCTCGTGCTGTACTTCTTGAAGTTAGGAACGTGGGGATTTGGTGGGCCCATTGCTTTGGTAGGTTATATGAAACGAGATCTAGTGGATGAGCGAAGCTGGATCTGTGAATCAGACTACAAAGAAGGATTGTCGCTGGCACAGCTTGCTCCTGGTCCTTTGGCAGAGCAATTGGCAATCTACATGGGATATGTTCACTACGGTATTCTTGGGGCAACTCTGACAGGTCTTATATTTCCCCTGCCCGCATTTCTTATGGTTCTTGCGCTTGGTTGGGCTTACACGCTATATGGTGGACTGCCTTGGATGCAAGCAGTATTCTATACCGTTGGTGCAACCGTCATTGGCATTATTGCCAATAGCAGCTACAAACTAACGGTTAAAACGATTGGCAAAGACTGGCTATTCTGGGGAATTTACATCATGTCTGCGGCAGTTACGGTGATTACCGAATCAGAAAAGATTCTGTTAATTCTAGGTGCCGGGGTTTTGGTGTGGCTGGTAAAAGCACCTCCCAAACGTTTGGGAAGCAGTAACAGGCTTTCTGGATTTGCCATCACTCCTTTGCTGACAACGCTAGCCACAACGCCTGCTGCAACCTCAGGAACTCTATGGGACATCTTTACTTTCTTTGGACAAGCAGGAGCATTTGTGTTTGGCAGCGGGTTGGCGATCGTTCCGTTTCTCTACGGTGGATTAGTCAATGAATTGCAGTGGCTTAATTCTCAAGAATTTTTAGATGCAGTTGCAGTTGCCATGATTACACCGGGACCGATTGTCATTACAGTTGGATTCATCGGTTTCCTGGTTGCAGGCTGGGCAGGGGCAGTAGTTGCAACCCTTGCCACGTTTCTCCCCTGCTATCTGTTTACTATTATTCCAGCTCCTTACTTTAAGAAACATGGCAAACAGCCTGCGGTTGCTGCTTTTGTTGAAGGTGTGACGGTTGCCGCAATTGGAGCCATTACAGGAGCCGTGATTGTGTTGGGACGGCGATCGCTCGTCGATATTCCCACCATAGCCATTGCTATCATCACCCTTATTCTACTTCTCACCTTTAAGAAAAAATTGCCCGAACCCGTAATTGTTCTATCCTCTGCCGTCATTGGACTTGTGATTTATCCATTAATGCACTCATCGTGAGTGTAGTTCTCTTACAGTATTCTGGTAATGTTGCTGGGATGAGATGGCACCTTGACAGCGTACCGAGCCAGCTAACACTGCGCTGGTGCGGACTATGGTGGAAGCGTTGGGAACGGTAAAGCTGAAGCCAAGGCGATCGCAATGTTTCCGCAAACTTCTCCTCTCCCCAATCCGCTCACCTGTTCTCCTACAGATCTTCGCCCAACTCCCGCAGACGAGCAGTAAGACGCTCTGCCCGTTGGCGTTCCTGTTCTGCCCGCTGGCGTTCCTGTTCTGCCCGTTGGCGTTCTTGCTCGGCTTGCTGGCGTTCCTGTTCTGCCCGTTGACTTTCCTGTTCTGCCCGCTGGCGTTCCTGTTCTGCCCGTTGGCGTTCTTGCTCGGCTTGCTGGCGTTCCTGTTCTGCGACCTCATCCTGAACTAAAACCAAATTCCCGTCTGGGTCATAAAAGCGCAGCCAGTGACAGGTGCCTGAAGGCGGTTCCCGACGAAGGCTACCTTCCCACGTGCCTAGCCACAGTCTTAATGTTTCGCACCATAGCCAGCCTCGCTCATTCGGTTCAATCGGCTCATATTGGCGATGGGAATTGAGGTGCCAGCCTTGTAAAGAATCTGGATCAAACGGGTCGTAGATGTAGTAATCCAGCGTATGGAAAGTTTTTTCGTAGAGATCTTTTTTGACGGTTTTGTCTTGCCGCGCCGTGCTGGGAGACATGAGTTCCACGATTACGTCGGGGTAACGTCCACCTTCTTCCCAGGAAACCCAGCCCTTGCGCTCTCGGTTGCTGTCTACGTCCAGCGCTACAAAAAAATCAGGGCCACGAAAGTCCCGGTTCATTGCCTGTTCACGGCTGTAGTAGACGAACATATTGCCACCGACAAAGAAATCTGTCCGATCCTGAAAGGCTTGCAGCACGGAGTCAATCAGGATGTTCATGGCGATGCGGTGACGGTTACTTTCCAAAGGCTCTCCATCATCAAAAATCAAGTCGGTCGGCGGTTCAGGCGGGTCAAAATCAGCAAAGGCTGGGGGAATTGCCTGTGTCTCTGCCGTTTGCGTTTCTACTTCAACCATGGAAAACCTCCTTACTCTGCCCATTCAGATCGCTGTTTGAGAGCATTGCAGTAACTTTTAGGTAAAACATATCGTGCTGAAGTCTGCCAACTACAATGCTTGGAGCTATCCCTATTTTGGCTGCAAATTGCTCAATCGCAGCTTTACTTCGTTGCCCAAGCTTCAGAAATTGCTCTAATGCATCTGGAGAAACTAGCACATCTGTGGCAAGCTTATCTGCTTCCATTTCCAGATTTTGTTCCTGGAAATCTTGCGCGATCGCCCCTTCCAAAAACACATCACGCTTACCGTGCAAGTTCACGATTGAGGAAACGATAGCAAAGAGGGCGATCGCTCTTAGTATATGGCGATCGCCCTCTTTGCTCGTTATCCAGACTTTTTACCCTCGTTGCCAAGCTCCAGCTTGGTAACGAGGCTGGTGAACACCTGGAGGCAGAGCCTCCCAATGAGATTCCCAACCAGAGGCTAGGAACCAGGGAGACAAGCATCCCCAGGTTTTACATGGGGACGAGGTTACTAGGGATTAATTAGGCTGAAGTTAAGTTGTCACCAGTTCAGCAGGCAGACGTTTGAATGCCAACCGCTCGTTCTCGACATCAACAAAGATCGTGTCACCGTCGATGAACTCGCCGCGCAGGATGTGTTTAGCGATTTGGGTTTCGAGTTCGCGCTGGATAGCTCGCTTTAGCGGACGGGCACCAAATACCGGGTCGTAACCCACCTCAGCGAGGAAGTCGAGGGCTGATTCAGAGAGGCGCAGGGACATTTTGCGATCGCTCAACCGTTGCGCTAGCCGCTGTACCTGAAGCTTGACGATTTCGCGCAGTTCCGATTTCTTCAGACTGTGGAAGATAATGATTTCGTCAATCCGGTTGAGGAATTCGGGGCGGAAACTGGTTCGCATCGCTTCCATGACGCGCGATCGCATCTCTTCATAGCGGGCATCATCGGCGGCTACATCCAGAATGTATTGAGAGCCAATATTGCTGGTCATGATGATCACGGTGTTTTTGAAGTCCACCGTGCGACCCTGTGAGTCGGTAACGCGCCCGTCGTCGAGAATTTGCAGCATGACGTTAAACACGTCGGGATGCGCCTTCTCGATTTCGTCAAACAAAATCACGGCGTAGGGGCGACGACGAATCGCTTCGGTCAACTGTCCGCCTTCCTCGTAGCCCACGTATCCGGGCGGCGCACCGATCAGGCGCGAGACGGCGTGCTTCTCCATGTACTCAGACATATCGATTCGCACCATGGCCTCTTCGGTGTCAAACAGGTAAGCGGCAAGGGCTTTTGCCAATTCTGTCTTACCCACTCCAGTGGGACCGAGGAAGATAAAGCTGGCGGTGGGGCGATTGGGGTCAGCCAGTCCGGCACGAGAGCGCTGGATGGAATCTGCTACGGCGGTGACGGCTTCTTCCTGACCGATTACCCGGCGATGCAACTCGTCTTCCAATTGCAGGAGTTTTTGCATCTCAGATTCGACGAGTTTGCTAACGGGAATGCCTGTCCACTTGGATATGATTTCGGCGATGTCGGCTTCGGTGACTTCTTCACGGAGGAGCGATCGCCCCGTCTTCTGCGTCAGTTCTAGCTTTTCTTCTGTTTCCTCTAGCTTGCGCTGAAGGTCGGTGAGTTTGCCGTAGCGCAGTTCTGCGGCTCGGTTCAGGTCATAGTCGCGTTCTGCTTGAGGAATTTCGACGTTCACAATGTGGTCGATTTCCTCTTTCAGGGATTTGCGCTGCTCCAGAACCTCTTTTTCTGCCTGCCACTGGGCATTGAGGGCGCTCTGCTCCTCTTTCAGGTCAGCCAGTTCGCGGTCGAGCCGCTCTAATCGTTCTCTAGAAGCGGGGTCAACTTCTTTTCGCAGCGACAGCTTCTCCATCTCAAGCTGCAAAATCTTGCGATCGACCTCATCTAACTCATCGGGCTTGGAGGTGCTTTCCATTTTTAGCTTGGCGGCGGCTTCGTCTACCAGGTCAATCGCTTTATCGGGGAGGAAGCGATCGCTAATGTAGCGAGTCGAAAGCGTCGCCGCCGCAATCAGCGCACTGTCAGAAATCTTGACGTTGTGGTGTGTTTCGTAGCGATCTTTTAACCCGCGCAGAATTGAGACGGTATCTTCAATCGTCGGCTGATCGATGTAAACCTGCTGGAAACGCCGCTCTAGAGCCGCATCTTTTTCGATGTATTTGCGGTACTCGTCCAGAGTCGTTGCACCGATACAGCGCAGTTCACCCCGGGCCAGCATGGGCTTGAGTAGGTTTCCGGCATCCATCGCCCCCTGGGTTGCACCTGCACCCACAACGGTGTGAATTTCATCAATAAACATGATGATCTGACCGCGTGAGTCGGTGACTTCTTTGAGAACGGCTTTGAGACGCTCCTCAAATTCACCTCGATATTTAGCTCCAGCGATGAGTGCGCCCATGTCGAGGGCGATTAGTTTGCGATCGCGCAAGGATTCAGGTACGTCACCGTTGACAATCCGCTGAGCCAAACCTTCAGCAATGGCAGTCTTACCCACACCCGGTTCCCCAATTAACACCGGATTGTTTTTGGTGCGGCGAGAGAGAATTTGAATCGTGCGGCGAATTTCATCGTCTCGACCAATCACGGGGTCGAGCTTCCCCTGGCGGGCATATTCGGTCAGATCCCGCCCATATTTTTCCAGCGCGTCGTATTTGCCTTCTGGATTCTGGTCGGTCACTTTCTGATTCCCCCGGATCTGCTGGATGATGGTCTTAAGTTTCGCTTCGTCTAACTTAAACTCCTGGAACAGAGCCTTCCCGAAGCGATCGTCTCTGGCATAGGCTAGCAGGAGATGCTCAATCGAAATGTATTCGTCACCAAAGTTTTTGCGAATTTCTTCAGCCCGGTCGAGCAGGGTGTCGAGCGATCGCCCCAGATATACGGAGGTGCCGCTGCCCGACACTTTAGGCTTGCTGTTAACGAACTCTTCAGTATAGTCACGCAGCCGCTCGACGTTCACTCCAGCTTTGTTAAAAACGCTGGTAGCAAGTCCTTCTTTTTCCAGCAGCGATCGCATCAGGTGTTCTGTCTCAATCTGCTGCTGCTGCGCCTGCTTGACCAAATCAGGAGTGCGGGCGATCGCCTCCCAGGCTTTTTCTGTAAATTGATTCGGGTTAGTCGGTTGCATAGACATTCGGGAGTCAGGAACTATAAGAGAGGAATTTTGAGTTTTGAGTTAATTCAAAATTCATAGCTCAAAATTCAAAACTCCAGCTCATTCTTACTAGGTGTGAATCAATTGTAGGAAGTGGGGGGCGATCGCCAGGATCGGTGTTCACGTCTGCTTTGAGGGGTATTGCCGCCCAATACTCCAAGTTTTGACTCAAGCTTCAGGATCTACGCCCAAAGCTCTTAACTGAGCCGCCAAACGCTCAGCCCGCTGTCGTTCTTGCTCAGCCCGCTGTCGTTCTTGCTCAGCCTGTTCTTCCCCGGTCAACAGCAGGTTGCCTTGATCATCCCACCCGCGCAGCCAGGGTAAATCTAGATTCCTGTATTGCCCCTGCCAAATGCCTAACTCTATACCCATCTGTGGCAGTGGATAGTGTCCTCGCTCATTCGCAGGCAATAGCTCATAGTGATTCTCCACGAAGTGATAGACCTCAACGCTGGCTCGTTTCACTTCGTAAATTCCGTAAAATGCTGGGCGAATCACCTGCTCATAGACCCAAAATTTGCCTTTCCAGGGTGTTTTGTCTCGCTCTTCTGAGCCGTCACCTGAAACAAATTCCAGCACAATGAGGGGAGCGATGTGTTCTTGCCACAGCACATAGGAGCGGCGAACTTCTCCATTTAAAGTTGGCGGCACGTTAGGTACGTAGAACCAGTCGGGTGCTTCTGCACCGCGTTCGGGTGGGTCGGTAATGCGCCAGTAAATGCCAGAGTCTTGACCAACACAAAATTGAGCATCGGGATGCAGGCGCTCCAGGATAGGCCAAATTGATTCTGTCAGCAGAATGCTCTGGGGATGCTCTTGAAAGTTCTTCACAAAAGTACCGTCCGACTCTGGCAATTGAGTATGGTCGGGCAGCGGCTCAAATTTGACAGGATCTGTAAAAGCAGCAGTCATGGCAACACCTGCACCGTAGGTTTGCTTTGTATTGTAGTCATTTAGTTAGGACTTACGTACTTCCCCTGTAGAACAAGGGGCTTAAGCCCCTTGTTAGCGTGGCAATTGCTTGATTGCACGTTCTGCTTGCGTAAGTCCTGTTAGTGTTGATAGGGGCACACTTGCACACTCGTTTGTCTGGTTCCCAAGCTGGAGCTTGGGAACGGTCTGAGGAAGCTCCAGCTTCCTTTGAATTGGAGGAAGCCGGAGCTTCTCAGTTGGCATTACCAAGCAGGAGCTTGGTAACGAGCGAAAGCAGGAGCTTGGTAACGAGTGAACGAGTGACTAATGACCAATGACCAATAACCAACAGCTCTATCCACACCGGTATTCTGAAAGGATGCAAAGTAGTTCCTGCATTTCGGGATCTTCATCGAAGCTGATCAGCTTCATGTGGTCAGGGTTTGCCATTAGCTCTCTGGCTAGTAAATATCCGGCGATCGTCCAGGTTTGGTATTTGCGAGAAGCTTTTCCGACTAAGCGACCGTTGCGACCGTCATAGTATTCGGGCCATTCATCTTCAGCGAGTCGTCTTTCAGCCATTTCGATCGCTTTCCAGCCGAGTTCAGTTCTGCCCGTTTTTTGAGCGGCGGCTACCAGTGTCCAGAGTAAGACAGGCCAGTTGCCGCCGTTGTGATAAGACCAGGGCACGTTTTTTGGATCGCAGCCCGTGAGAATTTTCCACTCCAATCCTTCTACAGCAGGGAAGCAGATTTTCATAGGCATATAGCCGATCAAGTCATGCCAGCGCTGTTCGATTAAATCTACGATGGACTGTGATTCTTCAACACTAGCCAGAGAGCAGATGATTGCCATCAGGTTGCCCAGCGAGAAAAAGCGGAAATCCATTTGGGCAGGGCCGAGGTTGCCCGCCAGGTAGCCGCCTCGTTCGGGCATCCATTCTGTCAGCCAGTAGGGAATGGAGTCGGGATAAATGTTGAATTTATTGACGGCGGTGATGCCAAATTCTTCACCTTTGAAGCGATAGATGTTATTCAACCGCTTCAGGTCGAGCCAGTAATATTCGCGGATGTGATAGTTGAGAACACTAAGGCGCTGGTTGATGACCTGAATGTAAATGTCACCGCGCCGACCGGGAAGCAGCAGTTCTCGTGCAGCACGCAGGGCAGCATAGAAGAGCGCCTGAATTTCTAGCGGATGCCCATAAACCCCCATGCGGCGATCGATCATGAATGCCCCATCTGCAACCAGGAGCGTCGGGTACATATCAAAGCGATCGGCAAGACACAGTTTGAGAATGAGGACAATGCCGCGCTGAAATTCGGGCTGGTGGGCCAGGTCAATGTCTCCGGTAGCTTTGACATATGCCCTGAGCAAAATCATCCACCACAGACAAGAATCAACGGGGGTGACTCTACCAATCGCGTGTTCACCAAAATCCGCAGCTACGTGCTGATGCCCGTTCCAAGATTCGACCTTAAAGCTGGCTGGCATGAGTCCCTGACCTGCGTTGAAGCAGTCCATCTGCTTGTCGTGACTTTGCAACGCCAACGTCTCAATTAGGAAATTACGCACAATTTCTGCTCTGCCGCTGATCAAAAACAGGAGAGCGGATGAGACAAAATCTCGCACAAAACATTGGTCGTAATTTAAGGCTTCAACTTCGCGATCGCGTGCAGCCACCGTACCGACTGGGCGATCGCAATAATAGACAATTGAATCTTCGAGCAATTCCCAAGCCTTTTTAACCAAATCGTGCCCCAGGTCGCTTCCCGTTCCCATCGTTTAACCGTCTCCCCGGTTGATCCAATTCAGTGTGGAAGTGATTCGTTTTGCCACTCGACTAAGGACACTCTGCTAAACCTGTTGTGACTTGTGGTAAAGCCGTGCCAAAGGACTTTACAAAAATCAACAACAGGTCTACAGCAACGTGTAATGCAAGAAGTTTTGAGAATCAAGAAATTAATGAAGACCGAGTTAACCTGAGTCTTCACATTTCAAACCCCTAACTTCCTGACAAGGTTGCTTTAGAGCAAGATTAAATGGCTGCTGTCAGCCAAAGACCTCAACCTTATTCAAATGGCATTCCAATGGCGCACCCTGAGTTAACGATTGCTTTATGTGGAATTTGACAACTTAAACCGAGGAAAGTTGCAGCTTGTCGGACAAAACTTAGTTACATTGTTAAGAAAACCTAAATTTGCTTAAGTTTTTTCAACCAAAAACTTCCAGAAAAATCTGCAAGTCGGAAGAACTCCGCCTAAGTGTGTTCGACAACCTTTAATAAGCTGCTGCCGCAGTTGTGCGATTAGCTTGATGATTTGAAAATCTCGCGGCGCAAGGGTGCAACTCATCTGAAGAGCTAATCATGCTGACAGTTACTTAGATTACCCAGTTAAGTAGAAATACAAGAATCTATACCAGTTTCAAGGAAACTACGTAGAAATTTAGCCGCTTTCGCTGCTTGATCTCAGCATAATCACAATAATGCCTCGGCAGAGTGAATTCTTGATGAAGTGAAGGAGGGGAGTGTCTTAGAAGGAGTGAAGATTGAGGGGCTAGGGGCTAGGGCTGGTTCCGAACCTTCCCTGGCATTAGAACCTGACGGTTCATAGTCGCAACCGTTGATTTCCTCCGAATCCCTAGCCCCCAACCCCCAGCC
>Ga0224723_1000258_pt1 | contig 37136 bp, 25 predicted proteins | sample Balambano_FR2_Me_FD_161647 | JGI IMG/M metagenome (GOLD analysis project Ga0224723, IMG submission 161647) | Freshwater sediment microbial communities from Lake Towuti, South Sulawesi, Indonesia - Balambano_FR2_MetaG | ecosystem: Environmental > Aquatic > Freshwater > Lake > Sediment | place... | reverse complement strand
GCCCAGAATTGGACGGTGCTCGACTTCTACAGTCGGCGCTACGCTCACTCGACGCGCGACGAGTGGCAGCAGCGCATTGCGACCGGACAGATCTTGCTGGAGGGACAACCAACCACAGCCGCCACCTCACTGCGATTGGGACAGCAGCTCACCTACCACCGTCTGCCCTGGCAAGAGCCAGAAGTTCCGCTGGCGTTTGCCGTGCTGTATGAAGATGCCGACCTGCTGGCGGTGGCAAAACCAGCGGGGCTGCCCGTTTTGCCAGGAGGCGGCTTTTTAGAACACACGCTGCTCTCGCAACTGCAACAGCGCTATCCTGATGCGCCGCCTGTGCCAATTCACCGATTGGGGCGAGGCACTTCGGGGCTGCTGCTGCTGGCACGATCGCCCCAAGCCCGCAGCAGCTTGAGCCAGCAGCTCCGCGATCGACAAATTCGCAAAATCTATCGGGCACTTGCTGTGGGCATAACGATGCCCGATCGCTTCACGGTGACGCAGCCGATCGGACGAGTGCCCTATCCGACCTGGGGTGATTTGTATGCCGCGACTCCCCACGGGCGATCGGCTAAAAGCGAATGCCACGTCATCCAACGCGGCACGCCTGCCTCACTGCTAGACGTGACGATTCACACCGGACGACCGCATCAGATTCGCATTCATCTGGCAGCAGCGGGCTATCCTCTGTGGGGCGATCCGCTTTATGGCATCGGCGGCACACCGCTGCCCCATTTTCAGCAGACACAGCAAACAAAATTGCCGGTTCCCGGAGACTGTGGCTACTATCTGCACGCCGCCGAAGTGAGTTTCAGGCATCCCACGCTCGATCGATCGCTGTGTCTGAGCTGTCCGCCGCCTGATTGGGCAAGGCTAAAGGCTGAATGAAAACTTTTTCACTGGTTCATCCCTCCTTAACCCCCGTTCGACCCACCAGGCTGGCAACGACGACGACTAAATCCGAGGGGTTGACGGGCTTAGACACATGCGTTTGAAACCCCATCATCAACGCTCGCCGTCGGTCTTCTTCACGAGCGTAGGCTGTCAGCGCCACCGCAGGCACTCGTCCTCCCTGCTCTTCACTCAGCCCTCGCACTTTGCGAATCAGCGTATAGCCGTCTTCGTCTGGCATCCCAATATCGCTGATTAAAACATGGGGCTGCACCGTTGGCAGCGCCGTTAGCGCGCTTGTTGCAGAACTGACTGCTATCACGGTTGCTCCTGCTTCTTGCAAAACGGTTGCAACCAGTTCGCGGGCATCGGCTTCATCATCGACCACCAGGACGTGCAAGCCATCCAGACGCGGTGAGTTATCCAACCAGGTGTCTTCTGGCGCGGCTGTGGGGGCGTGCGAAACGCTGCTGGCTTCGCTGTAGGTTGTCACCAGGGGCAGCCTGACCGTAAAGGTTGACCCCTGCCCTTCACCAGGACTGGCGACCTGCACGGTGCCGCCATGTAGCTCGACCAGATGTCGCACGATCGCCAGCCCCAACCCCAAGCCTCCGTAAGTGCGAGTCAGCGAGCTGTCTGCCTGACGAAACCGCTCAAACACAAACGGTAAGAAATCTGAGCGAATGCCTTTGCCATTGTCGCTGACAACAATCTCTACATTCGATTGATTGTGTCTGAGCCACACCTGCACCCAGCCGCCCTTTTGAGTGAACTTGATGGCGTTTGACAGGAGATTCCACAAAATTTGCTGCAAGCGCTCTGGGTCGCCAGAAACCAGTGGCACAGTGGGTTCTAAAATCGACTGGAGCTCAATTTCTTTGGCGGCGGCAGCCGGACGCATCGCATCGATCGCCGCTTCAATGACGGGTGCCAGCTCGATCGGACGCACTTCTAGCCGCAGCTTGCCGCGAATGATCCGTGAGATGTCGAGCAAATCGTCGATTAACTGCACCTGCGCTCGGGCATTGCGCTCGATCGTTTCGATGGCGCGTGAGATTGTGGCTTCATTCAGCTTGCCGCGCCGCATCAACTGTGCCCAGCCCAAAATGCCGTTGAGGGGTGATCGCAGCTCGTGCGACAAAATCGCCAGAAACTCATCTTTGACGCGGTTGAGGTCTTGTGCCTGACGGTAAAGCCGCGCGTTGTCCATTGCTTGAGCTGCTCGTCGCGCCAGTTCTTCTGCCAGAGCCAGGTCAGCCGAGCCATAGCGTCGCTCTGCTGCGGCAATCAGCGAAATTGCGCCTAGCGGCTGTCCGCCTACGGTTAACGGCAAGATCATGGCAGAGCTAAAGTTCATCTGCCGCAGAATCTCCAGGTGTTCAGCATCCTGAGCGATCGTTTCGAGCAGGGCATCAGGAAATTCGGTGTAAATTTCGGCTTGCCCGGTTCGCAGCACCTGCGGCACACCTTGCGGATGAGACTGAGTCAGGGGGTAGCGCTGCTCAAGCTCCCAAGCCCACTTCACCTGTGCGGGGTCAGCGTGGGCAATTGCCAGCCGCCGGATTGCGCCATCTTCTTCGATCGTGTCTACCATGCACCAGTCTGCCAGTTCTGGAACTGCCAGATTTGCCAATCGCTCTAGTGTGGCTTCATAGTCCAGCGACGAAGTGAGCACCGTGCTGGCATTTGCCAGGAATAGCTCTCGCTGCTCCAGCCGGACGCGATCGGTGACATCCAGAACATAGACCAATACGCTTTCGACCTCGCCGCTGGGTGTGATGTCGGGCAGGTAATAAACGTTGTAATATCCGGGACGGCGATCGGCGCGACCGGGCACATTCATCGCAAAGTTGGGGGCGATAAACGGTTTACCCGTCGCATAAAGCCGCTCAAACACACTGACGATCGTCGGGTCAGACTCGCCAAACAGCTCGGCGATCGTGTGCCCCAAATGCTGCTGGGGGCTGAGTCCGTTAATGTCTGCCAGCGCTTCGTTAATTGCCACAAATCGCTGCGATCGATCGAGAAAGCCCAATCCGACCGGCGATGTCTCAAAGATTGTCGCGAGGCGGCGTTGAGCGGCTTCGGCTTCGGCACGCGCTGATTGCTCAAGCAGTAAGAGCTGGGCATATTTGGCTTCGGCGCGCTTACGCTCCGTAATGTCAAGGAATGCGCTGACCGCTCCCCTGGAAGTTCCGTGCTCGTCAAGCAGCGGCGACGCATAGCCAAACAGGTTAAACACTTGCCCATCAGCGCGGACAACATCGACTTCAACGCCGCTCACCTCCTGGCGCTGAGCGGCTGCATACTGCAAGGGCAGTTCGTCTCCTGCCAGTTCTCGACCGTTTTGCATGACGCGAAACGCCGGAGACGGTGAGTCGACCGCAGCAGTGCTGCCTGCTTGGGCGTGCGGAATCCCTAAAATTTGAGCGAATGCTCGATTCACTTTGATCTGACGGCACTCGGCATCGGCGGCGATCGCAATGCCGATCGGAATCACTTCAAATAATGTTTGCAGCTCATCGACTCGGTGCTGCAAATCTTGATTGAGCGCAGCGACTTCTGCCTGACTTTGCCGCAGCGCCGCTTCGGTCTGCTTGAGCTGGGTCAGGTCAACGCAGAACGCCATAATTTCCTGCTGCGTGTTGTAAGGCTCTTGCAGCAGCGCTGCCCCAATTAACACTGGCACCCGCCGTCCATCTTGGCGAACAAACTCCTTCTCATAGGGGGTACAAACGCCACGCTGCTTTAGCTCTTCGCCGCCGCGAATGTCAACCGGCAGAAATTCCAGGGGAGTCATATCTGCCCAGCAAAGCTGACCCGACAGCAGTTCTTCTCGCTCACAGCCCAACATGTTGAGCAAGTAATCGTTGATGTAGTGAACGTGACCGTTGAAGTCACCAAACGCCACGCCAAAGATGTTGGATTCTGCCAGCCGCCGAAATCGCCGTTCGCTCTCTTGCAGCGCTGCCTGCGCCCGGTTGCGATCGGTCAGATCCAGCACAAACCCAACCCCAATGCCGCTGCCCTCGATCGCGGTTGCACCCACCAGCACCGGCACGCGCCTTCTCGCTTTGTGCAGAAATTCGGTTTCAAACGGTCGATGCAGCGCAGACTGCTGCACCGCTGCCAGCATCTGCTGATCCAGCGGCTGACCTTGAGGCGGCGTGATCGATCGCCAGTTTAAGCCAGCCGCCTCGTGGGGTTGATAGCCCAGCAATCCATAAAATGCTTGATTTGCCTCTAAGATGTCGCCAGACTCGTTCCAAAACACAATGCCGATAATGTTGGAATCCATCAGGCGACGGGCGCGAGTTTCGCTGTCTCGCAGTTGCTGAGTCCGCTGATGCACCTGCTGATCCAGCGTGTGGGCGAGTTCTCGCAGTTGCTCGTTGGCTTCACCCAGCGCGCCGATCGCCTGGTGCCGTTCGGCGACTGATGCTGCCAAAAACAATCCGGTGACGGAGACCACACCCATAAACGTTTGTAACAGCAGCGTGCCGCGATCGAAGTCTCCTGCGTCTAGCACAAACGGGCTGCCCCCCTGCGATAGTCCCCACAGGGCAATGCCCGAAATCACCAAACTGGCTAACGTTGTGCCTCGCTGCCCAAACCGCAGCGCTGCCCAGATTACCAGTGGAAACAGCCCATACTCCAGGGGGTAGGCAAACTCAACCCGCGTTCCCACCGTCAGCTCTAGCCAGCTCAGGCTCAGCAGCAACACTAACCACAAGCCAATTTCAAACCAGCGGCGGCGACCTGACGGCAGTAACTGCCAGTGGTCAGCAGGCTTGGGGCTAAACCAGGTGAGGATCACGGGTGTCACCAGCAAAACTGCCAAAATATCTCCCAGCCACACTTGCCCAATCCACAGCCAGAACTGATTCCAGGGAATCACGCCGCCCCAGCAGAGGCTAGCCAGCCGCAGCACCGAATGGATCGGCGTTGACAGCACGGCTGCCAGCAGCACCAGCGCCGCAACATCGCGCAGACGGGCGAGATTCGATCGAAACTGGGCTTGCGGGTCACCATAAGGAAACCGCTTGAGCAACTTTGCCGCAATTAGCGCTTGCAGGGTGACGGCAGTTGCAGTGCCACAGGCAGCAAACCAGGGAACTTGCAGCGACAAAGCAAACCAAAACTCGCCGAGCCACAGTCCCGGAGCCACAGCAGCACCAAATAGCACGACTGCTGCCAGGTTGATGCCCAGAGGAATCCAGACGGGTGGAGAGAACGGCTGGGTGAGCGGGATGGCAGCAACACCCGTGGCAACGAGAAAGTAGAGAATAGCCAATCCCCCGACAGCAGCGATGTACCGCCAAGGTTGCAGCAATACTTTGGCTTTCTTCATACCAACCCAAACCCCTGGGGGTAGACATCCTTACTAGGAGAATCGTTCTGTGGTACTTGCTGCAACTACCTTTGGTTAGACTCACGATCCGCTCAGTTTACAGTTGGTCAGAAGCGAGATCGCCTGTGGCACCGCAAATGACACAGGCGATCTGCCGCAAATCTGTACGTCAATCAGTCCCAAATGCCTGTTCACACCCTTTACATCAGCCCTGGATTGCTCACGGCAGCCGGTCATTTTTCCAATGAAGTTTTGCCTCATTCAGAGATTTTCTAAGTTTTCATACAAAGCATTCGTCGGTTTACTGTGACTTCATCATTTCTCTGCATATATCCAATTAGTATTGTCCCGTAGACCAAATCGCTTTTAAGTCGTATTGCTACGTGTAATTCCCCTCTATAGCTGCGTCTAATGAGCGGTCTAACTTCAGGGATGTGGTCTCCTCAGGGAAAATTTTAAGAGGTCTTTTATGAAAGCAGTGCTGCTTGCTGGCGGGTTGGGAACTCGTATCAGTGAAGAAACTTCGATCAAGCCCAAGCCCATGGTCGAGATTGGTGGTCGCCCGATTCTATGGCACATCATGAAAATCTATTCTGCGCACGGCATTAATGATTTCATCATTTGCTGCGGTTACAAAGGCTATGTAATCAAGGAATATTTTGCTAACTATTTTTTACACATGTCTGATGTCACATTTGACATGCGGTTCAATCAAATGAATGTGCACTGTGGCTATGCAGAACCCTGGCGAGTCACCCTCGTGGATACTGGCGAATCCACGATGACTGGAGGACGGCTCAAGCGTGTCAAAGAGCACGTTGGCAACGAAACTTTCTGCTTTACCTACGGTGATGGGGTCAGCAATGTTAACGTCACTGAGCTAATCGCATTTCATCAAGCGCAGGGCACCCTGGCAACCCTGACTGCAACTCAGCCGCCCGGACGCTTCGGAGCAATTTGTTTGGGTCAGGAACAAACGAAGATTGAAAGCTTCCAGGAGAAGCCGGAAGGGGATGGTGCCTGGATTAACGGTGGATATTTTGTTTTGGAACCCGAAGTGATTGACTATATCGCAGATGATTCCACGGTTTGGGAGCAAGAGCCATTGGAAAAACTGGCGCAGAGCGGTCAACTTTCAGCCTACAAGCACGCTGGTTTTTGGCAGCCAATGGACACGCTGCGCGATAAAAATAAGCTCGAAGAACTTTGGCAAACGGGCAAAGCTCCCTGGAAAGTTTGGTAAAGGCGCAGCTCGAAAACGAATCGTCAAGGACGCTTTGCATTCCACTCATATCCATCTTTCAGCCAATCCAACTCATGTACGATTTTGCAATTATCGGCGGTGGTATCGTCGGGCTTTCGACTGGCATGGCGATCGGTCAACGCTATCCTCATGCCCGCATCCTGGTGCTTGAAAAAGAGAGCCGCTGGGCGTTTCACCAAACTGGCAACAACAGCGGTGTCATTCACTCTGGTGTCTATTACAAGCCCGGTAGCTTCAAGGCAAAGTTCTGTCGAGACGGCTGTCAGTCAATGGTCGAGTTTTGCCGCAGCCATGACATTCCGCATGAAGTGTGTGGCAAAGTCATCGTTGCCACCGAGGAAAAAGAGCTGCCGCTGCTGGAAAACCTGTATCAGCGGGGGCTACAAAATGGCATTCAGGTCGCCCGGATTGCTCCCGAAGCGGTGCGGGAAATTGAGCCTCATGTGAACTGCATTGCCGGGATTCGCGTGTTCTCAACCGGCATCGCCGACTATAAGCGAGTTTGCCAGAAGTATGCTGAGTTGATTGAGGCGCAGGGCGGCGATCTCCGGCTGAACACCAAAGTGCTGCGAATTGCCGAAACTAGTCGGGGTGAGGCGATCGAAACGAACAATGGCAGCTTTGAAACTCGGTTTGTGATCAACTGTGCAGGGCTACACAGCGATCGAGTCGCCAAACTGAGTAACGTTGACCCGCAGGCTAAAATCATTCCCTTCCGGGGCGAGTATTACGAACTGGTTCCCGAAAAGCGGTATTTGGTGAAAACGCTGATTTATCCGGTGCCGAACCCCGCATTTCCGTTTCTGGGCGTTCACTTTACCAAAATGATCGACGGCAGCGTTCACGCTGGACCCAATGCGGTTCTGAGCCTGAAGCGGGAAGGCTACAAAAAGACAGACTTCGATTTGGGCGACTTTACCGAAGTGATGACTTATCCCGGCTTCTGGAAGCTGGCAGCGAAGCACGCTGATGAAGGCATTCAGGAAATCATTCGCTCTTTCAGCAAAGCCGCGTTTGTTCGCAGTCTCCAGCGGCTGATTCCTGAGGTGCAGGCAGCAGACCTGGTGCCCACTCATGCTGGCGTGCGGGCGCAGGCTTTGATGAACGACGGCAAGCTCGTCGATGACTTTTTGATTGTCAAAGGTCAAAACTCTGTGCATGTCTGCAATGCACCTTCTCCGGCTGCGACCTCTTCGTTAGAAATCGGTAAGGCAGTGGCAGCACAAGTTCCCAGTCTCGATCGACAACCCACCCTAAGCGCAGGAAATCTCTAAACTCCATGATGAAAGTATTAGTCACTGGCACAGAAGGCTATCTCGGTTCTCTCGTCGCTCCCCTGTTGATGGAGCGAGGGCACGAGGTCACAGGCGTAGACACTGGCTTTTATAAAGCGGGCTGGCTCTATAACGGCACCGACAAAACCGCGAAAACCCTGAACAAAGACATTCGCCACATCACGGCTGAAGACTTGCAGGGCATGGATGCGATCGTGCACATGGCAGAGCTGTCAAACGACCCCACCGGACAACTCTCACCCAACATCACCTACGACATTAACCACAAAGGGTCTGTGCGTCTGGCAGAGCTGGCAAAGCAAGCCGGAGTGCGGCGGTTTATCTACATGTCTTCGTGCAGCGTTTATGGGGTTGCGACCGAAGGTGATGTCACCGAAGATTCTCCGGTCAACCCGCAGACTGCCTATGCCGAATGCAAAACTCTGGTCGAGCGAGATGTGACGCAGATGGCAGACGATAGCTTCTCGCCCACCTTTATGCGGAATGCCACTGCTTTTGGAGCTTCTCCCCGGATGCGCTTTGACATCGTGCTCAACAACCTGGCGGGCTACGCCTGGACGACGCAGGAAATTAAAATGACCAGCGACGGCACGCCCTGGCGACCGCTGGTGCACGCGCTCGACATCGGCAAGTCGATCGCCTGCGCTCTGGAAGCACCCCGCGACATCGTACACAATCAAGTCTTTAACGTGGGCGACACTGCCAATAACTATCGCGTCAAGGAAGTTGCAGAAATCATCGCAGAGGTGTTCACAGGCTGCAAGCTGAGCTTTGGCAGCAACGGCGCAGATAACCGCAGCTATCGCGTCTCGTTTGAAAAAATCAACGCGCAGCTTCCTGGCTTCAAGTGTGACTGGGATGCCCGACGCGGTGCTCAACAGCTCTACAACCTGTTCAAGCAGATTGACATGACGCAGGAGGTGTTTGAGTCAAGAGGCTTCACCCGTCTGAAGCAGCTTGAATATCTGATTCGCACTCAGCAAATTGACAAAGATTTCTTCTGGAGTCAGGCATGATTTTTACAGAAACCAAGCTCAAGGGCGCGTTCATCCTCGACCTGGAAATGCGGGAAGACCACCGGGGCGGGTTTGCCCGAACTTTTTGTGCCAAAGAATTTGAAGCCCACGGACTCAAGCCCACTGTTGCCCAGTGCAATTTGTCCTTTAACCACAAAGCTGGCACGCTGCGAGGAATGCACTACCAGATTCCGCCTGCGGCTGAAACCAAGCTGGTGCGCTGCACGAAGGGCGCGATCTATGACGTAATTATTGACATGCGTCCAGATTCTCCCACTTACATGCAGCACATTGGCGTAGAGCTGACCGCCGATAACCACCGTGCTCTCTACGTGCCAGAGATGTTTGCCCACGGTTATCAAGCCCTCACCGATGGCGCAGAAGTTGTCTATCAGGTGGGCGAATTTTACACGCCCGGCTACGAGCGCGGTATTCGCTACGATGATCCTGCCTTTGGCATCGAGTGGCGAATGCCCGTCACCGTCATTTCTGAGAAAGACGCTGCCTGGGCACTATTCGAGGCAGTTGCGGTTTGAGGCAGTTGCGGTTTAGGCGATCGACTTCTGGTTACAGGGGTCGTTCTCAGGTCATTGTGCACCCACAGAACGGGTTCAACACCAGACCCCATTGGAGGCATCAGCCTGGTTGTCGGGCAACAATACCAGAGATTTGTCAGTCAATCAGGACATCAGCACTGACCGTTGCAGCGCTTCCAGACAGAATTCACCCTGTTTGAGCGTGTAGGTTACCCACCATTGCTGCTGCCTCCAGGGTGTCGTTTTACCACAGCCTGATTGTCCGATTGTGAGCAGTCAGATGGGCTAGGCAACAAAGTTTTGATGACTTGTGTTGCAGGATGTATCTCAGCAGGATGTATCTCAAGCCATGAATGTGGACAATGACCCGATCGTGATTGCCTTTGCCGCCGACAGCAGCTACGCCATGCCCCTGGCGGCTGCCATTTGTTCTGTGTTAAGGAATCTGGATGGTGATCAAACTGTAGCGATCTACGTTTTAGATGGTGGCATCAAGCCATCTCAAAAACGCCGAATTGAGCAGCTTCGGCAAATCAGACCTGTGAGGATTGAATGGATATCGCCTTCTGAGACAGTGTTTGCCCAACTGCCCGTATCAGAGAAATACCCAATTCCTATCTATTACCGGCTGCTGCTGCCGCAGATCCTGCCAGAGTGGTGCAAAAAGGTGATTTATTTGGATACCGATGTGGTTGCCAACGCTGATTTGACACCGCTGTGGAACAGCAATATCGGTGAGCGCTACTTGTTGGCAGTCCAGGACGATCGCTGTCCCTATGTCTCAATGGCGGGTGGATTGAAAAACTGTCCGCAATTCAAAAATTCAACGAGCGACAAGTATTTCAATACTGGCGTATTGCTGATCAATCTGGAGCGGTGGCGAGCAGATAACATTGCCAGACAAGCGATCGAATTTCTCAAGCGCAACGCTGAATTTGTGAAGTTTCCCGATCAAGATGCGCTGAATGCAGTTTTGATCGGCAAATGGGGAGAACTTGAGCCGCAGTGGAATCAGATGCGAGCAATTCATTTGGTTTCATCCTGGCGGGAAAGCCCTTATTCAGAAGCTGCATTTCACAATGCATTGCACTACCCCAAAATTGTGCATTTCACAACCCTACCCAAGCCCTGGATGTCAGGCTGCAAACACCCAGAGAAGCATTTGTTTTTCCGATATCTTGACCAAACCGCTTGGTCAGGATGGCGCAACACCACCTGGCGGCGTGTCTGGCAAAAGTTAATCACCCAGGTTCAGCAAATCAGCAGTTTCAAGAAGCAGCCTTTACCAGCTTCAGGAGCCAGCCCTAGAAATCATCGATCGCCGTCTGTGATTGACCAACAGACCGCACATCAGCCAACTGTTGAGCCTCGCTTGTGATCGAATCTATCAGTCCACTCGTTTTAGGAGTCATTCATGATTATTGTTGACAACGCGCTGCGCGCCCGTGCTGAAGCAGGCAATCCTGTGAAAGTTGGCATGATTGGGGCTGGGTTTATGGGGCGCGGCATTGCCAATCAAATTGCCAATTCAGTGCCAGGAATGGAGCTGGTTGCCATCTTTAACCGCAACCTGGATGGCGCGAAACGGGCTTACACCGAGGCGGGAATCGAGGAAGTGCGTGAAGTCACAACCGTTGCCGACCTAGAAGCCTCGATCGCCCAGGGCAAATACGCAGTTACCGATGACGCAATGCTGCTGTGTCAGGCAGACGGCATTGATGCCCTAATCGAAGTCACTGGCACGATCGAGTTTGGTGCCGCCGTGGTGTTAGAAGCGATTGCTCACAAAAAGCACGTCATTCTGATGAACGCAGAACTCGACGGCACCGTAGGACCCATGCTCAAAGTCTACGCCGATCGCGCTGGTGTAATTCTGAGTGCCTGCGACGGCGACCAGCCCGGCGTACAGATGAACCTTTACCGCTTTGTGAAAAGCATCGGTCTGACTCCGCTGCTCTGCGGCAACATCAAGGGCTTGCAAGACCCATACCGCAACCCGACCACGCAGGAAGGCTTTGCCAAACGGTGGGGGCAAAAAGCCCACATGGTCACAAGTTTTGCCGATGGCACCAAAATTTCGTTTGAGCAGGCGATCGTCGCCAACGCCACGGGCATGAAGGTGGCAAAGCGTGGCATGTTCGGCTACGACTTTAACCTGCACAAAGAGGAACTGATCCAGCAATTTAACCTCAACTATACCGGGCACATTGACGACTGCACCAGGCTGTATGACGTAGATCGACTGAAAGCGCTGGGTGGCATCGTCGATTATGTGGTGGGTGTGCGACCCGGTCCTGGTGTTTTTGTGTTTGGCACCCACGACGACTCCAAGCAGCAGCACTACCTCAACCTTTACAAATTGGGTGAAGGTCCGCTCTACAGCTTCTACACGCCCTACCACCTCTGTCATTTTGAAGTGCCGCTGTCGGTTGCCCGCGTCGTGCTGTTTGGTGATGCCGTCATGGCTCCCCTCGATGCGCCCTGCGTAGACGTGGTGACAACCGCCAAAATCGACTTAAAAGCGGGCGAAACCCTGGACGGGCTTGGCTACTACATGACTTACGGACAGTGTGAAAACGCCGAAGTCGTGCAGTCAGAAAACCTGCTGCCGATCGGGCTTGCCGAAGGCTGCCGTCTCAAGCACGACATCGCCAAAGACCAAGTTCTCACGTATGACGACGTAGAGCTTCCCGAAAATCGCTTGTGCGACAAACTCCGGGCTGAGCAGAACGCCTACTTCGCAACCGCCAAGCCGCTGGCAGCCGTCGGCTAAATCGATCGCTCACGTTTTGTAAAGGCGCAGCCAACTGCGCCTTTTTTGTTGGCGATCGAAACCCCTGATGCAAGCTGCGATCGTCGAATTTCTGACGAATGCCTAAACTGGAAAGAGAGTCACGCAGCTCAATCGCTGCTGTGATGCACTTGTTCTTCGTTTGCGGAAAGGAGCAACATGCCCGTAGATGTTAGCGTGGCGCACCTGCTGGAAAATCGCACGGTTCATCGTGCTGTCTTAGCGAATGGCATGGTGGTGTTAGCCGTTGAAAACCCAGCAGCCGATATTGTTGCTGCCCGCATTTTTATCAAAGCTGGCGGGCGCTATGAAGCTCCAGAACAAGCAGGGCTGTCTCACCTGCTGTCAGCCGTGTTGACCAAAGGCACCGATCGCCTGTCATCGCAAGCAATTGCCGAACAGGTGGAATCCGTGGGAGCTAGCCTGGGCACCGATGCCGCGTCTGACTATTGCCTGTTAAGTTTGAAAACTGTATCCGCCGATTTTGCCCAGATGTTGGCGCTGGCAGCAGAGCTGCTGCGATTGCCCACATTTCCACAAGCAGAAGTTGAGCTAGAGCGTCGCCTGACGCTGCAAGGCATTCGATCGATGCAAGAGCAGCCGTTTTCAGTCGCACATCAGCAACTGCGGCAGGCGATGTATCAGAATCATCCCTATGCTTTGTCGAGCCTGGGCACCGAGGCAACGGTTTCGCAGCTCAATCGAGCTGATTTGCAGCACTATCACCAGACTTATTTCCGTCCCGACAATATCGTTGTCAGCATTGTCGGTCGGCTGGCACCCGAAGAAGCGATTGCCCTGGTTGACCAGATGTTTGGCGACTGGTCGGCTCCGTCTGCAAACGGTCAAGTGCTGCCTCTGCCAGAGCTGACCCTGCCCAAACTGACTTCACAGCCGCGCCGCGCCGTAACGCATCAAGACACCCAGCAGGCGATCGTGATGTTGGGCTATTTGGCGGCAGCAGTGCAAGAAGCAGACTACATGGCGCTGAAGCTGCTCAACACTTATCTGGGCAATGGGTTGTCGAGTCGTTTGTTTGTTGAGCTGCGCGAAAAGCGAGGCTTGGCTTACGAAGTGTCTGCCTTTTATCCAACCCGGCTGGATGTGTCGCAGTTCGTGGTTTACATGGGCACTGCTCCCGGCAATGCTGCGACTGCTCTGGACGGTCTGCGGTATGAAGTCGATCGCCTCCGCACCAATTTGCTGTCCGCAGAAGAGTTAACCTCTGCCAAAAATAAGCTGCTGGGACAATACGCGCTGGGCAAGCAAACCAACGCTCAAATTGCTCAGGTCTTCGGCTGGTATGAAACCTTGGGATTAGGAATTGAGTTTGATCAGCAGTTTCAGCAGGCGATCGGGGCTGTCACCTCAGAAGCGGCTCAAGCCGTTGCCGATCGCTGCTTTGTAGAACCGTATGTGTCGCTGGTCGGACCAGAAGCGGCAGTCGAACAATTGGCACCTCCCCTGGCTTCTTGATTCGATGAGTTCCTGGGAATCTGACCCGATCGCGGCGCGCCCGACCGAGAAGTGCACCCTCTGGCATCTGGGACTGGAGTGGCTGCTTCGGGGTGAAGTCGAGCAAGCCCAAGCCGTCTGGCTGGATGCCCTTACCGAAGCTCCGATCGCAGAGATCGCTGATTGGATGGCAGAACTGCTGCAAGTTCTGGAGTCAGAAGCCGTTCAGCAGTTTGCAGCAGGTCACTATCTGCTCACTGAGCAAATCTGTCAGCAGATTTTAGAGCTAGATGCCGAGCAAGCCGCAGCTCACTTTCTGTTTGGGCAGGCAATCGCTCAACGCGGAGACTTTGACGCTGCCATTGCCTGCTGGCAGCAAGCCGCCGCACTCGACCCTACCTTAGTTGAGGCTTACCAGCAGCAAGGCAGCGTTCTCCAAAAGTTAGACCAGCTTGAGCAAGCCATCTCTTGCTACGCTAGCGTCTTAGCGCTTCAGCCCGATCGCGTTGAAACGCTTTATCACCTTGGACTCTGCCGATTTCAGCAGGGCAAAGCGGATGAGGCAATCGCGCATTTTACGGCTGCAATTCAACTCAATTCAGACGATTCACGAATTTATGGCGATCGAGGTTATGCTCACTTGCAGCAGGGTCACTTTAACGAAGCGATCGTCGATCTGCAACAAGCCATTCGGCTTCAGCAATCCTTTGTTCAAACTTATATCAATTGGCAGTTATCTTTCGTTCAACACCATCAATCCAGCGAACAAATTAACGCGAATGCAAATCTATTGCAGTCCTTACGATCGATCGATTCCAATCTATTTCTTCAGCTAGGCAATGCCTTAGTTGCAGCCGATTTATTTAGCAGCAAAGGTCGAGCTAAAATCGCGATCACCGCTTACCAACAAGCGCTCAGTCTTCAGCTTGATGCCCAAACCTATCTAAAATTAGGTCGAATTCTCAAGATGCAAGGTAATCGCGATCAAGCCTGTGTTGCGTTTCAGGACGCTCTACAACTTCAGCCATCCGCAGATGCCCATCTTTGTCTAGGAGAAATCTACCTGCTCAAAGATGTACAACAAGGAATTTCCATACTGCAAACAGCATTAAAACTTGATTCCTGCTCAGCATCTGCCTATTTTCTGCTCGGTGAGGCTTGGTCACGATTGCAACAGTGGCAGCAGGCGATCGATTGCTATCAAAAATATTTGCAGTTAAAGCCAGATTCAATTCAGGGCGGCATTAGATTAGGGTTGGCTTTAGCAATGCAGGACCATGCAGCGGCAGCGATCGACTGTTGGCAGCAGGGTGTAAGTCAGTATCCCGATGACGCTGCAATACTTTTGCCGTCCACGCTTGCAAGATTGCGTGATTACGGCAAGGAAATTCAACATCCAAATCTAAAACAGCTTGAACCTGTTGATGCGCCAACAGCGTTTTATGAATCGACTCACGCCTGGGCGATTGCTCACTCAATGGCAACAACCCATTATGTTCAGCTTGATGTCAGGAATACGATCGCTTTAACTCCACCGAAGACGCTAGATCAAACCACACATTTTAGCTTTCGATTTGGGCAGGCGATCGAGCTACCCGGCAATTTTGTTGCCACAATTCCCAAGGGACGCTTTTGGTTAAATCAGGAGCAGACGAGCAGTGCTGTCATCGCTGGAGATAACAAGTTTCTGGCAGACCTGTCGCCAGACTATCCGATTTTGAGTCCTGGTCATCCTGACAAACATCCCAGTCAGCACTCAATTCTCAAGTTAAAGAAGCTGCCTCCCATTCAGCAGATTGCCGGAACCGTTGCAGTTCTATCAGGGCTAACCAACGATTTGTATTTTCACTGGATGTTTGATATTTTGCCGCGAATTTCATTGCTGAAGCGGAGCAATCTTGACTTCGCTCAGATCGATCGATTTCTGGTTCGTGACCGCCTTTCCTTTCAGCAAGAAACTCTTCAGACATTAGGAATTCCAGCAGAAAAAATTCTGCGCGATACTCACATTTCTCATATCCAAGCCGAGAATTTAATGGTGCCTTCGTATCCCGGCAGTGTTGCCTGGATGCCAAAGTGGACTTGCGATTTTTTAAGAAGCAGCTTTTTAACTTCTGAAGCAGTTGCAGAAGCCAGATCGATCGATCGGCTCTACATCAGTCGTCAGCAAACTGCCAGCCGCCGCCTGATTAATGAAGCGGCTGTCGTCGATTTACTGACTCAGTTTGAATTTCAACCTGTGACACTCGAAACACTGTCTGTGACTCAGCAGGCAGCCGTCTTAGCAAACGCTAAAGTCGTTGTAGCTCCTCACGGCGGCGGCTTGACAAATTTAGTGTTTTGTCAACCTGGCACCAAAGTCATCGAATTATTTTCGCCCAACTATGTGTATCCCTGCTATTGGTTAGTCAGTAATTTAGTTGAATTAGAATACTACTATTTAATAGGAGAGATGCCGCTTGGAGTTCATTTTCATCAGCTTCTATACGCTGATCCGCGTGTGGAAGATATTTATATTGACTTGCAGCAATTGATGAATATTTTAGAGTTTGCGGGTGTGATTTAACGAAGCAACGTCAGCAGTCATAGCTTATCGAAAGACGGCGATCGGCGATTCGCTAAAAGCCAATTGCCAGCCTCAATTCAACTTTGGTTATCAACAAATTCTTGTGAACATTATCACAATTCTGCAAGATTGGGCGCAACAGCAGCCCAACGCGCCAGCTATTATTGATGCCCGCGATCGACAGCCATTGAGTTTTGCTGAGCTAGAGCAGGCATCTGGTCAAGCAGCCGCGCTGTTGCAGCAGTCTGGGCTACAGGCAGGCGACGCGGTGCTGATTTTTCTGCCGATGTCAGCCCAGCTTTATGTAGCGCTGCTGGCGATCTTTCGATTGGGGCTAATGGCGATGTTTGTCGATCCGAGTGCAGGACCGCAACACCTCGATCGCTGCTGCGCTCTACATCCTCCCAAAGCGCTGATTGCCACTTCTAAAGCGCATTTGCTGCGGCTGCGATCGACGGCGCTGCGCCAAATTCCGCATCAGTATGCGATCGGTCTGCCGGTTCCTGGTGCGATTCCCTGGCGGCGGGCAAGCGCGTTACCCCAGTGTGAGTTTGTTGCCGACTGTGATTCCCACACGCCTGCCCTGCTCACCTTTACCAGCGGCAGCACGGGACAGCCCAAAGCCGCCTTACGATCGCACGGCTTTTTGCTGGCGCAGCATCGAGCGTTAGCTGAGAGCCTCAAACTCGCGCCCGGTCAGATTGACTTAACCACCCTACCGATCTTCGCGCTGGCAAATCTGGCTTCGGGTGTGACCAGTTTGATTCCAGATGCAGACCTGCGCTTTCCAGGCAATATCAATGCGGCTGCGGTCATCCAGCAAATTCACGCTTATCAGCCACACAGCACGGCTGCCTCTCCGGCATTTTTGATGCGGCTGACAGCATCCGCTGAGAGACAGCGTTTGACGCTGCCCAGCTTCCAGCGAATTTTTAGCGGTGGTGCGCCCGTGTTTCCCACCCTGCTCGATCGCTTGCAGCGACTTGCCCCTCAGGCTGAGATCAGTGCGGTCTACGGTTCGACCGAAGCAGAACCGATCGCCCATATCGCCCGCGATCGAATGCAGCCGCAAGACCTAGCAGCAATGGTTCAGGGACAAGGCTTACTTGTCGGTGTGCCTGTGCCTCAAATTCAACTGCGAATTTCGCCTGACCGCTGGGGGCAACCCATCCCAGCGCTGACGGCAGATCAGTTTGCGGCGCTCAGTTTACCGGCAGGACAGACCGGCGAAATTGTGGTGAGCGGCGAACATGTTCTGCCTGAATATCTGCATGGACAGGGCAATGCTGAAACCAAATTTCGCGTTGCCGAGCAACCCTGGCATCGCACTGGCGATGCGGGATATCTGGATACGCAGGGGCGGCTGTGGTTAATGGGTCGCTGTAGCGCCCGAATTGAGGACGAACACGGCACTCTGTATCCGTTTGCGGTGGAAGTCGCGGCACAGCAGTTTGATGGCATTCGGCGATCGGCGATCGTGCCGCATCAGGGACAGCGAGTGCTCGTGCTGGAATTGGAAGCAGGGCGGCAATCTGTCCCCGTTGATTCGCTGAAGCGTGAGCTGGCGTGGGCACAGATCCAGCAGTTCGTGCGCTGTCCTGAGATTCCAGTCGACAAACGGCACAACGCTAAAGTGGATTACCCTGCACTGCGCCAGTTTTTACAGCGTATTAGCGATTAGGCAGAGCGGCTGCGCTTGACTTTGTCCAGGTCAGGCGAGGCATAGCAGTCCGCAGCCCGGTTTGGACAAGCGGTGAATGGACGAAGCCTTCATAAGTCAGGCTTTCACCTGATCACTTGCCCTCACTCAGCGGCAGACTGCCTGACGATGAGCAGAACCGATGCAAACAGAAACTATGGCACCTCAGGCGTTAAACCCTGGCTGCTGATTGGTTCAATTTTCAAACTGTTTTGCTCAGGTGGAGGAATAATCTCTAAGCGTCTACCCAGCTTCAGACGCTCAAACTGCCACGCTTGCAGAGATTTTCTAAACTCTAAATCGTCATACTGAGGCATTGATTCCAACATAGCTTTGAAGTAGCCCAGGATAATGAAAAGTCCTCCCAAAAACCAGGGCTTTTCAAACATGCGATAAACTCCGATCGCAAACAGATAAAGTGGGTGGGTTCCCATGAAATGCTGACCCCTTCCCCATCTCATTCTGCCGGTGAGAACTCCTTTATCAGAAGAACCCATCAGGCGCTTGTGGATAAAATTGATATCTGGGTGGTCAATGCTACAGGTTCTCCAGCCATTCATTCTGGCGCGATGAAAAGCGATACCGTCCCAATGCACTTCTCTGACAAAGCCGCCAATCTCTTCAAAGCACTCTCGACGATAAAAATTGATCATTCCTGCGACCATTTCATCGTGAGTCCGTTCTTCAACGAGCTTTTCACCCTCCTCTAACATGGGTTTGCCGCTGGCAGCACCGAGGTAGCGATCGTTGGCAAAGAAAGTCAGCAGTGTTTCAAAATATTTGGGTTTGAATTCAACATCCCCATCCATCTTGCAGATGAAGTCGTAATCTTTTGTCCACAAACGGTCATAGCCGTAGTAAAAGGCTTCAACGACTCCAGGACCAACCGAGCGTTTGCCGCGATCGGGCTTGCGCTCAATGTGAATCCATTTATGTTCTTGAGCCGCTTGCTCAATGATTTCGAGAGTGCGATCGGTCGAACCATCATCAACAATCAACCATTCCACCGGCTGAACGGTTTGGTTGATCATTGAACGAATCACACCAGTGATTAGCGTTTCTTCATTACGAACTGGAGAGATGATGACAATGCGATTCTTTGTTTTACTCATAGCAAACCTCAATTAAAAATCGATAAAAGCCTGTTCACGTTTAAATGGCTGTCGAACTCTTGAGTCACCTGTTGACGAGCGGTTTCAGTCATTTTGGCAAGAGAGTAAGATCCGTTGATTGCCTTTTGAATGGCAGTCGCCAGCGACTCTGGATCGCCAGGTTGGGCTAAGAATCCTGAAATTTCGTTCTCGACTAGCTCAGGGATGCCTGAAATTTGAGTGGTGATCACCGGAGTGCCAACTGCCATCGCTTCCATCAGCACGACTGGAATACCGTCTTGATCGCCGTTGCTATCTTGTTTGCACGCCAGAACGAACGCATCCAGGCTTTTGAGCCAAGCAAACACTTCGTTGTGGGCGATCGCTCCCCTGAACTTGGTCTTTGACTCTAAACCAAGTTGTTGAATTAGCGCTTGTAGAGAATTTCTTAAAGGTCCATCTCCACAGATTTCTAGCTGAAAATCAATGCCCTGCTGATGCAGTTTGCTGAGTGCCAGAAGTAGCGTATCCATGCCTTTCTTTTCAACCAGCCTGCCCAGCGATCCCAGGATCGGAATTCTGCTGTTCTGCTGCCGGTGTGTGAACTCATATTTATCTGTTTCTACCCCACACCGGACAATTTTGAGTTTTTTGGAATCTGCTCCTTGAGCAACGAGAAAATCGCAGTTGTATTGAGAAATCGTGATTGCAGCTTTCGATCGCTGCACCTTTTCTTTGAGCAGTAAGCCTCTTTCAAACAAGTCGTTGGCGTGAGCCGTAAACGTAAATGGTACGCCTGAAAGGGCAGCAGCATACATGCCAATTTGAGTGGGAACGTGAGCAAAGTGAATGTGTAGATGTTGACATGAGTGGTGACTTATGGCTTGGGCAACCGTGCTGGCTTGCCAGAATTGATATAGCAGTTTGAATGAGGAAGTTTTTGTTAAGCCTGCCCGCAAAATATCGCCGATCGCCGTCAATAAAGTTTTTAGATAGCGATCGGGTCGCTGTAGAAAGATTGCCAGGTTGTCTCTCAGCACAGAAACTGGCTTCTGGCAATATAAAAAAACGGCATCTTTCAGGAATCGCTGAACCGCAGCTTCTTGGGAAATAATGACTGGATAGTGAACAGAAATTGGAACAATCTTGACCCCTTTTGATTCGAGTGCCAGGATTTCGTTGTAAACGAATGTTGCTGAAAGTGACGGTATTTCAGGTGCTAAGTAAGCGATCGTTTTATCCATCGTGCTGTGAATCTATGCTGTCAATCTCAGCGAATCTCAGCGAATCATTGAAGCTTGAAGTTTGGCTCAAACTGAGCCTTTAAGCTGACTAGAATTTGCTGTAATAATTCTCTATTGAGCACTATAATCTGACGTAAGCAAAGTCTGAGCTAACTCAAGCGTTGACTGCATAAAGATTTGATGAAGGCTAAGTCCAAAAGTCGTTTGGAGCAAAGGCAGAGGGTAAAAAACTCATTCTCTGGGCGGAGGATAAGTACGTCACAATCCTGCCTGCTTCAGCAGAAGCAAAGTCCTCCAGCTTATCTTCTCTATTCAGTCAACCTTGCAGCCTTCCGGAAATCCACTCTCGCTCCGGCTGTCTGCTCTGACCTGATCTCTGTCAGCGCCAAAAGCGAATCGATCGAAGCAGGGAACGTAAGATGAGTATGATGTCTGGTTGCCCATTCCCTTGAAGCATCTGTACTGGCTTGACCAAATTCAACCCACACATCGGGCTGCTGTGGGAGACAAAGCATTTCACCTGGGAGTCTTGATGCAGCGCGGATACCCGGTAATGTCGGGATGTGTGGTTTCAGCGATCGTCTTCCAGGAATTTCTAGAAACCATTCGCTGGCTGGAGCCGCTATTTGCCGATCTCCCCAACTCCTCGCTGCATCTTGATGTAGATAATTCTCGTCAATTGCAGGCAGTTGCCCAACAAATCAGGCAGGCGATTCAACAAACCGCCCTGCCCGAAGACTGGGTTGCCCCACTGGTCGCTGCCGTGCAGCCGTGGCAGACCTCCGCCCTGATTTTGCGTCCTTCTCTAACATTGCCATCCGATGACACATCGATGTTGAGCAATAAAACTACGGGACTGCTGGAGTCACAGGTGTGTTGGGCAAAGGCAGACTCGATCGCTGACAGCTTGAAGCGCACCTGGGCAGAATTGTTTCGAGCTAGAAGTTTGCTGTACTGGCAGCGGCAGGGCGTTCAGCTTGAAGAAATTGCTCTGGCGGTGTTGGTTCAGCCTTTGCGCTCAGCGATCGCATCGGGAGATGTGCAGTTCAACCACGACATCAAAATTCAGGCAACTTGGGGATTGGGTCGAGCACTGGTGACGGGAGAAGTCATCCCTGACGTTTATCACGTTCATCGCCAAACTGGGTTGATGCATCAGCAGCTTGGCAACAAAACCGTCGCCTATCAGGTAGTTGCGCCAGTCATCACTGCATCAGCAAGTTTGCTGCCAGCCCCAAACGGCTTACAGTCTTATTTAATCGAAGCAAGCCAACAGAACCAATATGCCCTCAGTGCTGATCAGCTTGAGCAGCTCATTGATTTGACGCAGACGATCGCGGCTGACTTAGGCGGGCATCTGCGTCTGGAGTGGACGCTTTCTACCTGGGGAGCCGCCGCGCCCTCGCTGTGGATCACTCAGGCGATGCCGCAACCGTTGACCCAGCTTCAACTGCTAGCCGCTGTGACACAATCGCACACTGCCCCAACCGCGCTGCCTTCGATCGATGCAAATCCGTCTCAACTGAGCGATCACCCTGGTGCCTTAATGACGGGACTGCCCGCTAGCGGCGGCAAGCGATCGGCAAAAGCCTGGGTTGTGGCTGATGCTGATGCGAATTTAACCGCATCTGATATTTGTCCCGGAGCGATTCTCGTTGTGGCTAGCATCACTCCGGGCTGGCTCGATTGTCTCAAACAAGCCAGTGGATTAATCACAGAGCAAGGTGGCATGACCAGTCATGGCGCGATCGTTGCCCGTGAATTAGGCATTCCGGCAGTGGTGGGAGTCGCCAATGCCACCCAACTGATTCAAACTGGAGAGGTGGTGATTGTCGATGGTGATCGCGGTGAAGTATACCGCGCTGAGCCGTCTTCCTGCCTGTCCGTTAAACCAATGGAAAGTCACACTTCTCATGCGGCTGGCGGTGTCACAGTCGCTCCAGTGCACGCAACGCCGCTGCTGGTCAATCTCAGCCAGCCGGAAGCCCTTGATGTCGCGAAATTGCCGGTCGATGGCGTCGGACTGCTGCGGTCAGAATTCATGCTGACAGACGTAGTAGCGCAGTTTTCTCACCTGATCGCCACAGATCCTGCAACGCTGGTCGATGCGAATTCGTTCTCTCAATGGGGTAATCGCATGGCTGAACCGCTCCGCCGCTTTGCTCAAGCTTTTTACCCGCGTCCGGTGTTTTATCGATCGCTAGATTTGCGTTCGCACGAATACCGATCGCCACTGGCGACGGCGGCTGCCGAACCCAACCCGATTCTCGGCTTACACGGCGCGTTGAGCTACCAAAAACATGTCGCGCTGTTCAATGCCGAACTCACTGCCCTGCGCCAGGTGCAGCAGTCTGGCTATACCAATGTGAATTTGATTTTGCCATTTGTGCGGACGGTTGAAGAGTTTCGCTATTGCCGCGACCGTGTGATTCAGGCAGAACTCGATCGAACCCCACACTTTCAGCTCTGGATCATGGCAGAAGTGCCTTCGGTTTTATTTCTGCTGAACGACTACGTCAAAGCAGGAGTTCAGGGCATCTCGATCGGCAGCAACGATTTGACCCAGCTTTTGTTGGGGGTCGATCGCGATCATCCACAAATGGCAGATGCTTATGACCAGCGACATCCGGTTGTGCTACAAGCCATTCGCCAACTGATTGAGACGGCAAAAGCATTGAACATTCCCTGCTCAATCTGCGGTGAAGCGCCCAGTCTACATCCCGACCTGATTGACTCGCTGGTGCAGTGGGGCATTACCTCGATCTCTGTGAACCCCGATGCTATCGAGCAAAGCCGATGGGCGATCGTGCGAGCAGAACAGCGTTTGTTGCTCGAAGCTGCCCGTCAGCTTAAACGCCAAACCGATTAGGATGCAGTCACGATTCGTGAATCGCCAATCCCACCAGCGTATGATGGGTGCGGAAAAGATTGAGGTCGGGTCACGATGTCAGACTGGCTCAAGTTTGAATTTGATCAGGTGACCGTTGACGCGCAAGGGCAAGAAATCGATCGCCGTCGCGGCTCTGCCCGCTATCGCCGGATTGACCTGGGTCAAAACACGATTCTGGACATGGTTGCAGTCCCTGGTGGTGCATTTTTGAGGGGAGCGCCTGCCTCAGAAGCGGGATGGTCGCAAGCTCAAAGTCCTCAGGGTTGGGTAACGGTGCCACCCTTTGCGATCGGCAAATATCCAGTCACGCAAGCGCAATGGCAGACGATCGCCGCCTTGTCCATTGATGCGAAACATGCGCTCAGTGAGAATCGGCTGAAGCCCGACCCCTCAAACTGCAAAGGCGCAAATCGACCGGTTGAGCAAATTTCCTGGCAGGATGCGATCGAGTTTTGCGCGAGACTGTCTCACCTGACCGGACAACACTGTCGGCTGCCGAGTGAAGCGGAGTGGGAGTATGCCTGCCGTGCCGGAACCACAACGCCATTTCACTTTGGTGAAACCTGCACAACCGATCTTGCCAACTATTCTGGGGTTGACTGGGAATACGAGGGGCGAGTTTTGAGCCGGGGTACTTACGCCGATGCGCCTCAGGGGGTCGATCGCCGCGAAACAACTCCCGTTGATCACTTTCTATTCGCTAACTCGTTTGGACTGTACGACATGCACGGCAATGTGCGGGAATGGTGTGCCGATAGCTGGCACGTCAACTATCTGAATGCTCCGATCGATGGCAGCGCCTGGGTCACAGGGGGAGACGACCGCAAGCGGGTGGTACGCGGCGGTTCCTGGAATGTCAGCCCTAACTGCTGTCGCTCTGCCTACCGCAGCCGCTTTGATGTAGACGGCAGTCTCTACGATATCGGGTTTCGAGTGGTCTGCTCTTAATTCCACGCCCTATCGCAGTCTACAGACAAGTTATGACAAACGATCGGCGGCAATTGGTCAGGTTCAGCGATTCATCCCTGCTGATATCCTTGACATCAGGCACTGGTTGATTGCCGCGCTTCCTCGGCGCTTATTTTGCCGGTTAGGCGATTCCAGATCAAATAGTCCACTTCGGTTTTGGGCACATACCAATGTTCTGGTGTGGCTTCCATGTCGCCCATCGCTGTAAACGGTTGGCGGTCTTCATCCATCAGGTCAAGATAGGTTGCATTTTGCTCCAGACGACTGCCGTGCGGCAGCAAGGTGATTTGCCGCAGTTCATCGTTTGTAAATTCCTTCAGGTGCTGATGCAGTTCTTTCACGTCATAAGCACTCAATGCTGCTTTTTCTGGGTGTGATCCCGCGATTCCAAAATTTTGACCTGCCATCGGGTCAGGATTGAGGTCTTGCTGCCACTCATCCTGCTGCCGATCGGTTGGCTTGCCAGTCTTTTCGGTCATTGAATTCTCCTTACCGTTCCGTCATTTGCTGCAAGGCGTACTCAAGCTGTGCAGCGTGCCAGCCTTTGATGAGCTGCTTGCAAAACGCTTCATTATCCTAACGAGGCGATCGTGGCTCGAATTCTATCTAATTACAGAAATCAGGGCTGAGTCGTTATGTTCACCCTGTTCACCGATCGACTTCGCTGCGCTTGCCTTGCAGCAGATAGGTGCTCATCGTTCCCTTCCCCTTAACCGCAATCATGCCCCGCTCTTCAAACAAATAGTTGTTTTTGAGCCGGTCATAAACGGTTTGAGTCACCTGAATACATCCGGCTATCCCCAAGGACTCCATGCGGCTGGCAACATTGACTGTATCGCCCCACAGGTCATAGATAAACTTTTTGCGTCCAATCACTCCGGCAACAACTGGACCAGTGTTGATGCCAATTCGCATTTGCAGCGCGCGTTGTTCTGCACCAGGCTCAGTGAGTTCGCAAGACAGTTTTACCAGCGCCTGCTGCATATCAAGCGCCATGTCTGCGATCGCCGCGACGTGATCGGCGTGCTCAAGCGGCAGCCCGCCAACCACCATGTAAGCATCGCCGATCGTTTTTATTTTTTCTAAGCGGTGCTGATCTGCGATTTGATCAAAGGTCGAGAAAATGTGATTGAGCAGCGTTACCACCTCGTGCGGCGGCATGTCGGCAGATATTTGGGTAAAGCCAACAATATCGGCAAACAGCACGGTTGCTTCTGCAAAACTTTCGGCGATCGTGCGGTGCTCTTGCTTGAGCTGACGCGCAACGGCTTCAGGCAGAATGTTGAGCAGCAGCCGCTCCGATCGCTCCTGTTCGGCTTCCAGTTCCAGCCGCGCCTGAAACTCCGATCGCTTGAGTCGTTCGTAAAGCAGCACAGAGAGGTCACAGATTCCACAAAACCAGAGCAGATAAAGCATTTGGGCGATATCCCAGGATGGCGATTGCAGTGGCTGTAGCCCCAGCACACGGTTGATGCCAAAGTGATAAACGAGAACCCCAAGCTGCGAGAGCAGGTGGAACTGCCAGCGCACGGGAATCAAGGTTGCCTGAGTCAAAAAAACCAGCGTCCAGGCAAACAGCCCAGACAGAGCAAAACCGCTGAGCGTTGCCCAAATTTGCTCAACCAGCGTCACCGACCAGGATGCTGTGAGAAACACCACCTCTGGATACCGCCGTCCCACGGGTGTACTCAGCAGCACCAGACCGGCGACTAAGCCCAATTCTGCCAGCCCTGCCATGACCAGCCAGGTCGGGTGATTGATCACCGGATTGCTGACCGCTCCCAGCAGTCGCACAGCGATGAAGCTGAGATACACCACCACTGCTAGCCGTAACCCCAGCCGGAGACGCTGATGGATAAAGCGTCGTCGCCACTGGCAATAACGCGGCGATTCAGCCAGCATTTGCTTGCTGCCCAAGCGTGTCTGGACTGTTTGAAGCAGTGCGAACCAGTTTGCCTGACGCACTGTGGTCAACCCAGTTCTGTTTCCAGCGGCTTCAGGCTGAGCGCCCGCTGGAGTTCTGCTAGCTCATCGCGATGAGCCGTAACCGTCAACAAATTCAGAGGCGGGCGATCGATATCATTGGTGGGTGGCAGCGGTTCAATTTGTAGTAGCACCTGTTCTCGTCGTTCTGATTGCTTCCAGTAAAATAAGCCCGCCAGCGGAGATAACAGCGTCAGCCCCGGAAAGACGCCGCCCCAGCGCGGCAATAATAGCGACAGCACCAGCGCTAAACAGAGAATGCCAATTCCTGCTAAAGCAGTAAGGAAAACAGCCAGGAACAGGCTCGGTCGCACCAATCCTTCAAACGTCACTTGATTTTGGGTAGCATCAACGGCAGCAATGCGATAAGCACGCTGACTAAAGTACTGCTGTAATTGCTCAATTAAGACAGCTTCTGGCTGCTCTGCTTGCAGCCGAGACACTTGAGTTCGATCTTTTGCAGATGCCCGAATGAAAAATAAGAGTCCAATCAGCAATAGCCCGGTAAGAAACAAAGTAGAAGTAAGAGCTAGGGTATTCACAGCGCCAATCATCACATATCAGTATGGATAGAGATGCCTTGCTCGTTGTTTGTCTCTACACTCAGGTCAAGACATCACCAAGCAACAGCAGCAGGCAGACGATACTATCTCTACTCTACGGGTTTGAGTTGAAGTTTGTTCACGATGACGCTGCTGCATCCAAATTCTTAAAACGGTGGTGGTATTGAAGTCATGATTTTTTGTTGGACGCGCTTGCCTGTCCAACAAAAAATCATTGCCTTTCGAAGGCTACCTGTAAAACAACTCAATCAAATTAAAAAAATTAACGGCACGGCAAAAACTAAATTTTTAGTCTAGAATTCTTGCTGAATCTATTTAGAATTGCCAATGCAATGCGTCGGCGGCTGAATACAGTTTGGGGATGTTTGAGTAAATATGTGTCACTCTGTTGCGATAATCATCCAGCAGTAGCGTGACGGATTAAGTGAGGAAGTGCGGCTATGTTTGAACTGCTGACTCGAATTCTGCTGTGGGCTTTTATTTTTGGGATTCTCTGGTACATCTTTTCGCAGTTCATTCCTCGCGTCTATCTGACCTGGTTGGGCGGACTGCTGGTGGCAGCATTCATCATTTTGTCGTTTCTTGACCCGACCGATCGCACCGTCAGCGTTGTTTGGAATCTGCTGTCACTGCCGCTGCAACCTTTGGGGTTAACGATCGTGCTTTTGCTAAGTTCGCTCAGGGGAGGCGTAAACAAAACGACCGGAAACGCGGTGCTGGCGGCGCTGCTGATCTTATTGATTTCCAGTACGCCAGTCGTCGCCTACTGGCTCACGAACCAAACTCAGCAAACGGTCTTTAGTTCGCTGAGTGCAGCGGGCGATCGAACCGCTGATCCTGCGACCGTACGGGCGATCGTTATTTTGGGAGATAACGCTGACCCTGGTGGCTCAGCCTATCGCACCCGCACTCAGCTCAACGCGGCAGAAGCTGGCTTTAGTACCGCCTTAACGCCTCGATTGATCTTTGCCTCTGAGCTGTATGGAACTCAAGTCGATCAAGGCAACAATCCGCTGGTGATTGTTAGCCTGGGACCGCAGCTTGACGCGAGTGCAGTCAATGAAGCTCAGGCAGTCACTGATTTTTTGGTGAGTCGGGGCGTACCAGCAGAACGAGTGCTGATTGAATCGACTGGCGTAAACCTGCGGAGCGTCGGAGTCGAAGTCAATCGACTGCTGCGCGATCGAGGGTTTGCCCAAGGAGACACAACGATTCTGGTTGCCTCAGCCATTAATATTCGTCGCGCCGGATCGACGTTTGCCCAACTTGGGCTTGACCCAATTCTGCGACCGACCGACCTCTACAGCTTTCAGATTCAACCGCCGCCCGATGAAGAGCTGCTGGTGCTAGAAGACCTCGTGCCCAACGTAGACGCGCTTGCCTTGACGACTCGCGTTGTCGAAGAATACCTCGCTTCCATCTACTACTTCCTCCGGGGCTGGTTAGTGAACCCCCTGCTCTTTTAGGATGTTCAAGCACCCTTTTTTTCGCCCCTGTCATGGCTCGTTCGCAACTGCAAAAACTGGGCACCTACCTGCAACCTCACTGGCGCAGCGCCACACTTGGCGTTGTCGCGCTGCTGATTGTTAATGGCATCGGTGTTTACATTCCGCTGCTGATTCGCAATAGCATCGATCGACTTCAGGTCAGCTTCAGCATGCAGCGGGTGCTGTTTTACGTGGTGCTGATTCTGGTGCTGGCTTCAATCATGTGGCTGGTGCGAATGGCATCGCGCACCTGGCTGTTTGGTGTGGGACGACAGGTGGAATTTGATTTGAAGCAAAAAATCTTCAACCATTTGTTGACGCTTGAGCCTGCCTACTTTGCCAGCACGACGGTCGGCGATCTAATTAGTCGGGCAACCAGTGATGTCGATAACATTCGGCGGCTATTGGGGTTTGCCGTTTTAAGTTTGGCAAACACGCTGTTTGCTTATGCGCTGACGCTGCCAGTGATGCTGCTGATTAACGTGCGCCTAACGCTGATTGCGATCGCCGTCTATCCGGTCATGCTGATTCTCGTGCAGTTGTTTAGCGATCGACTCCGCAACGAGCAACTCGATGTGCAGCAAGAAACCGCTCATGTCAGCGAATTGATTCAAGAAGATATGAGCGGCATTGCCTTGATCAAAATTTATGCTCAAGAAGCAAACGAACGCCGCGCCTTTCGCCAGTTTAACCAGCGATTGCTCAAAGCCAATCTGCGGCTGGCAAAAACCCGTACTACGCTGTTTCCCTTGCTGAGCGGGCTGGCAAATGTGAGTTTGCTGGTGTTGCTGTGGCTGGGGTCAGGCGCGATTGCCAACGGTGCCATCAGCATCGGTGATTTTATTGCCCTGCTGCTGTATGTTGAGCGATTGGTGTTTCCCACCGCGCTGTTAGGCTTCACAATTACTGCCTATCAGCGCGGTGAAGTCAGCATCGATCGCATTGAAGCCATCCTCAGCGTCGAACCCAAAATTCGCGATGATGCGACCGCCGTGCCGCTGCCTCGATCGCAGGTGCAGGGCTGGCTCTGTGCTCAAAACCTGACCTTTACTTATCCGGGGGCAAAGGAACCGGCGCTGCGTCAGGTCAATTTTAAGATTCAACCTGGAGAAACCGTCGCAGTGGTGGGACCGATCGGCTCTGGCAAATCGACGCTCGCCAATGCGCTGCCCCGTCTGCTAAATATTGCTCCGGGGCAACTCTATGTGGATGGCTTTGACGTTACTCAGGTGCGGCTGCACGATTTGCGGGCAGCGATTGCCTACGTGCCGCAAGACAGCTTTTTGTTTAGCACCACGATCAAAAACAATCTTCGCTACGGCGACCCCTTGAGCGAACAGCCCGACGTGGAATATGCCGCCAAAGCCGCTCAAATGCACGAAGAAATTCTCAACTTTCCGCAGCAGTACAAAACGATCGTGGGAGAACGAGGCATTACGCTGTCGGGAGGGCAACGCCAACGAACAGCGCTAGGACGTGCCCTGCTCGTAGACGCACCGATCTTGATCCTCGACGATGCGCTCTCTAGCGTCGATAACCAAACGGCAACTCAGATTCTCAAAAATCTTTCAGAAGGCACGCGGCGCAAAACCGTGGTTTTTATTTCTCACCAGTTGGCTGCAGCCGCAACCGCCGATCGCATTCTGGTCATGGATCAAGGGCAAATTGTGCAATCCGGCACCCACACTGAACTCGTACAGCAGCCAGGGCTGTACCAATCGCTGTGGGAACAACACAAGCTAGAAGAGATTTTGAAGTAAAAAAGGCTGAAACCGCGTGGCTTCAGCCTGTAGATAAGAGAGTCAAGATTAAAAATGGCAATGTCAGACAGCGGTCTAGATTAAACCCAGCCAGTGCACGAAGCCCTGACCTGTCACCAATTCAACAATCACAGCAGCCAAAAAACCGATCATCGCTAGCCGACCGTTCCAGATTTCGGCGCTGGGATTAGAACCGAACTGAAACTTGGTTGCAAACTCGCCGTACTTCCGCTCAGACTGCTGCTTGTAGTAGTCCTGGTTGTTTGATGTGTCTTGCATGATCAGGCTCCAGTGAGTTAACAGGTGTCTTGTTAAGAAAGATAACAAAAGATTGAAATTTGTGCACTATTTCTCTGGAGAGAGGTCAGCGGCGATCGTGCCTTGGGTTTGGGAAAAATTTTTGAAGAAGCAAAATCTTTGTCACGGCTTAACCAAAATCACCTTACATACTGGACTGCTTGATGTATAAAAAGATAGGCTGGCTCGGGGTATCGTGCTGAATTCGTCAACTTTGGATTAGCATCGTATGCAAAGCAAATTGCTTGTCGCACGGCGATCGATAATTCCAGGCACGCGTGTAACGAATTAGCGATGACCAAATGCTGGGGGGCTTGGGCACGCAGCAACATGACCGGATGCATCGCTGTTGTCGCGATCGACATCGCTTTGGTGGAGGAATGCAACTATGAAGAAGGTTTTGTTTATTCTGGGTGAGCTGAGTGACGACGATATTGATTGGCTGATTCGAGCCGGTAGCCGAGTCGAAGTTCCAGCCGGAACCGTTCTAATTTATGAGGGGCAGCCTGCTGATACGCTTTACATCCTGCTGGATGGCACTCTGATTGTCACCATATCAGCGCTAGAAGGCAGGCAAATCGCTCGACTTTCAAGCGGCGATGTTGTGGGAGAAATGTCATTTGTGGATGAGCGTCCGCCTTCTGCAACCGTGCAGACGCTAGAGCAATCCCTGGTTCTGGCAATTCCTCGCACAGCTCTGGCAGAAAAATTGCAGCAGGATGTGGGCTTTGCTTCGCGCTTTTACCGTGCTCTGGCAATTTTGCTCTCTAATCGGCTGCGGGGCACTGTACAGCAGTTAGGAGATGATAAAGACAAATCTGCTGACGCACCGGCACAAAGTTCTGACACTTTAGGCAATGTGGCAATCGCTGAGGCGCGATTTGATTGGCTCCTCCGCCGCCTCAGAAGCGGAGAAATTTTAGGATAATAGGATAAGTCGATCGCTGACGCAGTGATTCACCAAGGAATTTTTTCCCGCTCTGCATCTTTGCTGCCCCAGGCTTGCCTATCAACCACATCCAATTGAGGCTGTCCTGACGGTTCTGGCAGTTCCTCTTCCTCAAAAACTTCAACTGCCAGGAGGAAAGTGCAAAGATTTTGCGAAGATGGTGTTTTTTCTACTACCGATTATCGTCAAGAATACCTAAGATGCGATTAAGTCGCCAGCGCGACAGTGATTGTCACGAGTTGATTGTCACGAGTTGATTATCACGAGTTCTGGCGTAGCTAAGGCTCCCTTGCTGCTCCGGATCGCTGGATGTGAGCAAGTAGACTGCTGTATGGCAATTACTTGCCACCTGGCTCAAAATACTCTTTTTATGAAATAGAGAAGAGTGCTAATGCGCTTTGCAATCGTAATCATAAACTATCGCACACCAGACCTGGTGATCGACTGCTTGCACTCACTGAAAACTGAGGTGCAGATAGGTCGTGACAGCGTTGTGATCGTTGATAACGCTTCAGGAGATGGCTCAATCGAAAAAATTACTCAGGCGGTCACTGCCAACGATTGGACGGACTGGATTCAGATTGTTGCTTCACCCGTTAACGGGGGCTTCTCAGCAGGCAATAACCTGGGGATCAAAGCGGTAGAAGCAGATGCTTATTTGCTGCTAAACAGCGATACGATCGTTCGCCCCGGAGCAATTGCCACCCTACTGGAGACGATGCAGGCAAATCCAGAATCTGGGCTGATTGGACCGCGGCTCGAATACCTCGATGGCACGCCGCAAATTAGCTGTTTTCGCTATCGATCGCCTGTCGGTGAGTTAATTGCCTCGGCTGGCACGGGTCCCATCACCAAGCTATTCAAAAACCACGATGTCCCCATTCCGGTTTCTGACACACCGGTTGAGCCGGAATGGATCAGCTTTGCCTGTGTGCTCGTGCGGCGAGCAGTGATTGAGCAAGTTGGTTTGATGGACGAAGGGTACTTTATGTACTTTGAAGACATTGACTACTGTCGGCTGGCGAGAAACGCTGGCTGGCAGATTTTGTATTGTCCTCAAGCCAGAGTTGTCCATTTGCGGGGAGGCAGTAGCTCGACAAAAAGTGCGATTGCTGCCCGTAAGCGTCCTCGTCCGTTCGTGTATGCATCGAGATCGCGGTATTTCACCAAATTCTACGGACCGTTCGGGCTGCCTTTCGCTAACCTTTGCTGGCTGGCGGGGCGATCGGTCTCGCTGACCCGTGAGCTGCTCGGCAGCCGGAAAACTCACATCTGTGAGCATACCGCTCGTGATATTTGGATGAACTGGTCAAATCCAATGAAACAACCTTTACTTCCAGGAACAGAAAACTCGTGAGACAGCACCCAGACTTTTTGATTATCGGTGCCATGAAGTGCGCCACCAGTACGCTGCACGAGCAACTGGCGGTGCAACCGGGCATCTTCATGACCGAGCTAAAAGAACCCAATTTCTTCAGCAACAATGAGATATATGCCAGAGGCATAGACTGGTATCTCTCTCTGTTTAGCTCTAGCCCAGCAGATGCATTGTGTGGAGAATCGAGCACACACTACACTAAGCTACCAACCTATCCCCGTACGATCGAACGCATTCAAGCGCATTGTCCAGAGGTGAAGCTCATTTATGTGATGCGTCATCCCATCGATCGATTGCTCTCACAGTACATTCATGAATGGTCGCAGCGGGTCATTTCGGTTGATATTAAGCAGGCGATCGATCAGTTTCCAGAACTCATTCAGTACAGCCAGTACACCATGCAGCTAGAGCCATTTATCAATGCTTTTGGCTGTGAGCGCATCCTGCCCGTCTTCTTTGAAAGGCTTTGCACCCATCCCCAGGAGGAGTTAGAGCGGGTCTGTCGCTTTCTTGGCTACTCAGACAAACCCAACTGGGACTTTGATCTGGCTGCTCGAAACGTGTCCTCAGAGCGACTGCGAAAAAGCGCGTGGCGAGATTTTTTGGTGGAGCAGCCCGTCCTCCAAATGCTGCGGCGGCAATTCGTTCCCAAGAATTTTCGTACGCAAATCAGAAGCTTATGGATGATTAAGAAAAAACCAGAGCTGGAGCCGCAGCAGATCGAGCACCTGAAGACGATTTTTGACGCGGATCTGGCAGTGCTGGGTTCCTGGTTAGGAATTGAGCTGTCGTGTGACCGCTTTAAGGCAACCGTACGCGATACCGCATGGGACTGGGTTGAATCCAAACCCTGCGCTTCCAATCAGCAGAGTTAGGCGTGGGGAGTGCGAGGGCACAGCCCGACAATAGACTGCTTGCATCAATCCGCTTTTGCCTCCTATCCCCTAAAAATTAGGAGACTTCCGAACTTCCAAGTCGCCCAAGCTTGAGGGATTCACGGGGCATTTCCGACATTCGGGCAAGCAGTCTAATGGCTATACCCTGCAACCCCAAGGTTCGGATTCAGCCCTCAGTCCTCATCTCAGTCTTCATCCTTGCTGCCATGTGCGCCACGCTTGCGCTGCGTCAGCCAGCCCAGGGGAGTCACAAGCAGCAGAGCCAAAACCGACAGCGGCTCCGGCACTTCTGTAGAATCAGCGGCATCGATCGCATAGATGGTAGTGGAGCCACTGACCTCATTGGTCAGGACAAGCAGCGGTGCTCTGTTCGGGCTATCTTCCGCAGCGATGAACAGCACCCCTTCGGGTCCGAGATCGCCGACGGCTAGCAGTTGCTCCAGCGTCGGCACCGGGTCGCCGTCTTCGTTGACATCGCCAAACACGTCTTCGTTAAACTCAACCGCGAAGTTGCGGTTGTTGACGTAATCGACAAATGTGGGAGCGGTCGGGTTGCTGATGTCGTAAACCATCACACCGCCGATGCGCTCTAGCCCAATAAAGGCGTAAGTGCGATCGGCAATTGTGGCGATCGCCACGCCTTCGGGTTCCGGACCTTTGGCATCGCTGCGGCTGTCGAAGCTGTTTTCGGTATGGTCGCTGTTGAAGAAGTCGGGCAGTCGCTCTGCCAGAATACGCTCGAATTCATCACCGCTATCAAAAATCAGATTGCCCTCGGCATCTAGAATCGAGAACGATCGCCCGCCAAACACGTAGAGCTGGTCAAAATCACCGTCACCGTCGGTATCGCCCAGCGTGTTGGTAACAGTCAGCCGACCCAGCGCTGCATCTGCTTGCAGCGCTGCCGCATCGGGAAAGGCGGTGGGGTCGAGTGTCAGGTCGCTCACCCGCTCTTCTTCGCTGAAGCCATCGTAGTCACGAGCATCTCCCTCGTTGGCGGTGACGATGTAGGTTGCATCGCCAACCGTGTAAGCGGCGACCACGTCGGGCTGATACAGTCCAAACAGATTCTCGTAGGTTGTGATGTTAATTGCGTCGTCGCGATCACTGGCATCCAGGCTGTTTTCTGGCAGACTGTGGTCTTTGAAGCCCAAGGCGACAATGTCTTCAAACACTCCTGTTTCCAAGTTGAGAATTCCCAGCGCGTTGTTTTCTTGCAGCGACACCCAGGCGCGGGTCGAGTCTTCAGACACCGTGATATATTCTGGCTCTAAATCTTGCGCGACGGTCGCGCCAGGTCCAAAGATACGAACGCCAGAGGCGATCAGGGCATCAAGCTGATCGTTGAACTGCGTAAATCCGGCTGTGGTGGCGGTGGCGCTATCAATGCCGCCAGAGATATCGACGATGCTAACGGAGCCTTCGGGGTCGATCGTATAGTCATCGTTGGGTTCGCCTTCGTTTGCCACCAACACTTTGCTGCCATCAGGCGTAAATGTCAGCATGTCGGGAAGCGCGCCGACCGTGACCGAGTTGAGAAAATCACCGTCTGCATTAAAGAACACAACGCTGCCCGGATCTTGGGTGACTTCAGCTTCTACCGCTGCTGCCAGGATGCCGTTTTGAAAGGCGATGCTGTTGGCGCCGCTGCCAAACTCGCTGAGAGCAATGTTAAACAGCAGTGACGGGGCTGTTGGATTGCTGATGCCCAGTACATCAATCTGTCCGGTGCTGCCGTTAGTGACAAACAGCCGCTGCGTCGCGGGGTCGTAAGCCGAAATTTCGGCTGCGCCCTGGTCAAAAACGCCGGTTGAGTAAGTGCCGATCGCAGTCAGGTCAAAAGCAGCCGCAGGTGCTGCCACGACGCTCAGTACGCCCGCTGCTGGTGCCAGCGTTAGCAAGAACTGCGGCATCTGCGAAAAGAGCTGAGAGAAAAGACGGATCGGCTGCACGAGAGTCATAAGGTGAATGAATGCGACAGAAAGATGCGTGTAGGTGTTTAAAGCTTTACCAAACGGTATCAATTCCGTGAAACTACTGGTGCCCGCTCGACGGAATCTTCATCAGAAAAATAATTAAATACTTCCGTCCACAGGCTGAGGCGTTTGTGAAAACGCTGATTCTTCCGAGCTGTCAGCCTTTAGTTCAAGAGAAAGGATGTGAAGTTTTTATGAAGATAATCCGTTGCTTAAAGAATCGCTGCAATTTGCACCGTGTTACCGCATGAGCCGAACCTGACGCAGAGACTGGATTGTTTCGATCGCCACTGCGGCGGCGCGATCGATCTCTTCTAGGGTGTTAAATCGCCCGATGCCAAAGCGAATCGTCGCGTAGGCAAGTGTGTCTGACCGTCCCAGAGCGGTTAGCACATGCGACGGTTCCCTGTGAGCTGAGGTGCAGGCAGAGCCAGAGGAAACGGCGATCGTCGGCTGTATACCCAGCAGCAGTGCCTGTCCGTCTACGCCCGCAACACTGACATTGAGATTGCCAGGAAGCCGCTGCGTCGGGTGTCCGTTGAGATAAATGTCGTCCAGGGGTTGCAGGTGCTGCCACAGCCGATCGCGCAGCTGTGTGACGCGCGCTGCTTCTGCGGTCAACTCTGATAGCCCCAGCTCAACCGCTTTGGCAAATCCCACAATTTGTGGCGTATAGAGCGTGCCCGATCGCATCCCGCGTTCCTGCCCACCGCCATGAAGCTGTGGGGCAATTTGCACTCTGGGATGACGACGGCGCACATAAAGTGCACCAATGCCTTTGGGACCGTAAACCTTGTGTGCGGTCAGTGACATCAGGTCAATCTGCAGGGTCTGCACGTCGAGCGGAATTTTGGCAATCGCCTGCGCTGCATCTGAGTGAAACAGAACCCCTCGACTGTGGCAGAGCGCTCCGATCGCCGCCAGCGGTTGCAGCACACCGATTTCATTGTTGGCTGCCATCACCGACACCAGAATTGTGTCTGGGCGGATCGATCGCTCCAGTTCAGCCAGGTCAATCAGTCCGTCTGGCTGAACGGGCAGATAAGTGACTTCAAACCCCAGCGATTGTAGATAGCGGCAGGGGTCAAGCACGGCGCGATGCTCGGTTTGAACGGTGATGAGATGGCGACCCTGCGCGTGATACGCCTCCGCTACGCCCTTGATCGCCAGATTGTTGGCTTCGGTCGCGCCGCTGGTAAACACAATTTCTTCAGGCGTTGCGTGAATTGCGGCGGCGATCGTTTGACGCGCCTGTTGAACGGCTGCCTCTGCTTCCCAGCCGTACTGGTGTGAGCCGCTGGCAGCGTTGCCAAAATGTTCGGTGAAATAGGGCAGCATTGCCGCCATCACTCTGGAATCAACCGGAGTTGTGGCATGGCAGTCAAGGTAGACCGGACGGTGCAGCATGGCGATCGATTGGACTCTATCTTTATTTAACCGTGCTGTTCCTCAATGCCGCAGGCGAGTCTACACCGATAGTGCCGCATCGGTTTGCATCATGCCGACCGCACCCGAATACACCAGCCCGCGATGCATATCTAAAGTCAAAATTGCGCCATCTCGAATCACTGCCGTGGCGTTCTTTACGCCCACAATCACCGGCACACCCAGGCGCAGCCCAATCACCGCTGCATGGCTGGTGAGGCTATCTTCCTCGGTGACAATGCCAGACGCTTTGCGAATCGCTTCGACAAAATCGGCGCTGGTGCTTGATGCCACCAAAATCTCTCCAGGATGAAAATTGCCGACCTCCATGCCGGTGCGCGCGACTCTTGCCCGACCGCTGACCGAACCC
>Ga0224723_1000257_pt1 | contig 37142 bp, 23 predicted proteins | sample Balambano_FR2_Me_FD_161647 | JGI IMG/M metagenome (GOLD analysis project Ga0224723, IMG submission 161647) | Freshwater sediment microbial communities from Lake Towuti, South Sulawesi, Indonesia - Balambano_FR2_MetaG | ecosystem: Environmental > Aquatic > Freshwater > Lake > Sediment | place... | reverse complement strand
TTGCCGCCTCGTCCAGCAGTTCCCGTCGAATTCCCGCCTTGTGCAGCATTGTTACGGAACTCAACGTCATTGATTTCCACTGTGGAAAATTCAGCAAACAGCGCACCCCCTGCCCCCAAACCACCGCCACCGCCATTCCCGCCCGTCGCTCCCCGGGCAATGCCGTTTTGCAGGGTCAAATTCCTGAAGCTGGCGTTCGTGTTGGAGATCTTAAAGATTCGATTGACTCCCGTTGCACCGTTGATAGTCGCGCCAGCGCCAGTGCCAACCACTTCAACGGTGTCAGTAATCACTGGAAGCGTACCCGTCAACGTGATGTTACCCGTAATAGAAATGCGATCGAGTCCTCGTGAAGCGTTTGCCTGGTTAATGGCTTCTCTCAATTGCTCAGCATTACTCACTTGAAAATCAGCGAGGACTTGCTGATATGCCTCCATCGCTTGCACCTGCAACGCCAGCGGTGCTTCAATTAAACCCGTGGCATATTCTAGCAGCCAGTCGCCGCCCAGCGCCGCATTTCCAGTTAAGTCATCCGAAGCCGCCACATCCGCTTCCGTCAGATGGCTTAATTGATCTACAAATGCCTGACCTACTGCATCCGCTGCAACGTTGCAGCCATAGAGTAATAAGTCAGCGTCTTCGGTTAATGCTGTTTTCCATTGGTTGAGCGAGTCGGCATATTGGGCGATCGTTTCTTGATTCAAAACCGCACTGCCCAAGCGCAAGCTACCGGATGAGCCGTGTCCAATCAGGTGAACGCTGCTAATGTCGCTACGATTCGCTAATATTGCTGTAATTTGAGCGATGCCATCTTGAGTCGGGTCGAGCAGAATCGCTTCCACGCCTGGAAGAGTCGATAAGGCAAGCTGTTCAGCATCTTCGACCGTGCTATCGATGAATACGATCGCGCTGGGGCGATCGCCGGATGCCGGATGGGTTAAAGGTGTGTGGACTTGTAAAGAATTCATAGATGGGACTCCAATTAGATCAATTAAATGAGTTGTTTCTGGGGTTGTTTGCAAATCTGAAGAACGTCTTGAATTCTCCTCAGTGAAGGAAATAGCCTGACGGTTAGCAATCGCTGATGTTTTCGCCCGCATCTCTAACTTTCGTTGATGCGATCGGGCTTCGTTTATCAGTTTGAAAATCAGTTGCGCGTGCCCGGTTGCCCCGAAAGATGGCGTTGTTGATAGTCGGGTTTTCCTGGCTGGCGATCGCTCCACCATCCGTTAGTGCCTGTATCACCATTTGCCAATGTCAAACTTGCAAGGTGAAGTTGATCACGTTGCTGACGTTGTTATCGTTGACTACAAAAAGCCCGATCGCTCACCAGTATCAATCGTTAAATCGCTGCTTCCTCAGCCCTGAACTGCAAGACTATCGGTAACCGTGAGTGCGCCACCTGTTGATTAATGGTTTGTCCGCGTAGATCAGAAGCAAAGTTGATCACATGGCTCTGGCATTGGTGTTGGCATTCAGATCTGCCTGCCGGAGAGATCCTTTGGCTTTACCAGAGTATCGTTGATTAGAATCAGTTGAATATCGACACTACTTTGCCCATCTGGTATCTCCACAGAAAACTCACTCGTTGCGGGATTAATGGTTCCGCCATTCGTCACTGCAAGCGTGACCTCTGACAACGCACCAAAGCCCCTTAAATTGAGCGTTAAATCATTTGTGGCCCTACTTCGATCTAATCGATAAATATTGGTTCACCCGTATTTCCATTGGCAACCTGATTAAGTAAAGTCATACTTACAGTTGGTAGTCCTATGATTACATCTTCAGCCATTTTCTGTCTCCTGTTTAGTGCATTTTTTCCTGTAGTACGAGCTAAATTATGACTTTGGCAATCCAACACAGTGCATCGTTTGTAAGCCTGGGTATGGTTTGTAGGTTGAATTTTGCATTCGCTCTATACAACCTATGAAAATCTTCTCACTTTAGATCTGTACAAATTTGCAATATGTATGGTTGCCAAAGTAATAACGCTATCTATTTTAAATCGAGTAAGAACAACCGCGATACATCATTGTTGTGGCTCTAACAACAGCAGAGAGAGTATTTGTGTAGAGCGGTGAGAGGTAAGAAACACCTCGATAGCAAAGAGTTACAGCAGACTGAGGTGTTTTAGAAACACAGTCAGAATGATAAACTTCTGTCGTTTGAGAGTCGTAGGAGATACCGCGATAAACCAGTGCTTTTGGTTGAGCGGCTTGAGAAACAAGAGGTAGAAATTGCGAGTAATACATTATACTTCTCCTAAAGATGAGGATAGAGATTGGAACGAGAACAAAACTTATACAGAACAACCACCAGATGCTTGAGCATTGCTTAATAGAGGAATGCTTTTGGATGTGGAACTTGGTGTTTTACGTCCAAAAACATCTTCAAAATCAGCAACCCCGATTCTTGTTGTAGGCAAGTATCTCGGTCCTGTCCCAATGGTTTGCTTCGGCTGTACTCAGTCAACGAGTGTGGCAGAACTGAAATGCGGGTTTTCTGTATCTGACACTTCTCATCGTAGGGGAAGTGCAAAAATCATCCATCTGAAGAACGTCTTAAATTCCCCTCAGCGAAAGAAATAGTTTAAAGATCAGCGATCGCTGAGGTTCTCGCCCGGATCTCTAACTTTCGTTGATGGAAATGGGCGATCGCATCAACGAAAGTTGGAATTTAGTCATATAGAGTAGCAATTTCAGAAATTTCGCAGTATTAGTAAGTAGATACTCTATTCAACTTGCATTGATGTACTCCGCTGAATAACTCCCAAGAACTTATGAACACAACACTCAACACCCAATCCATGCCATTCCGATTTCTGCTGTACACCGAATGGGTGATGTTAGGCAGTTGTGGCGTTCTGGCGGTTATTGAAGCGTGGCAAACTCAACGGGTTCCAGTAGTCCATCTGTCAATTTTGCTGACTCTGCTGCTGCTGGGGCTGACCCTTCCCAAGGTAAACCCCCCCCACGCTTATCTCTACATTGCTGTGCAGATGGGCTTAATTCTGCTGGGCACTTCTCTAGGATATCTCCACATTCTGCCGACACTCTACTTGATTGTGATGATCCGCAGTTGTTTTTTACTGCAACCGCCAGGACGACTGCTTGTAGCGGGCTTGTCCTTCATTTTCTTTGCGATACATCAGGTGCAGTATTTGTTTACAGTAATGCCATTGCGCTTACCCGCTGTTAGGGAGCAGCAGATCTGGATGCATCAGGTTGCTGAGTTTTTGATGTTTGGGTTGAGTTTGTTTTTAGTCTTGCAACTGGTTACGACCCTGATTGCGGAGCGCAGAACGCAGGAGAAACTGACTCGGGCGCATAACCAGTTGCGACAGTACTCGCTGCAAATTGAAGAATTGGCAGCCGTGCAGGAACGCAATCGCATTGCCCGCGAAATTCATGATTCTCTGGGTCATGCCTTGACCAGCTTGAATGTGCAACTTCAAACCGGACTTAAACTCTGGAAGCGAAACCCAGAGGCAGCCCACGCTTTTCTGGAACAAGCGCAACAATTAGGAACGATGGCGATGCAGGAAGTACGCCAGTCCGTTGGCACCCTGCGGGCTGATGAGCGACCAGAACCACCCTTACAGGAGGCGATCGCCACCCTACTGCAAGAATTTCGGCAAAGCACAGGCATTCCCATCCAGTCGTCCATTCACCTGACCACAATATTGCCGCCTGAAGTCAACCGCACACTCTACCGTCTGACTCAAGAAGCGTTGACCAACACCTGCAAGCACGCTGAAGCCACGGAAATTCGACTGGATTTGAAAACTGAACTGGATCAGGTTTATTTAGCGATCGCCGACAACGGACGCGGTTTCTCCTGTCATCAAATCACCTGTGGTTACGGGTTGCAGGGCATGAAAGAGCGCGTTGCTGCCTTGCATGGCAACTTTCACCTGCAAACCAGCCCAGGTCAGGGATGTCAGATTACGATTACCTTGCCATTAAACATTCAGGAAGTGGGCATAATTAATGATTAGATAAGGTCACGATCGTCAGTAGTCAGTAGTCATTGGCTATTCACAAATGACAAAGGATGAATGACAAATGACAACTTAGTCACCCAGGATTATTGCCCATGATTCGTCTGTTGTTAGTGGATGATCAAAGCCTCATTTGCCAGGGACTCAAAGCCATGCTGTCTCTGGAAGATGACCTAGAAGTGGTGGGCATTGCCAACGATGGCGAACAGGCATTGGCACAAGTGGAGGAACTGCGTCCGGATGTGGTGCTGATGGATGTGCGAATGCCAGTCATGGATGGACGCGAAGCAACCCGCAGAATCTGCCAGCACTATCCGCAAATTAAAGTGTTAGTGTTGAGTACGTTTGATGATTCTCAATACATTGCCGATGCCATTCGTGCTGGTGCCAAAGGCTATTTGCTGAAAGATATGCCCTCTGAAGAACTGGCTCAGGCAATTCGTGCCGTCCATCGGGGCTATGCCCAACTCGGTCCTGGTTTACTGGAAAAGTTGACTGAAACGGTAGCCGCTCCAGAAGCCGTTGCGAAACCAGAGTTTCCCACGATGCCCTACCTTACCCCACGGGAACGAGAAGTCTTGCAACTGGTTGGTCTGGGCTACACCAATCGGGATATTGCCCAATCGCTTCACATCACAGAAGGCACCGTTAAAACTCACGTTACCCACCTGCTGAATCGCCTCAGCCTGCGGAATCGTGCCCAACTGGCAATTTATGCCAATACGGTTTGTGGTGTCGCTGAAAAACCGAATTCGTCTGGCATGAGTTGACTGAGTGCATCCCGATTTTGCGAGTGGCGCGGGCTGTGCCCGCGCCACTCGCAAAATCCGGGTTTAGCAGATTACAAAAGTGGGATGCACTCGAGTTGACTTAGTTTTTGCAGCATTATCAGCCTGCGTAAAGAGCAATGATTGCACTCGTTCAGCGATCGCTACTCATTCACGACTTGCAACTTTGGTGTTGTTGATTTGATGGATGATTTTGAACGTGAAACCGAAGGTTTCACATTCAAAATCATCCCTTTATTAAGCAAGGCCGAAAAACCGCTATTTGAGGGCTGTGGCGCGTCGCGCCACAGCCCTCAAATAGCGATTATCATTATTCAACTCTGTGGTAGAAAGTGATGGCTGTAGTACCATAGGTTTTCTGTCGATCGATGGTCAAACCGCCTGAACCCACAGCAACTTCTGGGTAGTTCTGGCTGTTCCATTGGGTCGGATCATGCTCAACGGCAATTGATCCTTCGTTAGCAAGCAGTTGATGTTGGGCGATCGCTTCTAACACAGGTAGATACAGATTACTGGCGTAGGGTGGATCAAAATAAATCAAATCAAACTGCTGTCCAGCCAGTGTCAGCAATTTGTGCAGTAAATTGCCTCGAATCACACGAAATTCCTGATTGGGTTGAGCAACTTGTCGCCAATTGTGCTCAATCACTGCACAGGCTCGACTGGATTGCTCAATGCCAACCACTCGCTGTGCATCCCGACACAGCGCTTCAGCCCCGATCGCTCCGCTGCCTGCACATAGATCCAAAAATCTGCACCCTACAATTTCACCTTGCCAGATGTTAAATAGTGCCTCCCGCACCCGCGCCGGAGTGGGGCGAGTTGCTTGTCCTGGCAATGACTTAAGCTGTCGGTTCCCGTAAATCCGCAAATTCATGGATTAAATTTAGCCATAATGGAAGCTGGATAAGATCAGAGACTTGCGTGAAGATCGAATTCAATTTTAACGGGAAACTGGGGAGCTTAACCTAGAGAGTGTTAAGAATGTTAGCCCTCTCTTAAGCTTAGTTACAAACTGAGAGGCGTAGGTCTCATGGTAGAACCCAGAATGATAAGTTAATGAGAACCTTATAACATTGCTCAATCAACGCTCAATTAATACTGACAAAGATAAACATGTTCAATAGTAATTCTAAGAAAGACTGGTTTGGGGCTGCCATTACTGCTGGGTTAGGAGCCGGAATTGTCACTTCTCTGGCAGTCAGCCACGGTCAAAACCCCTTGATAGCAATGGCAATTACATTGTCTTCGATTGTAGCAGCCCTGCTCCTGGATTACCTGTTGACAGCTTTTCCTAAGCTTTGAATAGCTCATCTGAGACCAAGATATCGATCGCCTATCTGGATTTATCCACGGGGTTCACACACTGATTCACCGACAAATTGGACTTACGCGCCTCGTGCGAAGACCTAAGATAGTTTTGGGAGTTGTGGAGCAAAACTGTGTAAGTCCTCAAGGTAAAGCGCAAAGAGCGCAGAGTAGTAACTCTGCGCTCTTTGGCTCTGTGCTCTCTGCGCTTTACCTGGTAACGGGTTAAAGATTGCTAAACTGACGTTGCATAGGTAAGCTTTTAGAGATCTTCTGTTCTCAACTAACTGTACTCAAGCGAACACAAAACTCAAGCAAACACAAAGTGAGTGTTGGTTAAAGCACCGACTTGAATATTTTTCAGAAAAGCAATATCGCCCTCGGAAGAACTGATTAACGTACCATTGTCTTTTTCGGACAGGAAAAGGTCATTAAAACTCAACTCTAAGCCGCCGATGCCAATTACATCGGCTTCCAACTCAAAATCGTTAACGATATGAGCAGTTGTAGGCAAACTACCATTTGCTACCCAGAATTGATCAGCGTCTTGACCACCCGTTAAGACATTATCAGACCCAGCATACAAAACATCCTGACCGTTGCCCCCATTGAGGCGATCGCCATTTCCACCAAATAGTGTGTCATTGCCATCTCCACCCTTTAAACGATTACTGCCAGAGCCAGATGACGCATCCAATACATCATTGCCTGCTTCACCAAACAGTCGATCGTTGAGGCTAGCATACAGTTCATCATCACCACTACCTCCGTGAATCCGATTTCTTCCCTGGCTTTCCGAAGCATCCACGATATCGTTGCCTGCTCCGGCAAAGATAGAAACGGCTCCGAACGTGTGAATAATTTCATCATCGTTGGCAGTGCCGTAAATTGGCCCAGTGGAAACAGGAATCATTTTAACTTCGAGTGTGTAGTCACCTGTCGTTTCACCACTGCCACTACCTTCTACTAAAGGATCGTAATTTGAATTGCCATAGCTGCTCACCCCTATATAGTAAGTGCCAGCTTTCGTTGCTGTAAAACTCAGATAGGAATCAAACACAAAGAAAGGGTCTTCATCAGGACCAGCACCATCATCATTAAACGCAACTAATTTCCCATTAGTATTGAACACATGTATCATCGAGTCGAGTTCTGAACCATTGATGACAGCATCAATATTGGCAGTGATGCGATCGCCTGCCTGCATCTCTAGCTGATACAAATCCACATCTTTTTCCGGATCAATATTGGCATTATCCCCGATGGTAGAATTCGTCGTAAAAATGGACTGGTTGGCGTTGAGATTGATGACTTTGGCGCTGGAAAGCGTATCACCAACATCTGTTGGTGAATTATTTGATGCCGTGCCGTAGACATTAACCTGCCAGGAATTCCAAACCCCTGCATCTCCCTCAAATTCGTCTGAAACTTTTAACGTCCAATCACCTACAGCCAGTTCTCCCCAGTGGCGCACTGAAGAGAACACCCAATTGTTGTAATCATCTCCTGAATCGTTATGCACTTCAGCCAGAATGGACTCTGTTCCTTCGGGAGACACCAGCACCACCTCTAAATCACCCCGAAACTCATGATCGGCATCAAACACTACTTCAACTTTCTCTACAGTAATGCTTTCATCAATTGTCAGGGTTGAAGTCACTCCAGTGGGATTGTCGTCGGGAATCGCTGCATTGACGGTAATATTGGCACTATCAGATACTTCAGCGGCTACAGATGTCCATGTTGTCGCCAGCCCCACGGCGGCAGCAGCGTCGATCGCACCGAAGCCATACTTGTGATTGATGTGATATCCTGCTCCGTTGGTTGTCCAATCACTGTCTGTAGCATCATTTTTTCTAGCAGTTTTGGCTAAGATGTGTTGCACATCACGCCAACTGAGATTGGGATTAGCATCTAACATTAATGCCACTACCCCCGCGACAAGGGGGGTGGCTGAAGACGTGCCGCCAAAATCATTCGTGTAATCTCCAGCAGCATAACCATTGCTGCCGACTAAATCCGTTGTCGTAATCCCTACGAGATCGCTACTGGAATGGGCGGCCACAAGAATCGCTGCACCGGGTTCACTATAAAAGGATTGTTTACCTTTGTCATCGATCGCAGAAACTGCAATGACATAACGTGAGTTAGCATAGCCATCGTAGTTGACATTATCGCCATTTTGCAGACCGTTTCCGGCTGCCCATACGTAAATGTTGCCTAACCCTCCCCGACCATTGGTGACGCTATCTTGAAGGGCGGCACGGGTCAACGGGCCAGGACCTTCTAACCGTTGCCCATCATCAAATGGCCCCCAGCTATTGCTGTAAATATCAATGTCTTGGTTTTTATAAGATAGGGCTAGAGCTTCTGTTTGATCATCTACAGGGCCGGCAATCAAACGAATGCCTGCCAGGCTGGCATTGGGCGCGGCTCCACTGACACCTGTGTTGTTATTGCCTGTGGCTGCTGCTACTCCCGCCGCCGAGGTGCCATGTCCATCAAAAGGGCTGGTCGGGTTAGGATCAGCATCGTTATCATTGAAATCAAAGCTAAGATCGGCTCGATAGTTCGTTATCAGGTCGGGATGGGTATGCTGTAAGCCGTCATCAACAATTCCAATGACCACATCTGTGCCTAAAGCGATATCCCAGGCTGCGGTCAAGTTGGCATCTTCTCCGACCGTGCCACCCGTTTGACCTGTATTAGACAAATGCCACTGTTGACCAAATAAGGGATCGGTAGGCACCAATTTTGGAGTATGAACAAAACGTTTGGAGTGCTGTCTGAGAGTAGGGGAAGCAAAACCTTCGGACTCAAATTTTTGACCAGCACGGGGGCTGTGTTCTTTTGTCATAAGTTACACCTGAATAATTAATGGGGAGTTTGTCAGGGTTAGCAAGGCAATGACTTGCTAACCAAATGGCCTTTGGTAGATTTGAGTCAGGACTAGAAATTGGATGTGCAATTTTTAGCAACGAAATCAAACAGATCCACGGGCTTGGTCAACGTTAGAACGCTACTGGTGAATACAACGCAGAGGTTGCTGAGTCCGTGTAAGATTAGATTATATTTTGGGGGCAAACCACCGATCGCCTCCGTCATGAAGAAGGATATGAAAGTTATGCCACTGCTACCTGTTCCCCAGGCAAATTTGGACCTGTACTGAGTTCAAAGGATCAACCGAGATACTGAGTTTCGCTGATTTAACAGCAGCAGAGATAAGGTCGGTACGAGGGAGCGCGTTGGTATTGCAGGAGGGACAATAATCCCAGAAAAGCAAACTTTTCAATGTTTTCCCTACGTAAAATTGTCGATTTAATCCTGGGATTGGTAATTGATTGCTGCTCTCATTGTCTAAAATCCGGTCATTCATGAGTATTCCCTTTTGGGGTACTTTTTTGATCAGGGTTCATCGGTATTGTTCATGCCAAACTTGTGGGTTGACCAACAAATTAGATCCCAATAGGATTTTGTTTTCCAGCCAGTCCCTAACTGCGTTAGAGTGAGAAAGGATCTAGTATTTTGTTAGTGGAATGCTGAGAATGAACAGGAGGGAGTTGCATGAACTTTTTTGGGATTGGCTTACCTGAAATGGCACTGATTTTTGTTGTGGCGCTGCTCGTTTTCGGTCCTAAAAAGCTACCCGAAATTGGCCGCAGTCTAGGCAAAGCCATTCGCAGCTTTCAAGAAGCCTCCAAGGAGTTTGAGACCGAATTTAAGCGGGAAGCTGAAAGACTGGAGAAGGCGATCGATAAACCGATGCAGGCCGAGCTTGAAACACCTTCCCGCAAGATTCTGATTGGTGCAGATGAACCTCCAACTTCAGATGACACATCACTGGTTGCCAAGGAATCTGCTAGCGAGGAAACGGTTAATCCAACCTGAACAGTACTCATGACCAATTCCTCTACTGAGTTAGTCATTCCGCAGATGATTGTCGGTCTGGGCAACCCTGGGACAAAGTACGACCAGACTCGCCACAATGTTGGTTTTATGCTGGTCGATCTGCTGTCTTCTGCATGGCGAATTCCGCTGTCAGAAAATCGCAAATTTCAAGGGATTTGTGGGGAAGGGCACAGTCCCACTGGTGAGCGAATTCGGCTGTTAAAGCCGACGACTTTCATGAATTTGTCAGGGCAGGCAATTCGGGCCATGACGGATTGGTACAAACTATCCCCTGAGTCAGTACTCGTGGTGTATGACGAGATGGATTTGCCCTTGGGCAAGATCCGTCTGCGCCATGCTGGTTCCGCCGGAGGACACAATGGGATGAAGTCTACGATCGCCCATTTAGGCACTCAAACCTTTCCGCGTCTGCGAATAGGAATTGGTCACCCTAGAGATAAATCTCCCGACAAAGACGCGATCGCCCATGTTTTGGGCGCTTTCTCCAAAGCTGAAACTCCCATCCTGCACCAAACTCTCAAACTGGCTCAGGAGGCGATCGAATTCAGCCTGAAGCAAGGAATTGAGAAGTCTATGAGCCTCTACAACAACCGCTCAGTTGAATTGAATGCAGATTGAATTGACCAAGTGCCATGTTGAGGACTGGAGTCCTCGCTACGAACCCCACTCTATGTAATGTGTATTTATCGGGCATGATATTACACATAAAACCGAAAGAACCAAGTAGACTCAATTCAGTACAGTACTTGATTTTGATTGCTTTAACCTACGGAAGTTCGATAATTGTCGTTTGTTAGCCGTGGCGTACTCCGCCCTAACGAAAGCTGCTTATCGAGTTCACGTTTAACCTGGTCTTAGCGAAGTATCTATCGGGAGTAGTTGTGAGTTCTAGACACCTGCCAGAGACAACTGCATATGTCAGGATAACAAATCAATCTTGGGAGCAAGCCAAAATTCAAGGGGAAGTTAGAGCCAACTCTTACGAATGGCAATTTGAGTGGCGCTTTCGTAAAGGAGAATTGTCTGTGGAACCGTCTTTGGGACGGGCGCTAATTCAAGAACCCTTGGGGCGCTTTTTAGAGCGTTTTGATTACCAGTTAGAAATGGGTGGAGATTATTCATTTACAATTCGGGCGGATATTTGAGGTGGAGGGGTGGAGAGGTAGAGGGGGTAGAGGGGGCTGCGATTGGGGAGTTTTATGATTCTGCTTCCATCCCTATGATTTCTTCAACCCTGCTCTCTTATAGTCGTAGCCACGGTGGTTAGGACAAGGACGTTTTTGTGGGGGCGCTTTGCGCCCCCACAAAAACGTCCTAAGAAAAGTGGCTACAGCTATACCTCTCTCTATCCCTTTATCCCATGTCTCTCCCCATCTCCCCATCTCCGTCTGGTTACGCTGATTCACTATTCTGTTAATTGTCCTAAGTATCGTTCGATCAATAGAATAGCGACGATGTCGTCAATAGGACGAGGAGCCGTCCTCATGCTTAGGGGTAAGAGACGGGCCAATCCTTTGGGTGGATACATTTGCCAATAGCGATCGCGGGCCTCTAAAGTGCTGTATCGCTCGTTCACCATGACCACCCGCAAGGGTTCGTTTAAAGCGGTCAGTTTTTGCTTCCAATCCTGGGCGGTGGTTTGGTTGCCCATGACTAATAGAGAGATAGGATACTGCTGTCTCAAGGTAGCAACAGTGGCGATCGCGGCTTCAGCAGCGACCACCTGGTGATACAATACACAGCGATCCAACCCCATCACGGCAAGTCCGCACTTTTGCCGACCAGGATCAAAGCCTAATATCACAGGTTGTGAAGTTGAGCGAAAGGATGAGAAGGACATGAAAGAACTTGCCAAAAAAAGTGCAATTAGTGCGTCAAAGACGAGTAAGATAAAATTTCGTGCAATTTAGATGGAAAAATTTCATCTAAATAAAATCTCGACTTAATGCTAATTTGTTATCTGCGTGTAGTGAAGTAATGTAAAAGACCAATACAATTCTTCACAATAAAGAGCTAATTTTTGTATATCAAAATACTGCTAGACAGGTTAACCCTATATATAGTAGACTCGCTCAAGAAGAAAGCTATATCTGGTGTTTTACTTCCTGGCGCTCTGAGTTCATTTAGAACCGCAGCCGTTAAGTCTACTCACCAGATTCTAATCACCTTTGTAAACCTTCGCCCTGCACATAATTATGAGTTATCAAGAGCAGCTAAATCCCTGGGTTGTTTATCAATTGCTCCCCGACTTAACTCGCGTCGCGGTTTCCCGCTTTCGGCGCCGGAATGATGCTGAAGCCTACCTCAAAATCATGCAACAGATCCGTCCCACAGTCAGCTTTGCAGTTTCCTTTGATGTTGAATCCAAATCGAATCATAAAGCGAAAGCTACTCCTGCCCCTGCCCATACTTGAAAGATCCTAAATCCCTGTCCGCTGGTTCCTTCATATCTCGTGGCAGATCTCGTGGCAGAATTGAGGTTGTGGTTCTGCATTCGAGCAATGACACCCCATCACTCATTAGACAACCCTGATCTATCAACTAACAACCTGCTTCTCTGTCAGGCAATTGCCCAGAGCATTGCTCAAACCCCTCAGCACCAAATTACTTTTGCAGACTACATGGATTTGGTGCTTTATCATCCCCAAAACGGCTACTATGCCAGCAACTCTAACGTTATTGGAGAAACGGGTGACTTTTTTACTTCCCCTCATTTGAGCGCGGATTTTGGTGAGTTGTTGGCAGTTCAATTTGTGGAAATGTGGGAGGGTTTGAATCGCCCTGCCCCCTTTACGTTGGTTGAGATGGGTGCTGGACAGGGTTTATTGATTCAGGACATTTTAAGGTATCTGCATCGGCATCATTTTTCCTGTTTTGAGGCTTTAGAATATGTCATTGTCGAAAGGTCTCCCGCTTTAAGATCTGAGCAAGAGCAGCGGTTTCGGAAACTATCCCAATCTTGGGGACGTTTGCACTGGCGATCGTGGGAAGACATTCTTTCTCACTCCATTGTTGGCTGTTGCTTCTCCAATGAATTAGTAGATGCTTTGCCTGTGCATCAGGTCATCCGTCATCAGGGGCAACTGCAAGAAATTTATGTCACTACCACAGAAAGCGTAGAATCAAACCGAACAGGAGGGCAGGGGAGGGAGCAATTTGCTCCCTCCCCTGCCTTTGCGCCACTGACCGCTGCTCCATTCCAGGAGGTGCTTGGGGAACTTTCAACGGCTCACCTGCAAGGCTATTTTAAGCAAATTGGCATCAACTTACTTTCTGACTCTTATCCAGACGGCTATCGCACCGAAGTCAATTTAGCCGCCCTGGATTGGTTGTCCATCGTGGCCGATCGCCTTGCTCAGGGGTACATTCTGACCCTCGATTATGGCTATCCGGCGCATCGCTACTATGCTCCTACACGCTCCCAGGGCACCTTACAGTGCTATTATCAACACCGTCATCACAGCAATCCCTACATTAACATTGGACGGCAGGACATCACTGCTCATGTTGATTTCACAACCCTGGAACGCCATGGAGAACGCTGTGGACTGCAAACCTTGGGTTTTGTCCCGCAGGGTCTATTTTTGATGGCTCTGGGATTGGGCGATCGCATCGCTGCCCTGTCCGATCCAGTAGCTACAGCAGATTTATCGATTAATGATATTTTGCATCGTCGTGAAGCACTGCATTCGTTAATCAACCCAATGGGATTAGGAAATTTTGGGGTATTGATCCAGGGTAAGAATTTGCCCACTCAAGCAGCGGCGATCGCCCTGCGTGGATTGCAAGCTTTAGAAATATAGCTGATAGTTGACAAGCTTAAGCTATTCCCGATAATTGTAAGGACATTTCAATAACACCGTATTATTGATTTGAGGGTGGCCGTCAACTGGAGGGTAAGTATGGAAAAGACAGCTTTTAATTCGCTGGGAGATGTTTTGGCAGGGGCTTTTCAGCTACAAGCTGAGGTCTTTCGATTCGTGAGTGAATTTTCAGGCGGATTAATTCAAGCCATCCTGATTGTGCTGTTAGCAGGTCTGTCACTAGCTATTGGACAAAGCATTGTTCTGTTTATTAATCGAGTTAAACCGGGCCGATTTATCTTTAGCTTAATTCTGAGCGCCATATTATACACATTTGGTTTCCTGTTTCTGGTATTTAGCACCTGGTTAATCTGTCTATTCTCGCGCTCAATTGATATCTCATTAGGCACTTTGACCAAAGTATTTGGACTGAGCTACGCTCCTTTTTTGTTTAGCTTCTTAGGAGCATTACCCTATTTAGGATATCCCATTCTCACCATTTTGTCGGTTTGGCGTTTGCTGGCTATGGTCATTGGGTTTAGTGCGGTGGCTAATGTTGAAACTGGGACGGCTTTTGCTTACCTAGCAATAGGTTGGTTTATTTTACAGTTATTAGAAAATACTATTGGTCAACCAATCGCCCGCTTGGGGAAAGCGATCGCCGATCGCGTTGCTGGAGTCGATTTAATCTCCAGCCGGAAGGACTTGAATGCACAGGTAAAAGCTGGGTTAATGACTCCAGCCTCTCCTATTCTGAGTGCTGTCCAGGTTTCCCCAGTTTCGTTACCAGAGGTGCGTCAGTTTGTTCAAGCCAGTTACCCAACGAATCCCCAGGCGACACAAACTGTCATTCAGGCGATCGCCAGCCAATCTTCACCCTTCTCCAGCAGCAAGGTGAGGCAAATTGACTCTGCCGATCCATTGGTTCAGTTGAATCAACGAACAGCTAGCATTCCAGGATCAGTAAAACTGGCATTGAGTTTGCTTGGCATGACTCTTCTGTTTATCATTGTGGCAGTTCTACTGGAACCGATTCGAGATAGTGTCTTTGGTTGGCACGCAAATCTACCTGATATCTTGCAGTTGTTGTTTGATTTGGTATGGATTGGCGTAATTGCTCTCGTTTTTGCAGGTTTGTTGGCTCCTTTAGAAAGCTTGGGCTGGTGGGCCGGGTGGTATGACGATGAAGTTGATGTGGAAGCGATCGCTCCTCCACCTGCTCCCACCAGTCAAACTGCCAGCGATGTGAACCAACCCTCTCGCTACATTGTTTATCTGGATGGAATTTGCCAATCGGGGGAAGAATACACCCCCGATGTTGAAGATTTCTTGGCCGCCTTAGAACCAACTCTACCCAAAGGTATGGTGCTGGTACGGGGCTTAATGATGTACTCGGTGTTAAATAAACCCCTCGTGGAAGATCGACCCCTGGCTTTTCTTTGGAAACTAGCAGATCAGATGCGCTGGGACAATCCGGCTGCGCTGTTAGGGATTATGGTGAATCTGCGAAATGTCTTAATTGTGGCGGTTTCAGCCGATAAACGCTATGGTCCGATCTATAACCAGGGCATTGCTCAGGTCATTTATAACGGGCTAATTGAACGTGGCTACCCTCCCAGAAGCGGCATCCCCATTACGTTAATTGGTTACAGTGGTGGTGGTGAAATGTCTGTAGCGGCCGCCCCTTACTTGAAAAGAGCGATCGCTGCCCCCATTGATGTCATCTCCCTGGGTGGAGTCATGAGCGCTAATAATAATCTGCTCATGCTCGAGCAACTCTATCATCTTGTGGGCGAGAAGGATACAGTGGAGATATTGGGACCGATCATGTTTCCGGGACGATGGAAGCTTTTTCCCCTGTCTTACTGGAATCGAGCTAAACGCAAAGGGAATATCAGCATCATCTCTTTGGGACCGGTAGGGCACCAGTTACCCGGTGGGATTATGGACCCCAACGCTTTCTTACCGGATGGCCGTAGCTATATGCAACAGACGATCGAAATTATCGTGCAAATTCTACAAGGCACTTTGGTGGAAGCCCAACCCAAAATCCCTAAAAAGCTAAGTAATTATCAACTCTACAAACAAGCTGACTTTAACCGACCTGCTTACTATCCTCTCAACCAAACAGTGGATCTGACCTGGTATCGTCCGATTGGTCAGTGGATGGGGCGACTCATTCTACCCCAGCGGACTCACCGTGCTTTCGTCCAGGGCGCACTTTTGGAAGTGCATCACACGCCTTTAGGACAGGAATCATTAGTGGGTAAGTTGGTGCGATTGCAATGGGCAGATACACCCGCGATTTGTAGCTTACTACAGGTGGTTACTCGCGATGTTCACTTCAGTGCTGATTCGGAATACTCTAGTGAATACGGTGGCGCAATTCATCCTGGACGAATCAATCATTGGCTTCAGGTCGGCCCGTTAGAGTCTCTGGCAGGCTCCTTACCCGCTGATGACATGATTGTCATGTTACAGGGTGAAGTGCTGGTAGAAACTGGTAACCATGCCAGCGCAAGTGATACGGTAACATCACCATCGGATTCTCGACTCCCTGCTACTATCCTCCGCATCAGTCAAGAACCAGTGCAAATCACCGGTCGCTATTATGCTATTGTTCGATTTTTGGAACCGATCGCCGAAACCGATCGGTTTCGTGTTGTTCATTTTAATCCTACTTCTCGCCAATTCGATGGTTTACAAGAAACTGTACGCCTACCAGAAGTTACCCTGGCTCAAGCTTATGGCAGTTTTCCTTCGACGACTCGCGACATCGAGAAATCTCCTTTTAATGAGACCGGTTGGTATATTTATGGAGCAAAGGATGCTCAAGGGCTGTTTGTGGTGCAATCCTGGGGGCCGCGATCGCTGTTTCGCTTGCAGCCCGATGAAGTGATTTTTGGTCAAAGAGCGTCCTACCAATACATTCGGAAACAATCTTGGGCAAATGTGGTTGCTCAAAAAGGAAAAATTTCATCGGTTTTATGTACTCCCAGGGATGACACCTCTGATGCCATTGAAGCGGCAATCGACCAATGGCGCAAACCAGAGAGTGAAGCGTTTCCAGAGGGAACACGAGCGCTGTTAATCCACACCTATGGTGGCATTGGCGGCAAAAATAAAGAGCCTGCGGCAGCGACTCCTATCTTTTTCGGACATTTTGCCTATGGCTTAGCCCAAGTTGTTTGGGAACCTTTGGCCAATGAACTGCGATTTGACCTCAGGTACTATCAAGTCTATACGCAAAACACGGATGGTCTGGTGGCAGGCACGCTGCACTGGTCACGGTATATGGGCGATCGCCAGTTTGGTTGGTTAGGCACTCGTCCAGTTTGCGATATTCTGATCAGACTAGATGCCTTTACCGGATATTTTGATGTTAATGGTCGAAAAAATTCTGCCTTAGATGTCATGTTGCGCCATTTACAGGTAATGACTGCCCGTTATCGCATCGGGGATGGTACAGGAGGCACCTTTGTAGGTGTAGCCAATAACTGCTCCCAAGACTCTAATCAAGCACTATTTGCCAGTATCCAAGGAATTGAGAAGGCTGTTTCCGCCCATGCTGCTTCCATTCAGGATTGGCTGTCCAGTGATCCTGAACAAGCCCAACGCTTTCGAGTTTTGATGGCACTCGGACAGGATTTGAAAGAGGAACTTCAGGCATTTGGTGCGCCCCGTTCTGATTGGGAAGACAATGACTACAATCTGGGCTGTACCTTGGAGGATCAACCCTTACGGAACCTCTGGTTTGGCTTGGGCAGTTGGCGGACTCTCCTCCCCCGATTAGCCAGCGATACGGTGGTCAAAACTTTTTTGCAGCACGGAGCCGCCGTTTGGGTGTTGCGAACTAACCAAGTTGGTGGAAATGACCCAGATATTGCACCGATCGCACCCATGACGCTGTAATCCCTCTTCCTTAACGTGAGAACGAAAAACCGCCGTTTGAGGGGTGTGGCGCGTCGCGCCACACCCCTCAACGGATGAAATTGGTTCTATTGCCAGTTACCCACCAAGATGTAGGGGGCCCAGAAATAGGGCAATTGATACTCTGGACTCTGTTGCAACGCAACCTGAGCACGACGCAAAGCTTCAGCTTTGGAGATATTCGGTTGGGTTAATTCTTTGTAGAACAGTTCCATGAATGCAGCGGAAGCAGCATCGTCCACTTTCCACAAAGTGGCAACGGTGCTTCTGGCTCCAGCCCGCACGGCCATTCCCGCCAATCCTAAGACGGCGCGATCGTCACCCGCAGCAGTTTCGCAGGCACTCAGCACCAACAATTCCAGTGCCCCCTCTTGGCGGATTGCGGTGGTTTGTAAAATACCCCGCAACTGATTAATCGTAAGTTGACCATCCGAAGTTAGAATGAAGGTTTTTTCCAGTTGTGAGCTAAATTGACCATGTGTCGCCAAATGGACAATGGGATAGGGAACCGCGCTGATTGCCGTTGCTAAATTGCTACTGGTGAAGGGTTGCAAATTTGCGGCTGTGTCGCCCTGATCCAGCAGCACCAGACTTTCATCTACGATCGCACCAATCTGGGTGACCTCCTGTCGTACATTTGGCAAAGGATTGAATCCCTGCCGGGCCTCCGTAAGACCGCCAACAAGGGCAGCAAAGCGATCGCGCACCAATGGTTGAGCATCCAGCAATTGTAACCCTGGGGTCAACGCTACATTATACTTTTGAAAAAGAAAAGATTGACCATCGTAGAGCGAGGCCATGGGGATGTTCCGCAGGGCACCATCCAGCACAAAAACTAGAGTCAATCGTGGATCGTCTGCATCTTCACCGACCTCTGATTGCAGGCGATCGAGTTGGTTCGCAACAGGTTCAAGGAGCCAAGTGTAGAATTCCTGTCCCAATTGTTTAACCTGTTCGATCGTAGTTGCTGTGGCTTGCTGCCGAGTCAGGTCTCTACGGAGCGTGCTGGATTTAGCTGCAATCTCTGCTTGAGACACTGAACTGGTGTAATAACACAGCGTCCGTGCCGCAAACTGTCCACCAGCAGTAAGACCAGCAGCACACTGTAAGTTGGAACTTGTATCAGTCGTTTTAATACGAGTTGATACATTACTCAATTCTGGAGGTAGACTGGCAATGACAGCAAGTTGATTGGGTAAAAGGATTGGGTAAAGCACAACTGCGCGATCGTCTACTTCGTCAATCAAAGCTGGGTTAGCATTAAGGCAAGCCTCCCGGAAAAAGTTGTCCAGTTCAGATAATTGCAGAGATTCAATCACTTGCCGAGCCGCTGTTAAATTTTCAGCATCCGTCGCGGCATTGACTGATGCCAGGAGCAATGCTACCAGTTCTCGGTGAATCGGTTCGATGGTGTCGCGGAAGGAAAATTGCTCTTCGGGACTCACAGCTACCAAATCTCCCCGAATCGATTGCAGGGTGATGACCGATTCCTGATAGGCTGCGATCGCCGCCTGTGTTTCCCCTTGCGCTTTCAATACTCGCCCCAATTGCCACTGTAGGCGATACGCGATATCCGGTGCGTTAATTTGCTGGGCTAATCCCAAGGCTTTTTGGGTTAAATCTTGCGCTTCTGGCAGGCGATCGGGCTGCTCACGGGCGACTTGTTCATAGATCTGCCCCAAAGCGCCCAGCGCGTAAGCCTCAGCGCGGGGATCTTGCAATTCCCTGGCTTGCTGGGTGGCGGTTGCTAATAACTCAGCCGCTTCATCCAGGAAGGTCAGGTCAGCGTTTGGAGCGGGCAAGGGTTGGTTACAGGCCGGAGCCTCTGTTAAGTTCAGCCCAGGTTCTTGCTTCAGTTTGGCCAGGTTTTGAGCTAAATTGATCTGCGCCTGGATAGCAGCGTTGCTTGGCGGTAAGTCTGCCAACTGCGATCGCAGTGCTGGCATCAACTGTTTAGCTGTCTCCCATTGTTCGGTGTCAACCAGCAGACTGAATTGATTGAGTTGAGCTTGTAGACGTGTTTTGGCGCTACCCGTGGATGCCTGTTGATAAAACTCGATCGCCCGGTTGACCTGTTCATAAAAGGCGGTTGCCTCATTCAATTGGTCGCAACGTCGTCCCAACCGTTGTCGTCGTTGTAGTTCAGCAGCTTTTTCAGGAGTCAGGTTTTCTTGAGCTAATGTAGAGAAGGCTTGCACGCGGTTGAGATTAGCCCAGCGCAGTTGTGAGGCTGCGATCGCTTCTGGTTCTCCCAACTGCTCTGCCAGGGTTAGGCCATGCTGCACGATTAACGCCGCCTGTGGCAAACTCCCTGTAATGCGTAACGCTTCTCCCAAGCTTTGTAGAGCCGCGATGGTTTGCGGCGAAGCAGATAGTGTTTGCAACATCGTTTGCAACTCGTCTGGCTGGAGATCGGCAACAGCCACAGGAGTGCCATTGAACCGTAAAGGGGCGACTGCTTCCAGTCCTGAAGTTTGGTAGAGTAAAGCGATCGCCCGTCGATACAGTCCTAAGGATTGAAACGCCTGTGCCAGATTAATCCGGGTTTCTGTGGCTCGTTCCAGATTGCCCAATTGATCATGTAATGCAGTCGATCGCTCCCAACTCTCCAAAGCAGCGTTTGCCTTTCCCTGCGCGAATTGCAAACTCCCCTGAATATCTAATATTTGAGCTAAGGCAGAGGCAGCCTCTTCCAGGGGTTCCAGTAAGGCTAGACTGGTTGCGATCGTTTGATTTGCCTCTGACCACTGTCCTAATTGCTGATAGCACAATGCCAGATTGCTCAAACTCAGGGCTTGGCGGACAACATCCCCGGCTGCTTGATAGTTGCGGGCAGCCTGCTCAAAGGCGGCGGCAGCTTCAGCGTATTGACCCGTGGCGTAGAGCGATCGTCCTTGTTGTTCTGCTGGGGCGATCGAGGTTGTGACAGTCCTCAAACCAGGACTAGATAAACTGGCTAAACCTGGCGCAGCCGTAATAGTCAATATTGCTACGAGAAACCAGACGATGAATGCGAAAGGTGGATTTAAGCCCCATCGTCTGCGTTGTTTTATGCCATAACGTTTCATAAGATTTTTCATAAACAATCTCCGATTACTTCTCTAATTTGCGTTTATAAATTTCACGCGATGTGCAACTTACAGGAAACCCTCATCCCCCAACCCCTTCTCCCAAAAAGGGAGAAGGGGAGCAAGGTTACTTCAAAGTCCCTCTCCCCTCTGGGAGAGGGATTTAGGGTGAGGGTCTTCGGAAAAGTCGCACATCGCGTAAACTCTCTATATTCTTTATTCCTCAATCTCTCCATCACCCCCTTCTACCCCCTTCTAAATTAACTCACCTCAAACCTAAAATTACCACTGACTGTCCCTCCAGCGCTATCGGCAACTGTGAAGTCGAATCCGTCTGTAGGTATAGGATTGTCAAAGTCGAGGAAGTAAATTTCTAGATCGTTACCGTCAGAGAGACTGAGGGCAACATTAGAGCCAGACAAATCTCCTACACCTGGCACCGTGCTGCTATTTAACAGGACTGTAGTGATGCCTGTCGTACCGTTATAAAAAAGAATGTCAGTCACAACGCCAGCACTATCTTGCTCGTACCAGACTACATTAGAACCGGAAATTCGCGTAGCGACATCGTTCACGTTATTGTCAGTTAGTTGAGCATTCGTGGGAAGCCCAAATGGGCTAATCGCTGCATTTCTCCAAAATACCTCTGTGTCAGTGTCGATTCCACTATTCCACACGACGTTGAAGACATCAATGCCCACGGCGGTGTCTGCGATCGCGTTCTGAGTAATTTGAAAGGTTTGACCCGACGTGCCATTGTAGAGCCAAACTTCCGTGTCGAGGGCAGAGGGATCAGTATTTGGATTAATCGATCCGGTTCCCGTCCAGACGACATTACTTCCACTGATACCCACCGCGAAATCATCTGTCGTATTGTTGGTTAATTGAGTAAAGACGGCGGTTTCACCGTTATAGAGCCAAACTTCGTAGTCAGTGCCATCGAAGATATTCAGGGCAACGTTGGCACCAGAGATGCCGCCGAAGCCGCTGAAAATGCTATTGTCTGTGATCTGCGTGGTTACTCCCGTTGTGCCGTTATAAAAGAAGGGAGCAGATAATTGGTTGCCAACTTCTGTGGTGTAAGCCAAGTTGGTTCCAGAGATGCCTAGAATCAAATCATTGGCAAAATTGTTGGTGATTTGAGTGAAAGCGCCTGAAGTACCATCAAACAGGTAAATTTCGGTGTCAAACCCATCAAAAATGCTGAAAGCCACATTGGTGTCAGAAATGCCGCCGAAGACAGCGGTATCCGATAACGTGCTAAACAGTTCGATGACGGTTCCTGTTTCTCCATTGCGGAAATAGAAACTATCCACACCTGATGCTCGTTCTGACCATACGATATTAGAACCAGATAACCCTAAGACAAAGTTATCTTTGGTATCACTGGTTAACTGAGTCACATTGCTGAGATTTGTATATGAGAGCCGTCCAGCGTTGACATCGGCCTGGGTGAATTGGCTGCCGACAGCCAGGTTAACTCCGTTCAGTTGCAAGCGACCGTGGGTTGGTAGACTATTCAAGGTATAGGTCAGCCCACTTGCGGTTTGTTCCGCATCAATGACTTGCAGCACGTTGCCATCAATATTACGAGTTTCGCCCCGGACCAGTTGTAAACCAGTATTGATTCCGAGTAAAGGGGAGGTATTGCCCCCTGTTGTTCCCCCCGATGATTGTTGTGTGCTGATGGCAGAACGGGTGAGTTGATAGCGAGTCACCTGATTGGCATTTCGAGGAGAGACTTGAATGTAATAGATGCCAGGATTCAGGGTGAGGGCGATCGCTTCTGCTTTTCGTCCAGATCTACTAGAGGCAGCAATCACCGTTCCACTGCTGTTTAAGAGCGCTAGATCAGCGTTGGCTCTGAGTTTGGTCAAAGCCAAACTTAAGGTGCTCTGCTGGCTGAGGGTAAAACTATAAAAATCGAAGGGGTCTGTGCCGCCAATCAAGTTGCGGGTGCGCTTGGGGGAAGCGGTGATTGTTAGCGATCGGGCTTGTTCGAGACGATTGCCGGGTTCAGTAGCCATGAGATTGCACCGTGGAATGGGGGTTTTTAGAAAGGAGGGTGGGCACTGCCCACCCTACGAGGGCTTGATACAATGAAATCAATTTGACGAACGAGATGAAGCACAGGTGGCGATCGCTCCAGTTGATGCATCAGGGGTAGTTGGAGTAGCGGCAACGAGGGTAATCTGACCCTTCTCATCCACAACCCACCCTTGAGCTTCAACAATCTGGGCAGCGGATGGTCTAGAGGATGTAATTGATGGTTCATCTATCTCCCCATCTCTTGCGCTCTCCATCTCTCCGTCTCTCTCCGAATCTGCTAATCGAGTAAAGACCGTCTCTCCGTCAATTAACTCCAGGGGATTGGGAGGTAAACCGCCTCGCCCCGTCACCGTAAAGGAACCTAACGCTTCATCGGCTGCAAGTCCAGCATCAATAGCGCAGCGATCGGTGATCAATGTAGCTGGATCAATGCGATCGACAGGCAATTGGACTTCAAATTGTTGTTGTTCTTCGATATCAACTGTACCGTCTACTCCTAATTCGGAACTCGCCGTCAAATCACTGCTGCGAGTCCGCCGATCCTCAAATTGTCGGAAACCCACAACCGCTGCGCGAGCATCGACGGCACCACCCGGGCCATCAAATGCATTCGCCACCACATCGCTGTTTTCAACCAGATTCCCTAAGATGAAACCAGCTTCAATTAAAATATTGCCACCTTCACCTGTGCCTCGTGCTTCCGTGGAAATTTCACTACAGGTAGGACAACTAGGATTAGCAGCAGTGCGAGTGCCTTGCATCACGAGATCTCCATCTGTACGAATCGTAATGTTGGCATTCGCTCCCGATGTTGTCTCCGCTTGCAGCCTCCCCCCTTGATCTAAAAGTACCGAACCCGCTCGAATGACTAAATTTCCGGGATCGCCCGTCGCCTCTCGGGTTGAATCAATTAAGACCCTGCCATTGTTTGCCAATAGCAGCCCATTCGCGACAGTCAAACGGACATCTCCGGCGTTGCTAGCATTATCCGTTCTGGCACTGATGATGGCATTATCTGTGACGAAAAGATTGCCCGTTGTGATCCGAATGTTGCCAGCGGGGCCAGTTGCACCGGACTCCGTGCTAACGCGCAGACCTGTAAATCGCTCTTGTCCGGTAAAATCGACACCAGAGCCAGATAGATTAACAAAATCGGTGGTAGTGATGCGGATGTCTCCTCCTCGTCCGATCGCTCCAGGTGTAGTAATGCTGCCTCCAGCATCTCTCTCCGCCCGGAATAGACTGGCTGAGATGAAGGAACCACCGTCTAGAAAGAGCGATCGCCCCTGGATTGTGATATCTCCTCCCCGCCCATCTCCACCTGCCTCGACCAAAGCACGAATGCCACTCAACCCATTGCTTGAACCAAGTAATGTCATAGAATCGTCTACCTGAATATTGACATTCCCTGCATTACCAGTGGCAAAGGTACTGGCAGTAATGACGCTGCCATCAGTCATGAAGAGCGATCGCGCTTTCAGATCAAGATCACCTCCTCGCCCAACTGAGGTATTCAAGCCAGAATCGCCTAATTGACTAGCGATGCGGCTATTGCGCGTAACCTGTCTACCTCTACTGTTCGTAAAAACAGAAATCCCAGATAGTTCAATATCTCTGGCAATATCCAGGTCAATATTTCCCCCTCGTCCTTGACCAAACTGGCTGGCATTGATTCGTCCACCATTTAGCAAAAACAAAGACCCCCGCCGACTCTCAACTGTAATATTGCCACCAGAGCCGATCGCGCCCTCGCCAATCTGACTTGTGATCAGGCTAGAAAATCCATCCGGGTCAATCCCCACCAGCCGAATATTGCCCCGCACCTGAATATCGATGTTTCCACCATTACCCTGTCCGGCTGGAGTCAAAAGAGTACCCGTTGTTTCGTCGATTTCCGCTTCCCGCACCAAAGTTTGGATTTGAGCACCATCGCGCAGTGTTAATGTATTTGCCCGCAGGGTGATTGTGCCACTGTTGGCGACCCCACCCGGTTCAACGGTACTGAAGAGATCGGCATTACTCAGGTCGATTGCCTCCGCTGCTCGAATGAAGATATCACCCGCATTTCCTGTGCCAAAAGTACTGGAGTTCAAACGGGCCTCGTTTGCCATGAATAACGAGCCAGTCCTGATTTCAATGGCACCCGCATTGCCGCTACCAATGGTTGTCGTATTCAAGACAGCTTCATCTGTGATGGACAGAGCATTTGTTGTGATTTGAATCTTGCCTGCGTCACCGCTACCCACCGTTCTCGTGTTTAAGTTTGCTCCGTCTGCTAGGGATAAAGAACCAGCCGTAATCAGAATCTCACCACTCCCCGTCCCTGTTTCATCTAGAGATTGTGCCTGCAATCCACTGAGAGAACTGGTGGGATCAAGAATTTCTAAGGTTTCCTCTAATGCCTCTATTGGACTCAACCCGCGATTGGTAAAAATGGTTTGAATGGCATCGCGGCGATCGCTAAATCCCTCATCACTCCCAGCAATCGTCACTGCTCCTGTGGCATTGACGGTAATATTACCTGCGGTGCCGCTGCTGAAAGCAGTTGAGATCAGTTGTCCACCGTTGGTAATCTCTAGACTATCCACGTTGACAGTGATATCGCCGCCATTGCCGATTGTGCGGGTTCGGGCACTGAGGGTGGCTCCATTATCGATACGGAGAATACCAGTGGTGACAGAAATATCGCCGCCTGCTCCTATAGCATCTCCACCACTTGCAGTAAACAACCCACTGGAAAAGCCGCCCACACTCCCATCGGCAAACTCAATGGCAGGTGCTACCCCCGTTAACGTGACCGAGGAAGGGGCAGTTGGATCTAGTGGTCGCACGGTGATGTTGCCAGCGATTCCGGCACCTCCAGAGGTGAGGGCTAGCACTTCTGCACCTGCCGATAAAGTGAGCGTTTGGCTGGTGATGTCAATATTCCCTGCATTGGCATCCCCCCTAGTATCCGTCGTGACAAACGCCAAATCTGACATGGTCATGGTAGGAGAGGTGAGAGTAATGTTGCCAGCAAGTCCCAATCCTATGGTGTTGGCGAATATACCACTGGAAGCTCTAACCACTCCCCCAAAAATATCTTCAATGGTGTCGCTGCCTGCTTCAGGACGGAGTAAATAGGCATTGATGCGGTCAATGCGGTCTGTAAAGTTGGGATCAGCATTAGCGATGAGGATGCGATCGCCCGCACTGACGGTAATATTTTGGGCATCGCCTGTCCCTAAGGTAGCTGCCAACAACCGTCCGCCATTCAGGACTTCCAAGGTTCTGGCATTGACGACAATTTCTCCGGCATCTCCATCATTTAAGGTATTACTGAAAATTGCCGCTCCATTCTCGACTCGCAACGTTCCCGTCGGCACATCGACATAAACATTACCTGCTGCTCCAGCCGCACCCCGTTCTGAAATTGCCAGCAAACCGCTAGAAAATCCATCTTCGTTATATCCAGATAACAAAACAGAGTCGATCGCTGTGACCCGAATATCGCCGCCAATCCCTTGTCCCCCTTGGATAGGATTGCCAGTCAGGTCTTCTGTGGCCCGGAAGAGTCCACTGGTAATTTGGGAACCCCCTGTGAGGAAGAGCGATCGCGCCTGGATATCGATCGAGGCTCCCTGCGTTGTGGGGCTACCCGCCCCTGCTTCAATCAGTCCTCGAATGGCGCTACTCCCTGTCATAGAAAGTTGGTCACTCAACTGAATTGTCACCGTGCCAGCGTTGCCTGTACCAATTCGGCTCGTTGTAGGGAAAATAGCAACTCCAGCTTGAATGGAACCGAGTTCGGACAGAAACAAAGACTCAGCATTGACATTAATATTCCCTGCATTACCTGTTCCGTAGGTGTTAGCGGCGATCGAGGCTCCCGGTAGGAAAATTGATCGAGCATTCACTGTCACATCTCCACCCCGTCCAGAGCCAAAGGTTTGAGCAGCGATCGTGCCTCCCGGAATCAGGCGCACATCTGCATTGCGACTTGTCACAGAAACTGAGCCGCCATCACCAAAACCACTAGAAAAGGATTCGAGCGTCGCTAGTGTCACGCGATCGGCAGCATCAAAGACAATATTGCCGCCAAAGCCATTATCAGTAGCGGACGACACCCGACCGGAGCGAGTATCAATTTCTCCTTCTCTGCTGGTGACTCGAATGTCTCCGCCGTTGCCTGTTCCTCCCAGACTGACAAACGAGCTCAACGCCGGAATTGTTCCATCTGGCCCAGGCAGCGTATTGGAAACTACTATATCGCCTAAGGCATCTAAAGTGATGTTTCCACCATTGCCCAATCCGTTGGCTCCGGAAGCAGACTCGACGAAACCTAAAATGGTGATGCTACCATTACGGCTCTTGACATCAACATTGCCGCCGTTGCCAACCCCAGTCAGAACAAGGGATTGAAAGGCACTGGTGAGAATGTCACCGTTGGCACTTAGACTAATATTACCCCCGCTACCATTACCGGAACCTGAAACCAGGTTTCTACCTCTCGTATCGATGATATTGCCGCTCAATAATCGAATATCTCCACCAAATCCCACATCAATACTTGCATCAATGCCAGCGGGGACCTGAATATCATTTCGAGCATCCAGTGTAACTGTGCCACCAAAGGCAGAAATAGAGTTACCAAAGGCAGCTTCAGCACCAGTGAGGCGGATGTTGCCAGCAGGTAGCCCCAGGTTTGGAAAAAATTGATTCGTTAAAAGCACTAGACTGTTCGGCAGTTCCCGATTTCTAATGCTGTTGATGGTGATATCAGAGCCAGTGGCAGGCAATAGGAGGATAGGAGGAGGGAGTGTTCCTAGCACCGTCAATCCAGGAAAGCCGCCTGGAATCTGGTTCCAATCGATGCCGGCCCTGACATCTAATGTCGCTTGAACACTACCATCGATCGCTTGCACTGTGCCATCGGAAACAAGGACACTAGCGAGATTAGGAAAGGTAATAGGATTGATGGAATTGCCCACGGTGTCCACATTAGTAATGACAACATCATCCAATGTGACGTTTCCACCAGCCAGAATGTGTAACGATGGTCCTGTGTAGTCGCCATAGAACACATCACCCAGGGTCAAGATTACCGGATCATACAGGCTAAATAAATCTCCGGCTGCACCTGTCAATTCCTCCACGCGAAAACTGCCACCACTGGAGTAACGAGCATCTCCACTGACAGGATGAGGCGATCGCAACAGCATATCTCCCCCGGAAAACAGTCCACTTAATGGATGATTTAAGGCAAAAATATCGATCAATTGATTGCCTTGGAGTCGCATGGTTCCGCCAGCAGCAGCAATGAAGGGGTGCAGAGTGCTGTCTCGAATCTGGAGGGTCTGATCAGCCAGCAGGTTTAAGTCTCGTCCGGCTTGCAACAGTCCTTGTAGGTTCAACTGGTTGCCGGTCAGGGTTAAATCTTGTCCAGTAATTAAGTGTCCCTGATTAGCAATATTGCCTGGATGATCTGTGCCATACTGCAATCCTAACGGCACATTCACGCTAAGCAACGGGGGTGCCTGAGGATTCGCCGCACTAAATTCACTGCCATCGGAGAAGGTGAAGCGATCGCCCCCACTAGCTAAAAACGAGCCGCTGACATCCAAACGAGCATTCGGACCAAAAATAATGCCATTGGGATTGAGCAGAAACAAATTGGCGGCTCCATCTACCCCTAACGTACCCATGATGTCTGAGACATCGCGACCTGTAACGCGGCTGAGAATATTTTCAATGCCATTGGGATTACCAAAATAAACCCGTTGCCCTTCGTTGACGTTGAATTCTTGAAAACTGTGAAACAGATTACTGCCACGGGTCGCCCCACCTGCAATCCGATCGCCCAATGCTCCTCGTACCTGCACGTTGCGATTGACTTGCGATCGCTCATGGCCCAACGTCTCATCTGGAGTAATTTGAGCGAACACTGGAGAGATCAGAGCTACCAGGGTGGCGATCGCACTTCCAGCAATGCAGATGGGATTCGTTGCCGTTTTGCAGAGTAAACTGGGCATAGGCGATCGCTCCTGAACTGGTTAATGGTAGATACTGAATAGGAGTATCGTACCACTCCTGGAATATTCAGCAGCGGAAGTAAATCTTTTTATCACTCCTGCAACTAACCAGCCCGATTGCCACCGTTGCCATTGTATTGCTGAATCAGCACTTGCAAAAGCTGCTCGACCGTAGAACGAAATTCAGCGCGGTCGATTGCCGCTTGGCTGCGATCTTGAGCGGCTTGCTCAGACAGAGAATTGACTGTATCAGACAAATCGCTGATCTCTTCGCCTAAGGCTGTAATCATACTGACAACGTCTTCTAAACTATTGTGCATTTCAGCATGAATTTGGTCTAGCTGTCTTTGGAACTGATCCTGCTGTCTTTGGAACTGATCCTGCTGTCTTTGAAACTGTTCCTGGCGCTGTTGCAGTGCGTCTTGCCGAACAGCAACCGATTCCAAAATCTGCTCAATCCGATCAAGACGATCTAGAGGTGGGGTAGTCATGGCTATTGAAGCAACTGTAATCTTGGGTTCCTCATCAGTTTAGCTGGATTTATGTTCCTCGGCTTTTGGAGGAGGCGAGACGGATTTTGTATCAGCAACTACTTTGGTCAACTGTTGTAGCTCGTCTTCCAGACTGGAGACGTTACTGACCAGAACGGGTTGTTGTGGACCGCCGATGGGAATTTCGGCTTTGTCTAACGCCAATTTGAGGCGACGACGAAACTCGCGGGAGACTTCCCATTGCTTCAAGGGCTGGGTCTTAATCCAGACGCGCACCATAATGCCTGCATTATCCATTTTGTCGATACCCAGAACCGTTGGTGGGTCAAGAATCAGGTCGCGCCATTGGCGATCGCGGCTCATCTCGGTAGCAACTTGCTGAATAACGGTCATAGCGCGATCGATATCGGCTTCGTAGGCCACATCAATAGTTAAATCAACACGAGACCATTCTTTTGAGAGGTTTTGAACAATAGCGATTGAACTATTGGGGACAGTAATCAGACTGCCATCAGCACTGCGTAATTGGGTAATTCGCAGGTTCATATTTTCAACTAATCCCGACACGTTGCCAACGCTAATCACGTCCCCTACGCCATACTGATCTTCTAGAAGAATCAAGAAGCCATTGATCATGTCTTTAATCAAGCTCTGGGAGGCGAATGAAATGCCTAAACCGATGATGCCTGCCCCCGCTAACAGGGGAGCAACTCGCACCCCCAGTAAGGACAAAGCAACAATCACGCCTGAACCAATAATCAGCAGGGTGAGGACGCTTTTAACCACACGGGCAAAGGTAAAAAACCGTAAGGCTACCCGTTGGGTCACTTCTGGAGCTAAATGGGCCCCATCCTGTAACACTCCAAAAAAGCGATCGACCAGCACCTCACTCAAGCGCACTAGGATATAGGTGCCAAAGAAAACGCCTAACAACCGGACAGGAATTTCTAACCATCGTAAGATAGCGGGTTGCAACCATCGAGAGTAAGGAAGTAACCCCAACAAGAAAAATAACCCTATCCCCCATAGCGTTAACTGTAAAAGTTGCAACAAGCGATACTGAATATCGTTTAGTCGTTGCTTTTGGCGAATTTCTCGTTGATTTTGCAGAATCGTCGTATTAACTGTAGCAGCAGGATCATTTATTGCCTGAGCCAATGTTTCAGCCTCTTGAGCAGCTTTCACATCCAATCGCTCACCTTGTCGCAGAATCCGCTTTTGCAAGCGGGCCAAGGCAAAACTTGCCAGCCCAATAGCGAGAAAAATCCCTCCCCCAAGCAGCCCTTGCTGCTGCACATACTGTGGTTGGCGCTCTTGCCTGGCTTGAACTAAAGCTGCTTGCAGGGTTTGAGTCAGTTCTTTGGCCCAGGTTTTGGCATCGGTTCCATGAATTTGGGCATCTAAATCAGTGACAGTCATCACTCTTTGAGTTTTTTCTTGCTCCCCCATTCGATACGTCACCGAAACCACCTGTTGCTGATTATTCGGATCTTCACCAACGGTCACTGTTAAGGTGTCAGGGTCAAAATCGGTGTTGGCTAAGGTTCGTAACCGTTCCTCAATTTCCTCGGCCCGCAATCTAACTGAGTCTGAGCTTTCCCCGGAGGAGTTCGCTTCCTTGACCTCGGAAGCAGCGATCGTATACAACTTGCGTCCATCCAAACGGACTGCCTTGGTCACAATATGGGCAGTCTCATCTGTAAACATTTGATTCAACCCTGGTATGCCAAACTGAAAAATCTGTTGCTCCGGGCTGAGATGAGATGGAGTTGGACTGGGTGATTGGGCTAAACTAGCCGTGCCCCAAGTTAAAGTGACACAAAGCCAGCAGGCGATCGCTCCCAGCTTGCCAAACCGCACTGTCCGCTTGCGTCTGCCAAAAAAATTGGTACATTGAGTTAATTTACAAGCTATCATTACCCAACAAAATCCATCATTTAGCTTAGTTAGATTCTAAAGTCATATTCCTTTTTTCATCTCCAACTCTAACCTCTTCTCAGTTCTACCTGACACCTTTGTGAATCATGAAACTCAGTTTTTTTGCCACTGTCACCCTCCTCTCGGTGGTTCCCCTAACCACTCCCGCCTATGCTGAAAATCTTACCCATGTGCAGCAGTTGATGACCACTCGACAATGTCAGGGCTGCGATTTAAGCCGGGCCGGATTAGTGCTCACAAATCTAGATGGAGTAGACCTCAGCGGTGCCGATCTTAGTTTGGCTAATCTCAGTCGGACAAATTTAAGCAACGCCAATCTCCGAAATGCCAATTTAACGAGTGCCGTTCTGTTCAGTACCAACTTGAGTGGAGCCGACTTGAGTGGAGCCGATCTGCGGGGGGCCGACCTGCGCGAGGCTTATCTGGTTGGGGCAAACCTGGAGGGGGCCAATCTGGAGGGAGCCAATTTATTAGGAGCGATGGGATTGCCCAGTCGCATCGCCACCCCAGAGCAGCTATATCTGTGGGGTTTGACCGAAACTCGGCAGGGAAATTTTGCGGGGGCGATCGACTACTATAACCAGGCGCTCAGACTTAAACCCGATTTTGCCCACGCTTTACTGGCTCGCGGAATTGCCCGCTATCGTATGGGCAATGAGGCTGGGGCGATCGCTGATGGCAAAGCAGCAGAGCAGCTTTATCTGGAGCAGCGCGATGAAAGCGGGCATCGGGTGTCTGTGCAGTTCTATGAGGGCATCGAAGCGATGCAGGAAGCCGTGCGCGAAGGGCAAAGCGGGGGCGGCGGCAATTTCTTAAACTTCCTGGGTGGACTGACAGGATTGTTGATGCGAATGCTGCTCTAGCTGTAGATTTGATGTACTGATATCGCGTCGGGTTGAAAACCCATAACCTGTTTTCGGCGCAGCGTGAGCGCTGCCAAGCAACGACTTATGGTTGTATCACTATTACGTCAGTGCCATTTATAGCCGTAGCCACGGCGGTTAGGACAAGGACGTTTTTGTGGGGGCGCTTCGCGCCCCCACAAAAACGTCCTAAGAAAAGTGGCTACAGCTATATCTATGATGTATTCCCGTTAATCGGGCGCATTAATGGGTTGGGGGAATTAACCACAGGAGGCCCGGAGGACACAGAGGAAATCTGCTGGATCATAAGAAAATGCAGCTTTCTTGCCTGCTCCTGAGGAGGTGGGGGTGTGCCACACCCCCACCTCCTCAGGAAAAACTCACGTTTCTGTTAACAATAGTTCGGACACTTTTGTGAAGATCTGCCCTCATCCCCCAGCCCCTTCTCCCTCTTTGGGAGAAGGGGAGCCGGATTGAAGTCCCTCTCCCCTTTTGGGTGAGGGCAAAAACTAGGGATGTAACAAGGGTTTTCATCGTTCTTCAAAAACTGTCCGAAGTATCGTGTTAAGCAATGACGATTTTTCCATTTCTCAATTCTGAGCCTCTCTTATCCTTGGTGCCAATGGGATGCTTTAATTGATTTCCCCCAACCTTGCCATCCAGTGGCAGGTTTGCGACAATCGCTACACCCGATATGCTTTTGTTCTGGGTAAAAATTGAATAGGATTGCATTTTTTGTCGAATCGCTATGACCGATTTACACCACGATTTACCTCAACTGTCAACCAAAACTCGTTCAACTTCTGTTTTGCTGATGCCTGCTCCGGCTCAAGTGATGCGGGGTCAAGGTGTTCTCCGGCAAATGGGGGCGGCGATCGCTCGTTTGGGGCAACGTCCGCTGATAGTGGGAGGCGATCGCAGTTTGGCGATTGTTGCTCCTATGCTTTCTCCGATGTTGGAGCAACAATCTTTACAACTGGCTCAGACCAATGATGGCTCTACCTGCACTGAAGCCAGCTTAAACCAGATGTGCCAGAGAGTAGAGCAGCATCAGGCGGATTGCATTATTGGGGTAGGAGGCGGTAAGGCACTGGATGCAGCCAAACTGTTGGCGTATCATTGTCGGTTGCCTGTGGTTACCATTCCGACATCTGGAGCCACCTGCGCTGCTTGGACGGCGCTCTCCAATGTCTACTCGGATCAAGGAGCTTTTCTCTACGATGTCCCCTTGTCACAATGCCCCAATTTGCTGATTTTAGACTATGACCTGATTCAAACTGCGCCCCCACGTACTCTAGTGGCTGGGATTGGCGATGCTCTGGCCAAGTGGTATGAGGCCTCCGTGAGCAGTGGACACTCAGAACGTACCCTGCTGGTAACAGCAGTGCAGCAAGCCAGAGTATTGCGCGATTTGCTGTTTCAGAAGGCGATCGCGGCCCTACAAGCTCCAGGCAGTGAGGTCTGGCAGGATGTAGTTGATGCCACAGTATTGGTTGCAGGCATGATTGGGGGTGTGGGCGGTGCTCAATGCCGCACGGTGGCGGCTCACGCTGTGCATAATGGACTGACGCATTTGCTGCAAGGGCATCATACCCTCCACGGGGAGAAGGTGGCTTATGGTATCCTAGTGCAACTGCGTTTAGAAGAGATGGTGATGGGTAACTTACTGGCGGCCACGGCTCGGCAGCAGTTGTTAAAATTCTATGAGGATATTCGACTCCCTCAAAGCTTGCAGGATTTGGGACTAAACCAAATTACTCTGTCTGAATTGCAACGTGCTGCTGAGATTGCCTGTCAACCTAACTCTGATATCCATCGTCTACCCTTTGAGGTTACGCCTACCCAATTGATGGCTGCAATGGTTTCTACCACTGCCCCCATGAGTAGCTCTCCAGCAACTTCGCTGAGCAATCCGTCCCGTATTGAAATGAGTTTTAGATCTCAAGAGGTATAGGCATGAGCCGAGATTGGATCACTCCAGCCGATCGTTTAAGTGTATTACCACCGTATGTCTTCGCCCGGTTGGATGAACTGAAGGCTCGTGCTCGTGAACAGGGGTTGGACTTGATTGATTTGGGCATGGGCAACCCCGATGGCCCAACCCCTCAACCTATTGTCGAAGCAGCGATCGCCGCTCTGCAAAATTCAGCAAATCATGGCTATCCACCCTTTGAAGGCACGGCTAGCTTCCGTCGAGCCATTACTGATTGGTACTATCGCCGCTACGGAGTCAAGTTAGATCCCGATGGAGAAGCCCTGCCGTTGCTCGGCTCTAAAGAAGGGCTGACCCATCTGGCGATCGCCTACGTCAATCCAGGAGATTTGGTTCTAGTACCCAGTCCAGCCTATCCGGCTCACTTTCGGGGGCCACTGATTGCTGGCGCGACGATTTACCCGCTGATCTTGAAACCCGACAACGGTTGGTTGATTGATCTTGCTGCCATTCCTGAACAGGTGGCACGACAAGCGAAAGTGCTTTACTTCAACTATCCCAGCAATCCTACAGCGGCAACCGCCCCACGCGAGTTTTTTGAGGAGATCGTCGCCTTTGCTCAAAGGCACGAAATTATGCTGGTGCATGATCTGTGTTACGCCGAACTGGCGTTTGATGGCTATCAACCCACCAGCTTATTAGAAATTCCCGGTGCAAAGGACATCAGTGTTGAATTTCACACCTTATCTAAAACCTACAACATGGCAGGTTGGCGCGTTGGCTTTGTAGTTGGCAATCGCCGCATCATTCAGGGCTTACGCACCCTCAAGACTAATCTGGATTACGGGATTTTTGCGGCTTTGCAAACCGCAGCCGAAACCGCCTTACAACTGCCGGATGTCTACTTGCACGAAGTGCAGGCTCGCTACCGCACACGGCGCGACTTTTTGATTGCCGGATTAGCAGAACTGGGCTGGCAAGTCCCCAAAACCAAAGCAACTATGTATCTCTGGTTGCCCTGTCCGCTGGGCATGGGGTCTACGGATTTTGCTTTATCTGTACTGCAACAGACGGGAGTTGTGGTCACTCCTGGTAACGCCTTCGGTTCTGGCGGCGAAGGCTATGTGCGAATCAGCCTGATTGCCGATTGCGATCGCCTGCAAGTTGCCCTCGATCGGTTGAAACAAGCCAATATTCACTACTCACCCATAGCCCGACCAACGGTTTCTGTTGCGCCGACAGAATCGTAAACCACAGAACATTTTCCTTTTTGAACGTCAGTATTCTTAATGCGAACTTTAAACACTGGGTAACCAATACCAGGAACTTGATCGCCAAGTGTTTCGCCGTTTTCTAGTTGATTGATGACTGGCTGAATATCTTCAAGAATGCTTCAGTATTTCTTTTTAAGCGTTCGGATATTGCGAGTGAAGACAGGTAAGACGATGATTGTGATACTTGAATCACTCATTTCTCAGCTCTTCCCAAAGTTGAGCAACTGGCATTTAGTATATTTTGGGCGCGGTTCATGCGCCGCGCCCAAAATATACTATGGTTTTTTAATCCGACATCATATTACGAGTGTGTGAAAGTGCGGGTGTGAGTGATGTCATTGGCTTTACTCATAATCCGGTAACCGAGCGCAAAATGGCAGACCTATCAGAGCGGGCACGGTTGCAGTTTCTCTAGACTGGCGAGAAGGCACGGTTGTTTGATGATGTCTACTACACTGCCGCCAGTCTCTTGCAAGCGGCTTACATCCTCCCGCTGGCGATCCGGCCAGCCCAAGGGTATCGCCCCCTCGTTGCAAGCTCACGGTCAGGAGACTGCTGCAATCTTTTGCAACAATCTTCTGACAAAAACCTTAAAAAGATTGGTAATCTAGCCTTAGGTGACTATCAGTTCTTGATAATCAATTTTGCTAATCCCAATTTTTCTATCTAAATCGCAACTCTAAGATTCATGACTCAACCCGCAATTTTGCAGCTAGAGGGTGTGACTCGACAATTTACCAGAGCCACGCAGCCCGCTGTGTCAGAAGTTAGCTTTACCCTAAAGCAAGGCGAGACTTTAGCACTGTTAGGTCCCTCAGGATGTGGTAAGACAACATTGCTGCGCTTAATTGCTGGATTTGAACCGCCTCAAGCCGGAACGATTCTGTTGTCTGACCGTCCCGTTGCGGGTGCTGGCAGTTGGGTGCCGCCAGAACAGCGGGATATTGGTATGGTGTTTCAAGATTATGCGCTGTTCCCTCACCTCACCGTAGCTGGCAATGTCGCCTTTGGGTTGCAGAACTGGGGGAAGCGATCGCCTTCCTCTCACTGGATCACCGATCGCGTTCAGGCAGCGATCGCCCTAGTGGGGTTGCAGGGCATGGAACAACGCTACCCTCATGAACTCTCTGGAGGACAGCAACAACGAGTTGCTTTGGCGCGAGCACTGGCTCCTCGCCCAACTCTGATTTTGCTGGATGAGCCGCTGAGTAATTTGGATGTGCAGGTGCGGCTCTATTTGCGGCAAGAAGTGCGGGATATTTTGAAAGCCACGGGGACATCTGGGATTTTTGTCACCCATGATCAGGAAGAAGCCCTGACGATCGCAGATCGAGTCGCGGTCATGCGGCAGGGACAGATTGAGCAATTGGACACGCCAGAGGAGATCTACTGTCAACCCCGCTCTCGCTTTGTGGCGGAATTTGTTACACAAGCGAACTTCTTACCTGCCCAACGACAGGGGGACAATTGGATTTGTGAACTGGGATCGTTCCCCATCCAGCCCCTTCACTGCACCTGGGCAGCGGATTGGGAAAACTGCCAAACCGAAGCGACCACAGGGGAACTCTTGATCCGACAAGAAGACTTACACCTGGAACTCGATCCCGCAGGATTGTTGGTCGTGCGCGATCGCCAATTTTTAGGGCGAGACTATTGCTATCGCCTCCTTACCCCGACAGGACAGGAACTTTTGTCCCGCACTCCCCGTTCTGTACTTCTCCAAATCGGCGATCGCGTCCGTCCTCATGTCTCCCCACCGGCCCTCCGCATCTTTCCC
>Ga0224723_1000256_pt1 | contig 37397 bp, 30 predicted proteins | sample Balambano_FR2_Me_FD_161647 | JGI IMG/M metagenome (GOLD analysis project Ga0224723, IMG submission 161647) | Freshwater sediment microbial communities from Lake Towuti, South Sulawesi, Indonesia - Balambano_FR2_MetaG | ecosystem: Environmental > Aquatic > Freshwater > Lake > Sediment | place... | reverse complement strand
ACGCTTTATTTCGCAGTTAGATTTAGACCCAACCTCAATTCAATCCCATCCCAACTACCAAAACCTGCGCTCCTACGGCATCATCTCCATTTAATTCTGTCCGAACCATTGTAAGAGGTCAGGCTGGCCGCCTCGCCGCCTGCCGTTGCCAGTGTCGAAACAGGGTAGAAAATGTCATAATCTATCACAGCATCCACGAATCCAGCTATGTCTGAAACCACGTTCCTCGTTCCAGAATCAATTACCTTTGAGCAGGCGATCGGCCTCACTCAAACCCTTCTAAATCAAATGGCCGAAGGCAACCTGTCTGATAGCGAAATTGAACAACGAATTGCAGCATTGGTTGCCAGTGAAAATGGAGCACGCGGATTTTTTGTTACCTATTTAACAGATGAGCGATCGCTGGCCGATCAGCCCACAGCAGGTGTCATTCGGGCACTCCAGTCTTCACCAGATGTTGTCGTAGAACTACTGCTCAAGAACATTGCTATGTCTTCTGCAATGGCAGTAGCGCATCGGCGCAATCAGAATGAGCCAATGGCACAAGGATCAGACCGGGTGCGATCGCGTTCTCTGCACCTGATTCAGCAATTACACTCGCCCCTGATTACAGAAAAGGCACAACAACTTAACACCAGTGCTCAAACTGGCACAGGTAGCTACCAGGCATTTTTAGACCGCTGGGGCTATGACACAGAACAGCGTCAAGCGATTCAACAAGCATTAGCGCCCATAGTGAAATAGGTAGAAAGGTGGAGTGGTGGAGTGGTGGAGAGATGTCTTTAATTGTCTTTAATATTTTGTTTACCCCCTCCTCCTCCCTCTATCCCTTCACCCCATCTCCCTTAGGCGATTTCTGGAAAAGAATCTCCCAGTTTTTAGGAGGGTGGGCGGCGAAGCCGCCCACCCTCCTAAAAACTGGGTATATTATTTCCTGGAGATCTCCTTATCTCCCCCTCCCTCTATCCCTAAAACCATGCCAACATCTACTCCTCCTCTTCCTTTTCTCGGTGCTCCCGTCACTGCCACCTATGAAGCCGCTCGTGTGGTAATTCTACCGATTCCCTTTGAAGCGACGACGACCTATCGACGGGGTTGCGCGAATGGACCGGATGCCATCCTGGATGCCTCTCAACAGGTCGAATACTATGATGAAGAGCTAGACCAAGAAGTTTGGGAAGTCGGCATTTATACTCATGAGGCGATCGCCGATACTCGTCAGCATCCCCCTATTGCTTCCGAAGCTATGCTAGAGGTGACTCAAAAGACAGTTCATCAACTCATTGCCGATGGCAAATTTGTGATTGGCTTAGGCGGAGAGCATAGTATCACAGCAGGTATCGTTGCTGCCTACAAGCAATACTATGATGAACCCTTCACCGTGGTGCAAATTGATGCTCATGGTGATTTACGCTATGAGTATGAAAACTCGATTTACAACCACGCTTGTGTCATGCGGCGGATTGTGGAGATGGGCTTACCGACAGTGCAGATTGGCATCCGGAGTATCTGCCGCGAGGAAGCGAACCTGATCAAAGAGAAACAACTCACGGTGTTCCGGGCGCGGGAGATGGCCGCGCAGCCGGATTGGTTGGATCGGGCGATCGCCAGCATCAAAACTCCCAAGGTCTTTTTCACCATTGACCTGGATGGTATCGATCCGACTTTAATGCCCGGAGTAGGCACGCCTGAACCCGGTGGACTCAACTGGTACGCCCTCATGACCTTTTTAAGGCGAGTGTTTGAGTCTCATCAAGTAATTGGCTGCGACATCATGGAGCTTGCCCCCATCTCCGATTCAGTGGTTTCTGAATTTACAGCAGCTAAGTTGGTTTACAAGTTGATCGGCTATCAAGCACTCACTCAAGGCTGGTTATCCAAAGATTAGGTCTAAAACCCCGTCCTTCTGGGCTTGGGAACCAGGAAAAGCAGGAAATTATAGATAGCTCAACTGGAAAGTCGAACAAATTTACTTTTACCCACTTGTAAGACTTTCCCTGCAATTTGATCAAGTGTGTCAAAGGTTAAATTCGGGTCTGAAACGCGATCGCCATCCAACCGCACTGCGCCTCCTTCAACTTGCCGACGGCCATCAGCATTGCTCTTACAGAGACCCGTAGTTGCCAGAATGAAAGAGAGCTTTGCCGGAAACTCCAGATTAGACAGAGAGAACTCTGGAACAGCATCAGCGCCCTTGGCATCGCCGCCTTTAACCAAATTCTGAGCAGTTTGTTGAGCTTCTAGTGCTGCCTCTCGTCCGTGATATTGGTTGACCACTTCAACGGCTAATAGTTTTTGGCGATCGCGGGGGGCTTCAGGCAGTTGATCTAATGGCAAGTTGGTTAGCAATTCAAAATATTGCTGGAGCAGATTATCGGGAGTTTTTTCCAGTTTGGAATACATAGACAGGGCATCTTCTCGCAATCCCACATAATTATTGAGGGATTTGGACATTTTTTGTACACCATCAATGCCGACCAAGATTGGCATCAGCAAACCGAATTGAGGACGCTGCCCAAAATGGCGCTGAAGATCCCGACCGACGGCGAGATTAAACTTTTGATCAGTGCCACCTAGTTCCACATCCGCTTGCACAGCAACAGAATCGTAACCTTGCATCAGGGGATAGAGAAATTCATGTAAAAAGATCGGCACTTCTTTGCTGTAGCGTTCAGCGAACCCCTCTTTAGCCAGCATTTGTCCTACCGTCATAGTGGATAATAAGTCCAGAATTTCTGCCAGATCTAGCTTTGATAACCACTCGGAGTTGTAGCGAATCTCCAATCGTCCGGGGGTATCAAAATCGAGGATGGCGCGGACTTGTTCTAAGTAAGTGACAGCGTTTTCGGCTACCTGCTCTGGAGTTAGTTGTCGCCGAGCCTCCGATTTTCCAGAAGGATCACCAATCCGGGCAGTAAAATCACCGATAATCAGCACAGCTATATGACCAGCATCCTGAAATGCACGGAGCTTACGGAATAGTATACTGTGTCCCAAATGAATTTCAGCACCCGTTGGGTCAATGCCAAATTTGATCCGTAGGGGTTGGGTTGCTTGTGCCAACCGCCGCGTCAAATTTTCATCAGGATTTTCCGACTGTGGCTGATCTGGAAAAATTTCGTGGGTGCCTCGATAGAGCCATGCGGGCGATAAGTTTAGTGAATCTAAAGGCAAATCTAAATTTGTTGATAGGTTAGAAGCCATATTTGGCAAATATCCAGCTAAATTAGCTACACTCACTAATCATATTTCTTAAATCACTGCTAGGGAGCAATGATCAAACTAATATAATGACAAAACTTGTGTCATATCAAAAGAGAGCTTGAGCAATCTCTTTTCTGTCCCCAAATTCCCTAATTTTTGCACGCTACTTTGTTAGATTTGCAGAGGTTAGATTTGTCCAGTCTGTTGATTCAGCTTTTCCGGATCTCAATTCGTCGTGAGGAATGAAAGCACCTGTGTCATCCAACGCTGCTAACCCAAAGCAACCTAAACGAGTCAAACTCTCTCCTAAGTACCAACACTCGACTGAAGAGACAGTTGCTCCTATATTTCGATTTGTGCAAGCTGTCAGTAAGGTCACAGCAGGCACGCTTCTAGGAATTACCATGCTGACCAGTTCGGTCATTGCAGGAGGGTTAGTGGGTTTGGCCATCAGTTTTCGCAATTTGCCCGATGTGCGAGTATTGCGGAGCTATGTGCCAGCCGAAACTAGCTACATCTATGATGTCAAGGGCACTTTGCTGGACAGTATTCATGACGAAGCCAATCGGGAAGTGGTGGATTTAAATGAAATCTCACCCCATCTGAAGCGGGCGGTTATTGCGATCGAAGATAGTTACTTTTTCTCCCATCACGGCATCAATCCCACCAGTATTTTTCGAGCACTGTTGGCCAACTTAGAAGAAGGGCGCACGGTAGAGGGGGGATCAACCCTGACGATGCAGTTGGTGAAGAACCTGTTTCTTAATCCCGAGCGCACCCTCAGCCGCAAAGTTGCTGAAGCTGTATTATCCCTGCGACTAGAGCAAATCTTCACGAAAGACCAGATTTTAGAGATGTATTTGAATCAGGTCTATTGGGGACACAACAACTATGGGGTAGAAACAGCAGCCGAAAGTTTGTTCAATAAATCTGCTTCGCAACTGACCTTAGCCGAAGCGACGATGATGGCAGGACTGATTCAAGCTCCAGAGGAATACAGTCCTTTTGTTAACTATCAACTCTCTAAGCAGCGACAAGCGACGGTAATCAACCGCATGTTGGCTCTGAACTGGATTACCCCCGAAGAAGCCGCCGCCGCCCGCAAACAACCCCTCAAACTGGGAAGCATTACTGCCTTTCGGGCCAGCCGATCGCCCTATGTTACCGAAGCCGTTGTACAAGAACTGAGCGATCGCTTTGGTCAAGAGGCCGTGGTCAAAGGCGGAATGCGAATTCAAACCACGATTGACCTCAACTTTCAACGCATGGCAGAGGAAACTGTCAAGGAAGGCTTTAATCGCTTGCAGGCACAACGAGTGGGAGCAGATCAGGTGGCACTGGTGGCGATCGATCCTCGCACTCACTTTGTGAAAGCGATGGTGGGTGGTGTAGATTACAATGCCAGCCAATACAATCGGGCAATTCAAGCTTTAAGACAACCTGGCTCAGCATTCAAACCGTTTGTCTACTATGCGGCGTTTGCTTCCGGGAAGTACGCACCCGATTCTACGATTAATGACTCGCCTGTCGGCTATCCCGATGGCTATGAGATGTATTATCCCCGCAACTACGATGGTGGCTTCTATGGGCCAATTACCATGAGAAAAGCACTGGAAGTATCGCGCAACGTTCCAGCCGTGCGTTTAGGCCAGGATGTTGGTATTAACCGGGTCATCGAAATCTGTCGCACTTTGGGCATCACCAGTCCGATTGAACCTGTGGTTTCTCTGCCTTTGGGAGCGGTGGATCTGACTCCAATGGAGATGGCTGCTGCCTATGCCACGTTTGCCAGTGGTGGCTGGCAGTCGGATACTACTTTCATCGTGCAAGTTACTGACAGCACTGGGCAAGTGTTGCTGAACAACACACCAAAACCCCAACTCGTGCTTGATCCCTGGGCTGCTGCTGCCCTGAATGAGGTGCTACAAGGAGTGATCACCAGTGGGACTGCGACTGCGGCCCGGCTCGATCGCCCGGCCGCAGGAAAGACAGGAACGACTTCATCGGAGCGAGATATCTGGTTTGTTGGCTATGTTCCCCAACTGGCAGTAGCCGTTTGGGTGGGTAACGACGATTATAGCCCCTTACGAGTTGGAGCAACGGGTGGCAGTTACGTTGCTCCCATCTGGCGTAACTTCATGAACAGAGCCTTAGATGGTGTGCCAGTGGAAAATTTCCGTCCCCCTTCTGACTTTGTGCGCCCTTAACGAAAATTGGCTAAGAGCCTTCATTTCAGTCCCTTGTTCTGACTACGCTGGGTACAACTATAGCTAGTGTTCTGTCAAGGAAGTTTTGAGGGGTCTGTGACCCTCAAAACTTTTTTTAACTTAATTTTGATTTGCGGGATACCCCGCAAATCAAAATTGACAGACCACTAAAGATTGATTGAAATCGCCCAACCAATGGAGATCTGAGTATCTTTCGCTCAATCTTAACTGACAGCGATCGACTGTTCAGTAAAAGCAAAGGCTTGACGAATGCGCTCAGCCAGTTGCGGCGGAGTTAATCCCAAATCTGCGAAGGATTCTTCAGGTTTGGCATGGTCTACCAATCTATCAGGAACTCCCAACCGGACGATGGGAACGGCAATTCCTTGATCGAGCAGGGATTCAGCGATCGCAGACCCAAAACCACCCATGATGCAGCCTTCTTCCATCGTCACCACTCGACCAATTTGCTGGGCTAACGGAGCAATTAACTCCATATCTAAGGGCTTAGCAAATCGGGCATTAATGACAGTTGCCGAAATGCCATGTTCGCTGAGGATTTCAGCCGTTTGCATGGCTGGATTGACCATGGAGCCATAGCCCACAATCAGCAAATCATCCCCTTGCCGCAACAGTTCTGCCTTGCCAATGGATAACGGTTCCCAACCCTCCTCCATCAAAGGCACACCATAGCCATTGCCTCGGGGATAGCGCAGGGCGATCGGCCCGTCTGTGTAATTCACCCCAGTCACCAGCATTCGTTGCAATTCGGCTTCGTCTTTGGGAGCCATCAACACCATGTTGGGAATGCAACGCAAGTAGGCGATATCATACATGCCCTGGTGAGTCGGGCCGTCTGCACCAACGATGCCGGCCCGATCTAGACAGAAAAACACAGGCAAATTCTGGATGCAAACATCATGAATAATCTGGTCGTAGGCCCGCTGCAAGAAGGTAGAGTAGATCGCCACAACCGGCCGCATCCCTTCACAGGCTAACCCAGCCGCTAATGTGACTGCATGTTGCTCAGCGATGCCCACATCAATGTATTGCTTGGGTAACTTGGCTTGCAGTTTGTCTAGCCCGGTTCCAGTCGCCATAGCTGCGGTAATGCCAATGATTTTGGGATTGTTTTCAGCCAATTTCACCAACGTGTGAGCAAAGACTTTGGAGTAAGAAGGGGGCTTTGGTTTACTGGCAGGCTGTGTTTTACCCGTAGCCAGGTTAAAGGGCGATTGAGCATGATAGCCGACCTGATCTTGTTCGGCGATCGCATACCCCTTGCCTTTGGTTGTGGCTACATGCACCAACACCGGCCCAGAGTACTGATGGGCCCGATTAAAGGTGGCAATTAATTCTGGCAAATTGTGGCCATCCACAGGTCCCATGTAGGTAAAGCCCAATTCCTCAAACACGGCTCCCACTTTGGGGACAGCCAGTCGCTTCATGCCTTCTTTGATGCGCTCGAGTTCAGGCGAAAGAGATTCACCGACAAAGGGTAAGTGTTTGACCTGCTCCTCAAGGTTGTCGGTCAAAAATTGCATGGGCGGCGTGAAGCGCAATTTGTTCAAATAGCGAGGAATCGCTCCGACATTGGGAGAAATGGACATTTCGTTGTCATTCAGTACCACCAGCAGGTTGGTTTTGGGTAGATGTCCAGCATGGTTGATGGCTTCCAAAGCCATGCCTCCTGTCAAAGCGCCATCCCCAATAATGGAGACGACCTTAAACTTTTCTCCTTTCAAGTCGCGGGCCAATGCCATGCCCAAACCCGCAGAAATGCTGGTGGAGGCATGACCTGCGCCAAAATGGTCAAAACAGCTTTCACAGCGCTTGAGATAGCCCGCGACACCGTTTTTCTGTCGGAGGGTGTGAAAGCGATCGTAGCGTCCGGTGATCATCTTATGGGGATAGGCTTGGTGTCCCACATCCCAAATGACTTTGTCGCGATCGAGGTCTAAAGTCTGATACAGGGCCAGGGTCAATTCAACAACCCCCAGCCCAGGGCCCAAATGTCCACCACTGGTAGCAACTGTTTCCAAATGCTTTTCCCGAATTTGACGGGCGATGTGCTGCAATTGGTGGATCGACAGATCGTGCAACTGGTTGGGATGGGTGACTTCACTCAGGTGCATAAAGATATACCTTTTGAGTCATGAATAAAGGAATATTGCTTATCTATTCTCACTCTATAGCAATCTTGAGGAATGATAAGAATTGCTTCTAAATTCCATAAGCAGAAGTTTTCCTTGAGAGGAGTCAGGTAGGGGGAGTGCAAAGGCACAAAGGACACAGAGTTCAGACTTAAAATTGATATCTTGAGCGTTACGCGGTAAGTCAATGGTTGTACCAGCGATTCTGGTAGAACGCGAGTGGAGACAAGGCGATAATTCATCCATTCAAATAAAGCTGACAGACTATTAGCATTGCCAGCACACTAAAAAACTTGTTGTCGATGGCTATGCATCACATGCAAGCGCGTCAGGTAGATTTACCAACATCGCGATCGCAGTATTAGGATGGTAAAGAGACTCCGATCAATCATCATGCAATTCATCGATCAAGCCGAAATTGAAGTGTTGGGGGGAAAGGGTGGCGATGGTATCGTGGCTTTTCACCGAGAAAAATATGTGCCTGCGGGTGGGCCTTCCGGCGGCAACGGGGGGCACGGTGGCTCTGTATTTCTAGTGGCAGCACAGAATCTGCAAACCCTACTGGACTTCAGATATGCCCGTCAGTTTAAGGCGGAAGATGGTCGTCGGGGTGGCCCCAAAAATATGACGGGGGCTTCAGGTAACGATCGCCACATCCAGGTTCCCTGCGGCACTGTCGTTTATGATGCTGAAACGGATGAGATGATTGGTGATCTAATTCATGCTGAACAAACCTTACTCGTTGCCCAAGGTGGCAAAGGCGGTTTGGGCAATCGCCATTTTCTCAATAACTACAATCGCGCTCCCGAAAAGGCCCTCCCCGGATTGCCAGGAGAACAACGGCTGATTCGGTTAGAACTCAAGTTACTCGCAGAGGTGGGCATTATTGGTCTACCCAATGCGGGCAAATCCACTTTAATTGCGGCTTTGTCTGCGGCCCGTCCCAAAATTGCCGATTATCCCTTTACTACACTTGTCCCCAATCTGGGAGTTGTGCGGAAGCCGACCGGGGACGGAACCGTGTTTGCTGATATTCCAGGACTGATCGAGGGAGCGCATACAGGGTTAGGCTTAGGGCATGAATTCCTGCGGCACATCGAACGCACCCGCTTACTGCTGCACTTGATCGATGCTACGCAAGAAGATCCGATCGCTGCCTATGAAACCATTCAAGCTGAATTGGAGGCCTATGGGCGGGGCTTAACAGACCGCCCTCAGATCATTGCCCTCAATAAAATCGATGCGATCGCAGCCGATGAAGCAGCGATGTTGAGAATTGCTGATGAAATTATCCCTTGCCTGCGACAGCGCACCGAGGCTACTATCTTCACCATCTCGGCAGTGGCCCGCACGGGTCTGGAACCTCTGATGCAGGAGGTTTGGCGATCGCTCGACAATTTGAGTGCAGGGTCTCTTATGCTTACTCCCTGACTCTACTGTTAGGCAAGCAATACTGTGCTTCTGTTTGTTTTGTTAGTTAAACTAACGTCGGGTTGGTTTTTCTCAGTTCGCCTATTCAACGAGAAGCCCCCGCGTTGTCCATTGCCCTATGCGTTGCCTTTTGCTGTCGCCCTGTCTGATGAAATGGTTGAATCATCAGCGCGATCGCCCGACTCAATCGTCTGGATGAAAGCGTGATTCATCAGAGATGGGCGCAAGTTCTGCCAGGTAATAACACATCCTTTGGGCAAACAAGTTTCTGGAAGAACGATACACCGTGCGGGCGGCTGTCTCATCTGCTGCGACGACTCGTTCGGTTTCGGCTGCCAAAGCGTTAGCCAGTTGGTCATCAAGGGTGGCTAATCGGTCAGGATCGACGTACTCCTGGGTGAGTTGGGGAACTTGTGCTTTCAAGTGCAACAACAATTGGTGACGAATATCAGTGCGAAGCTCGTTCAGTTTCAAGAGACGAGATATCTGGGATTGTCCCCCCATTCCCATCAACGACGCGATTTCGGTCATTGATTTGTCTTCTACATAAAACAACGTCAGAGCCGTCAAAAATAGGCGATCGCAGTGTTTGTTTTGCTGTCGTTTGTTTTGCAATTGCAATTGTTGGAGGCGATCGCTAATGACTTGAGCGATGGCTCGATCCAGCGATGATACAAATGCCTGACGGTAGGTGAATAAAAAATCATCTTGCAAGGAGTCCTCTTCGTGGGGCGCAGGTGTGAAGGGTTCAATCAAATCAAGTGATGCAGTCGTAGGGTAACGCTGTCGCAGTTTTCGTGCGAGAGTTTGCAGTTCCTGAAAAATTCGTTGAGATGTATGAACGTGATTTGCTTTCTCCTGTAGGACTTGAGCGATTTGTTGCAGTTGGTTTTCAGTCGGTAACGGACACTTGCCCCGATGACCTTGCAAACGCAGTTGCCGCAGTTGTTGACGGTAAACAGCGTGATAGCTTTCGAGTAAGTGGCAGCCATACAGAATTTCAGCCGCTGTGGCAGAATAGACCTCTGCCAGCAGCCGACGCAGTTTTTTGGGAGTCGTATCGTTGAGCATGGCCCAATCGCTAATTAAATAAATCCCGCATTCTTCCAAAAACGCATTGAGAGTGGCATCGGAAAGCACCAGCCGTTTTGTCCACGTGCTGAGGCAGGTGTTACAGGCAGGATTGAAGGTTTGCAGGATTTTGTCTGTAAGCGATCGATAGCTGGAAGACGTTGTTTCCCAGGAAGCAGAACGAAAAGACGGGTTGACTCGAATAGGTGCATCACTGAGCACCAGTGGCAACAGATCCGTCAGGCTGAATCGACCTGATGCGCCAAAACGGTTGACCAGTTCAATGCAAGACTGTTTGATCTGATGAGAGATGTAACAGCGAAGACAGAGGACGGCGATCGCCTGCTCAGCCAAATGACTGGAGTAGAAAAAATGTACTAGGCGTTGTTGAATCCGTTTGTCGCAATTACTTCTACCCAACAGTTCGGAACAGTGTTGTTGTATGAATTCTTGAGCAGCGGCGATCGTCCGAACTTGAGCAGTTCCGGCAGCAGTGAGGGTGACTTGTTGATAATAGAGGTGCCCTGACCCTTGAGCAGCACCAACATTGGAAAGAATTGAATAGTGCTGTGCAGACATAATTTGCTCCCAATGATAAAAGTGAGCAAGACAACTGAGAGGATGGTTGAACCGTCGATATAAGTCCGTTTCTATCAGATAGATAATGCAGCAGCAATCACAACTGAGAGCAGCATGAATTAGCTATCTGGAGTTAGCATACTCGGTGTGAAATTCGTTTTTTACCCCAATATTCAGCAGAAAAATTCAACCCTTTGTTCAGAAAATTCATCAACTCAGGTCGATATTCAGCCCATCGCTGGACCTGGTTCTACCATCCAAAGCATTAATTGCCTTCTGCCTTGAGTCTGCCCGGTTGCATAAACACCTCACAGGCAGCGGGATGTCCACTATAAGAGACCTGAAATTCTTGGGCAAACAGGGTGGAAGTTTTGCTAAACGCTGAAGCATTATCGACCTCAGGATAGTGCAACATAGTACCTCCAAACAGGTTGCGACAATCCTGAGCATAATTTGCATCACTGAGGTGGGTATGCAAAATGTGGTCAATGTCTTGCGTGGGTACTACAACGAGTGCAGGATGTTGGTGCAACAGAAATAATAGCCCTGCATAATTTAGAATGGATTGGCTGATAGCCTGACCACAGGCTAAGCGGTAGATTATGGGTTGCAATGATTGAAAAAACTCTGGATTTTGGAACTGAATCTTCGATAAAATATCCATCAGCAATACTCCTCTGCAAACAAAATGATGATCTGAATTAAGCCAGACTCAGCCAGGATAGAGACAAGATTGAGGGCATGAGCAAGATTGAGCTAGCTTGACTGCATCTTGCTTTTCCTATCTCTCCTATATGTCAAGGAATGCACGATAAATTATGGAAGAATCAGCCCCACCAAAAAATTCGTTAGTCAGTTTCAATTTGCCGCTGCTTCGTCAAATACATTGCAGTCCTTTTCTCGCAATAGGCAGCCTCATTGATAAAAACTGGGTAGACCGTTGAATTGCCTTGATAAACGATCGCTCCTCCATCAAAGCCGATAAATATCGGATCGCCTGGCAGTGTCACATCATCATTGGCTTGAAGCTGGGGATGAATCATTGCCAGAAGCTCACCCCTTTCATCCTCAAAAATCAAGAAATCAGAACCGCAGAGCAGAACGGCACGAAGATAAGATTTAATCAGGAACGTGAATTAAATAAAACTGAACTTTTTTGTGGGAAGCGCGGCTGAGCCGCGCTTCCCACAAAAAAGTTTTAGGTTTTATTTAATCCTTAATCCTAAATACTTAAAACCCTAATATTTCATCAACAGAATGTCTGGGGGATTTATAGGCACGTCGCACCCCACAAATCCCCCAACTGCGTCAGTCCTACCTGTGTTTTGTGCCTCTGTGGTTTCTCATCTAGCGCTCTTAACGGTCAGATGCACTTGATTAAACCTTAATCTTTCTGTTGTCAGCCGTGCCCGTAATCAAATCTTCCACCTGGCCGGCGGTCAGTCCTGGATTAGAGGATAGAATCAAGGCGGCTACGCCAGCCACATGAGGACTGGCCATAGACGTGCCATCCAGGAGTTGGTAGCTGTTCCCTGGTTTCGTGGAATTCACCTTAACTCCGGGAGCCACAACATAATCCAACGGGATACCTGCTTTGTTAGTGAAATCTGCTAGCGTATAGTTTTGATCGACTGCGCCGACAGAGATGCCATAGTCGGTGGCGTAGCGGGCTGGATAACCGGGCAAGGGCTTGCCAGAATTACCAGATGCCATGACCACTACTACCCCTTGTTCATAGGCATATTTAATTGCCTTGCGCTCTGCCGGACTGGGGAAATCACTGCCCAAACTCAGGTTAATGACATCGGCTCCATTGTTGACAGCATAATAGATGCCTGCTACGACATCAGCCTCAGACCCGGAGCCATCATCCCCCAAAACTTTCACAGGCATGATTTTGGCATCATAGGCAACACCTGTGATACCGAAATTGTTATTTTTAGCAGCAATCGTTCCCGCTACGTGGGTGCCATGTCCCTCTCGATCCATCGGATTATTGCTTTTATCTGCAAAACTCCATCCTCGAACATCGTCAACAAATCCATTGTTATCATCGTCGATGCCGTTGCCTTCGATTTCAATTGGGTTTTCCCAAATATTGTCCTTCAAATCTTCGTGAGTATAGTCTACTCCAGTATCCAACACCGCTACGACAATATCCCTGCCGGTAAAGCCCTGTTGCCAAACTTCAGGAGCGTTGATCATATTGATCTCCCAGCTAAAGTCGCCTTCTGCAGCCTGTTCAAACGGTTCCCATCCCAATCCCTTTGCCACTGCCGCCGCCGCATCTACCAGCCCGTAGCCGATACTGGAGGAAAAGCCTGCAACTGTGGCTGTGGTGGACAGTTCCAGGTTGTAGTTGGTTTCACCCTCAAACCGCTTCACCACAACAAAATACTGACCTGCATCCAGCGCTGAGCGAATCAGTTCTGATCGATCGCCTCCCTTCACCGAAGCTGCCAAAATCTCTCCGGCATCAATCCGGCGATTGTTATTGCGGTCTTGAATCAAACCCAGATCGGCATCGGCACTCAGCCCATTTAATCTCAACTCCACGACCTTCGCCTCAGTCAAATCGAAGCGATAAAAATCAAACTCATCGCCATCGCCGACAAAATCACTTACCTGCTTGGATTCAGACAGCGTGCCCAAATTGACTGCTCCTGAGAGGCGATCGCCCGCAATATCAGCAGTCAGGGTCAATCGATAGTTCGACTCGACTCCCTTCGTCGCGGACACCTCCACAAAATAGGTGCCTGCTGCCAGATTGCGCCGTAGCTTGGTTTCAGTTCGCTGGGTTGCTCTGGAGAGCTTAGCCGAACGGATACTTGATCCGTCTTCTGCAAATAAATTGACCTTGACCTCGCTACTCGAACTGTCAAGCAGGAGATCGACTCGGCTGTTGGTATTCAATTCAAATTTCAATAAATCAGTGGGATTGTCTTTGCCCAAACCATCTTTCCATCGTAATCGTCCATCCAGAGTTCCCAAATCTTGTGGATCAGATAGAGCGCTACTGCGACCCCATCCTGTGTTGAGGAGCGATCGCCGCCCCATCGCTGCATCCTTTAACGAGGTGGAAAATCGGGTTTTGGTTAATCCGCGAACAGAATCATCCAATGCACCAGACCGTTGAACTGAAGAGAATGACATCTTGCCTCCTTATCCTTAAAGGATCGAGATGATAACGAACACCCTGACTTAACTCCCAGATCACTCTACTTATGCAAGCGTCTTCAAGAAAAACCCCCAGAATCAAAATTGATCTGAGGGGAGCGGAACATACTCAGGTTGTCCGAGGGAACTTATTGCTGGAGCGATCGCAGTTATGCAACCTGTTTGTATAGTGCTACGCACACGCTGGACAGATTTTTTGAGTGGAAGCTCCGCTGCACAGGGCTTTCACTCAAAAATGTCCTGATCAGAGCGTGGAGCGCTATAGAATTGAACTTAGGAACGTGAATTAAATAAAACCCAAAACTTTTTGTTGGGAGGCGCGGCTTTGCTGCGCCTCCCAATAGAAAGTTTGATACAAAAAGTTCGGTTTTATTTAATTCTGAATCCTTAGAAGGAGGTAAGTGATGGTCATTACCGCTCCAGAACCTTACGCAGAAGTGCAACCAATCGGAGAGCAGCGGGTTGTCTTGCGGGGCTTGTCCTGGGAATCGTATTTGCAAATCTTAAATGCTCTCTCCCAATCCCGTAGTTCTCGCCTGACCTATGACAATGGAATTCTGGAAATCACTGTGCCATTAGAAGCCCATGAATTTGCAAGGCGTTTTATTGAGCGCTTTATCTTGACCCTGGTGGAACTCATGGGGATGCGACTCAAAACGATGGGATCTACCACGATGAATTATCCCCAGTTGCGAAAAGGCGCTGAGCCAGATAATGCCTACTACATTCAAAATCAACCGCTGGTAAAAGGACGGACGGTGAATTTTAGCCAAGATCCGCCGCCTGATTTGGTGGTTGAGGTAGATATTACCCACACTGATATTGCCAAGAACCAGTTTTATGCCACTCTCGGTGTCCTGGAGTTTTGGCGATTTAATGGCAGGATCTGGCGAGTGTATCAGCTTCAGCAAGAAGTATATGTGGAGCTTGAGCGTAGCCCAACGTTCCCGTGTGTACCCAAACAGCGATTATATACTTTTCTCGAACAGGCAAAGGACGATGAAATTGAGGCGGTTCAATCCTTGCGGGCTTGGTGGCACGAGCAAAATCAAGAAAACGCCTGATCACCCACCTGCTCTTTATCAAAGGACACTTAATAAAAGGACACTTAATAAAAGGACACTTAACCTGTGAATATCCTGGATATTTTGCGAGACGACTACGATCGCTTTCCCCAAAATCAAACCTACAGCCTCTATGCCCCTGATGTTTACTTCAAAGATCCATTGAACGAATTTCGAGGAGTCGATCGCTATCAGCAAATGATTCAGATGATTGACACCTGGTTTCTCGATCCGCAAATGCAGGTGCATCAAATGCAACGAGAGGGCGATCGCATCCGCACCGATTGGACCCTCAGTTGGAACACGCCCCTGCCCTGGAAACCCCGCATTCACATCTCAGGCTGGAGCGAATTAACCTTAAACAAAGATGGACTGATCACGTCTCATATTGACTACTGGCATTGTTCGCGCCTGGATGTGCTCAAACAACACTTCCTGATTCATTAGAATTTCCGCAATTAAATATTGCCGTAGGTCGGGCATCTTGCCCGTGCAGGCTAGAAGCCTACGCTACAGTTTCCACCACAAACCCCGAAGAGCCAGAGCATCAAGACTTTAGATTATAGATTGAATCCAAAATCCAAAATCCAAAATCCAAAATAAATCAACCAGGCAAACTTAGTTTGCTAGACCGCCAGTATGGTGCGCTCTGCAATTTTGCGGTGAACTTGAAGCTGGCGATCGCACCCATCGAAATAAAGCTAAAGTAAAAGAAAGTAAACTTTTCTCAGGTAGAGTTCGGTTTCCATGCGTGTAATTTTAATGACAGGTAAAGGAGGAGTTGGCAAAACCTCCGTCGCTGCGGCAACAGGTCTACAGTGTGCTGAATTTGGTCATCGCACGCTGGTGCTCAGCACCGATCCAGCCCATTCCCTGGCAGACAGTTTTGACCTGGAACTGGGGCATGATCCGCGACAGGTACGACCCAACCTTTGGGGAGCCGAACTGGATGCATTAATGGAATTGGAAAGCAATTGGGGATCGGTTAAACGCTACATTACTCAAGTGTTGCAAGCACGCGGATTAGAAGGCATCGAAGCCGAAGAATTGGCGGTTTTACCAGGGATGGATGAGATCTTCAGTCTGGTGCGAATGAAGCGCCATTATGACGAAGGCGAATTTGATGTGCTGATCATCGATTCTGCTCCCACAGGTACGGCGCTGCGGTTGCTTAGTTTACCCGAAGTGGCCGGCTGGTATATGCGCCGGTTTTATAAACCCCTGCAAGCAGTATCCGTGGCCCTGCGTCCTTTAGTAGAGCCAATTTTTCGCCCGATCGCGGGCTTTTCCCTGCCCGACAAACAGGTGATGGATGCCCCCTATGAGTTCTACCAGCAGATCGAAGCGCTGGAAAAGGTTCTAACGGACAACACGAAAACTTCAGTGCGTTTGGTTACTAATCCAGAGAAAATGGTGATCAAGGAATCCCTGCGGGCCCACGCTTATCTCAGTCTCTACAACGTTGCCACCGATCTGGTCGTTGCCAATCGGATTCTACCCGATGAAGTCAGCGACCCCTTTTTCAAGCGCTGGAAAGAAAATCAGCAGCAATATCGGCAAGAAATTCACGACAACTTCAGTCCTCTTCCGGTCAAAGAAGTGCCCCTCTACTCGGAAGAAATGTGCGGACTGGCGGCCCTGGAACGGTTGAAGCAAACTTTGTATGGCACTGAAGACCCTTCCCAGGTCTATTACAAAGAAACCACCATGCGGGTGGTTCAGGATCAGAATCAATACAGTCTAGAACTCTATTTGCCTGGAATGCCCAAGGACAAAATTGAATTAACCAAAACGGCTGATGAACTCAATGTCCGTATTGGCAACCACCGCCGCAATTTGGTGCTGCCGCAGGCTCTGGCTGCCCTCAAACCTGCTGGAGCCAAGATGGAGGAAGACTACCTGAAAATCCGTTTCGCTTAACTTGTGACCAAGTTCCTGCTTTAGCTCGTGACCAAACTGGAGGCATTACTCGTGACCAAGCTCCAGCTTGCTGCTCGTGACCAAGCTCCAGCTTGCTGCTGGTGACCAAGCTCCAGCTTGCTGCTCGTGACCAAGCTCCAGCTTGCTGCTCGTGACCAAGCTCCAGCTTGCTGCTGGTGACCAAGCTCCAGCTTGCTGCTCGTGACCAAGCTCCAGCTTGGTCATGCTATTCAGGAAGCTCCAGCTTCCCTGCCGCCAGCGCAGCCAAGCTGGAGCTTGGCTGCGAGAGAGTCTAGAGTAAACTTGAATCAGATTGCTGTTTGAACCCTCTGCCTCTTACTATCTATGAATCAATGTGAGTCTGCCCCCCTAAAGCTTTTGATTGTCGAAGACGATCCGATGATGCGGTTCGGGTTGAAGCATTCTTTGCAATCTCAGGCTCAGGTTGAAATTGTTGGAGCAGTTGGCGATGGACATGCGGGAGTAGAAGCGGCGATCGCTCTCCACCCCCATGTGGTCATCATGGATGTTGGACTCCCCCATCTAGATGGCATCGCCGCCACCCAGGAAATTAAAGCCGCCCTACCCACCACACGAGTGATTATCCTGACTTTACACACCTGCAAAACTGAGGTGATTGCCGCTTTATCCAGTGGGGCAGAAGCATATTGTATTAAAGGCACGCATTTGGAGCAGTTGACCAGAGCGATCGCCACCGTCATGGATGGAGCAATTTATTTAGATGCCCAAATTGCCCAACAAGTCGTGAACTGTTTACAACCCCCAAAAGCAAAACGGCAACAGGTTCCTGTCTCGGCTGAGTATTTATCAGAACGGGAACTGGAAGTGTTGCAACTGATTGTGGAAGGCTACAGCAATCCAGAGATCGCCAGTTACTTACACCTCAGCACCAACACGATTAAGGCGTATGTGAAAAGTGTGATGAATAAATTAGCAGTGGACGATCGTGTGCAAGCAGCCGTCATTGCGTTGCGAAATGGCATTGTTAGCTAACCTGATAAGATTGACAGCGGGTTGCGACTGCGCTCAACCCGCTACAATACTGCTTGTCGATCTTTGATTTGCGGGATATCCTGCAAATCAAAACTAAATTAAAGTGTAAGCAGCGACTCGGTTGAGCTATGTTAGAACCACATTCGTGAAAGTGAGTTGGATCAAGGTATTCACCAAGACGATAGATCTTCTCCATTATTGCCTCTTTACCAAGTACAATCTATGCACTGGCAATGTATAACAAAATAGCACCAACGATACGAACACATTGCTCACCAATGCTGATACTACGAATTCTTACCTTATGTAATTTTTTCACTGATTTTTGAGAGAGTGGCGCGGCTCAGCCGCGCCACTCTCTCAAAAATCAACAGACTATTTACAGGTGGAATCTTTATCTATTTGCATTGAATTGGCAAAAATTGCTAGTTGAGTGCGGTTTCGCAGATTGAAACGACTGAGCAAGTGAGTCACATAGGTTTTGACCGTGCCTTCAGCAATGTAAAGCTCCTGAGCAATTTCTCGGTTTGTTGCACCATCACCAAGCAGGCGCAGTACATCCTGCTCCCGTGGAGTCAGTGATGATGCCTCTGGAGGCACTATCTCTGAACGTTCCACCTCTGATTCGGAAACGCTCATTAGCTTGTCTAACAAGCCCGGTCCCAGTTGAGTATAGCCCCGATGCGCCAAGCGAATTGCCTGTACCAACTCATCCGATGGCATGTCCTTGAGCAAATATCCTTTTGCCCCTGCCCGGATGGAATCAGTAATGTATTGATCATCATCAAAGGTGCTAAGAACGATCACCTTAACATTGAGAAACCGCCGACAAATTTCTCGCGTTGCAGTTCGACCATCCATTACTGGCATCCGCACATCCATTAAGATGAGATCAGGATTTGGCACTGTCATTTGTCCGTTAGCAAAGCGTTCCAACAGGGAGATTGCTTCCTCCCCATTGTTTGCCATACCCACCACTTCCAAGTCAGGCTCTAGCTCCAGCATTGCCTTTAACCCCTGACAAATCAGGTTTTGGTCATCAACTAGTAACAAATGAATCATCGGCAAACCACTCAGTTCAGCACCTGCTTGAGAGAAGCATGGAAGAAACCGCGATCGCTACTTAACGAATGCTACTTATAACCATCCAAACGCTGCTTTGAGTAAATTGTAACTGACAATACAAATTATATGTAGTTGTCGTTTTGTAGCGATTCCCTCTCAGGGTAAACCTGATCTCAGCCATTAAGGATAGATTATGTTCAATCAGATGGGGGTTGATTAAGAGGATCTAAGGACAGAAGCGTAAGATGAAGAAGGCTGTGGCATATCACAACGGTTTACCTTTTGCTCAGCGTGATTGCATAAGGGAATCTTAACAACAATCTGACAGCCTGCTCCAAGCTCTGATTGGAGATGCAAAATACCACCGATGGCTACTACCCGTTCGTGCATTCCTCGTAATCCAAATTTATTTCGAGTTTTCACATCTGGTTGAAAGCCGCGACCGTTATCTTCAATCATTAAACGCACATCCTCTGAAGTTGTGCTGACATCAATCTTTACATTTGTTGCGTGGGCATGTTTACTAATATTCGTGAGTGCTTCTTGCACAACCCGGTAGAGCGTTTTCATTAGTTGCGGAGGTATAGAAGATCGCACATCGAGAATGACATCGGTTGATACACCAGTACCTTGACGAAAGTCATCAACTAACGATTTGATCGCCTCCTCCAAGGACGGTTCTTCCGGAACATCTGCTCGCAGTGTGCTCACCGATCGCCTCACTTCTAACATTGCTTCAGTCGCTAATCGGAGCGCCTGCTCTATAAATGGCTGAACTTTATGAGGATCGCGTTGCCCCAGTTTTACAGCCGTTTGCAACTGAATATTCTGAGCGGTGAGGGTGTGCCCTAATGAATCATGGATTTCACGAGCAATGTGGTTGCGTTCTCGCACCGATGCTAACTCCTCAACCTGCAAGGCGTACTGCCGCAGCTGCACATGGGCAACGGTAAGTTGGTCTTTGGCTTGGCGCTCAGACAGCAAAGTAGTCACCAATTTCACGACAAAAAATATTCCTAAGCCAAACATCAATATTTCGGCAATCAAGTGCATCCAAAATATATGACGATCATGGGGTTGCACTAGCACGGTGATATTCTGCACATATCGCACCTGATGAACCAGGAATAGAAAGAAACTGAGTCCTGCTACAATCCAGCGCCCCAGTGGTTTAAACAAAAAGCAACTCTGAATTAATACAATGAGATAGAGTGTTGGCAATACATGAAGATAGCCTAATGTTGCACCATAAAAAATTAAAGCAATCTCGATCCCAACATAAGTCGCTTTATAGAAAAGCTTGCTGCACGGTAAGAAGGCAGCCATGACGCTTAAAATAGCAAGGACGAGGACATGTTGGATAGGAAGGCTCCTCTCTTCAAATGACTCTATGACAGCAAACGAGAAGCACGTTGCAATCATCACCCATTCGGCATAAAGCAAAAAGCGGAAGGGAGTTGGTTGGAATTTAAGGGATTGCAGGAAGGTATTCATGGCGACCTTTGCGGCAACGATTTCCCCTATTAATACTGCAAATCGCATGGCTGTACCATACTTCCTCCGTAAGGTATTTGTTAATCTGCGATAAGCAAGGGGTGGAGGGAAATGGATTTGTCCATTAGCGAAAGTCAGATTACCATCGTCCTAACCATTGACCGCCTCTAAATCGCCATTGAGGAAATAGAAGCCGCATAACTACCCAGGATGCCAAATAAGTAACGACTGAAACCAAAGCGTAGTGTAAGGTGAAGAGTGGCAGTGAAATATTTGCTGAGGGAACGTAGGGTAAGCCCACTATTTTGATGAGTAGAATTAAGACGATTCCTTCAGCGATCGCGCCAAAGAACTGAAATGCACCCGGCCAATCATGATCCCACATAAACTTCTGTAAGGCATCGTAAAGCACGTCCCAGGCAATGCCAAACAAACCAACATAGAAGATTACCCAAAGGTAAATTGAACTGTTGGGAAAGCGCCAAAACCCTTGAACAAACGGTAGAGAGACTAAAACGCCGATCGTTGCTAAAAGAAAGAGTCGAGTTTGCCAGCGTCCATAAAGCGTTGGTGTCATAATTCCTCCTATGGCGATTGCTAAAGCAGCAAGAAAATAAAACTTGAAGCATTCGGTTAAGGAACATGATTTGTAACCCACTTCAACCATTGCCCTAGAGAACTGAGTCCCTGAAGAGGATTAATTCCTGGAGCTTTAGCTCGAACCAAACTATAAGCACTCCGTTGGGCGACATACTGTAGTCCCAGAAATGTATCGACTGCGGCGTAGGGCCCACCTAACGTAATCACACCTGCTGCATAAACTCGACCCCCTCCATTTTCCATTCCATTCACCTGAAAGTCGTTTTTGACCTCCAAGCGATCGAAGGGGTTCAATGGTAGATTATAGGTTGAAATTAAATCCTTAAAAAAGGGGTCGTCCATCGGTTTCGCTTCTACGCCTGTAGCATCAATGATGAAATTAGCGTCGATGATTTCTCGTTTGTTGAAATTAATGCGTTGAATCGAAATGGTAATTCCGTCTTGCTGATTGCGATCGACACTCAGCACTTCGCCCACTTCTCGTTCATACCAGAGTTGTTTCAGCCCAGTTTGAATAATCTGTCGCCAGTCGGTTCGACTAGCCGTAGTGGTGCCACCCCATTGCTCCAGTAGCTTACTGCGCTCTGGCGGATTGGCAGCTTCTAATCGAGCGCGCATATCGCCACCCCAGGTTGCCTTGGGCCAGTTGTAGGGCTGAAATTCCCAACCATTCTCGCGGTAGCGCTGAGCAACTCCAAATTGGTTGGGTTCAGTTTTAGTTGTTCGCACTAGATGAATGATTTTGACATCCGCATTGTGCTGATGCACTTCATCAAGTCGTTGGATAATCCGAGAGGCAACGATGCCCTCACCACGCACTATCACAGTGCCACCGCGCTGCTTGAGATGCTGATAAATATGTTCGTGATTTTCATACGCATTCACAACAGATTGAGTATCGCCAGTGCGGTTGCGATAGGCAAGCAAGTCTGGGAGAAATCGGGCGGCGGCGTAACCTGTGGAAATATGAAGATATCGTCCAACCAAAAATCGGTAACATAGCTTTTGTCCTTTAGCTACTCTGTTGGGGTCATAGTAGGCAATTACATAGCGATCATCCAATGTTTTGCGAATCGCCCGAATGTATCCTTGTTGCCACATATTGTAGCCATTGTCGTAGCGATCGCTATACCAGCCAATACGACTGGCCTCTCGATCGATCGCCGCAAACACATCCCCAGAACGAGGGGTGTAGGTATCCGCAAATGCGGGTTCAGCAAAGACTTTCCACAAGTGTGTCCCTGCCGATAACAGTCTGCCCGCTGCCGCATCTCTCCAAGCTTCTCGCAGAGCGTATCCTGGAAATGCCCAAATATTGTCTGGACAGGAATCTGAACCTGATCGCAAGCGTTCGTAATCTGGAATTTGCGAATTGCGGCACAGCAGTTGGTAGCGACCATAAGGTTTTACATTGCCACGCCCCAGGACAGCAATTTGAGTTTGTTTCACGCCATAAATTCTGAGGGTATCCACCCAGGTAAAACTCCCTAATCCACCACCCAGTGCCACGTAGTCTTTCTCATCGTTTGGACTTAACAAACCTTTCAGCTTTAGTTCATCAACGGAAACATAGTCTCGATTAAAAACGTCTGGCAGTAGCAAGTTTTCTTGCTGTGGTCTCACTGCTTTAGGAGAGAGTAAAACCGTATCATCATTAAATAGAATCTTCGGTGCTACGATTCCTGCCGAAGTTGCACCCGCTTCAACCACCTGTGAAACTTCAGCGACCTCTGTTGTGGTAATCGTTTCCAGATTTAAAGCAGTAACAGTAACGCTGTAGGGTTTGATTTTTAACGTATCTCCACTAACCAGTGGATAAGGGGTAGAGGGAGTAATCTTGCGGTCATTAACCCTGATGCCGTTAGTGCTGCGATCTTCAATAAAAATCTGTTCAGCAGCAGCAGTAATGACGGCATGAAATGCTGAAACCTGTGGACTTCTCAATATAGCTTGAGAGAATTGCTGCTTTTGTGAGTCGGTTAGCACTTCATTTAGTTTTCTGCCAATGGCAATCGGAGTGGTAAAAATGAACTGATGATGCTCTCCTGTTGCTGGTTCATCCCAACTCAGTTGAATCTGCCTGGTCATGTTGTAAGAGCCTCCTGAATCTTAATAAACCCATGAATTTAAAGCTCTTGATGATTATGCGATCGCCCGCGTTCAACTACCAAACCTTAATAGTGTCATCTTTACTGGCGCTAATCGGACGTTGTCCATCATCATTAAAGACAACGGAGGTGACCGCATCGGTATGTCCTGAATACGTATGAATTGCTTCGCCTCTATTCAAGTCCCAAAGCTTAACTACTCTATCTTCACTGCCACTAATTAAACGATCGCCATCAGGACTAAACGCAACAGAATTGACTAAATTTGTGTGCCCTGTCAGAGTCTGAATTTGCGCTCCAGTCTCTACGTTCCAAAGTTGAATGGTTTGATCATTACTACCACTAGCAAGTTGCTGTCCATTTGGGTTAAAGGCGATCGCTCGGACTGAATCTGTGTGTCCAGTGAGGGTACGAATTAAGGTTCCTGTTTGCAGATTCCATAACTTAATGGTTCCATCTCGGCTTGCCGTAGCAATTGTATCTCCATTTGGGCTAACAGCAACGGCAAAGATTCCGCCAGAATGTCCTCTAAGCGTGTGCAACACCTCTCCAGATGGCAGAGCCCAGACCTTCGCTGTTTGATCCCAACTGCTGCTCACAAGCTGTTGTCCATCCGGGCTAAACGCAATTGAGCGAACAAATTTAGAATGTCCTTGAATGGTGCGAACGGACTCTCCAGTTTGGATGTTCCACAGTTTAATGGTTAAATCTTTACTGCTACTCGCGAGCGTTGTACCATCTGGACTAAATGCAACTGCTAATACCTCGTCTGTATGTCCTGCCAGTGTGCGAATCAGTGATCTATTCTCTATGTTCCATAATTTAATCGTTTTGTCTTCGCTTGCCGTTACCAGCGTCTCTCCGTCAGGACTGAGAGCCGCAGACCAAATGCCGTTTGAGTGCCCTGCTAAAGTTTGAACTTGAGCGACTTGTTCATTGGGTTGTGCATCCTCATACAGTCGTTGATCTACCCCGCAAGCCACTCCTGCAATCGCTAAAGCGGCTGCAATTCCTCCAATTAACCGTTGAGAAACTTGCCGAACAAACCGATCGAAATTGATTTGACTCCTTGTTTTCCACATTTCTTGTTCATCCTTTGGTAAATTTAACTAACAAACGAGCGCAATCCATAAGTTTTTACCTGTAAGCTTTTACCTGAAGTCAATCTGAAATCAATTAAATCCAAAAATTAAGTTCAAAATTTTCTATGCCTACTGCCAAATTTTGATCGTTCTGTCTTTACTGCCACTCACGAGCTGATTGTTTTCAAAACTGGCAGCAATTGCGACAACCCAATCGGAATGTCCGGAGAGCGTCTGACGCAGTTGTCCGGTTTGGGCATCCCAAATTTTAATCGTTCGGTCTATACTGGCACTGGCAAGGGTGTGTCCATCCACATCAAAGGTGACGGCAACCACGCGATCGCGATGCCCTGCTAAGGTATGCAGCAATTCTCCAGTTTGGACGTTCCACAGTTTGACGGTATTATCCCAACTGGCGCTGGCGAGTTGCTGTCCATCTGGGCTAAACGCGACTGCTCGCACTGTGTCGTCGTGTCCTTCCAGAGTACGCAGCAATTCTCCAGTTTGAGCATTCCAAAGTTTGATGGTTTGATCGCCGCTGCCACTGGCAACCGTTTGTCCGTCTGCGTTCAGAGCAACCGAGTAAACGGCACCTGAATGTCCTTGTAGCGTTTGCCGAAATTCTCCACTCTGTATATCCCAAAGCTTGATAGTGCGATCTTCACTGCCGCTGATCAGGAGTTGACCTGTGCGATCGAGGGCAACAGACCAAACTGGACTGGAGTGTCCTTCCAGTGTGCGACTCAGCTCTCCGGTTTGCACATCCCAAAGTTTAATGGTCGCATCACCACTGCCACTGACAAGCGTCTGCCCATCTAAACTCAAGCTGACCGATCGCACAGAGTCAGTATGTCCAGTTAGAGTGCGGCTTGCTTGCCTCGTTGCTAAATTCCAAAGCTTGATAGTATTATCCTCACTACCACTCACTAGCACTTGTCCATCAGTGCTGAGTGCAACTGACCAAACGGTATCAGCATGACCGGAGAGCGTATCCGTTGGTGACAGGTTGGGGGAAGTAGTGAACTGAGTAATTTCTGAACCGAACGGTAGATTTAGCAATTTAGATAAACCGAAAACTCCAATGCCCACAGCCATTGCTGTCCCACAGCCAAGCAGCGTGCGAGTCCAGAGGGCAGAGGATGGGTGAGGTGAAGCTGAGGCAGCAGTGTCCGGGCGTTTTACGGATGCAGCACTCTCTGTGTCAGTCACCAATGTCTTGGTAATATCAACAGCCGAAGATGCAGAAGAGCTAGAGGCTAACGACTGCAAATGTTGGGTAGATAGTTCAGAACAGGTGGACTGTAAAGCCTGATTGAATGTCATAACAGATGCGAAGCGATTGTCTGGAGCTTTTTCCAAACACTGCATTACCACTGCTTCGAGCTCGGGCGATAAATGTGCGCCGTTCGGTTGCGATCGCAAAGACTGAGGAGCTTGGGACAGATGAGCCGATCGCCATGCGGCATTATCAACCTTATGGTTGTGGAAGTCAAAGCCAAAGGGATCAACTCCAACCAACATCTCATAAAGAATCATGCCCAGGCTGTAGATATCTGTCCGTTCGTCAATTGCTGAGGATATCTCAAATTGTTCAGGCGCAGCATAGTGACTAGTCCCCAAAAATACGCTCGTCGCACTCGTCGCTTCTACATCTAGAGAATGGATTTTGGCAATCCCGAAATCAATGATTTTGACTAACTCTCCAAGCGCTGTGGAAACTAGAAAAATATTGGCAGGTTTCAAATCGCGGTGAACTACTTTAATGCGTTCACCTGCGTTAGTCTCTGAGTTCCAGAGTGTTACTCCAGCATGAGCGAGTTGTAGCCCAGCACAAACCTGGCTAACGATCTGACAGGCTTGTGCCACGGGTAAACGAATTTGGACTGCCAACAATTCACCCAGAGTTTGCCCCTGAAGATATTCCATCACGTAGAAGGGGTGTCCCTCTGGAGTCACACCATAGTCGCTCACCTGAACAATATGTTGACTTTTCAAAGCCGCACAAATCGCGCATTCTCGCTCAAAGCGCTCCTGCAAATCAAGATCTTTGTCGATAATTGATTCTTTCAGTCGCTTGAGCGCTACAGGTTTACCCAGTCGAGTATCAATTGCTAAAAAGACTTCGCCCATGCCACCACCGCCCAAGCGTTTTTGCAGACGATAGCGATCGCCAATTAAAGAACCTTCCATAGAAACAAACGATTGGGTTATGGAGCTTGAGGATCTCGTTGATGTTTTCATTTAAGTCACTCCAACTTGACCACGCCATTTCGGTGCCGCACTCACAAACTGGTACGTTAACATTGACGCCCACATTCCGCCCTTTAACTGTCACACCAAACTATTAAGCCTCAAATCTAGTCATAGCAGGAGTTTTAAGATATTTAGCTCAAATGCACTACTACCTTATTATTCGCAATAAGTCAATCTAGTTGAAAATAGATCAGGGCGCGATCGCCGTAAGCTTGATTGTTTCGTCGTTAATTCTCAATGTGCCAGTTGGAAGTGCGGAATATGGGTTGACGCTCTCATTATTTCAAAAAAAAGTTCTTTTAATAACTGCCCTCAGGAGGAAATTGACATAGCAATTGGCTGTGCGTAAAACGCATCATAGAGATCTGAACATGGGTCATAGGTCTGTCAGCAGTCTTGCTTTCCGCAGCAGAAATCTCAGCACGGTTTCTTCTCGCGTCACAATATCGACTTGACCTTCCATTCCTAATTGCAGAGAGCAGCGACGATTTTTCTGAGCTAATTCATGGCTTTGGGGTTCGATTGTCACTTCATAAAAGGGAGCGATCGCATTCTGTCCAGCAGCGGGAGCAGCAGAATTCATCTCTTCTAGCCGATTCACAGAGGGCTTAATCGTATCTTGGGAAATGTTTGTTACGTTACCCTCTAATACGCCAAAGTCTGGATAAGGGCAGGCAGACACCCGCATCTGTGCTGTTTGTCCGGTTTCAATTTTGTCGATGTCGTCTGGCGATATAACGGCTTTGATCTGAAGTGGTGCATGACTGGGAACGATCTGAGCAATTTCCTGTCCCGCACTAACCGTTTGTCCGGGATTACGCAGATTTAATTGGGAAATAATGCCATCGGATGTGGCGGTGACAGTGGTGTGACGGAGATCGTTCCCTACCTGTCGCAGTTCATAGGTGGATTGCTCCAGTTGTTTACTCAACTCAATTTTTTGCTGAATTAGACTTTTTTCTTCCCGCTCAACAGCGGCTCTAGCGCGTTGCACTCTTGCCTGGGCTGCTTCAATTGCCTGGGCTTGCTGCTCGACTGTAAGTTGCGCTTCCTCTAATTCGTTCAGAGGCAATGCCCCCTGCTCAGCAATCGGTTGGTAGCGATCGCGCTTCGCTTGTGCGGTCTGAAACGTTGCTTCTATCGCCCTCAAGTCCGCTTGTGCTTCCTCAACTTCCGCCATCGCTAAGATTTTTTGGGCACTGATTTGAGCCTCGACTTGCCCAATCTGTAACTGGGCTTGCTGAATACTGGTTTGTAGTTGATTTTGTTTGGTTTCCAGGTGAGAGCGATCGATGCTGGCAATCACATCACCCTGTTTAACGGGCTGGTTTTCTTTAGCTACAATATCGATGATGGGTCCTGCTGTTGCCGCCTGAACCAACCGTAGTTCCCCATCTGGACGGATACTTGCCTGTCCTCTCACGGTTTGTTTGAATTGAATCACAGAGGCAAGGGGTATGGCGATCGCCACAATTCCCACAATTCCCAACCCACCCAGCCTTGTCCAATATCCTAATGGAGGGAGAAACTCATTTTCCTGAATGGGCGGCAAAAAGGTTTCATTTGAGGTATGAGGATTGCCTGTCATGATAGTTCTCCTTCGATTCAAGATTTTGTGTAAGTTGTTTTGTACAAAACAATTTGTACAAATTACAGATTAGTGAGTGTAGTGTTGTGCTGATTCATATGACCGTTAGCAGTTCTATGAAGTAACAACTGGTCTGTTGCTGGAGTTACATAATCGAGGAAATCTAAATGCTTACCTGGAATCTGACGCAACTCGGCAGGAGTGCCCTGAATTTTTAAATGCCCTTGCTCTAACATCACCACCCAATCGGCGCGTTGAATCACATTAGGACGGTGGCTAATCATAATCGTTGTTTTGTCTTGACGATGGGCAAACAGTTGATCCAGCACTCGCGTTTCACTCACCGGATCAAGGGCCCCTGTTGATTCATCCAGAACCAGCACAGGCGGATCGGTGACAATGGCTCTGGCGATCGCCAGACGCTGTTTTTGTCCTCCCGAAAGATTTGCTCCAAACTCGCCTAATACTGTTTGATAGCGATCGGGCAAATGGCTAATAAACTCGTCGGCTCCGGCAATTAGACAGGCTTGAACGATGCGCTCAAATTCAACATGAGGATAGCTGAAGCGGAAATTATCGATAATTGATCGGCTCCAGAAATGTGGCTCTTGCGGCACCAGCACCACTTGCTGTCGCAGACATTCGAGCGATAGGTCTTGCTGATTGTAGAGTCCATAGCGGATATTACCAGACTGAGGCGTGTATAATCCTGCTAGCAATTTAGCGAGGGTACTTTTACCGCAGCCTGATTCACCGATCAACGCGACGACTTGACCCCCTGGAATGGTCAGAGAAAAATCTTGCAGTAAATCGACTCGTCCCGCGTGATGAAAATTGAGTTTTGTGCAGGTAATATCAGCAGTACTCGGAATTTCTGCCCAGGGTTTTTTCTCATCGTTTTGATTTTCAGGCGTGGCATCAATCACTTCTGTTAATCGCTGGATCACCACTTGAGCCATGATGAACTCATCTACCAAACCAATCACAGATCCTAGAAAACCAAGGAAGTTACCGCTCATGCCGTTGTATGCCAGCAGTTGACCGATCGATAATGTGCGATCGATCACGAGATAGCTGCCAAACCAGAGAATGCCAATGTTGATGAATGTTGAAAGAACATCCGTAATCGTGCCGCTGTACAGTCCAAGCTTCATCGTTGTCCAACCCAGGTTAGCCAGCCGACCATAGTTGCTCTGATACTCTTGCCATGCTTGGGGGATTGCCTGAGTGGTTTTGAGCACCATTGTGCCACGAAAAGTTTCCACCAAAAAGCCCTGGTTTTCAGTGCCCAACACGATCATGTTGCGGGTTTTTTGACGCAAGGCAGGCAGAAACAACAGGTTAACCAGCGTGATAATGATAAAGGCAGCGATCGAGGCTAGTGTTAACTGCCAGCTATAAATCAACATGACGCACAGCGATACGATCGCAATAAAAAATTGACTGGGTAAGCCGAGGACAATTTGTGAGATTAGCGAATCAACGGCATTAATATCCGCAATCCGACTCACCACCTCGCCGCTACGCCGTCCTTCAAAATAACTCAACGGTAAGTGCAGCAGTTTACGCCCATATTCCAGAATTAATCCTAGTTGCAGCCGCTCTCCAAAATGTCCAATTAAGTGCGCCTGCACTAATCCAATGACACTTTGAAATAAATTCAGCACAATCACACCGATCGCCACGGTGGTTAGCAATTGAGTATCACCCCGCACCAGCACATCATCAGTGAGCAATTGCATCATGAAGGGTGAGGCAAGGGAAAGCAGACCCACTGCCATGTTGATGGCGATCGCTTGCGCCAAAATGCCCCGATAGGGTAGTGTCCGCTGGAGAAACCGCCCAAAACCACCGAGTTGATCCTCTGGCTGATGATAAAAGCGACTGTCATCGGGTTGCAACAGCAGCATGATGCCATTGCCCCAACCAGCGGCTAATTCTTTGCGGGTCAGATACCGAATACCCACAGCCGGATCGGCGATCACATACTTATTTCGCCTCTGTCCGTAAAGCACGACCCAGTGATAACCCTTCCAGTGAATGATCGCCGGTAAGGGAGCTTGATTGAGGCGATCGAGGATTTGCTCAGAGGCTTTGACTTGCCGCACATTAAAACCCAGCACTTCAGCACCCCGATACAGTCCCAACAGGGTCGTACCACGTGATCCTGTACCGACAGCTTCTCGCGCCCGGCTGATCGCAAAGGTGCGTCCATAGTGCTTTGCAACTGTAGCAAGGCAAGCTGCTCCGCAATCCTCTTCACTATGTTGAAGCACATTTTGATATCGCATGACATTTCATCTCATAACCATAAATTTCTGATGCATGATTTAGTACAAGGTCTTTTCGGTGTCATATTCTCTTATCCAGCCAGAACCACTGATGAAACCACGACGGTAGTAAAGAAAAACACTCAGCGAATAATGTTCTAATGATGTGAGATTTTGGTGTACAGCACTATGCCAACCCAGACGATAAAGCTTGTTGCCTAGATATCCAACTCGTTCAACATACATTTTGCACCTCCAGATTTTTAAGTAAGGTTGTGCGCCTTCACTGTTCCTTGCAGAACGTATCTTCATCGTAAGAAAGCGTTTGTTAATCACCATCAGCAAAACGTCTTTGTCTAGGCTCAACGAATGGAGCGGTCTTCTCAGACTTTCGTTGACTCATATATTGATTACTCAATTTATGTCTTGCGATGAGTAGCAAAACAGAAATAGTCTTCAAGTGCAATAAAAGAGCGATCGCAGCAGACACCCCGATCGCTCCTTGCGTTCAGTGTGCTGATCAGACCTCTGAAGGTTTAGTGACGGCTGCCTTCTGATGAAGGTAGCCACTTTTGTGGCTTAGCGACACCGCCTCAAGGTGAGGGCATAATATCAGAGATTCTTCCAGTTGCCTCTAATGACAGTATCAGGTCCTGGTTTACTCAGGTAGATTCCCAGTCGAACCTGGCTGATGTTTTTACCGAAGGAACCCGTGAGGTTTCTGTAGGTCGTACCGGAACCGTTAGCGCCCTTGCGGTCAAAGCGTTCACTTGGGGTGGTCAAGATGGTACCGTCAGTTGCCAGTGCTTGAAACTTCGCGTACACTGGGAAGCCGTCTGCTGCGGTATCTTTGACAAACAGACTTCTGACTTTGAACGATCCTGGACCAGAGCGGTCGAGGGTAGCAGAGGCAGTTCCATACGAGGCACTCGCGATGGTAACCGCGGCGGCGGAGATGTTTTCGGCTTGTTCAGGAGTCAAGTCGGTGAATAGTTGTTCGTGTTGTGTGTTGTTCATTGTTTCCTCTTGAGTTGATTACAGTGTGATGTTCTTTCCATTCCTTACGGAACGTATCTTCATCGTAGAAACGCGCCTCAAACATAGCCCTCTGACAAACGTCTTGCTGTACATCAACGAATGGATCGATAATTAAAGACTTTCGTTGAGGTGTCACCAACTCAATCTCTGTCTTGCGATAGAAGTAGAGTAGAAGCAAAGGTTTCAAGTCAGTGCAAAAAATAAAAAGCGATCGCCAGAATTGTGGCGATCGCCACAGATACTAAACAGGTCGAATCTGATGTTTGAGGGTTGGGCTACCTTTGCAAAGCTATTCAATCAAGGCAGCGATCTAATCTGCTTTAGTAGCCCAACTTAGTCAGATGTAGACTGTAGATGAATTCTAGGCGTTGAAAGTGTTAAGCAATCCGTCGGAAGGATTTGACGCTGTTATCCAACCCACCAGAAGCAAGATTATGTGTCCCTGGTCCCCAAGCACCAGACTTCCCTCGAAAGTTGGGGAGGCTGTAAAATTCCCATCGACCTCGCTTGATGATCATCGAACTCATATCTTGCCCCGCTCGACTTACCACACTTCTACCACCAAAATCAAATCTACCTAGTACACGACCTTCAGTATTAGGTCTGCTGTACAGAGTTAGGGCACTGCCTTGTCCTCCACCTTCGCCAGGTGTATTGACTCCTCCTTCAACAACAGCGGCTTGCTCAGATGTCAAGTCGGTGAATAGCGATTCATACTGTGTGTTATTCATGGTTTTCTCCTGCGTTGGTTACAGTGTGTTGTTCTTTCCATTCCTTGCGGAACGTATCTTCATCGTAGACATGCGCCTCAAACATAGCCCTCTGACAAACGTCTTGCTGTACATCAACGAATGGATCGATAATTAAAGACTTTCGTTGATTTATCACCCACTCGATTTATGTCTTTGGATAGAGGTGGAGTAGAAGTGAAGTTCTCAAGTCGGTGCTGAAACGAAAGAGCGATCGCCATAATTGCGGCGATCGCCACAGATACTAAACAGGTCGAATCTGATGTTTGAAGATTGAGCTATCTTTGTAAAGGTAGCTCAATCAAGAGAGTGATCTAATTTGCCTTGATAGCCAACTGGATCAGATGTGAACTGTAGATGAATCCTAAGCGTTGCAAACGTTAGCCAGTTCGTCGGAAGGATGAAACCTTATCATTTAAACTAACACCGATAGCGTTACGGATGTCGGTAAAATTGTAAGTTCCAAGTCCGAGAGTTACAAATCCCGGATTCCCCACAGGATTCCAGTTCGGGCTGTTGTAGAACGTCCATCGTCCTTGTGTGATTTTGACCGAACTAGCTTGGTTGTCTGCGTTCGAGCTCATCCGTCTCAGTCCACCACCATCAAACTGTCCTAGCACATCACCCTGGAGATTAATGTCTCTGTAAAGGGTCATGGCATATTCACGTCCACCCTGAACATTGGCAGCGGTGTCATAGGATAAATCCTCAACGTCGGGAACGTTGTAGAAGTCTTTAGCTTGATTATTGTTAGACATTGGTTTTCTCCTTAGAGTTGTTTGCTTGAGTTCTCGTTTGTCACTCTTTAAGTAACTGTTTTCATCTTAGGAATTCGCTCGGGAATCAAACTCTGACAAACGTCTTGCTGTGGCATCAACGAATGGATCGGTAATTGAAGACTTTCGTTGAGGTGTTAATCGCTCAATCTATGTCTTGCGATAGAAGTGGAGTAGAAGTAAAGGTTTCAAATTAGTGCGATTGCTCATAAGTTGGGTTGACAAAGGAAACCCGACAACTCCTTAGCCACTTACTTCATGCGCTTCAAAGATCATCAGCTAACCCTTGCGTGCATGGACGGATTGACAACTCTTGGCATAACAAACCTATTGACCTAATCGAGTGTTGGACAGGCTTGCAATGCCGTCTGAACAACTTGTAGGAGTTCCGTGCGACTGGCTCCACCTGCTGCTTGCACAGATAGACCAGCGTTGACCGTGAGCACAAAGCGGGCCAGGGCAGCAGGGTCAGCATCAGGTGGCAAGTCCCCTTCAGATACCGCCCGCTGGAAGCGATCGCGGGTAGCCATCTCGCCCGCCACTAGGCGTTCTACCAATTCTTGATGGAGCGGATCATCTGGATCTGCACAGGCGAGCAGACTCTGTGTAAACAGACAACTGGACGGATTGCCTGGATTGGTGACTAAATCCACAACGCCGTGCATCAGCCGCTCAATCACTCTTCGAGCCGTGGGTTCCTCAAGGGCATCCCGTATGTACTTAGCGTGCTGATCGCGGTAGCGATCGAGGGCCTTGCGGAATAACGTCTCCTTGTTGCCAAAGGCGGCGTAAAGGCTGGGACGATTAATGCCCATCGCCTCAGTCAGGTCTGTGAGCGATGTACCCAAATAGCCCTTGCGCCAGAACAAAAGCAAAGCCTGATCTAGCGCGATGTCGATGTTAAAAGCGCGAGGACGGCCCTGCACACCACGAGACTTTTTTGTTTCCATACCATTCAGTATAAAACTTCCTTGACAGCCTGAGAAGATCTGCGCTATTCTGTACCAATTGGTAAATAAACTACTGATTTGGCAGTGATACAGCCAAAAAAGGACATCATGACGACAACACTTGCAGGCAAAGTAGCCCTGGTTACGGGCGGTTCTCGCGGTTTAGGAGCGGCGATCGCCAAACGTCTGGCTGACGATGGGGCAGCCGTTGCGCTCACCTACACCAGTTCGCCCCAAAAAGCAGATGAGGTGGTGCGAGATATCGAAGCGGCAGGGGGAAAAGCTCTGGCAATTCGGGCGGACAGTGCCGATGTCGAAGCGGTGAAACACGCCGTTGCCGAGACCGTTAATACCTTCGGTCGGCTCGACATTCTCGTTAACAACGCAGGAGTTGCGGCTCTAGCACCGATCGACCAGTTCTCGATCGAAGAGTTTGACCGATTGTTGGCGGTGAACGTCAGGGGCGTTTTCGTAGCCACTCAAGCGGCAGTTCGCCACATGGGCGAGGGAGGACGAATCATCATGCTTGGCAGCGTCAGCAGTGATTTCATCACCCCCTATGTCGGTCTCTCTGTCTATGCGTTGACTAAGGGGGCGATCGCCAGCTTTACACGTGGTCTTGCCCGCGATCTGGGGTCTCGCGGTATCACCGTCAACAACATTCAACCGGGTCCGATCGACACCGATATGAATCCCGCAAATGGAGACCTTGCCGCAGTCATGACCAAGGTGACTGCCCTCGGTCGCTACGGACAGGGTGACGAGGTAGCTGGCATGGTCTCTTATCTTGCCAGCCCTGAAGCCGCTTTTGTCACGGGCGCGAACCTCAAAATTGATGGCGGCTTTACAGCTTGAACAAGACGTAATCAAATTTGTCATCCCTACACTCGACTAGGAAAGCGCTATGTCACAAAAACTCTCAGGAAAATATGAAGATTCTCGTTGTTCTCACGTCTCATGACCCATACAGAGGTAAGAGTCGCAGCTCCTAGACTTCTGACAATGCGTGTTGAAATCCGCGCTGCAATCACGAGCTAACAAAAAGCCTAATTTCCTGGAGTTTGGCAAGTGATATACTTTGAGAGATTGCTGAGAGGATGTTTGAGAAGTATCAAAAGTGCTGCATTCGCCCCCCAGCCCCACAATTTATAGCGCTGGCGGGCATACCAGAAAGGGGAACTCTAGACCTGATTTTTTGTTCACAGTCTCCCATTTTTGGGGGATATAGGGGGCGGTTCGGGTAGCAACTGGCACTTTTAAAGCATCCTCTGACAGTTCTTCGTTGGAGGAGAGTTCAATGAGCCATCTCAATCAATTAATTGCCACGTTGATGCCAATGGTGATAGAAAACACCGGAGCCGAAACGGGCACTCTGGTTCTCCTGGAAGAGAATCAACTCACTGTGGTGGCTCAATGCAGCGGAAGTAAACAGTGTATTCTGGAAAAGCTTGCTGTTGCTGACTGTGCAACGATTTCTGTCTCCGTTATTCACTCGGTAGAACACACTCAGAAAACTTTGGTGTTTGCTGATGCAGTCAGCGAATCGTCTTTTTCAACTGATCCGTATATTCAAAACCAACAGACGCGATCGCTCCTTTGTATGCCCATTCTCAAGCAAAGTCAGTTGATTGGCATCCTTTATCTGGAGAACAATCTCAGTGCCGGAGTGTTTACGAGCGATCGCTTGCAAGTCCTTAAACTGTTGATGGCTCAGGCAGCAATTTCGCTGGAGAATGCTCGATTGTATGAACAGTTAGCAGACTATGCCGAAACACTGGAACGGAAGGTAGAAGAGCGAACTCAAGCCTTACAGCAGGAGATCGCTGAACGTCAACAAACCGAAGCCGCATTGAGACAAAGTGAAGCGAATTATCGCAACCTGCTACAAACCGCGAATTCCGTCATCATTCGCTATGACACGCAAGGACGCATTCACTACATCAATGATTATGGAGTGAAATTGTTGGGCTATGAAGAACATGAGATTTTAGGGCGAACCGTATTTGAAACCATCATTCCAGAAGTCGAACTCTCTGGACGCGATATGAGACCCTTTGTCCATGATTTACTTCGTAATCCTCAATCGTACCCGCATGGCGAGGGTGAAGACCTGTGTCGAGACGGTCGGCGAGTTTGGATGGAGTGGTCGAATCAAGCCATCTTCAATGAACAGGGAGATGTCGTTGAAATCCTATCGGTGGGTAACGACACCACCCAGCGCAAACAAGCAGAAGAGGCATTACAACGCAGTGAAGCCAAGTTCCGAACAATCTTTGAAAACTCGCAGGTTGGCATCTACCGCACTCGCATCTGTGATGGATTAATTCTCGATGCCAATCAACGCTTTGCCGATCTGTTTGGTTTTGATTCACCCCAAGAGATTATTGGAATTGAACACACTACAGGCTATTGGGTCAATCCCAGCGAGCGCCAACAAGGCATTGAGGTGATGAAGCGGGATGGGGAAGTGCGAAGCTTTGAAGCACAGATGCGAAGACGAGATGGGACACTGTTTTGGGGACTGTTCTCTTCTTATTTGAATGCAGGCGATGACTACATCGAAGGTGTGCTTGCGGATATTAGCGATCGCAAGCAAGCAGAAGCCGCGCTGCAAGCCTCTGAAGCAGAACTGCGGGCGCTGTTTTCAGCCATTCCCGATCCAATGTGTATCTTCAATGCTGAAGGGCAATTGATCTGCACAATCAAAGGAAATTCATCCTATGGAGAGGAGTGTACTGGCAAAACGCTGCATCAACTTTTTGCTAAAGAACAAGCCGATGAATTCTTGAATCACATTCAGCAGGTGCTGAGAACCCAACAAGTCCTCACCGTTGAATACAGTCACTGCTTTGCTGGACGACAAATCTGGTTTTCGGCTCGCATTGCCCCGATTCAACACGAACAGGTGCTTTGGCTGGCGCGAGATATTACGCTGCAAAAGCAAGCAGAAGCCGCCTCGATTGTGGAAGAACGCAATCGCATGGCACGCGAAATTCACGACACACTCGCTCAGGCGTTTACAGGTATTCTGGCTCAGGTGGGAGCGGCAAAACAGGTGCTAACGGACGATTTAGAAGCAACTGGGGCACATTTAGATCTGATCAAAGAATTGGCGCGAACTGGACTCACTGAGGCACGGCGATCGGTGGTAGCACTCCGTCCTCAGCTTTTGGAGGAAGGTAGTTTACAGAGCGCTTTACATCATCTCGTGGCTCAACTCAGAACTGCCGCAATTGATACTACTTTGTACTACGAGATCGAGGGTGCAGTGTATCCTTTACCGACTGAAATCGAGAGTAACTTGCTGCGGATGGGGCAGGAAGCATTAACGAATGCGATTAGACACGCCAATGCTGACGAAATTCGAGTGGAGCTAGTCTACGATCGTGATCAAGTTTGCTTGCGCGTGAAAGATAATGGGCAGGGCTTTGGAGTTGGGAGTATTCCAGCCTCGGAGGGGTTTGGCTTACTCGGCATGAGCGAACGGGCAGAGCGCATTGGCGCACAACTCACGATTAGGAGTCAGCCTGGGCAGGGGACAGAGATTATGGTGGTGGTTGGGGTGTGGGGTGTAGGGTAGGGTGTGGGGTGTGGGGTGTAGGGT
>Ga0224723_1000255_pt1 | contig 37398 bp, 35 predicted proteins | sample Balambano_FR2_Me_FD_161647 | JGI IMG/M metagenome (GOLD analysis project Ga0224723, IMG submission 161647) | Freshwater sediment microbial communities from Lake Towuti, South Sulawesi, Indonesia - Balambano_FR2_MetaG | ecosystem: Environmental > Aquatic > Freshwater > Lake > Sediment | place... | reverse complement strand
GGTAGTGTATCGAATTCGGTTGAAATAGAAAAAGGCGTGAACTCGGATAAGATGTCTAGTCGCCAAACAAAGACAGCACCGAGGACACGCCATGAACAGAAGCCTAACGGTCATTACAAAAGGAGTCAACTGGCGGGATGGGCAAGCCGTGTTGACGCGCTTTCTGGAGGAGGCACTGGAGGCGTTTCAAGGGGAAATGGAAGGACGGTTGCAAGCCCAGTTGGATCGAGAGACAGATGAGCTGGTGGGACGGGGCAGTCATCAACGGCGGGAAAGGTGTGAGAGGCGGAAGGGACGCGCAGAGTGTCAGCGATGCGGGTCGCGTCGGCAGAGAGACTTCGTGCGGAATGGGCATCGTCCGCGCACAGTCAATACGACGGTGGGGCAATTGGCAGTCTGGTATCCGCGCGTGGTGTGTGAATGTGGCGGCAGTGTGACGCTGCCATTTTCGCTGCTTGAGCGCTACCAGCGCTTTTTTGGCGATGTCGATGCGCAGATTGCGCAGTATGCCGCCTGGGGACTGAGCCTGCGCCAGATGCAGTCTTCTTTGAGTGAGATGATGAGCAGTTCGCTCGGCTTACGACGCCTCAACACCTGTGTTCAGGCAGTGCGCCAACCGGTCGCGCAGCCATTGACCAGTGTCGCCCCCATCCTGCTACTGGATGCTATCTGGCTGACAGTGCTGCGACCGACAGGCGAGACCCGCCTAGACCGTCGTGGACGCGAACGCCCTGTCAAGCGCAAAGCGAAAGTCGCGCTGCTGGTGGCATTGGGGGTCTGGCCGAGTGGTGAATGGCGGGTCTTGGAGTGGGCACTCGCGGAAGGCGAGACCACCCAGGATTGGGAAGCACTGTTAGTCCGGCTGGAAAGTCGCGGAGTCTATGGTGAACGCGGCTTGAACCTGATTATCCATGATGGCAATGCCGCGCTCATGGCAGTCCTGCAAGCCATTTACCCGCACATCCCGCACCAACGCTGCCTGTTTCACAAACTCCGCAATCTCTGGCAAGCCATCGTCCCCCCTGAAGACCTCCCCAAAGCCAAGCTGAAAGCCTTCAAAGTCAGCCTGTTGAAGACCATCCGCTCCATCCTCAACGCGCCGTTTGAGATGGAGGCGCTGCGTTTGCGCGACGATTTCTGCCGTCAATGGACGACCACCCAATCCAAACTCGTCGCAACCCTCTTACGCGATTGGCACGAAACGGTCGCTTTCTTTCGCCTCCGGCTCCGTTTCCCCGACTGGCCGTTGGTTCGCCTCCGCACCACCAGCCTTCTCGAACGGGTCAACCGCATGCTCCGTCGTCTTTTTCGCGCTGCCGCTGCGTTTCATTCCGACACCGGCGCTCTCGCCGCTGCTGCTCGTATTCTCTTGCCTTTCCGTGCCGTCTGAATTTCAACCGAATTCGATACACTACCGCGCATATCTGTATGAGTTTCACACTTTCTCTATATAACAACTGCTTGACCGTTTTCCAACTCCATGCTAATCTGTTTGTAAAGTTTGAAACCTGAAATATCGGGGCAGCACGTTAGCCCTATGGAGAGGCAGCGTTCATGGCAGAAAAAATCCTGGTCATTGATGACGAAGAGACGACCGTACAATTGATCGCATTGCTGCTGGAGCGGCGCGGCTTTGAAGTCGTGAAGGCATTCAACGCCGAAGACGGGCTGCGCAAGGCGTATCGTCACCAGCCTGATCTCGTCTTGCTCGATGTCATGATGCCGGATATGGACGGCTTTGAAGTCTGTCGTCGCCTGCGCGATATGTCCGACATGCCGATCATCTTCCTGACGGCGCGCGATGATACGCAGGATATTGTGCGCGGGCTGGAAATCGGCGCGGATGATTACGTCCCCAAGCCCTACGACAACGACGAACTGATCGCGCGCGTCAAGGCACATCTGCGTCGCGCGCCGCGCCAGAACATCAACGAAGAACTGTCGTTCAACGGCGGCGAGTTCCGCATCAACTTCATGAACCGCGAAGTGCGCGTGCGCAACGAACTCAAGCACCTGACGCCGAAGGAGTTCAGCCTGCTCGGTGTGCTGGTGCGTAATGCCGGGCGCGTCGTGCCGCGTCAGGAACTGGTGACGGAAGCGTGGGGCGAAGAGTATGGCGACGCGATTGACAGCCTGAAGCTGTACGTTCACTATCTGCGCCAGAAGGTCGAAATCGACCCCGAACGTCCCGATTACATCCTGACATCGCGCGGAGTCGGCTATCGCTTTGTCAGTCGTTCGTAACTCACTTTGGTTTAATTTGAACCGCAAAGACGCAGGGGACGCAAAGAAATTGTTCTTTGCGTTCTTTGCGTCTTTGCGGTTTTTCAATTATCTTTGTTGCGATGATCAATCGTACAGGTAGTGACTAACGTGGGCATCTTCAAGCGATTGTTTGGTGGGGGTGGCGGCGCCGGGCAGAAAAGCAGCGACGACCCGAACGGCATGTACTTCTACGTGCAGCCGCGCGGTTGCGATGAAGTTGTGCGGATTCGCATCAACATGATGAACGACCCTAGCCAGCATGACGACGGCGGTTACTGGGTACATAAAGTCGTGCGCGGCAACAAGTGTCTGCAATCCGCCGAACTCGATGTGTATTTCGATAGCAACCGACGCTTGAAGAACACCAATGTGAAGAACGGTACAGTCGTGGACGCCGCCGCATATGATGCGTGGCGGGCAGATCAACCTAATTGAACCGCCAAGACGCCAAGAAAAAGCTTATTCAAGAGGGTAGAGACGAAGAGAATAGAGGGTTATTGATCTCTCTAGTCTCTTCTTCTCCAGCCTCTTGAATAAGCTCTTTTGATCGGTTTACTTGACCTCGTTGCCAACAAGATCACCAATGCTGATTCTGCCTAGTTCGCGGTGGATGACGTTCTGCCCGAACAGCACGCCGCGTGTCGCCTTGCGGTAGGTCGCCAACGTTGCCAGCGGCTCCTGCACATCGGGAATGCTGCCCATCGCCGGATCAACGGTTGTGATGGCACAGCGCGCACACAGCTTGACGCCCTCAAACGGCAGCCCGGCAATCGTGAATTCCGACCAGCCATCTTCCGCATATGCCTCACAGCCCGTGACGACGATGTTGGGGCGGAAACGGTGCATCGGAATAGCCGCTTTGCCGCGCCCGATCAGGCGCTCGTTCAGGTCTGCCAGCGACGCCTCAGAGATCAACAGCAGCGGATAGCCATCGCTGAAGCCTGTCTGCGCAGGCGTTCTGGCATACGTCGGATCGACCGGACGCACAAACGCATCTGCCATGCGCACGAGACGGGCGGGCAGCCGCAGATAATCGCTCACCCATTGCGCCGCGAGCGCGCCTGCATCCACCGCTGCGCAGGTATCGCGCCAGATGATGACGGGCAGGGTCGGTGCGTCGGGCGTCTGGGCAAGCGGGACGCGCAGGTTGTCCATGCCCGGCGCACGGATGAGCAGCGTCTCGCCGTCGAACGTGGGCTGGATAAGCGCCATCTCCGGCAGTTCGCGCTGAGTCAGGAACATGCCGCGTTCGTCGTCGTCATCCTGCACGATCATCCACTGGCGGTCATGCGCAAAGCCGCGCGGCGTCAACGTCGCCTGCGTCACATTAATGCCGCCGCAGGACTTGATCGGGTAGATGTGCAGTGCGGAAATTACAACAGGGGTCATGAGGAAGTGATCTCGTGATGGGTACAAAGTGCAAAGTGCAGTCTACGATATAGTATAATCGAGTTGTTCGCATGTGAGGAGACACAGACATGGAGATGGTCGCGCCGCCCAAAGTCGGTATGTCATTCGACGACTTCATCGAGGAACTTGGACAACAACCATTCGAGCTACTTGCTGGAGAAAAGGTTATAAAGATGCCTAACGTTTGGGGATCCGTACGACTTGCGCTCGCGCTATATGATGCCTTGTCACTGTTTCTTGCAAAACATGCACTCGGCAAGATCGTCATGGAAGCTACATTTATTCTCCCCGGTACCTATCGTTCCCGTTGGGTGACAGACTCGCGTATTCCAGACTTGATGTACTTTGCTGGAACGCGCCTTGCGGACTACGAGGCGACAAATCCTGACGCCTACGCACGACCGCTGGAACTGGTGCCGGACTTTGTTGTCGAAATCGTCTCACCGACGGACAAATATACCGACATCAACCGGAAAGTTGATCTGTATCTTGAAGACGGTGTGCGCCTGATCTGGGTGATCGACTCGCAGCGGCGCAAGGCAGCCGTGTACGCGGCAGGGCAATCACCGCTGCTGCTGAACGAAGCAGATACGCTGCGCGGCGGCGACATCATTCCTGGATTTGAAATGCAGCTTGCCGACTTGTTCAAGTAGCCAGCTCTGCGTCAGCACTAAACGTATCCAGATAGCCCAGTAGCTGTGCGTCAATGTCATTGCGCACAGCGCGAAAGACCGCCAGGATTTCTTCGTCTGTGCCAGTTGCATCTGCCGGGTCAGGAAAGCCGATATGGACGCGCTTGCCCTGCCCGAGCCATACGGGGCAGTTCTCTGCCGCGTCGTCACACACGGTAATGACCACATCAAACGGCTTGCCGATAAATTCGCTCAGATTCTTGGGATGTGAGCCTTCGGTTTCAATGCCGATTTCTGCCAACGCTTTGAGTGCATACGGGTTGACGCGCGCGGCAGGCTGTGTCCCGGCGCTTTCGGCGTGCCAGCTATCGCCGCGCTTGTGATTGATGAGCGCTTCCGCCATCTGGCTGCGCGCGGAATTACCCGTACAGAGAATCAGCACTTGCTTCATTTTGCCCCCTTAGGTTTCATCAGTAAACAGATAGCCGTGTACCCAGCCCGCCAGCGCGCCGCCGCCGAACAAGCCGACGAAGTACGGCAGCACATAACTGAGATCGCCCGCCACCAGCGCCGGACCGAGCGTGCGCGCCGGATTAATCGATGCGCCCGTATACACGCCACCCATCAGGATCAGCGCCGCCAACGTAAAGCCAATTGCCAGTCCTGCGTGGTTCCCAGCTCTGCCGTAGACAGCGGCGTGAAAGATTGCGCTGACCAGCAGAAAGACCTGTACCGCCTCGAACAGCGCCGCCCGCCACACGTCTGTGCGCGTAAGGGTGCCAATCGTCTGCCCATCTGCCACCTGCGCGCCGATGAAGAACTGAATCAGTAGCGCCGCCAGAATTGCGCCCGCAAACTGAACGAGCCAGTAGCCGACTGCTTTGGCAAGATCGATCTGCCGCGCTACCAGCAGCGCCAGCGTCACCGCCGGGTTGAAGTGTGCGCCGCAGATGTGAGCTTAGGCATAAATCAGACCTGCGACGATCAGTCCATGTGAAAACGCGCCGACGAGCAGACCTTGCCCGGTCGCAACCGCACCGACGCCGACCAGGACGAGCGTAAACGTTCCGATGAATTCTGCAATGGTTGCTCGCATGATTATTTGGTTACCTGTGTTTTTCAGCAGCTAAGCGTGTGCAGACGTGCCAAGCTGTTCCAACGTTTCTTCCAGCCACAGCTTCACACGCGCTTCCATCCTGTCCCGTGTAGCACGGAAGTTTTCCAGCTTGTCGTTTTCTGATCCCTCGTGACGCACAGGGTCATCAAACACCCATCGCTGATACGACCTGGCTTCCGGGTAGACTTTGGGGCAGTTTTCATCGATACGACGGCAGACGATAATGATGTATTCAAACCGTTCGTAACCCATATACTCCTTCACACTCTTCGAACGCTGTACACTCAAATCAATACCGGCTTCTTCAAGCACTGTCGTTGTCATCGGATGTATGCCGCGCGGTTCCAGACCCGCGCTGTAGGCTTCAAAATGTTCGCTGCCGTGTTTGTGCAAAAATGCCTCTGCCATTTGGCTGCGTGCGGAATTACCTGTGCAGAGAAACAACACTTTGAGCTTTGCCATTTCAATCACTCCTTGTATAGACAATCATCGATATATTCGGCTGAACGAAAAGATTGGAAAGCTGGAAACTTTCAGGTCAGATGGCTCAGAAAAGCCCCTAAGTCTGTAACAACGTCCGCTTGTATACGATGGTATACCCATAACCTCCGCTGTTCGGAGATGATGAGACCTGCATCACGCAGCAACTTGAGGTGATGGGAAATAGTCGGTTGGGTCAGGTTAAAGTGTGTCTCGATTTCACACACGCATACCTGTTTTGTCTGACGGCTCAGGATGTCAAGAATTTGCAGGCGCACCGGGTGACTCAATGCCTTGTACCGTAGTGCCAGCCGTTCCGCATCGCTTTCGCACAGATGCAATGCGGTTGGATCACCACATTCGCAGCTATCAAGCATCTCTACAGGAGGGAGATGCGCATTTTCACCCGTTATGGACATCCTCTTTTACCTGCACAGCCATTATAATTCCCAGACATGAAAGTTTAGCGAGTATATTGATGCTTGTCAATATAGTGAAAACTCCGGCAATTGCGCAACTGGCAAGCGCTTTTCGTAAAGGGCTGCGTATAATGATGGGCGGCGATCCGGTCAGTCTCAACAATACGATGGTAGATGACCTGAAGGCGCGCGGCTTGATCCGCAGCGAGAGCATCGAAGCCGCCTTCCGCGCCACGCCGCGTCATCTGTTCCTGCCCGGCACGCCGCTCGATCAGGTCTACAGCGACGAACCGATTGTCACGCGCTACAACGAACGCAAGCAGCCGATCAGTTCGTCATCGCAGCCCGCGATTATGGCGATCATGCTGGAGATGCTGCGCTTGCAGCCGGGAATGCGCGTGCTGGAGATCGGCGCGGGGACGGGCTACAACGCGGCTTTAATGGCGCACATCGTCGGCAGCGCGGGCAGCGTAGTCACAGTCGATATTGACGAAGAAGTGATCGACGAGGCGCGGACACGTCTGAACAGCGCAGGAGCAGCCGCCGTGCAGACCATACGTGGTGACGGCGCGCTCGGCTATACGCCTGCCGCGCCCTATGACCGTATCATCCTGACCGTCGGCGCGCACGAAATCGCCCCCGCCTGGCGCGATCAACTGGTCGAAGGCGGGCTGCTGGTGCTGCCGCTGTCGCTGCGCTATACGCCGCGCGTCTTTGCCTTTGAGCGTCAAGGCGACCTGATGCTCAGTGTTCACACCACCTCCGGCGGCTTCATGCCGCTGCGTGGGCAGGACGCGCCCGCCGAGCAAACCCATCCGCTGCCAGAACACGAGGGCATATCCTTGTGGCATGATAGTGCAGTGGCACTGGATTTGCAGGGGTTAGCGCAGACCTTCAGCGCGCCGCAGCGCAGCTTCAATACGCATGTCATAGTCGATACGCTTTCGACATGGAGCGGGTGGTCGTTGTGGCTGGAACTCCATGAGCCGACGTTCACGCTGCTGCTGGTCGATAGAACCGACTCCAGAAGCAGCCAGTTCGCCGCGCTTGCCGAAGGCGGACAGTTCGCCGTCGTCACGCCGCCGGAGGCGCAGGGCGAACGCACTGGAACAGTTGAACTTCATGTCCGCTGCTACGGCGAGAGCGACGCACTGGCGCAGCGCCTCATGGCGCGGCTGCGCGACTGGCGCGCGGCGGGGAGTCCGCGCCTGGAGCGCGAACTGCATGTGACGGCGTTCCCGCTTGAAGCAAAAATCAAGTTATCAGCGAGCGCGCTGCGTATCGTCAAAGCGCAGATGCAATATATCATCACTATCAACACGGAGACTCCTTCATGAAATTGTTCGTCGCCAGCGGTATCTTCCATCCTGAGTCGGGCGGTCCGGCGACCTACCTGCGCGAAATACTGCCAGAGTTCCAGGTGCGCGGCTGGGATTTGCGCGTGCTAACGTATGGCAGCGGCAGCACCGATGGCTATGGCTACCCGCTGACGCGCATCCCGCGCAGCGCACTGCCGCTGCGCATGTTGGGCTATGCCAGCGCGTCGCGCCCGCTGCTGGCGTGGGCAGATGTCGTCTATCTGCATTCGCTCGATCTGCCGCTGTGGGGCGAACGGAGCGCACCGCGCATCGCCAAAGTCGTCGGCGATATTGCCTGGGAGCGCGCCATCCGCAAGGCGTGGATACCGCAGACGACCGACATTGACGACTTCCAGACGCGCTCGTATGACAACCTGTTCGCCGAACTCGGCAAGGCGCAGCGCAGCCGTCGCGCACAACAAATGGACGCGATCATCGTGCCGAGCGAATATCTCAAGCGCATGGTCGTCGGCTGGGGGGTGAGCGAGCGCAAGGTGCATGTTGTCTACAATGCGCTGCCGAAGCATGACAGGTCATCCGGGGAACTGGACACCATGAATGGCGTCCGTACAGGGCAAGCCGATGCACGCGCGGCGCTTGGCTTATCGCTGGACGCACCGCTGCTATTGACGGCGGCACGCTTAACGCCCTGGAAAGGTGTGCAGCATCTCATCAGCGCGCTCCAGCGTGTGCCGGATGTGCGGCTGCTGGTGGCGGGCGCTGGCGATATGCTGCCTGGGCTGCGCGCACAGGCACAGCAGCAGGGCTTGGCGGGGCGCGTCGTCTTCCTCGGCAATGTCTCGCGCGAGCAGATGCCGCTGTACATGCGCGCTGCCGATTATCTGGCGCTTTACTCCGGCTATGAGGGCTTATCGCACACACTGCTGGAGGCGCTGCGCGAAGGCACGCCTGTGATTGCCAGCGCTAAGGGCGGCAACCCGGAAGTCGTGCAGCACGGCGTGAACGGGCTGCTCGTGCCGTATGTCGATGTCTATGCGCTTGGGCAGGTGATTGCTGAGGCGTTCGCGCCGGGCAAACGGGCGTCGCTGGCGGCAAACGCGCATGTGGGGATGGAGCGCTTCACGTTCGCACGCATGGTGGAGGAGACGGCGGGGATACTAGAGAGTTTCGTTAGGAAGAATTAAAAGCTTATTCAAGAGGCTAGAGAAAAAGAGGTTAGAGGGTTTTTGTAAAGGGGCGATACGCCGCGTCAACTTGTTATTGCATCTTCTTGGCGTTCTTTGCGTCTTGGCGATTAATCAGATTTGAACCGCCAAGACGCAAAGGACGCCAAGACAAACCCATCACAAATTCTCTATCCTCTAAATCTCCAGCCTCTTGAATAAGCACTTTATTGTCTATACACCCACACACCATCCTCCCCCTCCCGCCGCAGCCCGCCACGCAGCCGCAGATACTCCAGATGCGCCTGCGCCTCGGCGACGGCGAAGCGCATCTCGTGGAACGTAAAGTTACGGAAGTCGAAGATCGTCTGCGCTACGTCTAACGCCGTCGCCCCGTGTCCGGCGGCTGTGGCGATACCCGCCAGCCGTTCGTCGTGATGATGCTCCAGTTCGGCAATGCGCCCGTGCCAGTCGTGGATCAGCGTCTTATGCCCCGGCAGCCCCAGCCGCACATCCAGCGTAGACAGTTCGCGCAGCGAGTCCAGGAACGCTGCCAGCGGGTCATCGTCTGAGCCGGGCCACAACCCCACGTTGGGCGTAATCTTAAGCAGAATATGATCTGCACAAAAGAGAAGTTTGTCCACTGCATCGTACAATAGCGCCTGCCCGACGCTGTGACCGGGACCGTTGATCACGCGCAGCGAGCGCCCACCAAGCGTCAGTACATCGTCTGCTGCAATCGTGTCGATGGTGGGCGGATGCGGGTGTGTCAGGTTGCGGATTTCGGCGCTGACTTCCAGCATTCCCGCCAGCATAGCGCCGGAAACGCCCGCGCGCTGCATGAAGGCGCTGAACGCATGCTTCATCCCCTCTGCCTGCCACCACACCTGCTCGACCATCGCCAGTTCGCGCGCCATCATGGAGATCGTCAGGTCGCCGCCGTTCCACTGGCGCAGCCCGCCCGCCATGCCATAGTGATCGGGGTGATGATGGGTGACGACAACTTGCCGCAGGTCGCCCGGTTGCACGCCCAGCGCAGCGAAAGCAGCGCGCCAGCCCGCCTCGCCTTCTGGCGTGTGCAATCCAGTGTCGATGATGTCCCAACCGTCGTCGCCACGCAGCAGGTAGCAGTTGACGCTGCGCAGCGCGAACGGCAGCGGCAGTTGTACCTGATAGATATTTTCAGCAATGAGCGTGTAGGACATGGGTGAGGCTTTCCGCGACAAACCAGGACTCGTCCATATGATAACGTTGGTAGGGGGAAGTGAAAAGTGATGTGTCCTGAGTCGAACAAGGGGCTTCAGCCCCTTGTTCGATGGTTAGGTTAATTTTGCTACTGGACTAGCCGAATTCGCCGCGGATGTAGCGTTCGGTCTCTTCGGATTTGGGGTTGTGGAACAGCTGCTCCGTCGGCGCGTATTCACCCAGCACGCCCCAGCGCCGTTCGACACCGCCGCTCTCTTCCGCCTTGCGAATGCTGTAGAAGGCGGTGAAATCGCTGACGCGCTGCGCCTGCTGCATGTTGTGCGTCACGATCACGATTGTGTAGGACTTGACCAGTTCCTTCATCAGCTCTTCGATTGCCTGTGTCGCAATCGGGTCGAGCGCCGAGCAGGGTTCGTCCATCAGGATCACGTCCGGCTCAATCGCAATCGTGCGCGCGATGCACAGGCGCTGCTGCTGACCGCCGGAGAGCGCCAGACCAGATTTCTTCAGGTCGGTCTTGACTTCATCCCACAGGAACGAGCCTTTGATGCTGCGCTCGACGATTTCGTCGAGCGTGCGCTTGTCGGTGACGCCAAGCAGACGCGGACCATAAGCGACGTTATCGTAGATGCTCTTGGGGAACGGGTTCGGCTTCTGGAAGACCATGCCGATACGACGCCGCACCTCGACCGGATCGACGTTCGGGGCGTACAGGTTTTTGCCGTGATACGTCACTTCGCCCTCGACGCGCGCGCCGGGGATCAGGTCGTTCATGCGGTTGAGCGCGCGCAGCACAGTGCTTTTGCCGCAGCCCGACGGACCGATGAAGGCGGTGATTTTGTTCTTCAGGATCGGCAGGGATACGTTGTCTACCGCCAGCTTATCGCTGTAGAAGACCTTGACATTCTTCAGTTCAATCGCATTTGCACCATTGGTCGCCATCGGGTTAACCACTCAACTTTCTACGGAAGCGCTGACGGAGGATAATTGCGGTCGCATTAAACAGCAGCAGCACGATCAGCAGCAGCACAATCGTGGCGGCGGCGATTTCGGAGAAGCCCTGACGCGGGTCTTTCGTCCAGGTGTAGATCTGGATCGGCAGTACCGTGAAGCGCGAAGTCAAGCCTGGGTCAGTCGCGATGAACGTCGCCGCGCCAATGATGATCAACGGTGCAGTTTCGCCAATCGCGCGCGACATGCCCAGGATGGTCCCGGTCAGAATGCCGGGCATTGCCGCCGGAAGCACCTGATTCCAGATGGTTTGCCAGCGGGTCGCACCCAAGCCGAAACTTGCCTCGCGGATGCTGGGCGGCACAGCGCGGAGTGCTTCCTGCGCATTGATGATGATCACCGGCAGGATGAGCAGCGCCATCGTCAGCGCGGCGGAGATAATCGTGCGCCCTTGAGTGATAGATGCCAGCGCACGCACGAAGATCGCCAGACCGAGCAAACCATAAATGATCGAAGGCACGCCCGCCAGATTGCGGATGTTGGTTTCGATGAAGTTCTCGAACCAGCTGTTGCCCGTCGAATACTCTTCGAGATAGATCGCTGTACCGACGCCGAGCGGGAAGGCGATCAGCACCGTGAGCGCAATCGTCACCAGCGAACCGAGCAGCGCCGCGCGCACACCGGAGTCGGCGGCGATGGTTGTCATGCGCGTGGTCAGAAATTGCGGGTTCAACCACGAGCGCCATTCCAGTTGTGCGCCCGCCCAGTCTTCGTTGCTGGCGACCCGTTCCTCGATGGCAGCGCGATTGAATGTCGACTCGGTGAACGTCCACGCTTCGAGGATTTCGCGCCCGACGATCTCGGTGATGACAGCATCCAGCAGCGTAATTTGTCCGGCGGCGGCTGCCAGAATGACCTGCGTATCGGCGGGCTGCAATTCGCTGAACGTCAGCGCGCCGACTTCAGGGGGCAGGTCGGCATTCGGCAGCAGTTGGCTCATCGGTGCCTGTGGGTTCGCCTGGAAGGTATCGCGCCCGATGACGTTATCGCGCAGGAACACGCGCCCGCCGTCGGTATTCGCCCCTGTCAGGCGATATTCGGAATAGATGCGCGCCAGTTCTTCCGCGCTCAGTGACTCCAGATCGCGCCCATCGGCAAGCGTCGCCGGGTCGACGATTTCACGCACGGCGACCAGACCAACGATGCGGTTGACGACGTTGAACATCAGCGTCAGCAGCGCCACGATGCCGATGACAATCGCTGCCTGGAAAAAGTACTTCCAGATCGTGCCCTGCAAATGGCGGTTGCGCAGCCCGGACAGAAACGACTCTTCGTTCTTGATGCGCTCAACCGCACGGCTGGGGGTATTGGTGGTGGCAGTCATTATTGATAAGCCTCGCGGAACTTGTTGGAGACCCAGCGGCTGAGCGTGTTCAGTGCCAGCGTGAAAAAGAACAGCGCCAGACCGAGCGCGAACAGGCTTTGATAGTCAATCGAGCCGTAGCTCAGGTCGCCGCCGCTGATACGGGCGATGTGACCGGTGATGGTTTCAGCACCGACAAAGAAGTTGGGCGGCATGGTAAAGCGTGGACCTGCACCTGCTGCCAACGCCACGATCATGGTTTCACCGACCGCGCGCGAGATGCCGACGATGGCAGCCGCCAGAATGCCGGAGAGCGCGGCAGGCAGCACGACCTTGCTGATGGTCTCGAACTTGGTCGCGCCCAAACCATAGCTCGCTTCGCGCAACGCGCGCGGTACCGCTGTCAGTGCGTCTTCGCTCATCGAGGCAATCGTCGGCAAAATCATGATGCCCATGACCAACCCTGCCGAGGCGGTGTTGTAGAACTGGACAGTATCAATGCCGAAGATGCCTTGCAGCAGCGGTGTCATGAACGTGATAGCAAAGTAGCCGTAGACGACCGTCGGGATACCCGCCAGGACTTCCAGGATCGGCTTGAGAGAGGCACGAACACGCGGCGTTGCATACTCGGCAATATAGATTGCCGCGCCCAGCCCCAGCGGAATCGCGACGAGCATGGCGACAAACGATGTCATCAGCGTCGCTTCGAGCAAGGGCCAGATGCCGAACTTGCCACCGCCAGGCTGCCACTCCGCTGTGCCGAGGAAATTTGCGAGATTGCCAGCAATCGTGGCGAAAACGTTATCCTGCTGATTGACCGATGTGAAGAACGCCAGCGACTCAGAACCGAGTACGTAAAGAATGCCGATGGTTGTCAGCACAGAAATGACGCCGCACGCTAACAACAGATAGCCAATGCTGTCATCCACCAGCCGCGCACGTCGCTCAATCTTGGGCGCGCCGCTTTCGTCTACCGCCAATGCATTGGCGATGGCGCTATTTTTGGGCTTCCCCTCAACTTGTGTTTGTTGCATACCTGTTCCCCGTAGTGGTCTGCTTTATCGAAGGACGCGATGATTATGACGGCACTTGTTTAAGAAATGTTTAAGGTTAAACAAAAAAGGGGCAAGCTTGCCCCTTTTTTGTCGCTTTATCGGTCAGAACAAGGGGCTTCACCCCCTTGTTCGTGACGCAAAGCGCAGAACTACATGCTCATCATGCCCATGGCGACGAGCAGCTGCAGCTTCGCCAGACGGCTGGTGCGTTCGCTGACCTGGAAGTAACCGACCTGGTCAACAAATTCACTATCGTTCGTCAGGTAGAAGTTGATGAATGCACCAACCTGGGGCTTCGACTGGATGATGTCGGCAGTGGTGTAGATGAACAGCGGACGTGCCAGAGGGTATTCACCCGCTTCGACGGCGGCAGCGGTCGGCGCGACACCTTCAAGCGGGACTGCACGCAGGATATCCTGGTTCGCCAGATAGAAGGCGAAACCGAAATAGCCGATGGCGAAGGGGCTGCCGGCAACACCCTGAACCAGGACGTTGTCGTCTTCGCTGAACTGGATGCCGGGGACTGCCTGGATGGCAGCTTCTGCGGCTTCGCCTTCCAGACCCAGACCGCCGTCTTCAACGTCAGCTTCCAGGGTTTCTTCGAGGAAGTAATCGTAGGTACCGCTGTCCGAACCGGGGCTGAACGCCTGAATGGCTTCTGCCGGGTAGCTGGGGTCAACCTGATCCCAGGTCGTGGCGGCACCGCTGTAGATGGCGGCGAGCTGGGCGATGGTCAGGTTTTCAACAAAGTCGTTCTCAGCGCTGACCACGATGCTGACGGCATCGAGACCGACGAAGAACTCAATCGGGATGCGGGGGGGATTCAGGGCTGCACACGACTCAACTTCGCCGTCGTTGATTGGGCGGCTGGCATTGCTGATGTCGGTTTCGCCAGCGACGCAGAAGCGTTCAAAGCCTGCGCCCGAACCAATCGAGTCGTTGGTGATCGCACCAGCGAAGCCAGCTTCGAGGAACGCATCAATCGCCACCTGCGTCAGCGGACCGACGGTCGAGCTGCCAGCGGCAATGATGTCACCGGTGACCGAGAGCGGGTCAACAGCGGGCAGTTCAATCGGGGGGATCAGGACGGCATCGATGACGTGGATGACGCCGTTCGACGCCATGATGTCGGTCGCGCTGACGTTCACGCCGTCAACGGTGACACCCATATCGCTCGCCACGACGGTGATCGGGGAACCCTGGAGGGTTTCGACTTCGGTGGCTTCCATCATCCCCATCACGGTTTCTGCCATGACGCTGCCGGGCAGAACGTGGTACGTCAGCACTGCGGTCAGCAGTTCCGGGTTTGCCAGCAGGAATTCCACCGTGCCAGCGGGCAGTGCGGCGAACGCATCATCGGTGGGGGCGAAAACGGTCAGAGGACCTTCGCCGTTCAGAGCGTCAACCAGACCAGCCGCTTCGACGGCAGCCAGCAGCGTGGTGAAGTTGCCAGCGCCAGCCGCAACTTCGGCAATGGTGCCATCCTGCGCCTGGACGCCGACAAACGGCAGTGCCAGCACGAGGATCACGACGAGCAGTAGTACTTTCTTCAGCATTGTCCATCATCTCCTGAATGTTCCGCTGAAAGCGATTGAAATACAGACTATCCTGTATTCCTTCCCGAAGTTATCGAGAACCATTTAACAATTGTCCTGATGATCTTTAAGAAATTGAGCCTTTGATGTTAAGCCGTGTTAAAAAGGTCGAACTCTCATCGGCATCTCATACCAATTCCAGACGTTGAACGGCGGATAAGTGGCGTTTTTTGCGAACAGGGCTAGACTCGAAATCATCAATTGTTAAGAGGAGTTACGAGTGTGACTGCATTACGCCGCGTCGGTGTCTTTGCTCATCCGCTGCGTCCGCAATCTGCACCACTGGCGGAACGCATCGCCGCGTCTCTGCGTGCGCATCAGATTGATATTACGCTGCACATTGAATGGGACGAAGCCAGCGTGCGTGACCACATCGGTGGGTTGGATGCAGTCGTTGCCATTGGTGGCGACGGCGCGATGCTGCGGGCAGCGCGGGCGTGCGCCGATGAAGCAGTTCCGGTGCTGGGCGTGAATATGGGGCGGCTCGGCTTCCTGACCGAAGTCTCTGACCCCGACCAGTGGGAAACGGTGCTGGAGCCGCTGCTGGCGGGGCAGTACTGGATCGAACGGCGCATGATGCTGCGGGCGCAGGTGCGGCGCGATGATGTGCTGATCTGCTCGACGGATGCGCTCAACGATGTCGTCGTCAGCCGCTATGCACCGACGCGCATGGTGCAGCTGGAGACGCATATCGACGGCGGCTGGACGACGACGTACAACGCCGACGCCCTGGTAATCGCTACCGCGACCGGCTCAACCGCCTACGCGCTGGCGTCTGGCGGTCCGATTTTGCCGCCGGAACTGCGTAACATCCTGATCGTGCCTGTCGCGCCACATTTAAGTCTGGACCGTCCGATTGTGTTGCAGGAAGGAGCGATGGTGGCAGTCGTCAATCTGAGCGAGAACGAAACGGCACTGTCTGCCGATGGGACGCTGGTGGTCGAGATGCAAACGGGCGACCGCGTGATCATCCAGGCGAGCGACCGGGTGGCGCGCTTCATCCGGCTGCGCGACCGCAACTACTTCTATCGTTCGCTGCTCAACAGACTGGAACCACGCATCATTACTCCCAAAGATTAGGATTTTCCAGCGAAAGGCATATACCTCTACAATGGTTTTTGTCTGATGATGTGAAGTAAGCATTTCAACCAACCATAAGGCAACACGCAATGTCTGTAGCAACACCGGAAACGACAGCCGAAGATTTGCACTACTGTACCATCCATCCCGAAGCCGAAGCGACGCTGCGCTGTAACAAGTGCGACCGTTGGATGTGCATCAAGTGCGCTGTGCAAACACCCGTTGGCTACCGCTGTCGCGAATGTGTGCGCGGTCTGGAAGACAGGTTCTTTAACGCGGGCAACACCGATTATGTACTGGCAGGCGTGATCGCCGGATTCCTGGGCATGATTGGCGGCGCAATTGGGGCGTTCGGCGGATTGTTCATCGCCATTATCGCGGGCGTTCCGGCAGGCGGTCTGATTTCCCAGGCGATCCGCTACGCCACCGAGAAACGGCGTGGGCGTTACACGCCACACATCGCAGCAGCGGCAACCTTCATCGGCGCGGCGCTGCCGGGGCTGTTCTTCCGCGGCGGTTTCATCGGCGCGCTGCTGTTCGGCGCGCTGGCGGCGGGCGCGGTCTGGGCAGCCTTTAAGATGTGGAAGAATTGAGAGAAGATTTTAACGCAGAGGCGCGGGGGCGCAGAGAACGCAGAGATTAATCCTCTGCGCCTCTCCGTCTCTGCGCCTCTGCGTTAAATAATTCCTGTTCTTGGCGTCCTTTGCGTCTTTGCGGTTAGAATAAAATTCATCTTTGTGGCAAGAATAGATAAGGCATCACATGACGGTTGCGGCAGTAATTTTCGATATGGACGGCTTGCTGATCGACTCCGAAGTCTACTGGTGGCAGGCGCGGCGCGAATTTGCGGAAGCGCGTAGCAAGACCTGGACGATGGACGACCAGCGCGCGGCGATGGGGCGCAGCACCATCGAATGGGCGCATGTCATGCAGGAACGCCTCGAACTGGACATGACGCTTCAGGCGATCATGGACGACATGATCAGCCGCATCAACCGCAAGCTTGAAGAACGACTGCCGCTGCTACCCGGCGCGCTCGAAGCGGTGCAGCTTGCTGCTAGCGCCTACCCGGTGGCACTGGCGTCCGGCTCACCGACGGGCATTATTCGCCGCGTGATGGAACTGACGAAGCTCGACAGTGTGCTGCGCGTGCAGGTCTACGGCGATGATATGGCGCGTGGCAAACCGCACCCGGATATTTACCTGGAAGCGGCGAAACAACTCGGCGTCGCGCCGGAACGCTGCGTCGCGTTGGAGGACAGCGGCAACGGCGTGCGCTCAGCACACGCGGCTGGCATGTACTGCATCGCTATTCCAACGGCAGAATTCCCGCTGTCAGACGAAGTGCTGGCGCTGGCGACAGTCAAGCTGAACAGCCTGCACGAATTCACGCTCGATTTACTGAAGACGTTCTGAGCGCCGGATATAAGGATTAGAGAGGCGACCTGACGGGTCGCCTGTACAGTACCAGGGCGCATAAATAGGAAGCCTAGCGGATTACGTCCGAACCGCAACGGTCTAGGATGATGCCTGACGTTCACTCCTCCCCAGATATGAGGAAACCATGTTCGGAAAAAATCTGTTCAAATCGCGCAGGCAAACCCCCTCTGCATCGGTCTTGATCGTCAGCGATGATCGCGACACGTTAAGCACGTTGCAAACTATGCTTGCTGATAATGGCTTTACAGTCTATGCTCTCGCCAACGTGACGGCTGCACTCACACTGTTAAACGAGATCGATTTGCCGGATGTTTTAATGTGTGATTTTGTCGATCCGTTTACAGAAGGGGTGGGCTTTATCAAGAAGCTGCAAATTCGCTATGGCAAATCGGCATTGCCGCCCGCCGTGTTCCTGATGGACAGCCCCGACGACGAATTGGCGGCGAGTGAACTCGGCGTTTACGATGTCTTGCCGAAGCCTGTGCAAGAGGAGCGGCTGCTGCAATGCCTGACGGTGCTGTCTGATCGCAGCGCAGCGGTTTAACGGGAACGTGGAGCAGCGCAATGACAGTTGGACAAGTATTCAAAGGCACACTTGCAGTTTTGCTGGCGCTGGCGACTGCCTATCTTATCGTCTTGACGCTTAATGTCTGGATCACGGTACTGGTTGCGATTCTGGTCGCGTCTGCTGTACGTCCATACATTTTGCGCTTGATGCGTTTGGGCGTTTCACAGGTGGCGTCCATTCTGATCGTCTATGGCGGGCTGGCGGCGGGAACGGTAACACTCCTGATCCTGGTGATGCCGCCAATCATCAACCAGTTCGTCAGCTATCTGGACAACGAGGATCGCCTTGCCAACCGCCTTATCAGTGCGCAAAACTGGGTGGACAGAACCGTTGACCAGTTCACCGAAGGGGACATCCAATTCGGGCTTCCGCCGGAAGAAATTCGAACATCGGTTTCTAATGTGATTCAGGAGGTTCGCATTACGGCACCAACACTGGTCGGCAGCGCAACCTCGTTTATTGGTGACTTAATCCTGGTCATCGTCATGGGGTTGTACTGGATCACAACGCGCGAGCGCACAGAAGCATTTTTGGTGCAGCTGGTGCCATTAGGCAACAGGGCGCAGTTACGACTGATCTTTGAAGAAATCGAGATCCGTCTTGGCAGTTACGTGCGCTCGATTGTGCTGGTATCGGTCATTGTCGGTTTCATGTGTTTTGCTGTGCTGCTGGTACTGCGTGTGCCAGGGGCGGGGACGATCAGCTTTTTCTATGCTATCGCGACCGCTATTCCTGTGATCGGCGGACTGATTGGTGTGGTCATTGCAACCTTGTTGGCGCTGCTGACTTCACCGACTGCTGCTGTTATCGTGCTGGTGCTAACGTTCTTGCTGCAACAGTTCGAGAATTACTATCTTACACCGCGATTGATGGCACAGGGGACAGATTTTGATCCGCTGCTGGTGATCATCTTCGTATCCATGGGGCTGACACTTGGCGGAGTTACCGGGGCGCTCATCGCCGTGCCAGTGGCAGGCATTGTGTCGATCCTGACCAAGCATCTCATTCTTGAGCCGCGCAAGGCAACGGTTGCGCCCGCCAAAATCGAAGGCGGCATCTTGTTGCAGGTATCAGACCTGGCGAAGCAGCCGGAGAAGTAGGGACGCCCAATGGGGCGTCCGCCAAAGCGTCTAAACGGCGACGATCGAGTTGTCACCACTGTAGGGGTTCGGCACGTAACGATCTGCCTGCCAGTCGTTGTGCCATTCGCTATCGTTCACCAGATAGCGGAACTGGTAGTCTTGCCCCTTGTTCAGTTCGAGCGTGATGTTGAAGCTGCCATCCTTCTGGCGCTTCATCGGGGTCGCTTTTTCGTCCCACTCGTTAAAATCACCCACCAGATACACGGTTTCACCCTGCACGGCGGCGGGGAGTGAGAACGTCACTTTGCAAGTATCTTTCGTCTTGAAGTACTGCTTCTTGAGCATTGTCGTCATTTAGCCTCCGGTTGATACGACGCGATGCTACTCATCAATTTATCATAAATCCACGTTCGTTAACATACTGACTTTTCTTCACTATTTTCGCAGAGCCTTAAGCTTGCAAATGTAGGCGGACGCAAAGCGATCTGATAAGATCGTGAACTGGGACAAGGCTTTACCTCGGAGTGCATATGATCAAGCCTGTAGCAACCGTCAGCGTGACCCCGAATCTGCCAAAAGCGATTAACCGCCTGCAAGAACTGGCGTTTAATCTGCGCTGGTCATGGGATCGGGACAGCATCGAATTGTTCCACCGTCTGGATCGCGATCTGTGGAACAACACCTATCACAATCCAGTGCGTATGTTGGGGAGTTTGAGCCAGGAACGGCTGGAAACGGCTGCCAACGACCCGGCATTCATTGCCCATTATCAGCGTGTGTGTGGCGATTTCGACACGTACATGAAAGCCGAAGATACCTGGTTCAGCCGTCACTATGGCAAGCTGAACAAGAAACCGATCATCGCTTACTTCTCAACCGAATTCGGCATCACCGAATCGTTGCAGAATTATTCGGGCGGTCTGGGCGTTCTCAGCGGCGACCACCTGAAGAGCGCCAGCGACCTGGGCATTCCGCTTGTCGGCGCGGGGCTGCTCTATCAAGAGGGCTATTTCCGTCAATACCTGAATGCCGATGGTTATCAGCAAGAAACTTACCCGATCAACGATTATTCCAATCTCCCCGTCACGCTCATGCGTAACGCCGATGGCAGCCCGCTGCGCATCAGCGTGCCGCTGCCCGGTCGTGAACTGTACGCCTGGGTCTACAAGGTGCAGGTGGGACGTGTGCCGCTGTACCTGCTCGACTCGAACATCCCCGATAACGCGCGCGACGAGGATCGCAGCCTGACCGACCGTCTGTATGGGGGCGACCGTCGCACACGCATCCGTCAGGAAATCCTGATGGGGCTGGGCGGCATACGCTTTTTCAAGGCGATTGGGCTGAAGCCGGATATCTTCCACATGAACGAAGGGCATTCGGCGTTCCTGGCGCTGGAACGCATCCGCGACCTGATGATCGAACAAAAACTGACCTTCCAGCAGGCGCGCGAAATCGCGGCGGCGTCGAACGTGTTCACGACGCATACGCCTGTTCCGGCAGGGTTGGAGCAGTTTGGCTTCGACCTGATGGACGAACACTTCACCGATTACTATCGCTCTATGGGCTTTAACCGCGAACAGTTCCTCGATCTCGGTCGTGAACATATCGCTGGCAGCGAAGTCTTCTCGCTGCCCGTGCTGGCGCTGCGACTGTCGGCAGGTGCGAACGGCGTGGCGCAACTGCACGGCGTGGTATCGCGCAAGATGTGGCAGTTCATGTATCCAAGCGTGCCGGAACAGGAAGTGCCGATTCAGGCAATCACCAACGGCATTCATGTGCAGACGTGGATCAGCAACGATATGGCGCAGCTGATCGACCGCTATATCGACCCGACGTGGCGCAATGACGAATCGCGCGCGGACATCTGGGGCAAGATAGACACCATTCCGGATAGCGAATTGTGGCGCGCGCACGAGCGTCGCCGCGCCGAACTGATCATGTTCGCCCGTCAGCGCCTCGTGGCGCAGTTGACGCGACGCGGCGTACCGCAGCAGGAAATTCGCGATGCAGAAGAGACCCTCAACCCCGACGTGCTGACCATCGGGTTTGCGCGTCGTTTCGCAACCTACAAACGTGCCACATTGCTGATGCGTGATGTGCAACGTTTGTCGCGCATTCTGCACAACGTGGACTGCCCGGTACAGATTATTTTCGCAGGCAAGGCGCACCCGCATGACAGCGGTGGCAAGGACCTGATCCGCCAGATTGTACAGCTGGGTCGCAATGCTGAGTTCCGGCATTCAGTCGTGTTCCTGGAAGACTATGATATGAATGTTGGTCGCTACCTGACTCAGGGCGTGGACGTGTGGCTGAATACGCCGCGCCGCCCGAAAGAGGCGAGCGGCACCAGCGGCATGAAAGTCATCTATAACGGCGGGCTGAATTGCAGCATCCTTGACGGCTGGTGGGATGAGGCGTATGACCACAATGTCGGCTGGGCGATTGGCAACGGCGAAGAGTACACCGAAGACCAGGCAGACCAGCAGGATTACCTGGAAAGCGAAGCGCTTTATAACGTGCTGGAACAGGACATTGTGCCGTTGTTCTACGAACGCGGGCGCGACGGGCTGCCGCGCGAATGGATTGCGAAGGTCAAGAACTCGATGCGCAAGCTGGGTCCGTTCTTCACCACCCATCGCATGGTGCAGCAGTATACGGACCAGTACTACATGCCGAACTTCGAGCGCGCCACTGACCTGACGCAGCCGGACATGAAGAAGGGGCTGGAATACGCAGCATGGCGTGCGCAGCTTGACCAGCAATGGGGGCAGGTGCAGGTGCGCAATGTCCAGGTGGCGGGCGAAGAAGTTCAGGTGGGCAAGCAGCTGGACGTGACAGCGAACGTGGCGCTTGGCGCGTTGAAGCCGACGGATGTGCGCGTGCAGGTCTTCTATGGCGCGCTGAATACGCGCGGCGAAATCGAAAACGGCGAGGCGGTCGATATGAAGCCGTTGAATGGCAACAGCGACGGCACATATTCGTTCGGCGCGCAGCTGGCGTACCAGACCAGCGGCGAACGCGGCATCTCCGTGCGCGTGCTGCCGCAGCATGAGTCACTGCCGACACCGTTCCAACCTGGCATCATTCGCTGGGCGAACTAAGGACGTGATCTAAACGCCAAGGCGCGAGGGACGCCAAGAAGTACACAGAGTTTTTTGGCGTCCTTGGCACCTTGGCGATTTACTCGATCTTCCCCAACCACGCCTCGATTGCTGCGCGTGTTGCATCCGGCGCGGTGTGCGGAAACAGATGCCCATGTCCGGCAATCGTCTGTAGCTGTACGTCGGGCAGCAAGCGTTGAAAACGTTCGGCTGCGGCGGGGAAGAACGTGTCGCTGCGTTCACCGCGCAGTGCCAGCACTGGCATTTTGTCACGCAGCCGCGACACATAGCGCCAGGTGGTTGTGAGGATCGTCTGGTAGTAGCGCGCTTCCCACTGCGGTGACCAGCGCAGTACCCACTTGCCGTCAGCATTGGACTGTAATGTGCTTGTCGTGTACAGGCGCAGCGCGTCGTCCGACCAATCGCTGAACAGCCGCTTGCCGCGCCAGTAGGCAAAGGCTTCATCGAGCGTGCCAAAGCGTGCGCGGCGATTGAGCGCGCCGTTCACCAGCGGCATCCGGCTTTGCAGCTCGAACGTCTGCATCAGCCGAATCGTCAAGAGCATGTGGGGCGGAAAGATCGTCGGGTCGAGCAGCACGAGCGCACGGAAACGCTGTGGCTCCTGCGCCGCCGCCACCAGCGACGCGACCGCGCCGAACGAATGCCCGACGGCGATCACATCGCGCAGATCATGAGCGCGCAGCCCCGCCAGCAGATCATCGGCAAGGTCGCGCCAGGTGCGCACAGTCGCAGGAATAGGGGGATTATCCCATAATGCGCGCGGCGGCAGGCTGAGGACGCGGTAGCGTGCGGTCAACGGGGAGAACAGCGGCGCGTAGGTTTCCGGCGGGAAGCCGTTGGCGACAGCAAGGTGCATGACTGCGCCAGCGCCGCCGAATTCATAGAGGGTTTGTGGCATATGTGATTAACCAGTGGACTTAACGGTAGTAGGCAAGCGATTGCGTTCACGGCATAATGTGACGCAATTCGCTTCAAACATTTTACTTCAGGCAAACCTCTATGCGTAATTTTGTCGCTCAGCGCGTCCAGCAGATGAAACCATCCGGTATCCGCCGTTATTTCGATATTGTCGCCCAAATGCAGGATGTCGTCACGCTCGGTATTGGCGAACCCAACTTCGTCACACCACAGCACATCATGGACGCCGGGATCGAGTCGCTGCGACGCGGGCAGACGGGCTATACCGCCAACGCAGGCATCATCGAACTGCGCCGGGCGATTTCCGCGCACATCGAACGGCTATACGGCTTGCATTATGAGCCAGAACGCCAGGTGTTGGTAACGGTTGGCGTGAGCGAGGCGATGTATCTGGCGTTGAAGGCAGTGTTGGACCCCGGCGATGAGGTGCTGGTCGTGCAGCCGTGCTTCGTCGCCAACGCCCCCACCGTCGATATGGCGGGCGGTGTGCCTGTCCCCGTCCATGCGCAAGTCGAGCATGATTTCCAGATCACCGGCGAGGCGCTGGAAAGCAAAATCACCCCGCACACAAAAGCGATCCTCGTGAGCTATCCCAACAACCCGACCGGCGCGGTGCTGACGCTGGAGCATATGCAGCAGGTGGCGGAGGTTGCACTTAAGCACGATCTGGTGGTGATCTCGGACGAAATCTACGAGCAGCTTGTCTATGGCATTCACCATACCAACTTTGCCAGTCTGCCCGGCATGTACGAGCGCACGATCGTACTGAGCGGCATGAGCAAGTCGTATGCCATGACGGGGTGGCGCATCGGCTATGTGGTTGCGCCGCTGCCGCTGATGGAAGGGATGCTCAAGCTGCACCAATACCTCATCATGTCTGCGCCGACGATGGGGCAGTACGCAGCGCTGGAGGCATTGACGTATGGTGCAGACGATGTCGAACAGATGCGGCTGGCATATGACCAGCGACGCCGGGTGATTGTTGATGGCTTTAACGAACTGGGGCTGATGTGTTTTGAGCCGCGTGGCGCGTTTTATGCGTTCCCCAGCGTCGCCGCGACGGGCATGAGCGACGAGACCTTTTGCGAGACGCTGCTCCACGAAGAGCGTGTCGCGGTCGTGCCGGGCAGCGCCTTTGGCGAAAGTGGTGCCGGGTACGTTCGCGCCAGCTACGCAACCAGCGACGAAAACATCGAGATCGCGTTGGAGCGGATGCGGTGTTTCATGCGCAATCACGGTTGAGTTTTCACTTAACCAAACCATACTCTAACCGAGCGGCATCTTGTGCCTGAGAAATCCTAATGCTCAGGCATTTTACTTTGCCCACATAATAGAAAGTGCAGCGAAAAGATCAGGCGCAATATAGATCTCCACAGGGAACGGTTGAAAGACATGAATGGGCAAGTGGTTCAGGCGCTTGTTGTGGATGCCGATACCCAGCAACGGCTGGAACTGTGCGCGCAGGTGTTGAAAGCGGGTTACAAGGTGGTGGAAGCGCGCGACGGTGCAACGGCTTTGCGTGTGGCACAGGCGCAGCCTCCCGCTGTCATTATTGCTGCCTATGATTTGTCGGATTGTGATGCCTACCAGTTCTGCACCAAAGTCAGGAAGCTCCCAACGTTATTGTCCGTACCCGTAGCGTTGATATTGCCCCTTGCTGATCCCTATATGGATCAAGCGTATGCTGCTGGAGCAGACGATGTTCTGGAGCTACCCGTAAACACTGCGGAACTAAAACGACGCCTGCGCTTGCTGTTAGAGCTTGGGCGAGCTAGGGCTAACAGTGGCGAAGGCGAGCGGCGCGCCCATCAATTCTTTCATGACAGCCGTGCGATTATGCTGCTGGTCGATCCGGCAAGCGGGCTGATTGTCGATGCCAACCGTGTCGCGTGCAATTTCTACGGCTATCGCCGCGAAGAATTGCTGGCAAAACAGATTGCTGACCTTGATGCGCCGCGTGAAGACAGTGATTTCTCGATCAGAACCAGTAATCTGGTGCTGCGTCACCGGCTTGCCAACGGCGAGGTTCGCGACGTGTCTGTCTATTCGGGTCCGGTCGAGATGCACGGGCGCAAGCACGTTTGCATGATCGTGCATGATGTGACGAAACGCAAGCTTGCTGAAGTCGCGGAGCAAAACCAGCGCACGCTGGCAGATGCTTTGCGCCATACCGCTGCCAGCCTGACCAGCACCCTGGATCACGACGAAGTTCTGGATCGTATTCTTGCCAGCATCGACAGCATTATTTCCAATCGTGGCGTCAGCATCATGTTGATCGATGGCGATGCAACGCACGCCCTGCGGCTGCGCGGGTACGAGCGCGCCGGCGTTGAGGATGTGGTGATGACGAATTTGCGCCTCAAAGTTGAGGATACTTACACGCTGCGTACTGTGATGAAGACGGGCGCTCCGATTATCATTCCCGATGTAACCCATGAACCTAACTGGGTGGAAGTGCGCGGGCTGGAGTGGGTGCGCTCGCATATGACTGTGCCGATACGCATTAATCGGGAAACGATTGGTTTTCTCAATATTGACAATCCACTGCCCAATACCTATACCGAAACGGACGCCGAACGGCTGCAAGCATTTGCAGACCAGGCAGCCGTCGCCATCAACAACGCCCAGATGTATCGCAAGGTGCGCGAGCAGGCAGTGGAGCTGGAGCAGCGCGTGCGCGAACGGACGACGGAACTGAATGAAGAACGCGCTCAGTTGAGCGCCATCCTCGACTCGATGTCTGAAGGGGTGCTGTATGGCGAAATCGCCAATGGACAAATGCACCTGTACTATGCCAATCGCGCGATGGCACGCCTGACGGGGTATGCCGAAGCGGAGTGGCGTAACGATTTTTGTCTCATTTTTCAGCGACAGATGGGGATGGACGAATTGCAGACTTTGCTGCGTCAGGTGGAACAATCCCTAAGTGTACGGGGTTGGTGGAAAGGTGAGCTGAAGATGGGGCGCAAAGATGGCAGCCAGTTCCTGGCGTCGGCTTCTGCTGCCTATGTTGAGCGACCGGAGTCCAACAGTATGCGCTTTGTGGGTGTACTGCGAGACATCAGCCAGGAGAAAGCGCTGGCGGAGCAGAAGGCGCGCTTTGTTGCCCACGCTTCCCACGAATTGCGCACACCGCTGACGAATGTCAAAACGCGCCTGTACCTGATGCGCAAGCAACCAGAGAAACTGGTGGAACATATGCGCGTCCTGGAAGCGGTTACAGACCGGATGCGGCGGTTAGTGGAAGATTTGCTCGATCTGTCACGTTTTGAACGCGGCACGCTGGAACTGCAAATCGTTGAGCAGGATTTGTGCGCGCTGCTGACGCATGTGGTCGAGTTGCAGCGCCCCGAAGCGGAGCGCAAGGGGCTGCACATAAAGAGCGAAATTCCGCAGTCTCCGATTGTGCTGGCGTTTGATTACGAACGGCTCACCCAGGTGTTGACGAATCTGTTGACGAACGCCATCAACTACACCGCACCCGGCGGGCAGATCACTGTACGCCTGTCTGTACAGCCCTGTGAGCATTTGAACACGACCTGTGCGGTCATCCACGTTGAAGATACGGGTGTCGGCATTGCCGAAGAACACTTACCCAGTGTGTTCCAGCCGTTCTTCCGCGTGCCAAGCGATGTGCAAGGTACAGGACTAGGGCTGAGTATCGCCCGTGAAATCATTCTGATGCACGGGGGTGACATTTTTCTGGAGAGTACACCCGGCAAGGGGAGCACCTTTACCGTCAAACTGCCGCAATTGGTGCGGGAGGCGGTTGTGAGCGGAGGCATATCGTGACCTATACCTCATTAGAGCAGGCGCAGGCATTTGTGGAAGCAGGCGATTTGAATGAAGCGCTGGCAGCACTGAGCGATGCGGATACGACATCGGGCGATGAGGCACTGCGGCTGCGGGCGGCGGTGCGTCGGCGCTTGCGCACTGAGGAGCATCTGCGCGCGGCGGCGCTCGATCTGGAGCGACTGAGCAGCCCGACCAGCGCTGATTATGTCGAGCAGTCGATCATCTTTGAGCAGCTGGGCGACTATGCAGCCGCCATTCGTGCGATGATGGTCGCCACCGACTTGGCGGGCGGACCCGCCGAGCGCAACCGTCTGACGGAACAGCATGTGCGGCTGCTGTTGACGCGCGGCGACACCGAGAAGGCGCTGGAACTGGCGCAGAAGCAGCCCAAGACCTGGCGCTGGATGCAGTGGATGGGCGATATTGCCGCGCAATCCGGCGATTACTCGTCATCCGCCCGTTACTATAGTGCATCCATCACCCTGCTGACGGCGGCGACCGAGCGTGACGACAAATTTGCCGATGGTTTCCGCGCGCGGCTGCTGCTGGCACGGGCGGATGCACACAGGCGCAGCGGGCAGCTTGAGTTTGCCGATGCCGATTATGTGACTGCCGAGCAGATCACGCCGACCGACCCGCTGATCGCGTTCAATCGCGGGTTGCTGGCATGGCAGCGCGGCGACGAAACGGCTGCGGTTGCACTGTGCAAGTCCGCGATGGAACGTGCCAGCGAACCGGTGCAGGACACAATGCGTCGCACGCTGCTGGATGGTGGCGGGTTCGAGGCGCTGCTGGCGGCGGTAGAGGGATAAGTTAGTTACCGGGGTGATTGCATAGCAATATTTTTGTAGGTCACGAAGGACCAGAAATAACCACAGAGGCACAGAGTACGCAGAGAAATCACTCATTTTCTCTGTGTTCTCGGTGCCTCTGCGGTTCAAAGCAATTGCTGGTGTTCGCGCTTGTAGCCTGCTGCCTGCTCCAATAGTTCGCGGGCGCTCTGGCGACCGCTTTCGTTCGGTGTGCCAAGCATCGCCGCCAGCTCTTCCACGCGCTGCTCATCCGCATCCAGCGGCGCAATCTGCGTCAATGTGCGCCCACCTTCGACCTGCTTGGCAACGCGGTAATGACGATCCGCGTAACCCGCAAGCTGTGCCAGATGCGTGACGACCAATACCTGATGCCCGTTGGTTAACGCCCAGAGCTTTTCGCCGACGACGCTGCCGACGCGCCCGCCAATGCCCTGATCGATTTCGTCAAAGATCAGCGTCGGCGTCTGGTCTGCCAGCGTCAGCACGCGCTTGAGCGCCAGCATGATGCGCGCGGCTTCACCGCCGGATGCCACCTTTGCCAGCGGACGCAGCGGTTCGCCGGGGTTGGCGGACATCATGAACTCCACCCTGTCGATGCCCGTCTCATCAAATGCCAGCCGATGCCCGCCAATGATGCAGCCGTGCGGGTCTTCCTGTCGGGCAAGGGCGACCTCGAAGCGCGCATTGCTCATGCGCAAGTCCCCCAATTCGGTTTCGATGCCCTGCGCCAGCGCTGCCGCTGCCTTTGCACGCACACGGCTGATGCGTTCGCCCAGTTCGCCAATTTGCTTGAGCAGTACTGTTTCCTGCTCGCGTAATTCGGCGATGCGCGCCTCGCTGTTTTCAATCGTGTCCAGTTCCGCGCGTGCTTTTTCGGCGTACTCCAGGATTTCCGGGATGGTCGCACCGAAACGCTTGGAGAGGACACGAATGGTTTCGAGGCGCTCTTCGACTTCTTCCAGCCGTTCGGGGTTGTACTCGACGGATTCGGCATAATCGCGCAGGGAAGATACGACTTCCTCAACGCCTGTCACCGCTTCAATCAGTGCGGTCAGGTCGTTTTTGCGTTCGGCGTCTATCGCACCCAGCTTTTGCAGCAGCGCCGCTGCCTGATGCAGCGCGTCGATTGCCGACAGTTGTTCTGCTGCCCGTTCATCGCCCGCGATTAAGGCATAGGTATCAGCGGTCAGGCGGGCAAGCTGTTCGCTGTTGGCAAGGCGCGTGCGTTCGGCGCGTAATTCTTCATCTTCACCCGCGCGCAGTTCTGACGCCTCGATTTGTTCGATGTCGTCGCGCAGCCGTTCGGCGCGGCGCTTGAGCGCATCCTCATCATCTTGCAGACGCTTGATTGTCGCACGAATCTCACGCAGCCGGGCGACCAGCGTGGCGATGGCGGCGCGCGTGTCGGTCAGGTTGGCATAGCGGTCGAGCAGGTCGAGATGCGCAGCGGGCTTGAAGAGCGACAGGTGCGCGCTCTGACCATGCACATCCACCAGATACGTGCCAATCTGTTCGAGAATGTCCATGCTGACGCTGACGCCGTTGACACGCGCGGAAGAACGTCCGTTAGTACGAATTTCGCGAGCAATCGTGACGACATCGCTGTTGTCGCCGTCGAGCAGTTCCTCCCGTTCGAGGATGGGCAGAATGGAGGCGCGCGTGCGCTCGTCCAGCACGAATACGCCTTCAATACTGGCTTTTTCTGCGCCCGCCCGCACTGTGCCGCCATCGGCTTTGCCGCCAAGCAGCAGTTCGACCGCATCAATGACAATTGACTTGCCCGCGCCCGTTTCGCCCGTGATGACGTTCAAGCCACCCGCGAACGACAATTCCAACTGTTCAATAATCGCAAAGTTACGAATGCGGATTTCTTCCAACATCGGCGATAAATCCTGCCTCTAAATCGCGCCTGTGCTACAGCAATGTTACATGATTTCGCACGGGTGTTCAACGCGCGCTCGGTTAAATTTTGATCACGAACCGGCACTTGTGCAAAACGCAGCAGTTGCCCGGTGTACAGAATTGCCGTGTATAGCTTTTGGTGAATTTTGACAAAAAATTGATGCGCTACTCTATTGCATTTTGCCAAGACGGGTGTAATCTTAGAGTATTGTATAGGCGTTCTCGTTATGGATAGACATTATGAACATGCCGACGATTATGGTACAGATGGACGATCACAAATGGACGCTGGCAGCGCTGCATCAGGCGTGTGAGCAGGCGCGCAAAGAGAGCGCACAGGTGGTGCTGGCTCTGATGCTGCCGGAACGTCATTGTGTGCTGGCAAATATTGACGTGAATCAGTACGTTTTTTCTGAAGCTGAATGCGAAGAATTAGAGGCATATACCGCGATTGCGACACAGTACCGTGTGCCGCTGACCACACGAGTATTTGAATATCGCGATCTGGAAGCCGGCATTGGCGAAGCCGCCGACGCGCTGAACGCTACAACGGTGTATGCACATGTGCCAGAGACGATGCTGCCGTTCCTGCACAATCGCCAGGTGCGTCAGCTGGAGCAGACGCTTGAAGCGCGCCATCATCACCTGCGCGCGTTTGAAATTCCGGCGGTCAGCCCGAACTAGACGGAACAATCAAGAGAATATCGAACCGCAAAGGCGCAGAGGACGCGAAGGGGGTGAATTATCTCCGCGTCCTCTGCGCCTTTGCGGTTTTCTATTGTGTGGTTGGTAACCATCACGCGAACACCAGCCTGACTTCGACTACTTTATCGCCTAACACAGGCGATGTGAACGTGTCTGCTTCATCATAGACGCCCTGACGGACAAAGACGCCTTCTTGCAGGACATACACCTCCACATACTGATTGACCGGATCGACCATCCAGTATTCGCGCACGCCGTATTTCTCGTAGAGATGGAACTTGTACTCTTTGTCGCGCCTGGCAGTGCTTGGGGAAAACACTTCGACAATCAAATCTGATGCACCGACAACATATTTCGGCTTGATGTTCTCCAGCTTTTGCTCAGAAAGCCAAAACACATCCGGTTCTGGGATGTTCTCGTCATCAAAGAATACACCAGTTGGCGCACTAAAAACCCTGCCATTTGGAACAAGGCTGCGAATGAGATAGTACAGATTGCCGTTCGATATTTGATGATCTGTAAAAGGGGGGGTGCCACAATCAACTCTCCATTGATTAGCTCTTCAATCTGGTTGGTCTCCGGTCGCGCGAAGTAATCTGCCGCCGTCAGGCGTGTGCGCGTCATCTCGATCATGGTCGTGTCCTCGCTCTGCAAATCTCTTCCAGTATGCCACAACTCCGCTTCACACGAGCAGCGCCGCCCGCACCGCCTCGCGCGTCGCCAGCCGAGCGTCGGGCGCATACAGCGCGTCATAGCGGCGTAGCGCGGCTGCCGGGGGCGCGCCATCATCGCCATAGTACAGATCAAACCCGTTACGAATCAGCTTGTGATATGCCTCCGGCTCGTAAAACGGTGCGGCGAACGCCAGCGACTTGCGCCCGACGATGACGCGCGCGGCGTCGCCTTCCTGCTGCGCCCAGATGCCGATCAATGTCAGCACTTTGTAGCCCGTGTAGCCGCTGGCGCGCTGCCAGATGACGACGCCGACCCAGTGCGCAGGCATCATGCCGCGTACCGCTTTCGGTCCCCAGCTTGTCAGGCGTGGCAGCGCTTTGAGCGCGGTTTCGACAGTGCCCCACGCATCCAGATCATCGAGGATGCGGGCAAGCTGCGTCTGGGCGGGCTGCGCACGTAACTGCGCGATCTGGCGCACAATCGAGGCTGCCGTGGGGCGCGGGCGCTGCATACTATTCCCCACACGCACCCAGTAACTCGTTCCAATCGAAACCGATGATCTGATCGGCGACCGCGATGCGCAGCACACCGTCCGCGCCGAGCGCCTGCCACTGCTGCGCGCGATCATCGCCATAGATGCGCGCTGTGCCGCACAATGCGCCATCACCCGCGCGCACCGTCGTGATGAAGCCGTGCGTGCTGGTCAGCAGCAGGATGTCGCCATACTGCGCCATGCCGAACGTACCGCTCAACCCCGGCACTGCATACTGCCAGATGATTTGCTGCTGCGCATCAAACGCTGTGAAGATGCCGTTATCGAAGAGGTAAATGCGCCCGTCGCTCGCGTGCAGCAGAGCGTTTGGCGACGCAGCACTCGCGCCGGATGTGTAAGGCGCGTCAATCGCGAACATGCCGCCGCCCGCCGCGCCATACAGCCGCCCGTCCGCGCCCACCGCCAGCGATGCCGCAGCGCTCAATGGCTGGCGGCTGATGACTTCACCGACGGCGGACAAGACCAGCAGTTCGTCCTCAAGCGTGACCAGCGCCAGCACACGCCCGCTGCTCGCCCAGCGCGCGATCGGCGGCACGTCCGCCAGCCGCCACAACACGGTGCGCAGGTCGGCGCTCAATGCCGCCAGCGCACCATCGCTGGTGTGGAAGAGGATGGTATCGTCGTTACGCAGCGGCGCGCTGTCCGGCGTGATGCCCGTCTCCCAGCTTTCGCCCGGCGTACCGTTGATGTCGATGCGCTGCATCCGCCCGCTGGTGTAGACGATGATCGCCGCGTCTCCGTCCGGCAGCAGCGCCACGCCGTTCGCTTCCAGGATGTAGCGCCACAGCACGCGCCCGTCGCTCGTCAGCCGCGCCACACGCCCGGTGTCGATATAGATCAGGCTGTTGTCGCTCACCACGACGGGCGGTGACAACGGTCCGCGCTCGTCGATCAGGTCGGCGTACCAGAGATGCGCGGGGCTGAGATGTGCCTGCCAGTTGTAGATCATCTTGCTAGGGCGGCGATAGCCCTCTGCGAACGGGTCTGCTTCCGTGTAGCCGGGACCGGGCAGGTCAAAGTTTGTGATGCGGATTTCAAAGTGCAGGTGCGGGGCAGGGCGCGACTCCGCGATGACGCCCAGAACTTCACCAGCCGTGACGCAGGTGTAGGGACGCGGGAAGGTGACAGCATCGCTTTCGCCCAAGTGACCGTACTGGCTGTAATAGATCGTGCCGTCGGCAAACGTATGTTCAAGGATGACCACGCCGCCATCACGCCCCCAGGCAATCGGCGATGACAGCGTAACGCGCCCGTTGGCAATGGCGCGCACAGGCTGCCCCAGGCTCTGCCCACGCCCACCCCACCAGTCTTCGCCTGTGTGAAACCAGCCGCGATGACGGTAGTTCGGCACGGCGAAATCCTGCATCAGCCGAAACACCGACGCATTGACCGGAAAGGCGACGGACTCGACAACCCCACACTGCGGCTGCGCGGCGGCGGGCGCGCTGACAATCAGCGCCGCGATCAGGGTAAAAAGGCACAATAGGAGAAAGGTCGGTGAACGCATTAAATTCCCCGCGTCGATTTTGTGATATGGTGATGATAGCATGAGCCAAGCCTGCACACACTTTCTAATACAAGGGAGCTGTTCATTATGATGGAGCGATTTGCACAGAGTTGGGAACTGGTCAAAGCCAGTTGGCGCGTCCTGCAATCCGATAAAGAGTTGATCGTCTTCCCGATCATCTCGTTCATCGGCTCGATTATCGTCGGCATTCTGTTTGCCATACCGTTCTTCGGCGTCGGCATCGTGCAGTCGAGCAGCCGGTTCGGCGACGACGGCGGCGTGACGGTGCTGGGCTATATCATCCTGTTCCTGTTCTACATTGTGCTGTACTCGGTGATCTTCTTCTGCAACACGGCGTTGGTGGGCGCGGCGATGATCCGCATGAGCGGCGGCGACCCGACGGTGAGCGACGGTTTTGCGATTGCCAGCAAGAAGCTCAACCACATTATTGCCTACGCTGTGATTTCCGCGACGGTTGGCACAGTGTTACGCGCCATCTCGGAACGCGGCGGCATCATCGGGCAGATCGCGTCGGGCATCTTCGGCATGGCGTGGAACATCGTCACGTTCCTGGTGGTGCCTGTGCTGGTCATCGAAGATGTTGGTCCTGTCGATGCGATCAAGCGCAGCGGCGCGCTGCTCAAGAAGACATGGGGCGAGCAGTTGATCGGCGGGCTGGGGTTGGGCGCGGTCTTTGGCTTGCTGACGGTGGTGCTGATCTTCGCCGTGATCGGGCTGTTCATCATCGTCGCGGCGACCGAATCGGTGGCGTTGATGGGGCTGATTGGTGTGATCGGCGTGCTGGCGTTCATTGTGCTGGGGCTGGTGAGTTCGGCGTTGTCGGGCATTTACCAGGCAGCGGTGTATCGTCATGCGACGGGTAACGATGTCAGCGGGTTCTACGATCCGGCGCTGGTGGCGGGCGCGTTCAAGCCGAAGCGCGGGTAAATACTGATCGAACCGCCAAGACGCAAAGGACGCTAAGTGATGAACTAAATGCCTATCCAGAAACCTCACCCCGCAGAAATTCCACTCGGCAGTGATTCCCATCCCTCTCCGCGCGCGGAGAGGGGTCGGGGCTGAGGTAAATCTGGGTTTATGGATAGGTTCTAAATCCTGGCGTCCTTGGCGTCTTGGCGGTTCAACTAATGCCCTTGTTGAGTACGTATGTTCGCGAGTACGTTGCGGATGCGCGCCTGATCATCAGCATGATAACGTTCAAAGTTAACGGGTTCGGTCGCGTAATCCATGCGGATAGGGTAGTAGGTGGAGTTTTCGTAGGTGCGGCGATATGCTTCGCCGAAATCAACCACGACCTCATCCGTGCCAAGCAGTGGTATTGCAATGTGCGGCAGTGGTTGGTCCACTGCGATTGGGTAGAACTGTGTGCGTCCTTCTTCAAACGTCGGGTTCGGGTTATGGATCAGGATCATGTAGGGCGACGATCCCTGATGCTGGTCTTTATAGCTTGGTTGCCCGCGCGTAACCGGACGACTTTCGTGCAGGTAGTCAACCTCGACAAGCCGCAAGCCAGCCTTCAAAGTGGAGATGCGTTTCGCCAGATATTGATCGTAATGAGAACCGCCGGGCTTGTTGGCAGGTGAAAGCAATTCCACACGGGTGACAGGACGCTCATCTTCGCTTGCACTACCCATCTGATATACCATGAGTCCAGTTAACGTATCCTCTTCTTCGACCGTTTCGATCAGCGGCAACTCCATCACTGGTATGGCAATGGCAGGGGCAGCGCTCTCTGTGCGTGGCAAACTGCGTCCCTGATAGATCATCGTATCGGGGATGGTGTAGCCAGCTTGTTTGAAGCCTGTGAACGACTCCACTTCGTCGATCTGCAATGACATTTCGGGGCGGGTAAAGTAGCCAGCAGGCAGCTTTTCGTTGATGACACGCGCCAAGTCGATGATATGTTCGGCATGAAAACTTCGCCAGCCACCCCGTTCTGCCTGAAGGTAGCTGTTGAGATGGGCGTTGATGCCGGGATATAGATTGCGTGCGGACAAAATGGGCATACTCTGCCTCCGATGTTTCGTCTGCTGTGTGGCACAGGCGAGCCGCCAGCTCATCCCTGCGAAATGTCTTGGCGTCCTTGGCGTCTTGGCGGTTCAATTCTGTTTGTATCTTACGACGGATTATTCTGTGCAAGAAACATCCGCCCCGCCGCGACATCCTGTTGTATCTGCGCGATGAGCGCCGCAATGCCGTCAAACTTCTGCTCGCCGCGCAGCCGCTTCTCAAACGTCACTGTCATTTGCTGCCCATAAATGTCACGGTCGAAATCGAGCAGGTATGCCTCGACCGTAATGTCCTGACCAGCGAAGGTTGGGCGGCTGCCGACGTTGGTCACTGCAATAAAGCGCTCGCTGCCGAGCAGCGCCCATCCGGCATAGACGCCATTGGCAGGCAGCACCTGTTCGTCCCACACGGCGACGTTGGCGGTGGGGAAGCCAATCGTGCGCCCGCGCTGCTGCCCATGCACGACTTCGCCCGTGACGCGGAAGGCGCGCCCCAGCCAGCCATTGGCATGATCAAGATCGCCAGCTTGCAGCGACTGGCGGATGCCCGTGCTGCTGATGGCACTGTGGTCGCCATTCGCCAGCAGCAGGTCGATGGCTTCGACAGTGAAGCCTGACGACTCTCCCGCGCGGCGCAGAAAATCGACATTGCCTTCGCGCTGGTAGCCCAACGCAAAGTCCGACCCGACCCACAGCGATGACAGGCGCAGATGCTTCGCCAGCAAATCAACATACGCTTGCGCGCGCGTCTGGCGAAAGGTGTGGTCAAACGTTTCGGTGATGACATGATCAACGCCGAGTTCGCCGAGCAGCCGGGCGCGCTCGTCCGGCGTTGTCAGGTAGTAGCGCCCGCTCAGTTTGCGCAACACCACGTCTGGATGTGGGAAGAACGTCAGCGCGACTGCCAGCTTGCCCTGCGCGCGCGCTTCTTCGACCAGCTTGCGTATGAGATATTGATGCCCGCGATGCACGCCGTCGAAGACGCCAATCGTAACGACGGACGGTTGTTCAAGCTGTGCCTGCTGTAAGCCGTAATAGTGCTGCATCGCTCTGCCCTGCGGATTGCCGATAGTGGAACGCCATAAACAGGGACAGATAATACCACGCGAAAGGGGCAGGGCGGTACGCCACACTGGATCAATCGAAAATGAAAAATGGGTGTAAAGTGAGCTATGAGCCATTTGCAATGAAAGAAGAAACCATGATGAAGGTACGCAGTCGGCTGTTCCAATGGGTATTTTTGATTGCACTGTTTTTGCTCTCCACGTCTGTGCTGTCCGCACAGAATGACAACCCGATCCCGCTTCAACTGGGCGAAAACGTGCCCGCCGAATTGACGGCGGCTGTACCTGTTGCAACATTTGCCTTTGAAGTGACAGCACCGCAGCGGGTGACGGTGCAGGTGTTGGCGCTGGCACAGGGGATGCAGCCAGCATTTACGATCTTCGATCCTTCCGGCATTGTGGTGCAAAGTGTCTCTACGCAGACATCCACCATCATCGCGAGTGATGTGACATTTGCCAGTATTGGCACTTATCTCATTGAGGTGACATCTGGCAACGCCATTTTGGGCGGCTTTGTCATCAGCCTCCAGGCGGCTGAGGGACTTGCGCCCGCACAGTCGATCACGCTGGGGCAGGTAATCGACGACGCGGTGGATAGCCAGTCGCCCGTGCTTAGCTATCACTTCCAGACGTTGGCATCAGAAGATGTGTATTTGACTATCGATACACCGCCGGGCAGCTTCGCGGGACCGATTATTTCCTTACAGGATGCAGAGACAGAGGGGGTGCTGGCAAGTGCCAGTTCTCGACTGGTGGGCGTTCGTTTTCGGCTGCCGTTTGGCACGGCAGATTACGTGGTTCTCGTCTCGCACAGCGGTGCCCCTGTCGTAGAAGCGTTCCAGTTATGCGTCGGTCCGGCATCGGGTCCTTCATCCTGCGCGACGGGCGGCGCTGGCGGCGGGGAAGTGGCACAGGCACCCACCACTGCACCGGGTATCACGCCGACCCCATTTGTCCCGATTGCCATCCCGCCGACCGCACCTTGCGCTGTGACCCCCGCCAGTAACGGTGTCATCAATGTGCGCAGTGCACCTACGACCAGTTCGGCAGTCATCGGGCGCTTGCAACCGAACATTACTGCGCCTGTACTGGGTAGACTACCCGATAGCTCATGGTATCTGGTCAATGTCAGCGGATTACTGGGATGGGTGTCTGGCTCGGTGGTTGTGG
>Ga0224723_1000254_pt1 | contig 37439 bp, 30 predicted proteins | sample Balambano_FR2_Me_FD_161647 | JGI IMG/M metagenome (GOLD analysis project Ga0224723, IMG submission 161647) | Freshwater sediment microbial communities from Lake Towuti, South Sulawesi, Indonesia - Balambano_FR2_MetaG | ecosystem: Environmental > Aquatic > Freshwater > Lake > Sediment | place... | reverse complement strand
GTTCAGTGCATTTGCTTCATTGTTGCGATCGCCAACTATTTCATAGATGGACAGTGCTTGTTGATAATAGTCAATCGCTTGCTCATTCTGGCTTAAGGACGAATAGGCAAGCCCTAAATTGTTCAGTGCGTTTGCTTCATTGTTGCGATTGCCAATCTCCCGGTAGATCGCTAAAGCTTGTTCAAATGATTGTGCTGCCTCGCGAAATTGGCTGACTTGAAATTGTTGAATCCCTTGTTGTAAGAGGCGATCGGCTTCTGCAAACGCTAAATCATCCCTTGTCGCTGCTCGTAGTGTGAGCGTGTAATTTCCAGATTGATCCCCTTCTGCATAGGCATTTGCCAAAATGGTGTAGCGTCCCGTCATGGGTAACTCGATGACAATACGGGAATTTGTGCCACTGCTATCATCGTTTTGAGCAATCGACTTATCTATAGGATCTTGCAGAATCAAGTAAGTATCGAACTCAGTGCTGCTCATCTCAATCACAACTGATTGACCTGCAATCCCTTCAAACGAATGACGATTAAAATAAGTACCATCGTATTCCAGCACCTCGCTAGTCTCATCTAACCGATCGCTAATCGTAAATCCCTCGACTGCTGCACCCTCATCAATTTCTACTTCAGTCTCCTCAATAGGAGAAGTTTGAGCCAAGCTGACTGAGGGTTTAATTCCCTGCTGCAATCCGCAAAGCCCAATCGATAGCACCACCGATGTCGTCAACCCGCGCAGCAATGAAAGAGGCGATCGCATTGGTTATTCTCCAGTGAAAAGGTGAGATGCTTTATTAGAATTTATCAGTCATCTTTTCTCAAATTATGCAAGATTTTCTTAAATTACACAGGACGAAAGAATGAGGAGCGATCGCCTTCCTTGGCGGGGAAGCTGGAGCTTCCACAGCAGCGCTACCAAGCTGGAGCTTGGTAGCGAGGAGGAGCGAGGTTTTGACCTTTTGCTTTGGATTGAGGGGCGATCGCCTATCTTTGCAGGGAAGCTGGAAGCTCCCCGCAAGAGCGCTCCCAAGCTGGAGCTTGGGAGCGAGGAGGGGGGAGTTAGCTTTTGCCTTTTGCCTTTTACCTTTTTACTTAAATTGAGGGGCGATCGCACAGTGAACCTCCGGTGGTGACGAGATGCTTTGTCTATTTATCACTTCTGTCACTTAAGATTATGCAGTGCACCACAATCCTCTTCCGTCTACACCTACACCTACTCCAAATGATGTACCCATCCAATTCCAAGTGCTCTTACTGTATTCACCAAACGGCGATCGGCTGTCCAAAATTCTGCATCACTAATTAATCATTGCTGCATCTGATAAGTTGCCGCCTCAGAATAAGGTAACGGAATTACGAGGGCAACTCCCAAATTGGAGTCTAAAACAACTTTCACAAAGAGTCTCTCAACACTTCTTGAACTTGCACTGCCTCCACTGCCTGCATTTCTGAAATCAGATCATCAGCATACATGCCATGTTCCTGGTAAATTGCCAGCCTTAAATGATTGAGTTGAGCCAACACCTCTAATCGTTGCAGCCGCTGCTGCTGCTGTAACGTGTCTAGACCCAAACGCAAAACTTCCTGAACCACAGTGACAACAGGTTTACCCTGAGACTGGGCAATTTGTTGCACCCTTGCATACTGTTCAGCATCTAAGGGGATCGGTTCGACTTGAGATAATTCAGCCATCAACCCACTCGCATGAATTCAATCATTTTTAAATTCTACTTTAAGAGTCTCAGGCAATAAATCACAAAATTTGCAGCAAGGATAGATTTCAGAACTGGTCGGTCGCCATTGTAGGAAAGCTGGAAGCTCTCCGCAAGAGCGCTCCCAAGTTGGAGCTTGGGAGCGAGGGAAGCGAGAGAGGAGGGGTTAGCTTTTGCCTTTTGCCTTTTACCTTTTTACTGAAATTGAGGGGCGATCGCATGATGAGCCATTCTCCGATGCATAAATAGATGCTTTATGTGTATCACTGAATGTCTTGCTAATTACGCAGCAGAAACGATCTTTTACTTTGGATTAGGCGGCGATAAGTTGAGGGGCGATCGCTCCCTCCAAAATGTAGAGGCGAAGCATTATTGAACTTTGAAGAAAAATTCTGAGTTAATACCGTTAAATTCTACACAACATTGGTTGAGCAAATCTCGCCCAACTAACATTCGTTGATTCAGATAGATTCCAGGGCAACCATAAGCCCGAGCTGCTTTGAAGAGGAAAGCGCTTAACCAAATATTAACATAGCAGGCAAAGCCAAATACTTGCCCACCTCCGATGCCATTGATTGGAACATTTGCTTGCACAATCTTGAGTTGAAGAATAGAAAGTATCTCTAGCGGCAACAGGGTGCAACCTGAACCTGTGTCCAGAAATGCATCTACCTCATGCTGGGTTTGATAGTGTGCCCATTCCGGTGGAGTAATAACGGCTTTGAGAATTGGAGCGGGAGGTAGCCCTTCGCCAAGGGTTACATAAGGATGAACATTCACTATACCTCCGATGTATGGGTGAACGCGCCTCCGACTGAAAGTTGTGGTTCTTGCGCCAAGACTCTTTTAATTAAGACATCCCGGTAGCCATGCTGCCGATACACTCGCTGTGCTAGTTCAGTTTCGTTGCGATCGTGATCCAAAACTTGACCCGCTTCAAACGCAATGAACTCTCCCAAATAACGCTTCAGTAACTCAGGCTTGGCTTGCTCAAATAATGCTTCCTGATGCTGAAGATAGCAAACCTGTTCCAGATCTGGGTATATCGGTGTAGATGGGATATACCTTATCAGGTCATAGCTTTAAAGTTTACTTAAGTTTGCAGTAGCGGCTTTAGCCGCTCCATAACAACTGAAGTTGTCACTACAAACATAAGCTCTATGACCTGTCACAGTATAGCACTCATCCTGTCACTCCAATCAGCAATAATATGCGACTCTGCTCAATTTTACCTTAAGTTGCAGGGTGAGCAGTTGGATGTCGCGGATTTAGCAGATCTGTTAAACGCTCTCAATCTAAACATCGGTAAATGGCGCGGAGGTGGCCTTGTGCAACGATTAGAAGACGCGACTATTATTGGCGATCGCTTAATTGCAAAAGGTGTTTGGATTGCAGAATTGCGAGAAGTGAGTAGAAGGAACTCGGTATAAAATGAGAAGAGAAGAGTTTTTGTTTTATTGGGATACCAGAGGAATTTACCTGGAGCAGAACCGATGAAAGTTAAGTTACTTTCAGTTGAGTCAATGCAAGATGGCATCTTTAAGGTTTGTTTGTTAATAGGTGAGTCTCCGGAGCAATTTATCTTTGCAGTTGATGCACCTCAGCATCAGGATGAGATTGCTTTGATTCGGGCTGATAAATCGTTTCGGAGTGCATTTCGCTTCAATCAACATTTGGCTGCAAGTATCACTCAAATTGTTGGTAGAGTCAGTAGTCAAGAAGCCCTCACTTTTCCAATTGATCTGGATGAATGGATGACACCGGACGAAGCCGCAGCTTTGCAAAAAGCTTATTTGAACCGATTCGCGCCGATAGCGTCATCCTGTTGCAAGGACACAATGACATTCTGCACATTGAGTTTCAAACTGCCCCGAAAGCCGATGTGCCAATGCGACTAGCCGACTATCGCCTGCGCCTGCATCGTAAATTTCCAGACAAAACGATTCATCAGGTCGTACTATATCTGCGAGAAACCCAGTCTGAGCAGGTGTACCAGACCCGGTTTGAGATTGCTGGCATGTCTGCCCAGTTCAACGTGGTGCGACTGTGGGAGCTACCCGCAGACCAGTTGATGCAGTATCGGGGACTGTTGCCCTTTGCAGCCTTGGGACGCAGCACAAACCCAGTGCAGACCTTGCAGCAGTTTGTGCGTGAGATGCAGCAGATTGCCGATGAAGTGCAGCAGCATGAGGCGATGGCAGCGGCTTATGTGTTGGCTGGGTTAAGATTTGAGGAAACGGTGATTGCAGAGATAATCAGGAGGGATGTCATGCGCGAGTCTGTAACGTATCAAGCCATTCTGCGAGAAGGACGCGAAGAAGGACGCGAAGAAGGGAGAGAAGAGGAGGCACTCGCGCTCATTACTCGACAGCTAACCCGGCGACTGCGCCAAGAGTTGTCTGAAGACGTGCGATCGCGTCTGAATATGCTTTCCCTACCCGTCCTTGAAGACCTGAGTGAAGCTTTGCTCGACTTCACCAGTCTGTCTGACTTACAAGCCTGGTTAGCCCATCAAAAGTAGTCCGATGGCATCATGCCATCCGTCCTGATAAACACTCGCTGGGCGTAATGCCAAATTGCTGCTTAAACCCTGCTGCAAAATGTCCCAAATGAGCATAGCCGACTCGATTTGCAGGTGCCACTGTCGGGGAAAATGATACCTTCCAGTCGTTGTGCTTCAAAAGTTGTGCTTCAAAAACAGTTTTGTCAAAGCTGTACTTGAGCCTGTTCCTCCTGAAAGAAATTTCCCCAGTACTTCTGGCAATAGATGAACGCTAACCTCGGTTAATTTTGCGATCGCTCATAATATGGGTAGCAGAAATGGGAAGCCCTCATACCATTTTGGGTGATATGTGCATGATTTCAATTGCCAGAACAGTTAGCTAGTCAAGCATTCTGCAATCCAAAATCGGAAATCTAAAATCCAAAATGGTATCAGGGGCTTCCCTAAGCAATCATTCCTTTGACTCCAACGGACTCAATTCAGCGCAAAACACGATGCAGCCATAACTGCAACAGCACTACTCCTCTTCTTCCTCTGTTTCCAAAGACTTGCTGGCTTTGGTCAAGGTTTTACCCAATTTGTGCAGTTTGGTTTTGTAACCGCGCTCTGCATCATTGGCGTAGGTATCTACATGCTCACCCAACTGAGACAACACTTCAGCAATATCAGTAGCTTTAGCTTTGTCGTTAGACAATTGCTTCTTCAATTGCTTTAGTCCGTTGTTAATTTCTTTCAGGTTCTCGTCTTTGGATTTGCCAATTAACTCCTGCCACTCGTCAATCATTTCGATCGCAGCTTCAGGATCGATCTCGGTCAAATCATCTTCGCCCTCTAGCATTTCTAGCAAGGCATCCAGTTCCTTAGCTTCATCGATTTCAGGTTCATCCTCTGCATCACTATTGTCCTGCTTTGACTTTTTGGCAGCAGGTTCCTCTTTGTTACTCTTAGAACCCGATTCCCCGTTCTTCTGAGCCGATTTTCCAGCCTTTTGAGCAGACTCTTTCTGCTTTTCATCATCCTTGGCAGCAGAATCTTGCTTACCTTTTGCCTCTTGCTTAGATGCCATAACGCTAATCCTATATATTGCATAAGAGAACGTACAGTAATTAGCTTAAACAGTTACTCTGGCAGATCCATCTGCCAAAAGAAGAATTGAGCTTTCCTCAAAAGCTAACCACCGGAGAGAATTCTTTACCTATTTGGTCAAATCTCGAATGCCCCATTGGGCTTCACGTCTCAATCCTTTGGCAATGCGAAATAGTTCTTGACCTGTATGCAAATAATGGTCGTCATAGCTGGTGACAAAGCGCTCCAGTTCATCAATACCATCCCCGACCTGATCCAGGCAGTAATAGAGATGGGCCGCTACGCCTGCCACAGCGGGAGGGTTTGGCATAGAACGGAACGATCGCTGCGCCTTGTACAACGATTCTCGACACTCTTCTAGATACGCCTGAAAATCCTCTAACAGTTCATCATCAAATGGATCGGCAGCCAGTTCATCAATCTGATACTGGAGCGGGTTCAAAATTTTCCCCAATAAATGACTCACAGGTTGATAAACCTGCTCCAGCCATTTTAGTAATTCTTCGTCGCTGGCTCGACCTGTCTGACGCTGACGGTGCTGTCGCTGTGCGGTTGCGGTGCGCTGTTGCCGCTCTTCCTGAGATTCTGTTACCCGACGGCCCCAGCGATCGCGCCGATGCAGTTGGCGATCGTAGGATTCTCGCTGCTGTGGATCACTCAAAACCTCGTAGGCGGCATTAATGCCAGCAATGCGATCGTGGCTGGCTCCCCGTCGTTTGGTATCGGGATGAAACAACTTGACCAAGCGGCGATAGGCTTGCTTGATCTCGGCTTGGCTGGCTTGCGGACTGATATCCAGGGTTTCGTAGTGATTTGGCGTAGTCATATCGTCATTTTAACTAATTGTTACGCCTCGTTTTAGGGTGGAATTGTGATACTTGGATGATCCACCAGCAGACCCCGCTTGCATAAGTCAACGGATGAGAGAAGTAAAAAAAAGTGTCTGTCCGAGAAGTGTTGGTGTTCTGATTTCGATCCAGGAGATTCATACTATAGTCTTAGTAGTTTGAATTCAGGCAACCCACTTCGCCCCGTTCTATCCCTTCTTACTGCTCCACGCTTATGCTGCGAGATCCCTTCCGGCTAAAGGTTCAAAAAGTCCAGAATGTTTGTCTGTTCGAGCTTGCCTGGGGACAGGGACAACAACTGACGACATTGTTGGAATTTCCTACAGTCCTAGCTGACTTGTATCAGGATTGGCGACGGGTTTACCTCTGTTTCTACAGAACACTGAAGTCTTCTCCAATTCCCCTTGTTTCTGCTGAAGCAGAACCCCTGCGAGGAAGAGTGGCGGGTGGTGGTGGGTTAACGGCTGCTACTGATTGGCGGACAAAACTGGTAGAAGCCGAAACTCGGTTACTTAATGAATTTCATCGATGGCTGCGCGATCGCGAGTTATTTGAGATTCGAGCAGCGATTGTTCGAGGCACTCAAACCCACCCATCTTCATCAGACCCCAATGAGACAGAGGCGGGGCTAGATGTATTTCTCACTTGTAGCTCATTAGAACTGGCACGATTGCCGTGGGAGGCTTGGGAGATTGGCACTGATTTTGCCACCACTCAACCGATTCGGATTGTTCGATCTCCCGCCAATATTCAACGGGCAACGAGCCAGTCTGTATCGCGCCGACAAAAAGCCAGAATCCTGGCCATTCTAGGTGATGACACAGGATTGGACTTTCAAGTCGATCGGGCGGCTGTGCAATCACTCCATCGCGTTGCTGAAATTCATTTTGTCGGTTGGCAACCTGGACAGACAAAAGAGCAGGTGAAGGAACAAATCCTCCAAGCAATCGAGGATGAAACGGGATGGGATGTCCTATTTTTTGCAGGGCACAGCAACGAAACGCAAATGACGGGTGGGGAATTGGCGATCGCTCCCGGAGTTTCACTGCTGGTCAACGAGATTGCTACCCAACTCACCGCTGCTCAAACCAGAGGATTACAATTTGCCATTTTTAACTCCTGTAGTGGACTGAGCATTGCTGAATCGTTGATTAATCTGGGCTTTAGCCAGGTTGCCATCATGCGAGAACCGATTCACAATTGTGTTGCTCAGGAATTTTTGATACGTTTTCTACAAAGTTTAGCAGCCCACGAAACCGTGCAGGAGGCATTGATTTCAGGTTGTCAGTTTTTGCGCTCTGAGAAAAATTCGGACTACCCTTCATCATATCTAGTTCCCTCGCTCTTCTGTCATCCAGGTGCTCAACTGTTTCGGATTCCTCACAAGGGTTGGAAGCAAAAAGTTAAACGATTCTTACCCAATCCAGTGGAGGCTATAGCGATCGCCAGTCTTGTGATGTTGAGTTGGCAGTTGCCTATCCAGAGTTGGTTAATCGATCAGCGGATTTGGGTGCAAGCCATTTACCGCAACCTGACAGGTCAGATTGAGCCAGTTGATCCCCAATTACTCCTGGTTCAAATTGACGATCAATCCCTGATGCTTGATCGGGTTCAACAGCGACAACCCATGAGTCGAGCTTATCTGGCTCGACTGTTGGAACAAGCGATCGCAATGAATGCTAAAACCATTGGACTGGATTATCTGCTCGATTCGCCTCAACCAGAAGATGCCGCATTGCAACAGGTTTTACGACAGACAGCAGCAGATCAAGATCGTTTATTTATTTTCGCTGCAAATCGCGATGATGGTGAATGGTTACAAGCCTTGCCCGAACTGACCCAACCCGATCGCAGTTGGCACGGAGACATGCGGCTCTTTGGGATTAGCCACTTCTTCCGCTTGCTGCCCTCACAGTCTGATTTGGCTGAAGAACCCGATCGTCTGCTGCCCTTAGGTTATTTGTTAGCCCTCTCCCATGATCTGTATCAATCGAATTCTCAAGCGTTGCTGGGGCAGCAAGCTCCAGCCAATTTGATGGCTAACCTGTACGCAGACCGCATGACCGTCCAACCATTGACTCGGTTCGCCGATCGCACGCTAGGACAATTGTGGTTTCGACCCATTGTCGATTACTCGATTCCACCCGATCGGGTGTTTGCCCAAATTTCTGCCTGGGAGTTCCTCCGCACACCTCCCAATTTACTCCGACAAAAGTTTCCTCATTCCACACTGATGATTATTCCGAGTGGATACGACACGGATGGCATTGGTGGTGGTAACGCTGACGATTTTCCGCTGCCCAAAGCAACGAGATACTGGCGCAGGCAGCAATCCCCTGTCGATTTAAGAACCAATATGCCAGGGGGGGAAATTCATGCCTATGCCTTCCATCAATACCACAAGCAACATTTTGTTATGCCAATTCCAGATTTGTGGCTCATTGGTGTTGCCGTCATCGCTGGAAAATTAATTACAATCGCCATTGTTCGAGTCAGTACTCCCCGTTGGAAGTGGTATGCTGGATTTGGTTTAGCTACCGTTACCTACTGTCTGATCAGTTTACAACTATACTGTTCGATTACTTTACTCATTCCCTGTGTTTTACCCACTACAATGTTTTGGGCTTGCGTTCTACCTAACTTAATCAGGAGAAAAAAGTATGTTTAATTTCAATGCATCGGTACATCATCGCTGTTTATCTAGATTTAAGTTCAACTATCACTTGCTTGCACTCTCGCTGCTAGTCATAGGTATATCAGGTGCATCCTCTTTTATAGCTCAGGCAGATGAACCTGTAAGCATTCCCCCTCAACCAGGTGGAGCACGCAGTGGTGCAGGTGTTTGTGTTCTTTCTCCGGGTCGGTTAGAAGCTGATAGCACGATTTGGAGCGATCGCCCCGTCTTCTTGTGGCATACCGAGAATCCTGAATTGGTAGAGATGGAGACCATTCAATTAATCGATGATACGGGAGAAATCGTCTGGGAAAAGCCGTTGTCTCCCAATGATGAAATGGCTGTGTATGATGGAGAACCGTTGCAACCAGGTCAAATGTATACCTGGCATCTTGTCTGGAATGTTGAAGACAACAACACTCGCCTATTATCCGAACAAGAATATGAAGCTGAATTTCTGGTGATGTCTACTGACGATCGCCGTACTGAAATTGCAGATGAATTAGATCAACTCACCAACGGGGTAGGTGATGCTGCGATCGCCACCAATCAAGCCGAGTTCTTAGCTCAACAAGGACTGTGGTCAGATGCGTTTGGGACACTGCAAACTGTAGAAGCATCCTCTCCCGAAATTACTACCAAGTTGGTAGTCTGGACGAATGCAGTCTGTGGAATAGCATTGGACTAGTGGTCTGTCAATTTTGAAGAGATTCAATCCCTCGAAATCTCCTTCGTTTCACCGAAAAGACCGTGAGACTGGTTTCTCCGTATCTTGTCACCTGCTGATAGCACTCAGCAGGTGACTTTGTCTCACTCAAAATAGTTCTGTAAAAATGGCTGAAAGCCTTGATACATCTAATTCATTATTTAAGACAAACTTCTCCAAATCGCATCACCTGGTTGCTTAGATCCCATCACTATTTCTTCCGTATCCCATCACTGGCTGATCTCAAACTGTTGATTCCAGGTTGGCTTTAGGGATTTGAGACAAGCCTGATCAGTCTGATAAGACTGATCAGTTATGGATTCTCTTAACTCCAGATCTGGCAAGATCTTCTCTCGCTAACACTATATCTAGTATGAGAGGTAAAGATCCTCGTCATGAATCTCACGCAAAAGTTTGAATACATTCAGGACTCAGATAATCTGTTTTCTGCGCTATTTCCCCACCGGTTTGATTACATTTATGCTGAGCACACTAGTCCTAGAGAGTCTCCTAACTGGCAAACAGAGAGCCGCCATCCTTTGAGCGACCGCCTCTGGAAACAAGGTTCCCATCTGTTTGGGGTGCGGTTTGGTCAGCAATCCCAATACTTTATGCTGGATATCGATATTGATAGCCCTTATCATCCCCGACGAGATCCTCTGGCGATTTCTAGATTGGCAGGCAGTCTGGAACCTTTGGGACTGACTCGCTATGTAGCCTGTACTTCTAGCTATAGTGGCGGTTTGCACATTTATTTTCCCCTCTCGACAGCGATCGCGTCTTGGGAACTCGCAACAGTCGTCTCGTGCCTGATTGAAAACGCAGGGTTTAAGCTCAAATTGGGGCAGTTGGAGCTTTTTCCTAATGCCAAACCCTATGCCCGGGACGGTGCTCTCAGCCTTTACAATGCCCATCGATTACCTATGCAGGTTGGCTCTTATTTAGTTGATGCAGAGTTTCAGCCTATCTGGAGCGATCAACAGCGATTTGTACAGCACTGGCAAGTTGCTCAATCCGACAATCAGGTTGGTCTTCAGGTACTTCAGCAAATTTTGCAGCAAGTCAAGCGTAAGCGCTATCGAATTTCTGGTAAAGCTGATCAGTTCCTAAATGATCTAAATGCAGAGATCGAACTGGGATGGACAGATTTTGGGCAAACCAATCGACTTTTAGGACGAATCGCTTTACGAGAGTATATCTTTCATCACATTTTGCAGGGCGGTGATGCCCTCACGGGATCGGCGTTGGCGGCTCGAATTGCCGCAGTGGCAATCAGTTTACCTGGATATGAAGAGTGGTGTAATCACCAGCATGAGATCCAACAGCGAGCGGCAGAATGGGCCCGCTGTGTAGAAAGTAGCCATTATTTTCCTTATGGTGTTCAGAAGGGTAAGTATAAACCGATCGCTCCTCTGTCTCCCAAGAACTTAGACAATACTGAATTGAATTGGAATCAACAGCGATCGCTAGCTACACGAGAACGAATCAGAGCAGCAATTGCTGATTTATTAAATCGAGAGTGTTTACCTACTGGTGCTACAGCTAGATTCCACGCTTTAACAGCTTATGGCATTGGTGGTGGATCACTTTATCGCCACCGCGATTTGTGGCATCCTAAATTTCTCAATCACGATCCTGATGCTGAAATGATGGTTGAATGTTCTGAAGCCGCACAATCTGTAGAAAATTCTGTAATTGATCCCGGAGTTAATTCTGTATTAGAGATATGCGATGAAGCCAGCGTAGGAAACGCAGCTTCATCGCATTATCACACAAGCTTATTATTCAGAATGGACGGTAATAGTAGAGAAAATCAGGAGCAAGCAGAGCGATCGCCCATCCTATTTCCATCTCAGTCTGGTAATTTGACTGCTGTGGAAAACCCATTAGCAGATCAAGTAATCTCTGTGTCTACTGATGTTTGTTTGCCCCAAGGGATTGAATTGATCCAACAAGCGATCGCCACTATCAAGGCTAGACAAGCAGAACAAAGAAATGGTGATACAGAGGATTTATCTACTCCTAACCAGGCTCATTGGGATGCACATGTGACTCGAATACAGACTTATTTGAAATCTGCTGATCCTATTTTGATAGCAGAAGCAACAGCGTGGATGCAACCTCTATTCCAAACTGATTAACCCTGTTGCCATGAGCAGCAAGTAAGTGCTGTTGAGTTTAGCTTCAGGAGGCACAAAGATGATCAAGCCATCTCGCCCACGGGTGAGTAGAACCCGATAGCTGTTCAAGCGTAATCGTAACGGATCGCGCACTTGTCGCTGTCGAGTATGGGTCATCCACTGAGATGTCTGCCATAGCAAATCATCACCCCAGGCAATGATGGGAAAATCGAGTTCTAATCCTTGACAACCAAATTCCGTCACCACACCGGTAAACGCACAACAGGAATCAGAGGAATCAGGTGGGTCAATGTACCATGGCCCAACTTTGACCCGCTGCGTTGATTTGTAGTCGTTGGGAATGCCATAGTTTACTAAATTACGTGCTCGTGACGAGGCTAACAGTCCGTATCGTTTATCAAGTTGATGTTGATAGCGATCGCGACAATATTGCTGAGCCGCCGCTAAATCACGAGTGAGATAGGCGACAAATCCCTCTGCTATCAAATCAGGCATAATTTCAGCCGCTCGATGGGGTTCCGCTGCCAAAACGCAAGCCACCCAGGTTTGCACATGTTTGGCCAGGTGAGTGCGTAAAGAGGTGGTTAGATTAAACAAATCAGCCGTGTGCAGGTGATCTGGAGCGACAGCCGTAAAATATTCAGCGTGTTGGGGTGAACAATGAACTTGCCAGGGCGATCGCGCTTGCTCCAACCCCTGATTCCATTGCTCGATTCCTTCTTCCTCCCCCACATGAATCTGTTGTCCCTCACCAATCAGCCCCACGACGACAGACCAATCTGGTTGACGTTCAGCGATTCGTAAAATTGCCACAGGTGCCGAACCTACAATACCGTACTCCTGTCCCATGCGGTTGCTATCCCAAGCCCGTTGTGCTTCATCAAACACGATGATGTGTTCTTTGGGAGCGGATTGACGACGAACTTCATGTTGAATGTAAAAATTGCGGGCAGCCTGAACAAACGCTCGGCTCTTTAAGGCGTATTGCAGGACAGCAATCAACGGACCATTCCCTGATAAATAGATTGCCTGTCGTTCTCCAGCCGCCTGAATCGGATTTTGGTAGACAAACTGTAAGCCTACCAGTGTTTTCCCTGCGCCAGGAACGCCTGTAATTAAAATCAGGTGGCGTTCTTGATCAGTCTGGGCCATCAGCAGGACTTGATTGAGGTAAGCCAGCAAATCCGGAATGCCTGCACTTTGAGCACGTTTGATGTCAGGTAGCGGTTCGTGCTGGAAAATCGCACGAGCTGCTTGAATCACGCTGGGCAGAGGGGCATAATCGGCTTGAATCCAACTTTCTGGATGGATAGGAAAAGAAAATTCTGGCAAGTGGTTGAAGTGCTGGGCGATGGCTAGAGGCGGCAGAATCGTCACGTTTTGAACGATATCTGTATCGGCTGTTGGATTACGAGTTGGGATCAGCAAGGCTTGAATGGGATGTCCTTGGGAGGCTCTGTGGTATTCTGCCAGATCCCGCGCATAGGCTGCAACCTGATCCAGATCGGCTGCATTCGGCTTCACTTTCTGTTTGAACTCCAGCACCAAAATCTGTCCAGTCGCCAAAATCACTAAATCGGGTCGCCGCCCGCCTTCCTGGGGTAGCTCATACTCAAAAATCAGGAACCAGTCCGCACTGGTAGGGCGTAGCTGAAGGAGTTGAGTAAACTGCGATCGCAAAATTTCCCCACTATCTAACCAGGCTTGTCGATGCGTAGCGGTCGATTGTTGCCGATAGAGGAACGCATAATTTTGCTGGAGCGTTACTAGCCAGTTCTCCAATGGGATTGAGAGGAAAGTGGCGATCGTGCCTTTCCATCCATAATTGAAGCTGCTGAACAAATTACGATTCACATTGGCACCCATCTTATAGCAATTTTTATCTGGTGGATTTCGACTGCGCTCAATCCGCAATTTCCGAGGGCTGAGCGCAGTCGCAGCCCGGTATTTTATTAACCTGCCTTTCCCTAAGCGCTATATGAGGGTGGAGGGGAAGCTGGAGCTTCCGGATTTGTGTTACCAAGCGGGAGCTTGGTGACGAGTGAGTGGCATATAGCGATCCTAAATGAGTTGTGAGAGGTGGGGCGGGCGAAGCCCGCCCTACCTCTCACAACTCATCCCACAAATGATTTTGGACTGCTATAGATGAGTTATTGTAAACGATACGTGCCGATAACAGTGCGAGAATTGGGGTGACAGACAGCATTGCAGGTAATTAAGTGAATCTGTTGGACGGGAATCGCTCCTAGAGTACTGAGATCCAGGGATTGTAGACGATCGCGCAACTCCTGACTAGGGGATTGGGTCAACCGGCAACAGGTCAGGTTGCCAAAGAAAGTGGTAACCGAAAAGTAGGTTTTATTATCAGGAACGCCAATTTGTCTGAGTCCGTAATCGAGGGCCTGTACCAGTTCTTGTAAGGTGCGATCGGCATAACCAATCACAGAAATACTGGTAGGGAATAAAATTACTTCTTCTAATAGAAAATTGAAACACAGGAAAGTTGGCACAATCTCTGCAAAGACTTGATTTGCTTTCAAGATGTCAGATTCGTTAAATAATGGCGGATGATGAATCGTGCGGACGTTTTTGATTGTGATGTGCAATAAGTCAGGAGAGTAATAGTAGTGCTCTGGGGCGATAGCGTGTAGTGGAGAAATTACAGTTTCAGTAATCGCTTTACCAATGGCTAGAGGCACAAAAACAACAGAGGTCAGGCAAATCTCTATATCGTTCTCATAGTCCGATCGCATCTCAACAAACGTAGATTCAGATTGTCCTTTCTGTAATTGCTGTTTAATAGAAGAGAGCAGCGCTTTTTGGGGCATGATGTAATCGTTCTGAGCAAGTTGAGTTGATGTCTGGCTGGCAGGGTCAATTAGCATAGAATTTTTCTAGAGGAGGAGGACTCAATCAGGGTAGCCATTTTGTTAGGACTTAGGCAGTTGGGGGATTTGTGGGGCGTTTCGTCCTCACACATCCCCTGGTTTTTCGCACAAAGTGCATCAGTCCTATTTGATTACTCTGAGGTTGTTATAATCGATGGAACTCTGCGATACCCTGGAAGACTTGATGAATTTGCTTTTACTTAACACATGGACAAGGAAACGTTAGGACAAAAATGGCTCTCAATCGTGGGGCTGGGCGAGGATGGACTGGATGGCATCAGCGCAGTGGGGCGATCGCTGATCCAGGAAGCCGACCTGATTGTAGGTGGAGAGCGTCATTTAGCCATGTTGTCGTCAACCGATTCACGAGAAAAATGGGTGTGGTCTTCTCCCATACAACGTTCTATTGACCACATTATTAGTCAACGAGGGCGATCAGTTTGTGTGCTGGGCAGCGGAGATCCCATGTGTTATGGCATTGGAACCACGTTGATTCGTCAGATTCCTCTTGCAGAAATGTTGATTGTTCCCGCTCCTTCTGCGTTTAGTCTGGCGTGCGCCCGTCTCGGTTGGTCAATTACCCAAGTGGAAACAATCAGTTTATGCGGTCGTGACCCAGCGTTTCTACGGGCTGTTCTTTATCCAGGAGCACAAATTCTGGCGTTGAGTGCCGATCGCCACACCCCAATACGGCTAGCTCATTTACTGACTGAAACTGGCTGGGGAGAGAGTTCAATAACAGTTTTAGAACGTATGGGTGGAACTCAAGAGCGGTGGGTGAGCAACTTTGCTAGAGATTGGCAAGCTACTGATCTAGCAGACCTCAATTTAGTAGCAATTACCTGTCCCTCTGCTCTTGCTGCTCCCGCCCCGCTGTCTCGCTTAGCTGGCTTACCCGACTCTGCCTATTGCCATGATGGGCAATTGACCAAACAGGAAGTCCGGGCCGTAACGCTAGCGGCCCTCGCTCCTCTGCCCAAACAACTGCTGTGGGATGTAGGAGCAGGTTGTGGTTCGATTGGTATTGAGTGGATGCGGAGCGATTGCCGTTGTCAAGCGATCGCTATCGAATCGCATCCTACCCGCATACAATACATTGCTGATAATGCTCAAGCCCTGGGTGTGCCAAACCTGCAAGTCATCGCGGGAGAAGCTCCTGCTGTGTTACTTAACCTGCCTCAACCAGATGCCATTTTTGTCGGTGGGGGACTAACTGCGATCGGGTTAATCGAAACCTGTTGGCAAGCATTACCCGTGGGGGGACGGTTGGTCGCTAATGCCGTCACTGTTGCAGGCGAACAGCAACTCTTCCAGTGGCAGCAACAATTGGGAGGCAACCTCAGCCGAATTGCGATTCAACGAGCTGAACCTGTGGGACAGTACTTGGGTTGGAAGGCGATGGCACCTGTGACGCAGTGGACTGTTGTGCGATCGTAATAGGACTTATGCAGTTTCCTGGTTTCCAAGCTCCAGCTTGGAACCAGGAAACTGCTTGGGGAAGCTCCAGTTCTCCCAGCGCCAGGGAAGCTGGAGCTTCCTGAACAGCATGACCAAGCTGGAGCTTGGTAACGAGGAAAACAGCATTACTAAGCTGGAGCTTGGTAACGAGGGAAGCTAGAGCTTGGTAACGAGGAATAAAAATTTTGCTCACGCCAAAGCTCTGGATGATGACATAAGTTTTACACAAAGGCATAATCATGCCAATCACAGATAGGACGATAGCCAATCTGTTGATAGATATGGTTGGAGATGGAATTGGCTAAGTCTGTAAACAGAAAACAACGATCGCATCCCTCATTCAACAATTTCTGGCTTAGGGCAGCAACGCAAGCTGTAGCGTAGCCTTTACGCCGATATTGCTGTGGTGTATACACCGGACCAATGCGAGCCGCTGTGGGTAGCGATTGGCTACCACTCGCCCACGAGACAGGCACCCCATCTTCCCAGAGATGAACACTTTGCCGCATTAATCCTCGATTGATCATGTCTCCAGGCGCATCACCCGCAACCTCGCCAATTTCATCGGCAAAGGCTGTAAACCATTCTAATAGCAACGGGCGATCGGCTTCCGTAGCTAATCTTAAATGGCCTGTTGCAGTCGCTACAGGTTCAACCTGTGTAAGCTGATATATTCGCATATTCATCACTCGGCGGTAGGGTTGCCCCGTTAACGTCTGCCACGCTTGCAGAAAAGCTTCTACTTCCATCACCAAGCCATTCACACCATGAGGACAGTTTAAGCTCGATTGTAAGTCTTGAGCTAAATCGGCAGCAATTACCTTGAGCGCACGCAAATCTACTGCTTTAGATAACGTTAATTTGTAGGGAGGTGTGCCAATAGCAACAGCTTGAATCTCATTGTTGCTCTCAACGGTTGCTAAGTAAGGCACTTCCAGATACCGCTCTGGATACCGGGCCAGGTTGTGTAGAAGACCCAACAACAAGTTGTGTTCTGCTTCATGTTGTAGCAAGTAATCCTGAACGCGATGACGGAATTTTTGTGTGTCATCATAGCGATACAATTGCATCCCATCTCTCCTCAATTGAAAAATTGTTCGCTCGACCAGACCATCACAATCCTCTGCTGGGATAGAGCGATCGCTCTATCTTGTACTACGATATACTACAAATAGATTTGAAAGATTCCAGAGTAACTCGAACCTAATTTGCTGCAAGATTATGTCTTAGGGTAGATTACAGATTGTTTTCTGTAACTGTGTCACTGATGGTATCAGAAAATAACTTCTAGAATTTGGCACTAACGGTTTTTACGTAGTTCATATCATAGTCAGTTTCGCCAGCAATTGCCTGACAAGTCCAACTTTGCGATCGCCGCCGAATTGATTGTTACAGGTCACTTAATCCTTCTAGAACAAGAAGGATATCGAAAATAGCTGGATTCTCTTGCATCGTCATCGCTACTGTGAAATCGAAAAGTCACATCAGTTTATCCAACTTTGGAAAGATTGCCATGTTCAGTGAATTCAACCAGAGGCAGAGAATTACCAGACTTCCGTTGACAAAGAACTGACTTTATCCGACTTTTTCCAGCTTACAAAAGCAAGTTGGATTTTTTAATCTAATTCAGGGTTGGATTAAACCTCTTTCGGAATCAGTGCAATTAACTCGTTTCCAATGGCTGAAGTTGAAGTCCCCAACTTTTCCAACTTTAGCTAACTCACGTCGGCACCTTCCTTTAGATAGATGACATTTTCTAGGAGGTTTTTTAGTGAATTCCAAAATATCTACAACTGTGTTGGTCATGCTCCTGGGTTGGGGGGTGGAGCAATCAACGAACCTTACGATGCCAGCCCACCTGCACACTCTCCAGTCGCAAATGCAGCAAGTTCAGAATGAGAGAGGCAACCTCCCCCATGACACCATTGCTTCTTCGGAGCAAGACGCTTCTGGGCAAGGTGTGCCTGAAGGTCGTAGAGGCGGTGGCACCCGTTAAAGGTTTCCATGTCGTTCTATAGTTTACCCTGCGGTCTCTCCTGCTGCTGGTCAACCAGCAGGTTCCCTGCGACAAGCTCAATGGTTTTGGACTGAATGCCACAGTCCAAGATCAAGGGATATGTCCCTGTAAGCTTTGTAAGCATTCTCTCGTTTCGTAATTCCATAGTTCAATTGTCTGGCTATCACTGCCACTCGATTGAAACGCCGTAAATTGCAAAAAGCGCTCCCCCTTAAAGAGAGCGCTTATAAGCTTAAGCTATTTCAAACTTAGCCAACGATCTCGGGAGCTTCAACAGTCGCGAGGTCGAGAGGGAAGTTGTGAGCATTGCGCTCGTGCATGACTTCCATACCCAAGTTGGCGCGGTTGAGGACATCGGCCCAGGTGTTGATAACACGGCCTTGAGAGTCCAGAACAGACTGGTTGAAATTGAAGCCATTCAGGTTAAACGCCATTGTGCTAATGCCCAATGCGGTGAACCAGATACCAACAACGGGCCATGCACCCAAGAAGAAGTGCAAGGAACGGCTGTTGTTGAAAGAAGCATATTGGAAGATTAAACGACCGAAGTAGCCGTGAGCAGCCACAATATTGTAGGTTTCTTCTTCCTGTCCGAACTTGTAACCATAGTTCTGAGACTCGTTCTCAGAAGTTTCACGAACCAGAGAAGAGGTCACCAATGAACCGTGCATCGCAGAGAACAGAGAGCCACCAAAGACAGCAGCAACGCCCAGCATGTGGAAGGGGTGCATCAAAATGTTGTGCTCAGCCTGGAACACGAACATAAAGTTGAAGGTTCCTGAGATACCCAGAGGCATACCGTCAGAGAAGGAACCCTGACCGATGGGGTAGATCAAGAACACAGCGGTGGCAGAAGCCAAAGGAGCGCTGTAAGCAACGCAGATCCAGGGACGCATACCGAGGCGGTAGCTCAATTCCCATTGACGACCCATGTAGCAGAAGCAACCGATTAAGAAGTGGAATACAACTAACTGGTATGGACCACCGTTGTAGAGCCACTCATCTAGCGAAGCAGCTTCCCAGATAGGGTAGAAGTGCAAACCGATCGCGTTAGAGGAAGGAACAACTGCACCAGTGATGATGTTGTTGCCATAGAGGAGAGAACCTGCAACAGGTTCACGAATACCATCAATGTCAACAGGAGGTGCGGCGATGAAGGCGATGATGTAGCAAATAGTTGCGGTTAACAGAGTGGGGATCATCAGGACACCGAACCAACCAATATAAACCCGGTTGTTGGTGCTGGTAATCCAATCACAGAACCGCTCCCAAGCATTTGCGCTCTCGCGCTGCTGTAGAGTTGTGGTCATAATGAATGATTGCCTGATAAAAATGAAAAAGGAACAGGATATATGAAGCAAGTTTTGGCTTACTGCAATTAATAGTATTGATAATGGTCAAATATTTACAAGTAGAAACCCGGATTTGTCACGTTACTTCAAAAAGTTTTGTAAATCCAAACTGTTCCTTTTCCCCTTTGTTATTCATTCATCGGGATTGAAAATGCTGCTGCAAGTATTGAGTTCTGTAAAGTAGAATTGTAATGATGAGCTTGGAAAGCTAGTATCTTTACCCTTTTTAATACTACCCTTTTTAATACAATTTGAATGCGATCAGCCGCTCTTAAAATCATCAGCAATGCCCAAACGACGATGGTTGAACTTGCGCTAATTTAACCTAATCGACCGTTATCATTCCAGTTACCATACATCTGATTAGACGCAGTTTTTCGCACAAAATTGTTTAGTCTGCGATCGAATTCTGCTTGATTTTTTCGCATTTCCTCAATGTAACCAATGCGTACTCGCTGATACAAATCAGGTGTTATTTGCCAGGTAATCTATCCATCTATGAGTCAGTCTGGCCCAATCTTTCGCGGATCACTTCTGGCTTATCACGAAAGCCAACCAAAACTGCTTCACCATCTTTAACAAACAGGGGGCGCTTCAATAGCATGGCATCTCTGGCAAAAGCCTCTGCCCACTGTGCTTCTGTCCAATCGGTTTTTGCATCACCCAGGGCGCGGTAGGAATGTCCGGAGGTATTCCGCATGGGTTTAGATCCCAAACTCGCAATCCAGGATTGGGTCATTTCCAGGGTAGGGGGATGCTCTTTGGTGTTGATGAATTCGTAGTCGATTTGTTGGTCATCCAACCATTGCAATGCCTTTTTACAGGTGCCACAATTAGGGATGCCGTAAACTTGGATTGGCATAAGTTATTTCTGTGAACTGCGATCGCAACCCCTTTTTCTGGTTTTCTGGTTCCTAAGCTGAAGCCTGAGCACTTCTCCGAAGCTCTAGCTTTTCCCTTTCGGGAAGCTAGAGGCTTCTAGAGGAGTGTTACCAAATCAAAACCTGGTAACGAGAATCATGGCGAGAATCGCGTGAATGTTGTGTCTCCAAACTTGAGTTAAGCTGTCACCAACTCAGGAGTCGGACGCTTGCTATGGCGAATTCCTTCGATCGCCTCTGCATAATTCTTGGCTTTGAACACGGCAGATCCGGCAACGATCGCATTGGCCCCAACTTCCAGGACTTGCCAGGTGTTGTTTACTTTCAAGCCACCGTCTACCTCAATCCAGGGATTTAATCCCCGCTCATCGCACATCTGGCGCAGTTTTTGAATTTTTGGGATCACGCCTGGAATAAAACTTTGCCCACCAAACCCAGGGTTGACACTCATGATCAGCACTAAATCACATAGATCCAACACATACTCAATCAATTCCAACGGGGTCGAAGGATTGAGCACCACTCCCGCTTGCTTGCCCAATTCTTTGATCTGTCCTAATGTGCGGTGCAGGTGAGGTGAGGCATTGTGTTCCGCATGAACCGAGATGATATCTGCGCCTGCTTTGGCGAACTCCTCCACATATTTTTCGGGTTCGACAATCATCAAATGCACGTCCAAAGGTTTGCGGGTAACGGGGCGAATCGCTTCCACAATCAGCGGACCGATAGTTATATTGGGAACGAACCGTCCATCCATTACATCAACATGAATCCAATCAGCACCCGCTTCGTCAACAGCTTTGATTTCTTCGCCCAAGCGGCTAAAATCTGCTGATAAGATGGATGGGGCAATCACCACTGAGTTTTGGGAAAAGGTTTGAGTCATGGGTTACGATCTCTCCTACAGCCTGTGTCTTGTCATTAAGTGTAACAAAACCTGTTCCATCCCCCTTAATTCTTTCCTACTGACTCAGCAATACTGACTCAATAAACTGACTCAATACCAATCCCAACTTAATTGCGATCCTGACTTCATAGCAATAAGCTTTAGACGCTCACTTCGGAGATGTGCTTAATGATGCGACGACTGATGAAACGTAGATTCGCTTGGCTGCTGGGTGGGTTAACCCTCTCTCTGATTGCAACTCCTGGGATCGCATTGATCACCTCGGTGGGTGAAAACGGCATTGATGCCCGCCGCCTCCATGCAGAACCCTACAATTTGACCGGGCGGAAGGTGGCGATCGGGCAAGTCGAGATTGGTCGTCCGGCTCTGTTTGGTTTGGATAAAGCAGCCGCCAATAATTTGGTCGTCTATGCAACCCGCGTGTTCCATCTTGATGGGCTGGCTCGAGCGGATGACTATGTGGATGGTCATGCCGCTAATGTTGCCAGTGTGATGGTCAGCCGAGATAAATCCCTGACAGGTGTGGCCCCTTATGCCAAACTCTACTCCTCAGCCGTTGGTTTGGTTGAGCGGGGCGGGCAACCGCAGGAGTGTCTGGCTGCACAAACCGTGGCTTTACAGAATGGGGGCGATCTAAGAGCGATTAACTTTAGCTTTGGTGAATCTCTGGAGAATGATCCCCGACCTGATGCTGTGCTGGATGGCAACGCTTTGCTGACTCAATGCATTGATTGGTCTGCAAATGAGCACAATGTCTTGTATGTGATCGCAGGCAACCAGGGCAGAGGGGGCATTCCCATTCCAACAGACAATTTCAATGGGGTTAACGTTTCTAACTCTAAGCAAGTCGATGGAATCTTCAGGAAATTGGATTTCTCCAGTCTGGGAAGCAACCCCACGATCGTGATCGGTCGAGATCCGGCAACTGAGAGTAATGTCGGTCCGCGTCGCTCTATCAGTTTCATGGCACCGGGCACCAATATTGAGATGATTAATCCCGATGGTACTCGTGCCCGGGCCACAGGCACGAGTTTCTCGGCTCCCCACACCACCGCCACTGTGGCTCTGATTCAAGAGTATGGCGATCGCCAAATCCGTGCAGGGCAGCCCAACTGGAGTTTAGATGCCCGTCGCCACGAGGTGACTAAGGCTGTGCTGATGAATTCGGCTGACAAACTTGAGGATGAGGGCGATGGATTACTGTTGGGCATGACCCGAACTGCTATCAACCACACCAATCAAGATTGGTTAGCTTCTGATGCTTATCAGGATGCTAAAATCCCGCTGGAATCTGATTTGGGCACTGGACATTTGAATGCCTATCGAGCCGTGCAGCAATTTCAGCCTGGGCAATGGGGACCTGATGCCCCTGTGCCTGCGATCGCCTGGGATTACCGCACTGTTGGTACAACAGATGAGGCTCCCGAATATCGGGATTATGTGTTTGAACAACCCCTACAGAAAGGTAGCTATCTCTCTGCCACTCTGGCGTGGAATCGTCGGGTTGACCTGCAAGATGCGAACAATAACAAAATGTTTGATGTGGGTGAAACCTTTCAAGATCAGGGACTCAATAACCTAGATCTTTATTTGATGCCCGCCGATGAGGAAGATACCGATGAGAGCATCTGGTCTTCCGTCAGCGAAGTAGACAGTGTGGAACACATTTTCAACCAGATTCCAGAAACAGGGCGCTATAAACTACGGGTTGTCTATCGCGATCGCACCCACAGCCCCACTCAAACCTATGCGATCGCCTGGTGGGCTGTGCCAGCACGCTAAGGGAAATGCACTGTCATCAAATAGGTTCGACTGCGCTCAACCCTCACTGGCTAGGCGCAGTCTATATCTCCAGTCAACTCAAGTAGGGGGTTCTATTTCACACCTTTCATGCGTGAGTCTCCAATGAAGCGGTGGGGGTGTGGCACACCCCCACCGCTTCAGGAAGCAGGAAAGAAAACGCAGTTTTCTTAGGAGTTCGACGAGCGGTTTTTCGTTGGGATGGGCGCAGCCGTCCCAACGAAAAATTACCGTTTGAGGTCTATGTGTGTCGCGCTATAGACCTCGTCGGCGATTATGGAACTCGCGCTTTTCATAGAAATTTAAGGGGTTCACTCAGTTCATCTTCCCTACACATTTCCATAAGATCGCGTAGGATAGATGTGACCTGATACCTGCCTTTGTCATATGAGTCAATTTCCTGACTTCTCAGAGTTCGGCTATCAAGCTCTTCGAGAGTTGGGTAACAATCATCAAGCTGGTCGAACAACCTATCTTGCTAGCGACGTTAAAGCTGGCCACCTTGTTGTCATTAAGCACTTTCATGCTATCAAGGATGTAGGAGGGGCAAAGTTTCAGGAGCATCAACAGGAGATTCAAGTTCTCCGAAGTCTAGATCATCCTGGTGTGCCACCTTATCTCAATTCCTTTGAAACTCAGAATGGGTTTTGTTTAGTGCAAGGCTATAAGGCTGCACAACCTTTGACTGAATCGCGTAGTTTCAGCCTCGAAGAGATTAAGCTGATTGCGCTGGAGGTATTGGATATACTGGTTTATCTGCAACAGCGTGTCCCTCCTGTTCTGCATCGGGATATCAAACCGCAAAACATTTTAGTTGGCACTAAGTTGGAAGCATACCTGGTAGACTTTGGTCTATCCCCAAGTGCGACAGATGATGCCTTGATGAGCGATAGGCTAAATATGAGCGGGTTTACACCGCCGGAACAACTGTTCAATCGCCCACTCACAGAAGCATCTGACTTATACAGCTTTGGTGCTACGCTAATCTGCTGGCTCACGGGTGTGCCACCACATAAGATGAACGACTTGTTGGATCAGCACTACCAACTTCAATTCAAGCATCGCTTATCCCAATTTAGCTTCAGCTTTGTGAATTGGTTAGAAACGTTAGTTGAGCCTCATCCTCGCGATCGCTTTCCCAACGCCAGAGCAGCCCTCACTGTGCTCAAGTCAATTGAAATCATCAAGACCCCAGAAATCGAACTCGAACCCAGCGTAATTTATCTGGCAGCAACCCGACCAGAGGAAACCCTAACTCAAGTTGTTAAGATTAGAAACTCCATGCCGGATACTGTGCTGGAGGGACGGTGGGAAGTCGCACCTCATCTTAGCGATCCCCCCCATACTCCAGCAATGCATAGCTGGATCTCCTTTAGTCCCTACCAATTCGCCACTAATTTGGTCGAATGCACCATGACTGTTGAGACGAGCAGGTTAATTTCAGGTGCAACCTATGAACGTGAAATCTGGTTACATACCAATGCTGCAACTCAACCTTTGAGTTTACAGTTGACCGTCAAAACTGCTCCACCCCTCGAAACAGGTAAATTACCCAGACGTGTCCTGCTCTTCCTTCTATTGTTGAACACGCTCTACGCCTTTGCCTGGGTTGGCATGTTGGTGATGGACTACAAAGGACATCAAGGTATCAGTTGGGCCTTATTGGGCACTTTTACAGGCATGATGTTCGGTGCAGTTACAAGCATTTGGGCAGCGCTCTGGTTCTACCCCTCTAAAGCAATTTTGGAAAGAGGGATGGTTGGTTTGTTAGCAGGGATGATTGCGGGTGGGGCAGCAGGTGCATTGGGATTTGTCTTGTTTGCACCAACAGCAGAGGCGATCGCAGAAACGGCTGAAGAGATTGCCCCTGCTCTCCTGGCTGCTGCCACATGCGTTCTTTCTGGCATTGCAGGAGCCATAGCTGGCGGTATTGTCGGTAATGTGGCCCAAAACCTGTTGTATGAGGGATTTCATCGCAGCAGCCTGATTAGCATCATTGGTTTAACAATGTTATTGGGCGCGAGTTTAGGAGGAGGCTTAGCCCTAGGGTTGCTGCATCCTTTACTGCTGGTTTGTCCCATCGTCACAACTTCCTTGCTATCCAGACAATTTGCCCGTTTGGTTCGCCATCAAATTAACCAGATTGCAGAACGCCATCAGTCTGAAGCGGGACTGATTCAACCTTAAGCCGTCTCATGCCAGGTGATACCATTTTGGATTTTAGATTTCCGATTTTGGATTGCAGAATGCTTGACCAGCTAACCGTTCTGGTAATTGAAATCATGCACATATCACCCAAAATGGTATGAGTCGATAGCCCAATTTTGCGCGTCACGAGAAATCCCCAAAAGCCGGTTGATTGAACTCACGTTATACAAAAGTCCGATCGTTAAAGTACTGCCGATAGAGTTCACAACTAGGGGTAACTTGATTGCCCTCAAACCGCACCAGTCCCATACTACGGAGCTTAAAAGCAATCAGTTGATCCAATTCCAACGGGTGAGGGGATTTGACGAGTTGATGAAAGGCGATCGCCAATTCCGGATGTTCCTGCAAATTACTCAAGTGGCGATGTAGTGCATTGTGGTAAATGCCTGCATCGGTAGGTGCTGTTTGCAGCAGGTGCGGCAGGTCGAGTTCCTGCCGAGCTAAACGACACAATGCTTGCTGCACTAAACACGGATGTCCACCAATCAAATGCATTAGCGCAGTTAAGTCGGAAGGCGTAAGAGTCAGGTTATATCGCTGGGCCAACTCCCATACCTGCTCTGGTGTAAACTCGTGTAGTTCGATGGGCAAACCCACATTGAAGGGAGATTTATTGATATCCAGGGGAATGTAGACCTCAGTAGAATGCACGATAATCAAACGCAAGTTTTGCCACAGAGGATTACCGCTTTCCCCGTAGGCCGCCTCTTCATACCAGGAGCGCAAAAGGGCAAAAAAGTCATCAGCAATTTCTGGATGGAGAAACACCTGATCTATTGGATCAAGGGCAATGATCAGAACCCCATTCATTTCTGGTAATAAACAGTCTTCCAGATAAGCAGTGCAGTTGCTCTTACTACCAAAGGTGTCGCTCCAATAGTCCTCGACACGATGGGTTAACTGCAACTTGCGAGTCAAAGCAGCACAAAACCAGCGTAAGAATCGATCCAGGTCGCTAAATGCTGCTTTGTCAGCCTGTTGCAAGCTCAAGGGCACTGTCCGCATGTCACTGGCATCAGAGCCAATTCGATGGTGCTTTGCCTGCGCTAAAATCCTCACCATGAGAGAAGTTTTACCCATTTGGCTGGGAGCTTTAATCCGAATCAAAGCTCCTGGTCGAAGGATTTCTTCATAACAACGGGACTCGACGGGTGGGCGATCGATATAAAATCGCGAATCTAGAGGAATCAGCCCTACAGGAGACTCCCAATCTGTCACAGCGCCATTTGGCCGGATTAGAGAAGGGGAGACTGCCACTGGTGAGGCATCTGGAGAGGTGATCGCCTCTTCAGTAGAGTGGGTATGTTGAGCAATCACAGCCACTAAGTTGCTCTTACTCACTTTCTCACCAAAGCTGAAAGAGAGGAGTTGCCACAGTTTAGGCCCCACATCATGCTTAATGTATTCCGGAGCATATCCCTGGTCTGCCGCAATCTGGTCATACTTTTGACCTTGCCACGCTCCTTGCAAGACCGCAATCTCAATATTCCTCAAGTGCCTTGCGGTCTTTGCATAAACCGCCGCGTCCGTCACTTTCAAGGCAATTTCAAACGAGACTGGTTGTTCTCCCATAGATAAAACGATCAAAAGAGAGGGTGGGGCATTACCCTGAACTACTATTATGACTGAATTCAATCCAAATCTAGCGTTGATTGATCAACAAATTACATTTTATTGAGAGGAAAATCTCATTTTGTCATTGTAGAAAAGTTAGCAGAAAGCACACTCAACTTGCAGTAACCTCATTGGCAGTCATAGTTTTGTAAATGTTTTACAGATTTTGGGCAGTATGAGCTTAGACAAAAACGTTTTGCCGCCCCCCGCTAGAACATCTGGGGAGCCACCTCGATCGGGTTGGACAGCGGCAATTGCCCGCTATTTCTTGTTTGATGAGTATAATGCCAACTTTCGTACCGAAATCATCGCAGGGTTGACCACCTTCATGACCATGGCCTATATCCTGGTCGTCAATCCATTGATCCTATCGGATGCCATCTTCCTGAGTCAACCCAGAGATCTGTTTCCAGAATTAGTCGTCGCCACTGCGGTTGCGTCTGCCGTTGGCACGTTGGCCATGGCTCTGTTAGCAAAGTATCCCTTTGCATTGGCTCCAGGCATGGGAATTAACGCATTCTTTGCCTATTCTGTTGTTTTGGGGTTGGGAATTGATTGGCGAGTTGCTTTGGCCTGTGTTTTTGTCGAAGGTCTAATTTTCATTGCACTCACCGTGACGGACATTCGCCGCCATTTAATCACGGCTGTGCCCAATTCGATTAAAACTGCTACTGCCGTTGGCATTGGTCTATTCCTTGCCTATATCGGTTTGAGCAGCACTACTGCCACAGGTGGGGCAGGATTGATCGTTGCCGATGAAGTGACCAAAACAGCGTTTGGTAGTTTCAGGGAGCCACAGGCCATCCTGGCGGTTGTGGGTATTTTTCTGACCGCCTTTTTCCTGATGCGGCGGATTCGAGGCGGATTGCTCTGGGGAATTATCGGAACAGCCCTGTTGGGTTGGGTTTTAGGAATTGCGGCAACTCCTAATGGTGTGATTGCCCTACCCTCGTTTCCTACCCATTTGTTTGGAGTTGCTATCACCGGACTGGCAGGGATTAATGCCGCTAATGCGATCGATTTCATCGCAGCATTGCTAGTTTTTCTATTCGTCGATATTTTTGATACGATCGGCACCTTAGCAGGGGTAGGCACCCAGGCTGGCTACATTGATGAAAACGGCGAATTACCCAGAGCTAACCAGGCTCTGTTTGCCGATGCGATCGCCACCACCACCGGAGCAGTCATCGGTACTTCCAGCGTCACCACTTATGTTGAATCTGCTGCCGGAATCGCCGAAGGAGGACGCACAGGGTTTACTGCCATCGTTGTGGCTGCACTTTTTCTCATTTCATTGCTGTTTATTCCTATTTTTGCAGCCATTCCTGCCTTCGCTACCACACCTGCTTTACTGATTGTAGGTGTGTTGATGTTATCCAGCGTTAAGGAAATTGCATGGGATGATTTGACTGAAGCAATTCCTGCTTTTTTAACGATTTTCTTCATTCCCTTTGGCTTTTCAATCGCGGCTGGCTTATCCGCAGGATTAGTTGCCTATCCCATCCTCAAGATGTTTGCAGGCAGAGCCAAAGAAGTGCCTCTCGTCACCTGGATCTTGGCAGCCATTTTTGTGGCCCGATTTGTGTTTATGACCATCCGTTTTGGTTAAATCTGACAGCCGCACCCCTTACAACTGCGAAGCAGATTGCTGGAGTGGCGCTAACAAATCAACAGAGAGTTGAAGCTGGTTTAACTTGGGTTGACTTTCCTTTTTAGCATCGGGTTGGGGACCGTGATAGTCACTGCCACCCGTCATCAACAACCCATACTGCTGGCAGAGTTCCTGTAAATTGCGGCACTGTGTTGGTGTGTGGTGAGGATGAAACACTTCGATCCCCATCAGCCCAGCCTGCACCAGTTCGGGTAAAATCACCTCAACCTCACCCCCCCGAAACAGATAGGGATGGGCCCAGACCGGCACAGCACCACACTGGCGTAATAGCTCAATGCCTTCGATCGCTGAAAACTTTTCGTACTCCACATAAGCTGGCTTATCATCCCCCAGCCAGCGATCGAACGCCTCACGAGCCGAGGTCACATATCCCGCTGCCACTAACGCTGAGGCGATATGCGGACGACAGGGGGCAATCCCTGGTGTCATAGGCAATTCAATTGGATAGCCCAACTGGGCTAACTTATCAACAATTTGCTGCGCTCGTCTGTATCGTCCAGAAATCCGCTCTTGCAAAGGAGCTTGCAATTTCTGGCGATCAGGGTAAAACCCTAGAACATGCAGCGATCGCCCATGCTGCACTGTACTCAACTCCAACCCTGGCACAATTTCCAAGGGTTGCCCGACTGCTGCTGCCAACGCTTCATCCCAGCCTGACAGCGTATCATGATCAGTAATCGCTAAAACTTGAACACCCGCTGCGATCGCTGCTTCCACTAATTCACGAGGAGTCAGGGTGCCGTCTGAATGGGTTGTATGACAGTGTAGCTCTAACATCGCAACTCTACAGGGGTGAAAAGAGTTCAGATTGAATACATCCCAGGTGCTTTTATGCTATTTGGGTTCTCCTTCACCATACCACTGAAGCCATAGGGATGTGGGGAGTTGCGATCGCCCCTACTTCCCACTGCCTGGTTGAAATCGCAGGAGTTAATTTTGCTCTCCCCAGCCTGCAACGCCCCTATCAACAACTGCTCTAGCACATTTGACCCGATCACCAATTGCAGCACCCAACTTGACTCAACTGGAGGATTGAGGTGAGACATCTTTAAACTTTATAACATTCATTGATTGGGCTGAGATGAACCTGTGCTTTATCCTTATTGCCTTGAGCAAGATAGGTTTTCTCCAAAACTTGCTTGACTTTCAGCAACTAAGACACCTGTTGCATGAAAAATAGTATTGCGGAGTTGCAAAGCCTATTCAAAATTTGACGTGCCTGATTAAGGTAATTTTGCTGTGCTGGTATTTCATCACATGCTTGTCAACAAGCAGCTAAATGATGAACAAAAATTGCATCGTCTTTTTCCTTGAAGTAAAGGTGAATTTGTGGCTATTGGGCTTACAGCAGAGTTTTGGCTTCTGAGGCAACTTGTTCTATAGGGTCTTGGGCGAGGTGTTCTAATGTAGTTCGGGCAGTGGGAGTATTGAAGCGACCCAGGGCTTGAGCGACGCGGTAGCGGATTTGCCAATCTTCATTAGATGCATATGGGATTAACAGGGCAACGGCTCGTTCATCTCCTAATTCGCCTAAAGAACCGATCGCCGCTGTCTTCAACAAAGATTCTTCAGCCTGTAGTGCCTCTTCTAATAAACCGATCGATCGCGCATCCCCTAACTCTCCTAATGCGGCTACGATGCTGAATTTGATTAACCATTCGTTGGAGGTGTGATAGATCTGTTGCAAATCTTCAAATGCCTCTGTCATTTTGAGGGCACCCAAGGCATCAGCGGCAGCAGCTTGCACATCCACTTCGTTGTCATGAAACAAGCGATCGCGTAAGATAGCCAAACTTAACTCACGATTTTGCTGTCCCAAACTGGCGAGTTGGCTAACAGCAGCGTAGCGCACCCGGGTATTCTGATCCTTAACCGCGATTTGGATTAAATCAAAGGCGATCGCTGGCTCTAGTTGACGAATCAGATTAATGGCTCTGAGTCGTTGCCCAAAATCTTCTGAATTCAATAGTGCTTGAACGTCTTCGGGGGTAGTCATACCATTCTCCTCTTCACTCTTCTTGCTGAGAAGCCATAAACCGAATGATGTCATTCTGAGTGACCATACCAATCACATTGTCAGACTCATCTAATACAGGTAGACGATGAATATTGCGATCGTGCATCAATTTGGCAGCTTCTCGGACAGAGCGATCGGGGGCAATGGTAATCGGGTCTTTTGTCATCACTTCACCCACGGTTTGTCCCAGGGCTTTCTGAAGTTCGCGTTCGTAGCGTGAGGGATTCTCTAGATAAATTACGCTGTCCAACACCATAATGTAGGCAGGAGGAGTGGCACCCGTTTCTCGCCACATTAAGTCGGACTCTGAAATAATGCCAACGAGCTTGCCAGTGGCATCAACAACGGCTAGACCGCTAATTGACTCGTCTGCCAGCAATTTAATTGCTTCGCTCAGGGGAGTTTCGGGGTGAACCACAAGCGGATTGCGGCTCATAACATCAGCGACGGTTGGAGTCATAGAGGCGAGGTGAGTTGAAAGTTCAAAAGGCATAGACAGGATGCCAGTCCAGACTGAAACGGTATCATAAAGAACCTTAAGCTATTGTAGAAAATCTGAGTCTCGAACAGAGGAGAGATTTACAGGTGTTTACAACTGCTTTTGGTCTTCCTTTGACCTTGTGTTGCCCTAATCCATCCAACCAATTTCAATATTGGAGATGGGTTGAGCGGGAGGATCAGGCAGCACCGGATGGGTCAGGATCGTTTCCAACTCGGCTTTGACGGGGGAAGCTTTAGGCAGAGTTGGCGATTGCCCCTTTGGTTCTAGTTTGAGCGGCTGTTGGGTAGGTGGAGTGGGTGGGGGTTGTAAAGTGCGATAGGCAGCGATTGCCTGTTCTAGCTCTGCCTTTAAGGATTGCACCTGGGTTTGACTTTGAGTTAGCTCAGCTTGCAAATCAGCAACCTGTTGCCGCAACAGGGATTCACGCTGCTGGGCGGCAGTTTGTTCTGACTGTAGAGTGGCGATCGTCGCGGCTTGTTCAGCTTGCTGCGTGTTGAATTGTTGACGGCTGGCTTCCCATGCGGTTTGCTGGGCTTGCCATTGAGCTTGCTCTGACTGGAGTGTGTCAATGGTTGCCTGTAATTTAGTTTGCTCAATTTGAAGATGGGCGATCGTAGCTTCTAGTTCTGCTTGCACTAGATCAGGGGGTGGTGGATCTATTGGGGCCTTAGTAGGTGCTGCGGTGTGGCGATCGCTCGGAGTCACCTCTACTAACACCGGATTCATTTCATCACAGGATGACACTGGTTTAGACGCAGTCGGGGCACCTTTCTGAGCATCTACCGGAGGTTCTGGTGCCTCTGCTGCGATATCAGAAGTAGAGGTAGTATCAGTAGGTAAGACTGCCTCTGCTGTAGATGAGTCCTGATCTTTGCCCTCTGCCTCACTTTGATTGCTCTGTTCTGTCTCATCCTCCATCGACTTTTGCACCTCTTGTCGCAGTAAATCTGATAATCGTTTCCTAGCCATACATCCTCCAATCTTGCTGAATTTCCTCAACCACCCGCCGATAATCTGCCGCAGCCTCTCTCGCATTTTTACCACGCCATTGTGTAATGGGCACACCATCGATCGCGGCTCGTTCATGAGCCTTATACGATCGTACAAAAGATTGACAGACGGCAATCCCCAATTCTTGCAAAGTGTTACAGGCTTCTACGGCTTCTGCCAAACTGCGCGGGTCTACCCGCGTCAGGACGACACGATACGCAACACCTGCTGGCAGGACGGCAAGTTTGACGGTTTCAATCAAAGCCGTCAGATCCATCGGAGCGGGTGGAGTGGGTAAGACCAGATAATCGGCTGAGGCGATCGCGGCAGCCAGAGCGTCTGAACCGAGAGCAGGGGGTGTATCGACGACTACCAGGTTATAATTCACTACTTCCCGTAACCGACCTAAGAGCGCTGGATTGGTTTCTTGCGTTAAGTCAAACTTGAGAACCTGGTTGCCATGTTCTATCCACCAAGTTGCAGAACTTTGCGGATCGCTATCGACTAACAACACTCGTTGCTTTTCGCTCCAAGTGGCGGCCAGACTAATGGCAGTCGTCGTTTTACCTACGCCCCCTTTGCCATTGAGTACCACTACAATTTTGGTCGAGCGGGAGTCTAGCTCCACAAAATCGCTCCTTACATCAAGTCATGCGATTGACTATACCTTGTTTTGGTTCAACTGCACCCGTTTGAGTCCTCGATTTCTGAGAACACGATTGAACGTGAGAGACTCTGTGGTCTCCCATCTGGCTTCTTAGGAACGTGAATTAAATAAAACCGAACTTTTTTTATGGGAAGCGCGGCGCAGCCGCGCTTCCCATAAAAAAGTTTTGGGTTTTATTTAATCCTTAATCCTTAACAACAGAGTCGATCGCGACTAGGCAATTCTTTGAGCGATGACTGCGTAAAATGGATCTCCCCCCGAAACTCCTAATACTTGCAGGAAGTTGGGTAAGCTGGATTGACGGATCACCACTTCAGGTGAACTAAATCCAGGAATTGCGGCAAAATAGCTCTTAACCAGTTCAACGCGATCGCGCTCTGACCCTTCTCGCCAGGCAAAGATCGCCTTTTGGTAGAACATGCGATTCGAGAAGCTAATAATAGCCACACCACCGGGTTTGAGAATCCGGTAGATTTCAGCAAACACCGCTTCAGGAAACTGGAGATATTGCACCGAAACCGTATTGAGCACGGCATCAAAGGATTGATCAGGCAGGGGTAAAAGTTGCTTTTGATTGAGATTTTGCACAAAGTAATGTTTGAGCCGAGGATTACGAGCCAATTCTTCCTCGTTCAGTCCGTGTCCCTCGACATGCTCAAATTCCATCTCTTCAGGCAGATGAGACACCCAACTGCTCATCATGTCAAAGATGCGCGTTTGCGGCTTGAGTCGTTCGCGATACAAATTAGTTAACTGCTGAATAAAGTTCTCGTCTACGTGCGTAACAAAGCGAGGAAAGCTGTAAAACAAGCTGTCATCGGTATCGTCTAATTTGAGACGCTGGGCTGGCTGGAGTTGCATAAGTCAGAAACCCTATCCCTTACCCTTTGATTGTAAAGAATAATTGCTAAAAATCAGGGGGTTCTCGTGACCAAGCTCCGGCTTGGTCCCGCCAACCGGGAAGCTCTAGAGTTCTCGTGACCAAGCTCCGACTTGGTGCCGCCAACCGGGAAGCTCTAGAGTTCTCGTGACCAAGCTCCGACTTGATTCCGCCAACCGGGAAGCTCTAGAGTTCTCGTGACCAAGCTCCGACTTGGTGCCGCCAACCGGGAAGCTCTAGAGTTCTCGTGACCAAGCTCCGGCTTGGTGCCGCCAACCGGGAAGCTCTAGAGTTCTCGTGACCAAGCTCCGACTTGGTGCCGCCAACCGGGAAGCTCTAGAGTTCTCGTCAACTTGTTTTTTAACCTGTGTTTAGAAAAGGTGTGGCAAAGAGAGTGGTGTGAAGCCCTGCTCGCTTTGCTGTATCCTCCCTGAGAGTTGCTTGCGGAAAGCTGGAGCTTTCGGAGAGGCATTCCCAAGCGGGAGCTTGGGAACGAGGTGGGAAGCGGGAAAGCTGGAGCTTTCGGAGAAGCATTCCCAAGCGGGAGCTTGGGAACGAGGTGGGAAAGCGGGAGTTTGGGAACGAGGTGGGAGGGAGCGATCGCTTATTGGGGATTGACGGGTACGACTTCGGCAGGCAGGTTCTGACTGGTCAAGCGTTGTTGCAGTTGTTCGGCATCGCTCAACTCCGCAAATAACCCCGCTTGCATGGCGGGCCGGCCATGCAATGCAATCAGAAAGGCATCGGGTACAAGCGCTCTTACTTGGTCTTGCTGTTCGGGCGTGTCGGTGTAAACGACTACTCTGTAGTTGAAGCCTAATACTGTGGCAATGTCAGGAGGAGGAGGAGGAAGAGTATTGGGTTGTTGGGGAATCGAGTTGGTTGGAGTTAGCAAATCTTCTACAGGGGCAGGGACAGAACTGTCAGAAGGATTCACTGGACTGGCAGGCGTTTGGCTAAATTCAACTTCCCGCTCCAGTTCTATAGATGGGGCGACTTCGGGTAAGGGTGTGGGAGCCGGAGTTGGCTCAGTTGCGATCGCTGGAGCAGGATCAGAGGTAGGGATAGAAATCGAAGGCATTTCAGCTTCGATCGCCGGAGCAGAGGCAGAATCAACTGAGGTTGGTGCTGCCTCTACTGGTGCCCCGCCATCAACAGGTACACCTTCTATACCTTCCGGAATTACAGAGGTAGATGTCTCAGGATAGGACACTTGAGGGTTGGCAGGAGCGATCGCCTCCGGTTGCTGATCGGTTGCATTGGGAGCTTGAACAGCAGCGATTAAAACAGGCAAAGCCTCATCATGAGTTACGTAAATGTGGCCAAGCGGGTTGCCTTCAAAGGTGCGCTGGGTCAGCCGCCAGCCTGGATTCAAGATAATCTTAGCAGGCCCCTCAGGAATGCCATAGGTGCGCCCGACTTCAATCCGAGGGCCACGAAATTCTCGGTTGTTGATTGCAATCAGAACTAAATCATTATTTTGTCTGACGATTCGCAGGCTATACTCCAGTCCCCAGTCCTGACCCGCTAAACGGACGGAATAGCCATTGCTGTCGGTGCTACGGGAGCAAATGTTGGTGAAGTCAAATTCCAGCAAAAACATGTCTACAGCCACCGGGTTACTGCCAATTTCCCCCCAACAGGCCCGGCTGTCATCCATTTGACCGAGAATCAAAAGTTGGTAAGCGGTTTCGCCTTCCGCATTGACTCCAGAAGGATTAGCGATCGCAATGTAGCGGCTTTGATCAACCTCTCGCTGTTCAAATTGCGATGCGGTCGCGGCATGACCCTTTAAACCCGTGCTTAAACTCAGAACTGAAAGTAATACCAGTAACCAACGTGCCATTTTCATCCCTTCCCACTGCATCAACAAAGCTAAAGTTTTACCCATTGTGCAAACGATTACATGAACAGACTTTAACAAATTTAGGCAGAGTTCCCTAAAAATTTCTTTAAAGCAAATCAGGCAACCATATACTAGCTCAGGTTGGCTGGAGACACCTGAGTCAATCTGTTTCTTCACAGTTTGTTAGAGGCTCTTGGCTAGGAGTTTACCAAATTAAGTTTGCCTGGTTCATTCATTTTAGATTTTGGATTTTGGATTTTGGATTCAATCGAAAATCCAAAATCTAAAATCTAAAATTTTAAATTTTGACGCTACTGAGTAAAACAGCTAACATTCTTAATTCCTGACAATCCAATAAGTGATGCCGCGATATTTTAACCAAACTAGCGAATTGGGAGGGCGATCGATGGAAACGGAGGGCGATCGCCATTTCACTCCCCGATATTTGCCCACCGCATGAACCATCATTCCAGACAAAGGCAGAGCTTGTTCATAAGAACATCCAATGCAGCATGATCAGATGAAATCGAAGAATGTAAAGAAATGCCAAAAATCAGTAAAGTTTGTATAAAACCTACTGCTGACAAGACGAGACATTAGCAAGAACACAATTATTCAGGTTTGCTTCTGTGTTCTCACCGTTTCAACATTTGCTCATGATGTTGTTTCTCTAAGACTACCAAATTAGAGATTTTTCCTATATGTATCAATTGTATTTGCGTTTCCAATATTCTGACTGGTTTGGTTCTGCTGGCAAGTGCAGCAATCGTGCCTGCGATCGCTCGTACAAATGGTTCATTACCTTCTCCGGCACAGAATCAATCATCGGGTACAAGTTTGGAAGGTAATGAAACTGGAGTTCCTGACGAGGCAGAGACAAGATCTTTATACTGCACATTCCGTCCCTGTGTTTATCTATTTGAGCACGTTGGTTATCAAGGAAGTATTGACAATGAATGCTCCTGATACAACATACGATCGCTTTTGTTGTGGACGATCGCTTCCTTCTCTTCTTCTTGCTGTCAAAGGCGTATGAGTGTGGTTGCAATTTGTGAAGGGAAGCTGGAGCTTCCAGACTGGCATTACCAAGCGGGAGCTTGGTAACGAGGGACAGGACATGAGTCAATTCTCCTAGATACAACGTGCGATCGCTTTTGTTATGGGTAATCGCTTCCCTATGAGATATAAGGTAACAACACTATCTGAAGTACTGCGAGTGTTACCTTACAGTGTTTTGTATCGCTAAGAGCACCGCCAGAATTGGAGGGCAGTTATTTCTGCTCTCTTGTCTCTGTGCTCTCTGTGCCTCCGTGGTTCATTATCAACCAAGCCTCTAAATCAGCCAATTCTGAAAACTCCAACAGCGCTTCTCCCAATTCTTCAATTTGGGCGATCGCTAATGCTTCAACTTGCAATCGCACCTCATCTGGAAGTTCTCCAACTTGTCGAACTAGGAGACGGAGGATGAGCGATCGCTCTCGCTCAATGCCCTGCTCAATGCCTTGCTCAATGCCTTGCTCAATGCCCTGCTCAATCCCCTGCTCGATGCCTTCCTGTCTAGCCTGTTGCTTGGTTTGTTGTTCCCACTCCAGATAAACCTGAGATAACGTTGTCATGAGATTTTGCTCCTGTTCAACCATACCACTGATTTCAATTGTAACCTTCCACGCTACTAATAGTTGCAGCGCTTTTGAGCGCCGTGGATCTGTGGCTGGCAGTTCCAGCAACTCGTCAACCGCTTGTTGCTGCACCGCGTCTCTGCCCAACAGCCTTAACCATAAAGTTTCCTCCGTTTGTGGTAATTGGTCGATGACCACAACAGCGCTTTTGAACAGTTCTGGGAGAAAGTGTATCCCTGCTAGCCAGTCTGGGCGAAGTTGCCCTCCCAACTCTCGCAAAATAGGTTGGGTGATGGTTGCAGCCAGTATCCACAGCCTAGGCAAGTTAGATTCTGTTTGTTTGAGTTGCTGGTGCTCTAGCTGGCGGCGTTGGTCTTCTTGTAACCATAACAACTTCAGCAAACCACTGCGGATTTCTGAACGAGTCGGTGCGTTACGGAAGGGTTCCAAGACGC
>Ga0224723_1000253_pt1 | contig 37463 bp, 34 predicted proteins | sample Balambano_FR2_Me_FD_161647 | JGI IMG/M metagenome (GOLD analysis project Ga0224723, IMG submission 161647) | Freshwater sediment microbial communities from Lake Towuti, South Sulawesi, Indonesia - Balambano_FR2_MetaG | ecosystem: Environmental > Aquatic > Freshwater > Lake > Sediment | place... | reverse complement strand
TTTTGAGTAGTGCCAATATTGCCTCTACAGTGCTGTGTAGAAGCGTTTCGTCTTCTAAAACCCGACCCACTAAAGCCATGCCTTGAGTGGTACAAAGCAACAGACGAGCAAGGCTGCGGGAATCGATAGTTGCACTGATTTCCCCTGCGTTTTGAGCATAAGTGATAACCTTGCAGTAGGCATCTTCCAATGTTTGCAGATGGTGACGCAAAATGGCTGCAATCTCTGCTTCATCTGTATCGAAGTCAGCAATATTCGTGCCCAACATACAGCCCTGACTTCTGGGTAATGAATGTTGGTGCTGCAAATGTTTTAGGACTCGCTCTAGATTTGTCAGGGGCGAACCTGGAGCTAAAAGCTGATCTCGAATGGACTTCACCTCCGTTTGAGCATAGTGGTCTAATGTTTTGAGAAAGAGCGATCGCTTGTTGCCAAACGTATCATAGAGGCTCTTTTTACCGATTCCCATATGTTCAAGCAGTTCAGCGAGGCTGGCTGCCTCATATCCTCGTGCCCAGAACACTTCCATTGCCTTTGCAAGGGCAATTTCAGGATCGAATTGTTTCTCAGGTCCTCTGCTCATATCGCGTGCCACAACCATCGTTGGTACTTTTTGGAACCCACAAGACCCCCCATCTCATCGAGTTCATCCGCTTCCACTCGTTGAACCATGGCGACTGAAGCTAGCTTCAACGCTTTGATTAATGGTTCATTCACTTGTACTAAGGCTCGTTCTTTTTTTGATTCTTCTATGACCGTCGTTGGGCGAATCTTCAATACACGAGCAGTATCTCGAATACCGCTTCCCTTGACAGCCATCTCACTGATCTGTTGCTTCACTGTTGGCAAATCCCCTAGATAGGTAGAGTCAAAAATGAAGCTTTGACGTGAGCAATCTGAATTGCAACATTTGTAGCGTTGTTTGCCTGCGGCTGATTTTCCATGCGTGACAATTTGGTCTGGTTGCAAGCTGGACAACGGACAGGCTCTAGCACCTCAGGCATCTTTTTCCCCTGGCATCTCATCTACTCAATTCTGTTATCTCATTCTAAAATCCACACGTCTAGAACACTACCCAATAGCGTGACCCAAACGATGAATCGAAATCTTAAGTTCAGTGACCTCAATGCTGTAGCATAGCGATGCCTTTAGCGGGGATTGCCAGCAATGGTTTTCGATGCTGGGTGTGTTGCGTAGACAATGGTGGCAACTAGAATGCAGAAGCCTGTCAGCATCAGTGGAACAGCCAACCCGACTTGATACACCAGCAATGCACCCACAGCACTGCCCGCAAGGATAGATAGCACCGCCGCTAACCGTCGCCCGAAGCGGGGATTGGAGCCACCTGCTAGGGAAGACTCTGCCGCGATCGCCGTTACTGTCAACGTCAGAACGGTTGTGGTGAGTTCTGGAACCGCGAGTCGCCGCACGGTCGCATTGCGGAGTCCCATCGCCACCGCCGTTAAAACAATCATTGCGTAAAGTTGGTGGGTTGGCGTGAGGGTATTGATGTCGTACCCATTGGCAAACAGAGCGGCAACGAAAAATAATCCCGCTTCAATCAAGGCGATCGCCAGCAACCAACGGCGACGAGGCACGTTGACCATTGCAGCACCCAATCGCCCACCCATTGCTGCGCCCACTAAAAAACTCACGATCGACACCAAATAAAGCGGAACGGATAATCCAGGTGTGTCCACGATCGCAAATCCTAGAAAGACAATGTTCCCAGTCATATTTGCGGTGAACACACGACCCAAACCCAGGACACTGACAGCATCGACGAGTCCAGTAGTTACGGTTAAAACCATCAATACAAGAGGTAATGGATCGTTTGAGGCAGATTTATTCATGGCGGTTGTCCTGAGACATTTCAAAAGGCGAAGCAATCACAGCCGATTGTGCCCCACAGGTGCGAGAGTTCGGAACTGACTCGGTTGAGATTTCGAGGAGTCGATTTCGCCAAACAGGTTGGTAAATGGAAACAGCAGCCGAAATGGAATGGCTTGTGTTGACTGGCGGAACTGGCTGAGACATTGACGGGCTGACGAGCATAGCCCCCGTAATGCACCACAGGCGACCAATCGGGCAAGACTGGAATGGCAGGCGGCGCGAGGTGATTGAACTCATTCGCTGCGTACACTGGCTTGCCGCCCATAATCGTCAAGACGGATTCAATCCCTTTAATTTGAGCTTCAGGAATCGAGAAATAATCAGCTGAAAGTACCGTCAAGTCTGCCAGTTGACCAGGGACGATCGCGCCTTTCTTGCCGTCCTCTGAGGAAAACCAACTGCTGCCCACGGTGTAGAGCCGTAACGCTTCCATCCGATCGAGCCGATTCTTTTCAGGATAAAGGGAAGTGCCGCCAATTGTTTTACCGCTCACCAACCAATACAGCGCCACCCAGGGGTTATAACTGGCGACACGGGTGGCATCAGTGCCTGCGCCAACGGGAACACCCATCTCCAACATTCGCCGGATGGGAGGGGTGCGTTCTGCGGCCGGTTTTCCATAGCGGTTGATGAAGTATTCACCTTGATAAACCATGCGATGTTGAATGGCAATACCACCGCCTAGTGCTTTGACTCGTTCGATGCTGCGATCGCTAATGGTTTCCGCATGATCAAACATCCAATGCAGTCCATCAAATGGAATCTCCCGATTCACCTTTTCAAATACATTCAAAAAGCGGGAAATTGATTCGTCATAGGTGGCATGCAGGCGAAAGGGCCAACGATTCTGTATCAGTAAAGAAACAACCTTTTCCAGTTCACTTTCGAGCGATTCTGCCAATTCTGGACGGGGTTCTAAAAAGTCCTCAAAGTCTGCGGCAGAAAAAACGAGCATTTCTCCCGCTCCATTCATGCGATACAAATCATCTCCCTGACCCGGTATAACCATTTTGGCCCAGTTGGCAAAATCTTCTCGTTCCTGTTTAGGGCGTTGAGTAAACAGGTTATACGCGATTCTCACCGTCAGTTGATTGTTGCGATGCAGTTCTTCAATGATCTGATAATCATCAGGATAGTTCTGAAACCCTCCACCTGCATCGATCACACTGGTGATACCCAAACGATTGAGTTCCCGCATGAAATGACGAGTCGAGTTAATTTGTTGCTCGTAGGGCAGTTTCGGTCCCTTTGCCAAAGTGGAATAGAGGATCATGGCATTTGGCTTTGCCACTAACAGTCCGGTGGGATTGCCATATTGATCGCGCTGGATTTCTCCTCCTGGCGGATTGGGAGTGTCTTTGGTGTAGCTAACCGCTCGTAATGCCGCTTTATAACTAGAACTGAGCCGTCGCTGCTCGATGGTGCATTGGAGCTATAATCTGCTGCCAGAGGTGCTTGTTTGACTCTTGCGCGTTGAAATGTGAAGTTTTATAGCTGGATTCAACACTTCTGCTCATCAGCCTAACCATACCGATTGTTTACAACAATTCTTAACGGGTAGAAAATTGGTAGACAAGCTTATTGAGAATGGCTGGAATGGTCTTTTGGTAGTTGTTATGGGTTAGTTGACTTCGACCTTGGTAGGGGTGAGGTCATGAGTTCAATCCTCATCACGGGCTTTCTAACTGTATCTTCTGATTAGTTTCTTCTAATTAATTGTCTTTTCCCATTGCTCTGTCGGTTAATCTGAGGAGATAAGCTTTGAGTTGCCTCGGAACTGACAGGAGAAAGGGGATGACGATCGCCCCATCGCAATCTTTCATACTGGCTGAATTCCTGCAGTTACCAGAGACAGAACCCGCTTCTGAATTTATTGCAGGTCAAGTGATCCAGAAGCCAATGCCCCAAGGAAAACACAGTCGGCTCCGGCTTAAGCTGTGTGAGGCAATTAATCGGGTAACAGAGGAACAGCAGATCGCGCTGGCTTTCCCTGAACTGCGCTGTACGTTTGGCGGACGATCGCTTGCCTGAAATTAAGCAGGGTGACAACGGTTTACCTGTCCTATCTAAAGTCAAGTTATCCCTCACGGTGACAGAGTTATTTCGTTGGCTGAAGGTGGGACGGGCTCAGATTCCTCAAGGTTCCAGTAGAATTTGCGTCGTTGCATCCAGTCCGGGGAGCAATCGTTCAGCCGTCAATAAACTAATCACTTACACTTCTCCATGACAATAGCTGTGAGCATTCCATCAGACGAACATTATTAATCAGCTATTCAATCTATTTTCATATCGCGATTCGCATTCTCTGCTGTTACTCCTTTCTCCATAATTCTATTCATTAGCTGTATTCATTTCTCTCTTCTAGAGAGATGCAGTTTAGGCGCGGTCTGTGTCTTCTAAAGAATTGGTAATAGAGCATTTATTCAGTGCCGCAGCATTCCTGCAATTGCCACTGCAAGAGACGATCGCCTGCGTCCGCCCTGCCAGCAAAGGTAGAGGATTCGGGCAGTCTCTGGACTTCCACGTCTGAGCGACTCTGAACGCTACAGGATTGGAAATTCGCCGTGCAATGCAAAAGATTTACAACTCTTTAAGTTCTCTCATCTATCGTCCTATCAAATTCCTATCTTTTTATCCTATAATCTTTAGCTCTGTTGTTGACTTTAATTTCATTAATGATCTATTCATGCTCGATGTGAAATCTTTCTTAAGAAGCGTTGCTTCGACCCCGACCGCTGGGAGATTGTTAGTGTAAGTCTTGCAAAAGCTCAGCACCATTTCTGCACTGCCTCCAAAACTTCTGAGCTAACTTAGCTTGCTCCTGCCTGATACAGCCTTTTTCAGGCTAATGAAGTCCAAAAATTGGGGTGCAGGGGCACAGCCCCCATACCCTCTGTACCTTACCAGGGCGAAAAAAGCCATATCGCCGTTATTCAGTGCATTCCTTGCTGAGGATTCGTATGCTGCCAAATTTAAGACGGTTTACTACGATTTATCGAGGCTAAGTTCATCCGATTGTTATCTCCCAAATGCTTAAGTTTTTATTCTCTAAGTTTTGACTCACAGGTTTCATTCCCTAGCCTCTCTTCTTTGTCATCTATGAACCTTGCCACAACGTCCGCTCCCCAACGCTCAGGTTTGACTGAACAGGAAGCCGCCGCACGACGGGCTGCGGGGCAGGGAAATGATTTGCCGCTGCAAACAAGCCGCACCTATGCAGCAATTTTTCGGGAAAACCTGCTCACGTTTATTAACATTGTGCTGTTTTTCATCAGCATTGTGCTGATTGGGCTGGGACGGATTGACGATGTGGGCGTGATTGCCTTTGTGATTGGGACAAATGTGATTGTCAACATCTACCAGGAGATTCGCGCCAAGAAAAAGCTGGACAAGATTGCGCTGGTGTCCCGTCCAACAGTGACGATCGTGCGAGAAGGACAGGAACGAGTTGTTGACCCGAATGAGATTGTTGTAGGCGATTTGCTGGTGGTGCGTCCGGGCGATCAAATTGTGGTGGATGGGTCCGTGGTGGGCGACGGAGAAGTGAACATGGACGAGTCGCTGCTGACCGGAGAATCGGATTTGATTCCCAAGCAGGCAGGCAAACCGCTCTACTCCGGCAGTTTTTGCGTCAGCGGGAAGGCGTACTACGAAGCAGAAAAGGTGGGCAAGGACAGCTACGCCAATCAGCTTACAGCAGGGGCTAAATCCTTTCGGCGGGTGCTGACTCCCCTGCAAAAAGAAATTAATTTGATTGTGCGAATGCTGCTCGTCGGGGCAATCTTTCTGTGGCTGCTGGCGGGAATTTCCCTGCTGATGGGTCTCACTCCCTTTCCGCGCACGGTGGAAAATGCGGCGGTAATTGCGGGATTGGTTCCCAGCGGTTTGTTTCTGATGATCACCCTGGCGTATGCGATGGGCGCGGTACGCATGGCAGACCGCAATGCGCTGATTCAGCAGTCGAACGCGGTGGAATCTTTGAGTCACATTAACGTTATGTGTCTTGATAAAACGGGAACGCTGACGGCAAACCGAATTCAGCTTCAGTCCTTATTGCCGATCGCCATTGATGAGAACGAACTGCGATCGATTCTGGGGGACTATGCAGCAAGCGCGTCGTTTAGCAACAAGACGAATGATGCGCTCGCGATCGCCGCTCCAGGGCAAAAGCGGGCATTGAAAGAAGAAATTCCCTTTGCCTCGGCATACAAATGGAGCGCAGAAGCATTTGATGATCCGGCGTTACCGGGTGTTTATGTGCTGGGTGCGCCCGATATGCTGATGGCGGCAGTGTTCTTGACAGATGACCTGCGACAGGCAATTCAGGCGGGAACGGATCAGGGGTTACGGGTGCTGCTGTTTGCCCATGCGCCTGCTTGGACACCGATGCGAACCGAGGATGCGAATCGTCCCCAACTGCCACCGGGACTTCAGGCGATCGGGCTGCTGTTTTTTGGCGATGAGCTGCGGCCTCGTGTGCAGGAAACCCTCAGTCGCTTCCAGGAGGGTGGCATTGAGGTGAAAGTGATTTCTGGAGACAACCCCAGCACGGTCGCGGCTCTGGCGGCACAGGCAGGTCTGGGATCAGATATCAAGCTCATTTCCGGGCAAGAGCTGGCAAACATGGACGATCTGGAATTTGCCCAGGCAGCGGCAGAAACGACGGTGTTTGGCAGAATCACGCCCGACCAGAAAGCTCAACTGGTGAAAGCCTTTCAGAGCCAGGGCAAGTATGTGGCGATGATGGGCGACGGGGTGAACGATGTGCCGTCCCTGAAGCAGGCAAATGTCGGCATTGCAATGGAAAGCGGCAGTCAGATTACCCGTGGCGTGGCGGATATGGTGCTGCTGAAGGATTCCTTTGAGGCATTGCCCGATGCTTTCCTGGAAGGACAGCGGATTCGCAACAGCATTCGGGATGTGACTAAAATTTCCCTGGTGCGCGTATTTGCTTTTGTGATTCTGATGCTGGCTCTGGTAGTACCGGGAGTTATCTTCCCGCTCACCATCAAGCACAATGCCATCCTTACCCTGCTGACTGAAGGAATTCCCACGCTGGGTGTAACGCTGTGGGCAAAACCGGGAAGAGCGGCTAAACAGGGATTGCTGCGATCGATCCTGCCGTTTGTGCTGCCTGCAATGGCATTGCTTGCCCTGTTCAGCCTGCTGGTTTACGTGGGCTACACGGTGCAGCAAGTTACGCCGCTTCTGGGGCTGCTCCGGGGCGATATGGCACTTCGGGAGATTGGGCAGGTGATTACGCCTGCAAGCGTGGGCGCTGCACTGTTTCAGGCTCGCAATGCGCTATTGACGTTTCTGGTCTTCTGTGGACTGCTGCTGATTTTGTTTGTGAAGCCGCCGACTCGTTTCTGGACGGGTGGTGCGCCGCTCAGCGGAGACTGGCGATATGCGCTCATGGCGCTGGCAATGCTGGGGGCTTATATCCTGCTGCTGGCGATACCGGGATTAGGATCGATCTTCGATCTGAATTTACTGCTGCCGATCGACTATTTAATCCTGGCACTGGTCGCGTTGGTGTGGGCGTTGCTGGTTCGCACTGCATGGCGCAAGCGCTGGCTGGAACGATTTTTGCAAACGGAATCGATTCAGTGAACGATTCCAACATGCCCATTCCAACATGCCCACACAAGCCTGCGTACTGGTCGTCAAAATCTCAGTCGCCAAAATCGCAAATGAAGCTCTCTCCCCTCTCATTTCACGCACGTAGAATTTCACGCACAGAAGCATGATTGCCAAAACTCGATCGCCTTCTGACGAATTTCTGTCAGTTCCTGGGGAGACATCTTATCCAGGTTGTTGAGAATAAAGCTCATGCGTCCCTGAGATTGCAGTTTGGAGCGGTGGCGATCGAGAAAATCCCAGTAGAAGAAGTTAAACGGGCAGGCATCATCTCCCGTGCGCTTTGTGGGGCGATAGCGACAGGATTTGCAGTAGTCGCTCATTTTGTTGATGTAGTTGGCAGAGGCGGCGTAGGGCTTAGAGGCAAGAATGCCGCCGTCTGCAAACAGCCCCATGCCGATCACGTTGGTTTGCATCACCCAGTCATAGGCATCAATAAAGGCAGCGTGAAACCACTGTTCGACCTCCTGCGGCGATAGTCCGGCAATCAGCGCGAAGTTACTGAGGATCATCAATCGCTGAATGTGGTGCGCGTATCCGGTCTGTTCGATCGCCTTCAGGGTTTGGTGCAGGCAGTTCATGTCGGTTTGGTCTGCCTTCCAGAAAAAATCTGGCAATGGGCGGTGATGCTCGAAATAATTGCGCTGGGGATAATCGTCATCCACAAAATGCGCCAGTCCATGCAGATATTCGCGCCAGCCCAGTACCTGCCGAATAAAGCCTTCAACGCTGTTGAGGTCAAGGGTTTCGTCGTAATAAGCCTGTTCCGCAGCGCGAATCACTTCCAAAGGGTGCAGCAGTCCCAGATTCAGATAGGGCGACAGCAGCGCGTGCCACATTGTCGGCTCTCCTGTAACCATTGCATCCTGGTAAGTTCCAAAACTCGGTAAACGGTGCTGGATAAAGTGATCAAGAACCTGGAGTGCCTGCGATCGATTCACGCCCCAGCGGAACGGCTCGATCTCGCCATAGGTTGAAAACTTGCCCGACTGAACCCGATCGATTACCGCTAACGTCACATCATCTGGCTCAAACCAGAGCGGCTTGGGCGGATTCAGTTTACCTTTGGGCGGTTTGCGGTTCTCTTTGTCAAAATTCCACTGTCCGCCAATCGGCTGTTTGCCTTCCATCAAAATGCAAAATCGCTGTCGCCCTCCCCGGTAAAAGAATTCCAGCAGCAGATTTTTGCGTCCTTTTGCCCAGCTACGAAATTCAGCGGGTGTCCACAGAAAATGATTGTTTGGCAGCAGGGTGAGTAGACAGGGCAATTCTAGCGATCGAACCCAATTCAGGAAGGGACGGTCGGCAGGCTGCATCAGGCGCAGTTCAGTAATGCCGTTGGTGTGAATCCAGTCGAGCAGCGCAGTTTGAAAATCGGGGGCGATCGCATAAGTCACATCCCATCCGGCTTGCCGCAGTTCTTCGGCAAAATGGCGCATGGCTGACCAGACCAAAACCAGCTTTTGTCGGTGATAGGGTCGTTCCTGAACATGCGCTGCCGACTCGACAAACAGGACTGGCGTTTCCTGTCGAGCATCAAAACGGCTCTGCAAAGCCGCCTGTTCCGCAAAAAGCTGATCGCCCAAAACCCAAATACCGATCGTCATATCGTCCCAATCCTTCGCGTTCTTCTGCATCTTAGGAAAAGCCGAAAGATAATGACAAGCAGGTTTTTAGATGGGGCTGATGGGGCGATCGATCATCTGAGCCAGCGTCTGACCATCTTAGAATCTGACCCTCTCAGAAGAATTGCTTGATCCGAAAGATTAATCGGATCTTTCCATTTTGGTTTACCTTGTAGAATAACTGATTACAAAATTTTGGTTTCAGTTCACAATTAATTAGTGAATCATCTTTGAATCGTCTACAGCCTTTTTCAGGCTAACGAAGTCCAAAAATGGGGTGCAGGGGCAGAACCCTGCACGAGGAGAAAGCCCCCACACCTCCGTACCTTACCGAGTACAAAAATTGGGGTGCAGGGGCTATGCCCCTGCCTGGGGGTGCAGCTCCTACACCCCCGTACCTCACCAGAGTGAAAAAGCGATATATCAATCATGATGTGAATTACATTGCTGCGTTGCAGTGCTCTCAATCATTGGTCTTTTCTGTGGCTGCTCCTTGGAGTATTTGTTTGAATTGTGTCTAGCTTTGCGCGGCAACGCATTCCCTCATGGTTCTCTCCTCTGCTGGTTATCACAGTCTATAGCCTGCTCTGGCTGCTTCTAGATATTGCGACTGTTCGCTTTGAAACTGCGCCTGAAGTCGTGCTGTTTTATCCGCCTGCCGGACTTGACTTCGTGCTGCTATTAGCGTTTGGGCTACAGTATGCGCCCGCGCTGATTATTCCTTCTGCGATCGATGGGCTGTTTCTACCCACCCGGCTACCGCTGCCCGTTGTGGGGTCGTATGTCATTGCTAAAACCGTCATTTATGGCAGTTTCTGTTGGCTGCTGCTGCGACAGTTGCAGTTTAACTCTCGTCTAACTCGATTTCGGGATACCGCAAATTTTGTGCTGTTTGCGTCCCTGATTCCGCCTGTTTTGTTTGCGCTGGTCGTCGTAACCGCTTTGACCCTGGCTGGGATTGTGCCCCAATCAGAGTGGCTGGTACGCATCTTGCATTTCTGGGCAGGCTATAGCATTGGCGTTGTATCGTTTGCCCCGTTTTTGCTGATATGGGTTTTACCCTGGCTGAAAAAGTTACTGTCTGCCTCCTCAGGTCGTTCATCAAGTGTGCAATCTGTTTTCTCTCAACAATCGGCATCCCCTCCTACTCACCCCACGGTTTGGCAAAAGATCATCTGGGTTTTAGAAGCCGCTTCTGTTTTGCTGGGAACCTGGATTGCGTTTGGGCTAGAAATTGACGGCTATTCTCATTTTCTATATGTCGCGTTTTTGCCGATGATCTGGGTTGCGGCGCGCTACGGGCTGCCTATTACGACGATCGCCATCCTCACCATTAACCTGGGAGCGGCTGTGATTGTTTCAATGCAGACTCCCTTGGATGATCTGGGCATTGAACTTGCACGCCCTCAGTTCTGTATGCTGGCGGTGGCGCAGGCGTCACTGCTGCTAGGCTCGGCAATTACCCGACGAATGCAGGCTCTGGCTCGAATTCGGCAGCAGGTTCTGGAGGCTCAACTGCTGAATCAGATCGGAAACACGCTGAACTCGTCGCTGGATCCGGAAGCCATTCTGGAGCAAATTGTTCGGCTCGTTGGCGAAAATTTTCGGATCGATCGCGTTGTGCTGTGGCAGCTCGGCAGTGAAACCGTTCGAGTTCTGCAGGAATGGCGCAGGCTGCCGCAGTTTCCTTCGATGTTGGGGGTCGGTCTTCCCCGCTCTGAGTGGTTTGCACAACTGGACACAGACGGCGATCGATTTCAACAAGCTGCGTTTCAAACCGAAAACTATCAAGAGATTCCGCATCCCCCTAACCGAGATGCCCTGATTCAGGAAATGCAGATTCGATCGATCGTGCGTGTCCCCATTTTTATCCGCGATACTTTCTTTGGTAGCCTGTCGCTGCAAACCATTGAGTCAACTCGTCGTTTCGCCCCCAATGAGATCTCCTTGCTCGAACAGATTGCCGATCAGACCGCGATCGCCCTCTTCAATGCCCAGAGCCACGAGCGGTTAGAGCAGTTGGTGCAAGTCAGAACGCAGCAGCTTGAAATCGCAAACCGGGCAAAGAGCGATTTTTTAGCAACCATGAGCCACGAGCTGAGAACGCCCCTTACGAGCATTATTGGATTTTCCAGCGTGCTGAGGCAGCAGGTTTTTGGCAGTTTGGAGCCACGGCAGCAGCAATATGTGGAGTTGATTCATCGCTCTGGGGAACACCTGCTGGCACTGGTCAACGATATCTTAGACCTGGCGCGCATCGAAGCACAGCGCGAAGAGCTGGAGTTTACTGAAATTGCGATCGCAGATTTGTGTCGAAGCTGCATCGCCAACGTGCAGTATCAGGCGGAAACGAAAGGATTGAGCCTTGATCTCCAGATTGCGCCCGATGTCGCGAGCTGCACGGCTGACATGCGAAGGATGCGGCAAATCCTGATCAATCTGCTTTCCAATGCAGTGAAATTCACAGAAACAGGTTCAGTTCGACTGCAGGTCAGTCGATCGCCTCAGACAGAAAATAACTCCCTGGGCGATTGGCTTTTATTTTCAGTGATCGATACGGGAATTGGGATCGCTGCCGCCGATCTAAACCGCCTCTTTCAACCCTTTGAGCAGCTCGAAAGCGGACTCAATCGCCGTCACGAAGGCACAGGACTGGGACTGGCTTTGTCTCAGCGCCTTGCAGGTTTGATGGGGGGCGAAATTACCGTCGAATCTCAGCTCGGAGCAGGCAGTTGCTTTACGCTGCGGCTACCTATCACACCTGAAGCTTAAACCCTGAAGCTTAAACGACCTGACGATACTGAAGCTGAATTAGCTCCTCTGGTCGAACTGCGCCATGCTCGGTAATGATGGCAGTAATCAGCTCGGCAGGGGTAACATCAAACGCCGGATTGTAGAACTCGACTCCCGGCGGACAAATGCGCGTATCGCCAGTCTGGTAAACCTCTGCCGGGTCGCGTTCTTCGATCGGAATTTGGCTGCCGTCTGACAGTGAAAAGTCGATCGTGGACAGCGGAGCCGCTACAAAGAAAGGAATGTTGTGCGCTCTGGCAATTAGCGCAACGCTGTAGGTGCCAATTTTGTTTGCCGCATCTCCATTTGCCGCAATGCGATCGGCTCCCACCACAACCGCATCGATCATGCCCTGCTTCATACAGTGCGCTGCCATGTTATCGGTGATCAGCGTCACGGGAATGCCTTCCTGCACACATTCCCAGGTGGTGAGCTTTGCGCCCTGCATCCGGGGACGGGTTTCATCGGCATAGACCCGCTCCAGCCGTCCTTCTCGCCAAGCCGATCGCACCACGCCCAGCGCCGTGCCGTACCCTGCGGTTGCCAGTGCGCCTGCGTTGCAGTGAGTCAAGAGTCGAAGCTGACCCGGCTGTTGCGGCAGAACTTTCAAGCCCGCTTCACCGATCGCCTGACAGGTTTCAATGTCTTCTTCCCGAATGCTGTGCGCCGTCTGCAAAATTGCTTCTTTGATGTAATCCACACTGCCCAGCGTCTGCCGCGCCGTCTTCATCACTCGATCGATCGCCCAAAACAAATTCACTGCGGTGGGGCGAGTGGCTTTCAGCTTTTGCGCAATCTGCTCTAGCTGGGTCAAAAACAGCTCTCGATCGCTGGCTTGAATCTCACGCGCGCCCAGGTAAATTCCGTAAGCTGCTGCTACACCGATCGCAGGCGCTCCCCGCACGATCATCGTTTTGATTGCCAGTGCCATGTCGTCTGAGCGACTAATTTCGACCACGCCGTATTCCTGCGGCAGCCGTGTTTGATCGATCAGCCGCACATGGTCCTGATACCAGTAAACCGGGAACACCTGAGAAGAAAATGACATGACACAAACTCACCAGCAGAACAGAATTTTAGTCTACTCTACTCTATTCATCGAGATAAATCAGGGAAGTGTTTTGATCAATGCCGGAATCCTCTATGCCGGATTGACTCGCATTAACGGCTGACCAAATTCGACGGGTTGCCCGTTTTCCACCAAAATTTCGACGATCTCGCCGCTGACTTCTGCTTCGATCTCATTCATCAGCTTCATGGCTTCAATAATGCAGACCGTCTGACCATTGCGTACCCGATCGCCTACATTCACAAACGGCGCTTCGTCTGGGGCAGGGGAACGATAAAAAGTGCCAACCATCGGCGAAACAATTTCAACAAACTTCTCAGTCGATCGGGGTGGCGGGGGTGGTGAGGGTGCTGGGGGAACGACGATCGGGGTGGCAGATGCACTCGGAAGAGAAGGAATCGGAGCGAGAGCAACAGCCGTATCCGTTGACGCGGTAGAGGAAGCCGTCGCCGCATCACCGGGCTGAACCCCCTTACGAATGACCAGTTCAAAATCACCGCTTTTGAGCGTAAATTCTGCAATATCTGTTTGATTAATAACCGTTAATAAATCTCGAAGTTCGCTAAAGTTAAGTTCCACGCTTGTTTTAACCGTTTCAGTCGAATGATATTGAAGGAGAGGGCGTTAGCGGCTAACAGAACCAGGATGAAATAGAGTCAAAAAAACACTTGAAAACCTGTAAAGCGCGATCGAACTAGACCGCAAAATTAACTTGATTTCAAACTGGCTGTCAGTCGCTAAACAGATCGGCAAACGATCGCCCCACTTATTCTCAATGACCCCTTATTCCCGTCCTAGATAGCTATCGGTGCGGGTGTCTACTTTGATGCGTTCTCCTATGGAAATAAACAGGGGAACCATGATTTGCGCCCCGGTTTCGACGATCGCAGGCTTTGTGCCGCCCGTTGCAGTATCGCCCTTTACACCAGGGTCAGTTTGGATGACTTCCAACACCACAGAGTTTGGCAGTTCAACGTCGAGAACCTGGCTATTCCAGCGCACCACGTTGACTTCCATGCCTTCTTTCAGGTACTTCACCCGATCGCCAATCTGCTTGGCATCCAGACGACCTTCTTCGTAAGTCTCCATGTCCATAAAGACGTACTCGTCGCCGTCTTTATAGGTGTGCTGCATCGTATTTTTTTCGATGACTGCCTGCGGAACCGTCTCCCCCGCTCGGAATGTTCGCTCAACGACGTTCCCGTTCTGCATGTTTTTGAGCTTGGTTCGCACGAAAGCGGAGCCTTTACCGGGTTTCACATGAAGGAATTCCACAACCCGCCAGACGTTTCCGTCAAGCTCAATACTGACCCCGGGGCGAAAATCATTACTGGAAATCATGAATCTTGCTGTGTTGGCAAAACAATCGGCAATTTATTGTACCGCTCACCGGGGAGACATATCACGAAAGGCAAGAGGAATTTGTTCGCTTGCGATCGCAATAGAGCTTGTTCATTTCCGGTTCGGCAGGCAGGGTGAAATCGCTTCCATCCTTGTGGGAAGATGGTGGATGGAGTTTCTGGCTTTTGTAAATCTGCGCGAGCAGACCTGAGTTTGCCAGACCGCATTTTGTAAACAGATTTGCAAACAGAAACATCCTGGATGCAGTGTTGCTGAGCTATCTTGTTAAAAATTTCCATGACTAGAATGCTTGCCCCTCTCAAAAGTTTCCCGTTTGCTTCGCAGTTCCCCAAAGGGGTAATCCAGCGTCTATCCTCCCGGCGCGCCAAAGGGGTTGCTTCAATCACTCGTCTGCTCAAGACAGGCGTATCGCTGGTGCTGCTGATCGGTCTGCTCTGGAGCGGTGGAGCAATCCTGCCATCGGGACTGCTTGGTATGGAGTGGAGTCCCTCGGCGCTGGCACTGCCGCCCGGAAATGCAATTACAGACGGCAAAGCGCTCCTTCGCTATGCATTGCCGATCGATAACAAGCCTGTACGCGACCTGCAGGTCAGTCTGGAAAGCATGTCAGAAGTGCTGCGGGGTCGCCGCAAGGTCGGCGCGATCAACCGCAATCTCGACACTGCCGATCGCATTCTCAACACAAAGCGCGACAGCCTCCTGGCAAGTGTCCCAGACGATCGCAAAGCTGAGGCAGAAGCTGCGATCGATCAGCTCAAGGCAAGCATTGCCGAAATGCGATCGGATGTGGAAAAGCAAGATAAAGAGGCAATCTGGACAAAGCGGGGGCAGCTCCTTGACCAGGTGGGGCAGCTTGAAGAACTGATGGTGGCAGAGTTCCCCTATGAAGTGCCTGAAACGTACAGCAACCTGCCGCAATTAAAAGGACGGGCAACCGTTGAAGTGAAGACCACGAAAGGGGACATGACGCTGGTGGTAGACGGCTACAACGCCCCTGTGACGGCAGGTAACTTTGTGGATCTGGTGCAGCGGGGCTTTTACGACGGGCTGGAGTTCGTTCGCGCTGAGGACTTTTATGTGGCGCAGGTGGGCGATCCCCCTGGTAAGGAAGAGGGGTTTATTGATCCCGAAACGGGCAAGTATCGCGCCGTTCCCCTGGAAATCATGGTGCAGGGCGACAAGAAACCCACCTATGGCGTGACCCTGGAGGAAGCCGGACGCTATCTTGATCAGCCTGTGCTGCCTTTCTCGGCTTACGGCACCCTGGGCATGGCAAGACCGGGGGATGATAATAACGGCGGCTCGTCGCAGTTTTTCTTCTTCCTGTTTGAGCCAGAACTCACGCCCGCCGGACTCAATTTGCTGGATGGTCGCTATGCCGTCTTCGGCTATGTGACAGAAAATAAAGAAGTGCTGGATAAAATTCGGGCAGGCGACAAAATCATTTCTGCAAAAGTCGTGAAAGGTGCAGAAAATCTGGTTGAGCTGGAGCAGTCGGCTTGATCGATCGCACCAGTCATGACTGAGACAATCCGCGTACAGGACATCGGCGAACAGGGACTCCTGCAAAAACTGCAGCGTTTCTGTCCGCCAGATGTGATTGGAGACGATGCGGCTCTGCTATCGATCGCAGCAGGACATTCGCTGGTGGTCACAACCGACACGCTGATTGATGGCGTCCACTTTAGCGATCGCACGACTTCTCCAACCGATGCGGGCTGGCGAGCGGTTGCTGCAAATCTGTCAGACCTTGCCTCGATGGGCGCAGAGCCAATCGCCATCACTGTAGGTCTCAGCTTGCCGGGAACTGTGCCTGTGAACTGGGTCGAGCAGCTTTATCAGGGAATGAGCCGCTGTCTGCACCCCTTCCATACCCCGATCGTTGGCGGAGATGTCTGCCGATCGCCCGTGATCAGCGTGGCAATTACCGCTCTGGGACAAGTCAAACCTGCTGAGGCAATTCGACGATCGATCGCGCAGCCCGGAGATGCCATTCTCATCACTGGCTATCACGGAGCGTCCAGAGCCGGTTTGGAGCTGTTGCTGAATCCTGATTTGCATAGTGCGATCGACAAAACCGCTTTAGCTCGACTGATCACAGCCCATCAGCGTCCGATCCCGCGTCTGGATGTGGTCGCGTTGCTGAAAGATTTACGAAAACAGGATCCTGACTTGCGCATTGCAGGCATGGATAGCAGCGATGGTTTGGCGGATGCGATCGTCCAAATCTGTCGCGCTAGTGGGGTTGGAGCCAGGCTGAACCGCAGCCAAATTCCAGTTCCGCCAGAGTTTTCCAACTGGGTCAGCAATCCGCAGGCGATCGAGTGGATACTCTATGGCGGCGAAGATTTTGAACTCGTGCTGTGTCTGCCGATCGAAATTGCAGAAACGCTGATGGCGCAGCTTGGAAAAGGAGCAGCGATCGTGGGGCAAATTGTGGCTGGGCGATCGGTTTTGTTCCAGGATGAAGATGCGGTTACTGAACTTTCCCTGAGTAAAGGATTTCAGCACTTTTCTGCAGACTAGCTGTTTCAGTTGTCCCGAATGAACCTATTAAAAAATAAAAACAAGGGGCTTGCGCCCCCTGCTGTGTATTTAATGAAAAGGTCGAACTTAAAATACGGCTCTAGCGAAACATACTGCTGACCGAGGTGTCCTCATGGATTCGCCAGATCGCCTCGCCCAACAGATTCGCCACCGAAAGCACAGTAAGCTGCGGGAAACGCCGTTCTTCAGCTACCGGAATGGTGTTCGTGACGATCACTTCTTCAATCAGCCCTGCCGAAAGACGCTCGATCGCGGGTGGTGAGAAAACTGCGTGAGTCGCACAGGCATAGACCTGACTCGCGCCCTGCTGTCGCAGAATTCTTGCGCCCTCGCAGATTGTTCCAGCCGTGTCGATCATGTCATCAACCAGGATTGCGGTTTTGCCAGCCACATCCCCGATCACATTCATGACTTCTGCAACATTGTGCGCCTGCCGCCGCTTATCAATAATGGCAAGGGGAGCATCATCGAGCTTTTTCGCAAACGCTCTTGCCCGTGCAACACCGCCCACGTCAGGTGAAACGACCACAATATCCGTCAGATTTTTCGCATTCAGATAATCCAGAATCACTGGAGAACCATAAACATGGTCAAAGGGAATATCAAAGTAGCCCTGAATTTGGGCGGAGTGCAGATCCATGGCCAGGATTCGGTTTGCACCTGCCTGCGTAATCAGGTTTGCAACCAGTTTGGCGGTGATTGATTCGCGTCCGGCAGTTTTGCGATCGGCTCTCGCGTAGCCATAGTAAGGAATCACTGCGGTGATTTGACGCGCCGAAGCCCGACGGCAGGCATCGATCATAATCAGCAGCTCCATCAGGTGGTCGTTCACCGGACAGCAGGTGGGTTGCATCAAATAGACATCACAGCCGCGAATGGATTCCTGAATCTGGATATAAATTTCGCCGTCAGCAAACCGTTTACGAACCATGGGGCCCAGATCCATCCCCAGATAATGGGCAACCTCATGGGCAAGTGGCAGATTAGCAGATCCTGAAAATAACCGAAGACGGTGATCTGAAAGATCTAAACGAGGAGGCTGAAGGGTAAGAGTTGCAGTGCTGATCACGACAGTTCCTCAGGGCGACAGTCAGGGAAATATTAGCATCATCAGAGCAATATCATCTCTTGGTACTTGTACGGATACTAAAAAGCGCGTTGATCACTAGCACCTACTTCGGCTACTGAAACCGTTAAAGCTCCTGCACGGGTCACGATCAATTTCACATTCTAGGGTTTGACTGTTAAATCGTCGCACTGACTCAAAGGGCGACTCCAGCCGAAAGCTAGAACAGCAAAGCTCTAAAAAGGAATGCCTGAATCTCGACCTGTGCAAATCTCTCTAGCCAGCTACAGATTAGGTAAAAACTACTAAAAAGACGAAAAAATACGTTAAAAAAACCTGGTGAATTAAATCACCCTTTCACTTTACCAATTCAGCCCTTCAAATGGGGCAAGGCAAAAAATTTATATAAGAATTTACAATCCTTAGAGGCAAGATTATAGAGTTAAGGAGGGAAAACCAGACAGACCGCTACGCATTTCTAAATCAACGTAGCTGCTTTGCTCGCCCCTCCTTGCAAATGAAACTCAGTGTTTGGCTTCGCTGGCTCGATCGTTTTGAGCTATCGGTTGATAGCTCAAAAGACCAAACTTAGAGATCGCCACCCCGGAAAGCCAATACAAAGATCACCGCTGGACCGGCAATCACGATCAGCGCCAGCATGGTTAGCTGTGCGATCGTTTCAAAGTTGATGTTGCCAAGGGCACTCGTAATAAAATCCATTGCTCCTCCCGAATAACCCAGATAGTCGATTGTTATTTGAACAGCTTATCTGGATTGTATTCTACATGGTTCTTGCCCTCTTTCAGGCAGAGAATTTTGAACCGACTTGCCAAACGCAAACTGCAGAAAATAGATCGCAAGATCGCAGAAAACCGCAGCCAGAAAATAGCGACCTCTGCTCAGAACCGCTAAGCTCGAAATAGAAAATCCTAGCAGGGTAGACCAGAGCAATGGCAACTTGGCGATGTGTAAAGCAGTGCGGTGCCTGCTGTCAGCTTGATCCAGACGATCGACCTGATCTGGAAACATATCTTTCACCGGAAGAAATGAACCTCTATTTGAGCCTGGTGGGTGAAGATGGCTGGTGCATCCACTTTGACCCTGCGCTGAGAGAATGCCGCATTTATGCCGATCGTCCCCGGTTTTGTCGGGTGCAGCCGGATGTGTTTCAGGATCTTTATGGGGTGGAGCCAGAAGAGCTGAATAATTTTGCGATCGACTGCTGTGTTCAGCAAATTGAAGCCGTGTATGGCGATCGCAGTCTGGAGCTGCTGCGGTTTGAGCGATCGATCGAGCAGGAATGAGCCGCAAAAGAAATCAGGCTAGAATTCGCCCGAAAATCCACTGAGAAATCCACTCAAAAATTCACCAAGAAATTCACGCAGGGATTGCCTTTTGAGTCAGAGTCAGACAAAATGAAAAGAAAATGAAATGACCTGACCGAGGTATACGCCCTGTGCAATCTCTTTCCGCCCCTTCCTCGACCGCTGAAACGACGCTTAATCTTCTCGAAGCCTCCCTCTCTCAGCCCCAAACTGCGGTTACGACGCTAGTTTCAGAAGAAATTTCAGTATCACTGCTGTCCGAAGCACGATTGACCGAAGCTGAATTACGTCAGCCGATCGTTGCTCAAGATGGAGCTGCTAAAGCGACCCATGAGGAAGCCCCCGCCTGGAAGCTGCACCTGCAAGTCTTTACCTCCACATTTCTAACGATCTTTCTGGCTGAGCTGGGCGACAAAACCCAGGTCACAACGTTGCTGATGGCAGCAGAATCCCACTCGCCCTGGATTGTGTTTGCAGGCGCGGGCGCAGCACTGGTGGCAACGAGCGCGATCGGGGTTTGGTTGGGCTGTTGGTTGGCAAAGCGCGTCTCGCCCCAGGTGTTAGAGCGATCGGTCGGCATCATTCTGCTGGGGGTTTCTGCGCTGCTGGTTTGGGATGTCTTCCAGGGTTAAGCACGAGGCAAAGCAAAGATGGAATGGCATTTATTGGGGCTGAGCTTCATTACGGTTTTCTTGTCGGAATTGGGGGATAAAAGCCAGCTTGCCGCAATTGCACTCAGCGGTCGGTCGCGATCGGTCAAGGCGGTGTTTGGGGGAACCGTCGCCGCGCTTGTGCTGGCGAGCTTTCTGGGTGTGCTGCTGGGCGGCGGACTATCTCAGATTTTGCCCGTGCGATGGGTTAAAGCGGTTGCGGCGATCGGGTTTGCAGTGATGGCAGTCAGGCTGCTGCGGGGAACCACTGAAGAAGCCTCTGTCTGTCAGGAGTCTTGCCATGAGTCGTCCGGTCATGGATCTTCAGCGATCGACTTGAATCCAATCGACTTGAATCAAAGCTAGCGTTTGAACTGAGCGTTTGGACTGAACGGTCGAACTGGGCGTTTAAACTGAAAGTTAAAACGCCTGTCATACCAAATTAATTTGAAGCTGCGTAGAATTGTAGGATGCGTTAGCGTAACCCAGGGTGATCGAGGGCTTGAGGTGCGTTATGCTGCGCTGACACACCTCCCGATCGTCGCAGTTTTGTCGGGAATTCGCGATCGAACTCAGCTTGCTCAGCATCACCCCAACGTGATCGTCAATCCCCTGGAAGCCGCGTTAGGTTACATCGCGTTAGATTACATTTGGAATCATCGATCGCTGTCAGCAATCATCAGCGAACAGTTCGCCCCATAGTTCGCCACAGTCTTCCCTAGTGAGCTAGCACGAATTGCTGTCTCTTGCGTAAGATTGCCTTATCTGTGCTCCAGCATAAAAATCCAGAAAGAATCTATGACCAGCAGACCGTCTCGATCGCCCTCTAAATCTGGCTCCACGGTTCCCCGCACTGCATCCGTTTTAGTCAACGCTCTGGTGGATGATGAGGAAAATTCCTACCTGGATGACTTCTATTTTGATGAGCCGGGGAGTGTTCCAGGCACTTTGACGATCGAAGCAGATGCGTCGCCCCCAACCATTTTTTTGATTGACTACAACGAGGACAATGCGGTTCGCCTCAAGATCGATGCTCCTGAGGAATGTGCTGCCTACCTAGACACCGAATCCGTTTCCTGGGTGGATGTGCAGGGGTTAGGCAGCGAAAATATCTTGCGGCGATTGGGGCAGGTGTTTGATTTGCATCCGCTCGTGCTGGAGGACGTGGTGAATGTGCCGCAGCGTCCCAAGGTCGAGGAATATGACGATCAGCTTTTGTTCATTGCCCGCATGGTTTGCCTGAAGGACGATGAGCGCGGCTTTGTCAGTGAACAGGTGAGCTTTATTTTGGGCAAACACTATCTGCTGACCGTGCAGGAAGAGCCTGACTACGACACATTTGGTCCGGTTCGGGAACGAATTCGCGGCAACAAAGGGACGATGCGCAAACATGGGGCAGACTATCTTGCTTATGCCCTGCTCGATGCGCTAATCGACGGCTTTTTCCCGGTGCTGGAGGCTTACGGCGAAGCACTAGAAGAACTGGAAGATGAGGTGGTTGCCAACCCGACCCGGCAAAGTTTGGAAAAGATTCACCGCATTAAACGAGAGCTGCTAGCCTTGCGGCGTGCGATCTGGCCCCAGCGAGATGCCATCAGCGTGCTGATCCGCGACAGCAATGATCTGGTCAGCAGTGAAGTCCGGGTTTATTTGCGAGACTGCTATGACCATGCCGTTCAGGTTCTAGATATGGTGGAAACTTATCGGGAAGTCGCATCTAGCTTGATGGATGTGTATGTTTCTTCGGTCGGGAATCGGATGAACGAGGTAATGAAGCTGCTGACCATTATTTCGACGATTTTTATTCCCCTGACTTTTATTGCTGGGGTTTACGGCATGAACTTCAATCCCGAAACATCGCCGTTCAATATGCCGGAGCTGAATTGGTACTGGGGGTATCCTGTCTGTCTTGCCACGATGGGAGTGATTGCGATCGCTTTAGTCTTCTATTTCTATCGACGTGGCTGGTTTGAAAATTTTTCAGGAATTAAAGAATAGAGGCTGCTGTCAGAGAAGTGCTGAAACGCTCCTGCAGCCGTTCACCAAGAATCGTTCACGAGAATCAAAGCCAGTTCCACCGGGAATGATAGGATCTCAAAAATGCAAGCCGAATTCTTGAAAAACTCTGAGAACCCTATGGATCTGAAGTCTCTGATTCGCGAAATTCCCGACTTTCCCAAACCCGGCATTCTGTTTAAAGACATTACGACGCTGCTGCGAAACCCGGAAGGCTTGCGCTACACGATCGACACGCTGGCAGACAAATGCGCCGATTTTGCGATCGATTACGTGGTTGGCATGGAATCACGAGGCTTTATCTTTGGGGCACCGCTTGCCTATCGCATGGGAGTTGGCTTCATCCCGGTTCGCAAACCCGGAAAGCTCCCCGCCGCCACCCACGCGATCGAATATGCTCTGGAATACGGAACCGATCGTCTGGAGATGCACCAGGATGCCCTGCACGACGGCGCAAGAGTCTTGATTGTTGACGATCTGATCGCCACCGGAGGCACGGCTGCAGCAACCGCTCAGCTCATTCAAAAAACAGGCTGTGAAATTGCCGCTTATGCCTTCATCATCGAATTGGTTGACCTGAAGGGACGAGACAATTTGCCGGAAGCCCCGATCGTAACGCTGGTGCAGTATTAGCAGTGGAGAATTAGCAGCGTGGATTCAGTACAGTCAGGACACAGTCAGTACAATGGGAAGCAAATCAGACTGTGATTTAAAGCTGTCATTTAGAACTGTCATTTACAGCCTTTTTCAGGCTGATGGAGTCCAAGAAATGGGGTGCAGGGGCAGAACCTTGGACGGGGAGAAAGCCCCCACACCCCCTGTTCCTGACCAGAGTGGAAAAAGCTATAGAGCTGTCATCGAGTTGACCTCTCATCTCCTCACCGCCTCACCGCCTCATCCTCCCGCCTTCCCTGCCTATGACCTCTTCCTCCTTCCCCCAACGTGCCCGATCGCTGTATGGATCGATCGCTGCCTTTTTCACCAGTGAAACGGTTGGCTATGTGGTCAAGCGGCTGCTTCAGGCACTGATCACGCTACTGCTGGCTTCGGCGCTCAGTTTCTTTGTGATTCAGCTTTCTCCAGGCAACTTTCTAGACAACTTGCGGCAAAATCCTCAGATTTCAGAAGAAACGCTCAAGCAGTTTCAGCAGCAGTTTGGGCTGGACAAGCCCGTGGTGGAGCAGTATTTCCTTTGGCTGCGGCAGGTTTTCACCCGGCTGGATTTTGGCGTGAGTTTTGCCTATGCGCAGCGTCCTGTGACCGAGCTTTTGTGGGAGCGAATTCCGGCAACGCTGCTGCTGTCGATCGCCTCTCTGATCGTGACCTGGACGATCGCAATTCCACTGGGGATTGTCGGCGCAGTGCAGCAAAATCGCAGAATTGATCAGGTCTTGCGAGTGGTTAGCTATATCGGGCAGGGCTTGCCAACGCTGATCACCGGACTGCTGCTGCTGTATTTCGCGCAGGCAACTTCGCCGCTGTTTCCGGTTGGGGGGATGACGAGCATTGACCATGCCGATCTGACACCGATCGGAAAAATTCTCGATATTGCCTGGCACATGATTCTGCCGACGCTGGCGCTGAGCATTACCAGTTTTGCTGGACTTCAGCGCATTACGCGGGGCGAACTGCTGGATGTGCTGCGGCAGGACTATATTCAAACCGCACGAGCGAAAGGGCTGCCCGAAGATCGAGTCATCTACGTCCATGCGCTGCGAAATGCCGTGAACCCGCTGGTGACGCTGCTGGGTTTCGAGTTTGCCGGACTGCTGGGCGGCGCATTTATTACCGAGAACTATTTCAACTGGCCCGGTCTGGGACGACTGATTCTTCAGGCAGTGCAGGCAAAAGATTTGTATCTGGTGATGGCAAGTTTGATGATGGGCGCATTTTTGCTGATTTTGGGTAACTTGCTGGCAGACTTACTCTTAAAGGTGGTCGATCCACGGATTAAGTTGACGGACATGAACTAGCACGGCGGAGAATTGCAACTCAGTGAAAATGTTGGTTCCTGTCAAGCGGTTGTTCGGCAGTTTTCCAAAGGAAGAATCGCTCGCTCTATCCCGTCCCCCTTTCAAGTAAGATGAGAAAATGCCTGACTTTTCGATCGCTCTAGCCTGGGGTGAAGTCTTGCCTGCTTAGTGAGGAGTGGATTGCAACAGTTGGGCAACTGTTTAGATAGTCGCATCTCGGCAAAAGGGAACGTATGAGCGAGCAAGAGATTTTTGACAAAGTAAAGAAAATTGTGGCAGACCAGTTGAGCGTTGACCCAGAGCAGGTAACGCCCGAAGCGAGTTTTGCCAACGATTTGGGTGCGGATTCGCTGGATACGGTTGAGCTAGTGATGGCACTGGAAGAAGAATTTGATATCGAGATTCCCGACGAAGCTGCCGAGGGCATTGCGACGGTGGGGTCTGCCGTGAAATACATTCAGGATAAAGCGGCGGCTTAGGACGATCGCAATCAGGAAAGAAGGGTTGGATGCTGTTGCTTACAGGACTGCTCCAGCCCGTCTATTGTTTAGATTTTTGATCTGGTTTCCGTTTAATTTTCTTTATTAATTCACTGTTGTGCATTTCGGGTAGATTAAACCCTTGAAGCTGCTGTCATGACAAATTTAGGTTCTGAACTCAAGCGGGTTGTAGTGACGGGTCTGGGCGCAATCACCCCGATCGGCAATACCCTGGCGGAGTACTGGGAGGGGTTGTTGAGCGGTCGAAATGGCATTGGTTCGATCACGCTGTTTGATGCGTCCAAGCACGACTGCCGCATTGCAGGCGAGGTCAAGGGATTTGATCCTCAAGACTATATGGATCGCAAGGAAGCCAGGCGGATGGATCGCTTTGCCCAGTTTGCGGTTTCCGCCAGCAAGCAAGCCCTTGCAGATGCCGGATTTGTGATTAATGACCTGAATGCCGAGCAGGTGGGTGTAGTGATCGGCACAGGCATTGGCGGCTTAAAGGTGATGGAAGACCAGCAGGAAATTTACCTGAATCGCGGACCCGATCGCTGTAGCCCGTTTATGGTGCCGATGATGATCGCGAACATGGCAGCGGGTTTGACTGCGATTCACACCGGGGCAAAGGGTCCGAATAACTGCACGGTGACGGCTTGCGCGGCGGGATCAAATGCGATCGGTGATGCATTTAGACTGGTGCAGCGTGGCTATGCTCAGGCGATGATCTGCGGCGGCACAGAAGCAGCCGTGACTCCCCTCTCGCTGGCAGGATTTGCAGCCTGTAAGGCTCTTTCGACTCGCAATGACGATCCGGCTCATGCCTGCCGCCCGTTTGATATCGGTCGAGATGGCTTTGTCATGGGCGAAGGGGCAGGAATTCTGATTTTGGAAGAACTCGAACACGCCCTCAGCCGGGGAGCCAAGATTTATGGCGAAATGGTGGGCTATGGGATGACCTGCGATGCCTATCACATCACGTCTCCGGTTCCGGGGGGCGAAGGCGCAGCAAGAGCGATTCAGCTTGCCCTCAAGGATGCAGGCATTACGTCCGATCAGGTTCACTACATCAATGCGCACGGCACAAGTACGCCTGCGAACGATTCAACGGAGACGGCAGCCATTAAAACCGCGCTGGGCAAAGCGGCACACAAAGTCGCAATCAGCTCCACGAAGTCGATGACCGGACATTTGCTGGGTGGCTCAGGCGGCATTGAAGCGGTGGCAACGACGATGGCGGTTTATCACGACAAGCTGCCGCCGACCATCAATCTGGAAAATCCTGATCCGGCTTGTGACCTGGACTACGTAGCAAATCAGAGCCGATCGCAGAAAGTAGAAGTTGCGCTGTCAAACTCCTTTGGCTTTGGCGGACATAATGTCACGCTCGCCTTCCGCAAATATTACGGCTAAGCCCCATTCTGAAGTCCACCCTAAACCTGCCTTTAAACTTGCCATGACTACTTTTCCAATCGATCTCAGTGCCTATCAGACTGTCCAGCTTGACCCGAAAAACTCAGCTCTGACCGATGATCAGCGTCAAGCGTTAAAAGCAAACATTCAGCTTTGCCGGGATGCGATCGTCTTCTTTACGGCAACCGGAGCCGCAACTGGAATGGGCGGGCACACGGGTGGACCCTATGACACCGTGCCGGAAGTGGTGATTCTGGATGCGCTGTTTCGCAGTTTGCCCGATCAGTTTGTGCCCATTTTCTTTGATGAAGCGGGACACCGGGTTGGGACGCAATATCTGATCTCGGTGCTGCGCGGTCAAATGCCTGCCGAACAGCTCATGAACTATCGTCAGGCAAACTCAAAATTGCCCGGACACCCCGAACTGGGGCTGACTCCCGGTGTGCAGTTTAGCTCTGGTCGATTGGGGCACATGTGGCCCTATGTTAACGGTGTGGCAATGGCGCATCCGGGCAAGGCAGTTTTTTGCCTGGGTTCGGACGGTTCTCAGCAGGAAGGCAACGACGCAGAAGCGGCAAGGCTGGCAGTGGCGCAGCACCTCAACGTCAAGCTGCTAATCGACGACAACGATGTTACGATCGCCGGACATCCCTCGAAGTATCTGCCCGGATTTAGCGTTCGCAAAACGCTGGAGGGACACGGACTGAAGGTGCTGGAAGGGGACGGCGAAGATCTGGACGGACTCTATGCCCGGATTTGCGAGGCAATTAACACACCAGGACCGATCGCCGTGATCAGCAAGCGTCCGATGTGCCCTGGCATCGAGGGGCTGGAAGGCTCGAACCACGGGCATGACGTGATTTCGGTGAAGCTGGCGCTATCTTACCTGGAAAAGCACGGACACCAGGCAGCCATCGATTACCTCAACAGCATCCAGAAGCCAAAGCAGGACTACACGTTCCTCGGCAGCAGCGACAAGTGGGACTCGAACCGGAACGTCTTTGGGGATGCGGTCGTGACCGTGCTGGGACGAATGAGCGAGGAAGAGCGCAAAGCCAAAGTGGTTGTGATCGACAGTGACCTGGAAGGCTCCTGCGGTCTGAAAAAAATTCACGATGCGCACCCGGAAGTCTTCATTCCGTCGGGGATTATGGAGCGGGGCAACCTGTCTGCGGCAGCGGGCTTTGGCATGGAAGAAGGCAAGCAGGGCATTTTTGCCACCTTTGCTGCCTTCCTGGAAATGTGCATCTCTGAAATCACAATGGCGCGGCTCAACTACTCAAATTTGCTGTGCCACTTCTCCCACTCCGGCATCGACGACATGGCGGACAACACCTGCCACTTCGGTCTGAACAATTTCTTTGCCGACAACGGACTGGACGACGGCTACGAAACCCGCCTTTACTTCCCCGCAGATGCGAATCAGATGAAAGCCTGCGTTGAAGCGGTGTTCTTTAATCCGGGAATGCGGTTTATTTTCTCGACGCGATCGAAAACGCCAATGATCCTGGACGCGAGCGGCAACGAGCTGTTTGCAGGCGACTACAAATTCGTTCCCGGCAAAGATGAACTGGTGCGCGACGGCAGCGCAGGCTACATTGTCACCTTTGGCGACTCGCTTTATCGGGCTGTGGATGCGGCAGAACGGCTGAAGCAGGAAGGCGTTGAGGTCGGCGTGATCAACAAATCGACACTCAACGTTGTAGACGAAGAAATGATGGCAAAAATCGGCAAAGCTGGGTTTGTCCTCGTCACTGAGCCGTTTAACCGCAAAACTGGACTCGGCAGCCGCTTCGGAACCTGGCTGCTGGAGCGCGGCTACACGCCCAAATATGCCCACATCGGCACGCACGAAGAAGGCTGCGGCGGCTTGTGGGAACAGTACCCGCACCAGGGCATCGATCCGAACGGCATCATCCGCAAGGTGAAATCGCTGGTGGGCTAGGTTGATTGCATCGGGCGATCGTCTTCCTTGAAGTCAGAGGGGGCGATCGTCTCAAAGATTCTCAGCGCAAGCTCAAACTAACTATGAAGACTGCTTCTCAAGCACGGGAGGCAGTTTTGTTAATAGAGGGGTCTGGAGCTTCGCCCCAGAGCGGGAGCAGTGCCCCCACCACCCCCAAATCCATCCGTTGTTTAATTGCGCCCAGCTACTTACAAATGCTCAAAGCGTTATCGATATTCAAACTAGCCAGGACGATATCGATCCAGGTGAAGCCGGAGCTATTGGCTTGAGCAACCCTTTCCACTGTGACTTCAGTTTTGAAGCCGTAGGCAGATCTATCCCTTCTCGTTAATTGGTGTATTTGTGGTGTGTTAGATAGAGATTTTTCGGTGTATCTAGCATTTACGCACGTTGGGAAATAAGGGGTAACGCTGTGCAAAATCTGCTCGATCGGGCTGTTGCGGATTTGCAGGAGAAATACAGCCCGCAGGTGATTATTCTATATGGCTCCCGTGCCAGAGGAGACGCTACGCCTGCTAGCGATATTGATATTGTCTGCTTTGCGTGCCTTGCGGCAGGAGCAAAATCGATCGCCGATGCGCGGGAGTTTGACGGGCTTTATCTGGATGCCTGGATTTATCCGATCGAAGCAATGTCGGCAACGAATGATGAGCTATTGCGCGTGGCAGACGGCTATTGCCTCTACGACACAGACGGACAGGGAGCAGCCTTTTTAATGCAGCTCAGGCAGCGAATTGCTCAGGGTCGAAGCAGGCTCTCTGCCGCTGAAATTGATCACATGAAGCGATGGGTCGAGAAAATGCTGGAGCGGTCGAGCGGTGCTGATGTCGAGTCCTGCTATCGCCGCTACTGGTTGGCGATCGATCTGCTGCAAATCTACTTTGACCTGCGAGGGCAGTGGTATTGGGGTCCGAAGAAAAGTCTGAATTGGCTGAAAGCGCATGACGCGATCGGCTATCAGCTTTTTTCAAAGGTTTATTTGCAGGGGATTTGCATTGATGATCTGCACGAATTAGCTGTCTACGTTATTCAGGCGATCGATCGGGTCGAAGGCGAATGACAGATGATAAATTGACAGATCAACCCTGGCGACGAATCCAGCCGTTCACGGTAAATCGGCTATCGACAAACGATCGCGACGGACAGCGCACGGGCAAGACTTCGTGCATATAGCGGCTAAGAAACAGAACAATGCTGTTGTCTCTGGGATCGATCGTCTGAAACGTATCTGCCTGGACATAGAAATTATCTTCGATGCGGCTATCGTAAATTAACAGTTCGCCGCCAGAAAAAGCTTTGGGTTGACGATAGAAATAATACACATAAGTTAATTCGCGAGTGGCAGTGTCGGGACTGCCGTTGTCATTGTGAATGCGATAATAGTTGCCGTCGTTGTGTGCCGTAATTTGCGACTCAATTTCCTGCACCGTGAATGGTGTTAGCCCCAAGGCTTTGACAACATCGGGAACGATCGATCGAATGCGATCGGTGATGAATTTATGAACTTCAGGAAAATCATATAGCACGACCGATTGACGATAGTTTTCATCTCCCGTTGAAGTCGTTGTGCTGACAAATTCTGATTCGCGTTCTAGAACGTAATGCAGCAGCATTTGATGTTCTTCTGGTGAAAGAAAGTCATCAATCTGCACCGATTCAGAGGGCAAAACACCGTCTAAAAAACGGGGAATCTCTGATGGAACAGGCGTAACGCTCTGGGTTTGCATCACGATCGGCGGTTCTGTCACCATGCCCACCAGACGATCGCAGGGAAACGCAAGCACTGCCTGCCCCTGATCAAGCGGAATTTGAAACAGCCGCCTGATTCGCTTGCCTTCCCAGTCTGCCAGCACTTCAAACAACTGTCCCAGCAGGGGATTTTCGGACTGAATAGCAACCTGATACTGCTGCCCCCCAGACAGAAGCAGCGTGACTGTGACGATTTCCGGCAAATCCTGAAATTGCGGCATAGGCAAATCCAAATAGAAAAACAAGGGGAGTGGGAGTAACCAGTGAGCAATAACCAGTCACCGATGACCAGTCCCTAATGCAAAAAGTGTCTCATTCCCGTCAGTATCATTACAATGCCCAATTCGTTTGCTGCTGCGATCGAATCTGCATCGCGCATACTGCCGCCGGGCTGCACGATCGCCTCAATTCCCGCTGCTGCTGCGGTGCGCACTGAATCATCAAACGGAAAGAAACCATCGCTGGCAAGCACAGCACCTTTTGCTTTGTCTGCCGCCTGTTCCAGGGCAATTTTCACCGACCCGACCCGATTCATTTGTCCTGCGCCTACGCCCAGCGTGATGCGATCGCTTGTGACCACAATGGCATTCGATTTAACGTGCTTGCAGACCTTCCAGGCAAACAGGAGTTCGGCAAGCTGAGATTCAGTCGGCTGGCGATCGCTAACCATTTTCCACTCAGCCGGATCCGCGATCTGATCATCAGCACCCTGCACCAGAAATCCGCCCGCAACCTGACGTACCAGTTCCTTTTCACCCTGGGTCAACTCCGGCAGCACAAGCACTCGTAAATTCGACTTCGTTGCCAGAATTTCTGCTGCTGCTGCGTCACAGCCCGGAGCCACAATGCATTCGAGGAATGTTTTCTTCAGTTCGTTTGCGGTCGCCGCGTCGATCGATCGATTCAGCGCCACAATGCCACCAAATACAGAGGTGGAATCTGCGTTGAACGCTTTGGTATATGCCTCCACCAGAGAACCGCCCAGCGCCACACCGCAAGGATTGGTATGTTTGATAATCACCGCCGCCGCTTCCGAGTCGGGAAACTCTGCCACAATTCGCCGCGCCGCTTCCAGATCGACCAGATTGTTATAGCTCAGCTCTTTGCCCTGCAATTTTTGAGCCGCCGCCCAGCCGCTTGGACTCGCCCCAGTCTGATACCACGCTGCAGGCTGATGCGGATTTTCCCCATAGCGCAACTGCTGAATCTTTTGTCCGCCGAGGCTGAACGAATCGGGCAAGCTGGCAGCCGCCGGAGTTTCTTCTTGCTGGCTCTGCTGGCTCAGATAGTCTGCGATCGCCCGATCGTATGCAGAAGTATGCTCAAAAGCCTTCAGCGCGCAGGTTTGCCGAAAAGCGATCGAGGGAGTGCCGTTCTGCCGCAGCTCTTCCAGATACTCGCCATACTGATTGGGACTGGAGAGAATCGTGACGTGGACAAAGTTCTTTGCCGAAGCGCGCACCATCGCCGGACCGCCAATATCGATCTGCTCGATCGCCTCTGGTAGCGTGACGCCTGGTTTCGCGATCGTCTGCCGAAACGGATACAGGTTGACGACAATTAAATCGATCGGATTGATCTGATTCGCTTCTAAATCAGTAAGATCCTGAGGCACATCGCGGCGCGCCAAAATGCCGCCATGAATCCGGGGGTGGAGTGTTTTCACCCGACCTCCCAAAATTTCTGGTGACCCCGTATAGTCCGAAACCTTCGTTACCGGAATTCCAGCGTCTTTCAACGTTTGCGCCGTGCCGCCACTGCTGATGATGCTAAACCCAAATTCTTCAACCAGCGATCGAGCCAGATCCACCAACCCCGATTTATCCGAAACGCTCAGCAATGCAAACCGTGTCATGACTTCTACTCTTTTCGATCGCCTTATTCAGAATAGTACGGGGGTGGGGAGAAGGGTAGATGGGTAGATGGGTGAGTGAGGGGATGAGGGAATGTGTTTGTGAGCGCAGGGCTGTGAGGATTGGTTCCCCCCAATTCTAGCTACCCTGTACACACAAATCCCTGGTGATGCCTCGCAATCCCCTCAGCCCCCCCAACCCTCCAACTTGTGAGTTGGAGGGTTGGGGGCGGCAAAGCGGGAAACTAAAGCAGACTCGACTGGTGTGTACACCGTAGCCCAGAGTTGAGGGGCCAGGGGGGGCGTATCATACTCCAACTCAGCAGCGCCTTGGGGTTTTGGGCAAAATGGTTGCGATCGATTTTTCTCGTTTAATCTGCGGTTGCTTGGGGTTTGTGTTTGCGGAAAGCGGCAACGCCCAGTCCAATCAGACCGGGTAGAAGGGCAGGGGTGGGAATTGGCTTCACGGGAGGTTTCTGATTGGTTGGCGTCTCTTCTTTTTCTGGGTCTTCTGGGTCTTTTGCTGGGTCGATCGGCTGCTTTCCGTCCGATTTAGGCAGTTCTCCTGCTTCTCCACCGCCTGGAGGTGTGCCTTGGTCGATTGGGGTGTTCTGATCAGGGATGTTTGAAGGCTGGTCGATCGCACTCGGTGTAGGCTGGTCGGTTCCTCCTGATGGGGTTGTTGCAATCAGGGGACTGGCAAGAATCCCAAGACTCAGGACATCACACACCAAGCCCGCATTCATGCCGGGAAGCAAAACTGCCTGTTCATCTTCAGTGGTGGGAGCGGTCATCCTTCTTTCCAATGCGAAGCGACTTGGGGAGAAGCTCTCGCTGCTGCTCAATCCAATTCCTTTCCAGCTCTGTTGCGTCTTAAAGAGCGCTGATTCTTTTCTCCAGGAAGCTGTCAGGGCAGATGCTCCACTTAGACTCGTGCGATCGGCTGAATCTGAATCATCGTCCACGGAACCCATTCCCAAGCAAACGATTGGAGGTGAGGCATCTTCCGACTCCTCGCGGGTGGGCTGTTCTTGCTCTGGTAATCGAACCTGTGCCTGTGCTTGTGAAGTGCTACTACTCAGAAAGGCTGAGATTGCTGTAGCGAGCAGTGCGATCTTCGACCACCAAACTTTCATATGCGCGTCTGTGAGATGAAGTGGGTTTAGGCATAACAGTGGGAAACACAAGGTAGATGACGCGGAGCTATACTCAGTAAACTTTGGTTTCTCTGAAACCGTTCTTCATTTTTATCTTACAAATACCAATCTTTAATCTCAGTATTGTTTCTTGCATAATTTGTAAAGAATAGAACTTCTGCGTAATTTTCCTGAGCTAAATATTTTTGCCTGCTGTAGCCTTTTATGACAGCTTATGGCAGCAGAAAAGCCTTTAGAAAAGTTCCTGCTTAGATTCTCAGTTTGAGGTTATTCTTTCCTCACTTAGAAGCCAGCATTGTTGAGCCTCTGCGCCTGCTGCACCTACGCTATATTTAATAAGCCTTTACTTCACATTCAGGAGATACGACTCTGACGCTGCAAGCAATTCTGGTTCCAGCAAAACGAGAACCTGTGAAAGGATTACTGGTTGGGCTGCACGGATGGGGCGCGAGTGGGCAGGATGTGGCAGCCGTCGCCGCTTATTTAGATCTGCCAAACTATGAATTTGCTTTCCCCGATGCGCCGTTTCCCTTTCCCTATGGTGGTGCGGGGCGAGTCTGGTATAACTTTCCGGCGAACTACTCATTTGCCAGCAGCTCCGATTTTGCCAGCAATCCAGAACTGCAAACCAGCCGCCAGCAGCTCACCGAGTGGCTCCGATCGCTTGAATCCCAGACCGGAGTTCCCCTTTCGCACACGGTGCTGGCAGGTTTCTCTCAGGGTGGCGCGATGACCCTGGATGTGGGGCTACGGCTGCCTTTAGCAGCAATTATGATTCTCAGCGGCTATCTTCATGCGCCGATCGACCTGCCTCAACCCATTGACCTTGCACAATTGCCGCAAGTGGTGGTCATGCACGGACGATCGGATCAGGTCGTTCCCTTGCGAGCAGCGCATCAGGCACGCGATCGACTGACTGAACTGGGAATTCCGGTTTTATATGAAGAACTCAACATGGGACACGAGATTTCGATGTCAGTCCTCAGCCGGATGCAAAGTTTTATAGAAGATAAGCTCCAATAAGCCCGATCGGAAAGGGGTGTGCGGGTAGGATAGGGATAAGTTGCATCTGTAGCTTTGCGGTTACGCACGTCAACTTATCGCCGCGCAGATGCGGAAAACTGGAGGGGTCAGATGAAAGCATTACACTTTTCGCGTCAGGAAATCGAGAAGATTACGGATACGGAATTGGCTGCACTGGCAACCCGGCTGGAGCAGGACGAATACACAAGTCCGTTTGAAGGCTTGCAAGACTGGCATTTGCTCAGGGCGATCGCCTTTCAGCGTCCCGAAATGATCGAACCCTACGTGTATTTGCTGGATCTAGAGGCATACGACGAAGCTTAGGATTTGGGATAAGAGTGAGCGGATAAGAGTGAGCGGTTCTGCATTGCCCCCTAAATCCCCCATAAATGGGGGACTTTGAGATAGCTGAGAATGGTTCAGGGTCGGCGGATTTTAATTGGCGTGGGGGGTGGCATTGCTGCCTACAAGGTGTGCGAAGTTGTCTCGACGCTGGCAAAAGCGGGTGCAGAAGTGCGGGTGATTTTGACCGATCGCGCTCAGCAGTTTATCCCGGCTCTGACTCTTGCGACGCTTTCCCGCCATCCAGCCTATACCGATGCAGACTTCTGGCAGCCCCATGCCCGTCCCCTTCACATTGATCTCGGCGAATGGGCGGAAGTCTTTTTGCTGGCTCCGCTGACGGCAAACACGCTGGGCAAGCTGGTTTATGGCTTAGCGGATAATTTGCTCACCAACACAGTCCTCGCTTCGACCTGTCCGGTGCTGCTGGCTCCGGCAATGAACACCGATATGTGGAAACAGCAGTCGGTGCAGCGCAACTGGCAGCAGCTTCAGACCGACCCTCGCTATCACGCGATCGACCCCAGTGCTGGAATTTTGGCGTGCGATCGGGTGGGCAAAGGGCGGATGGCAGAACCGAGCGAAATCTTGTCCCATCTGGAATCGTTGCTGACCACAGGCGGCAAGCGCGACCTGAGCAGCAAACAGATTTTAATTAGCGCAGGCGGAACCCGCGAATATCTCGATCCGGTGCGCTTTATCGGCAATCCCTCGACCGGGAAAATGGGCGTTGCACTGGCACAGGCAGCTTTGCACCGGGGCGCATCGGTGACGCTGGTTTATGCCCCGATCGACTCAACCTTACTCGCACCTTTAAAGACTGTTCGGCTTGTACCGATCGTCTCCGCCGCCGAAATGCAGCAGGCAATGCAGCAGCTCATGCCCGAAGCCGACTGGATTGTAATGTCCGCCGCTGTTGCCGATGTCCGTCCCGCCGAGTATCACGCCGAAAAGCTACCCAAGCGATCGCTCCCCAACTCCCTCCCCCTCGCTGCCGTTCCCGATATCGTGGCAGAACTCAGCCAGCAAAAGCAGCCCCACCAAAAACTCATCGGCTTCGCCGCCCAAACTGGAGACATCCTTCCCCCTGCCCTGGAAAAACTTCAGCGCAAAAACCTTGATGTGATTGCCGCCAACCCAGTTGATCAACCCGACAGCGGTTTTGGCAGCGATCGCAATCAGGCAGTTTTTCTCGATCGGACGGGACGCAAGCAGGTTCTAGAGCCGTGCAGCAAACTCCAGATGGCTCACGCTTTGTATGACTTTGTGCAGGATTAGCCTGTGCTAATCCCTTGCGAAATCTGTTCGACAGGGTTTTAGCTTCTCAGAAACCCTGTATCGTCGTGATACCACCAAGAGCAAAGTCATGCTCGACAATTTCGCCGAATGCAGTACAGTTATACTAGTAGCTTTGTACTGATGGAAGAATGATATGTCTTATAACAGGCAGAACAGATCTAATGATGAAAAGCCTTCAAAAGCCATTCGAGGCTCCTTGCTTCTAGCAATTAATTTGCTAGGGCAAGCTAAGTTTCTATTTCAGCAGCAAACGCCAGATCAAGAACTTGCTGGAAAAATTTCTAGAGCCATCCTTGCTCTAGAGCAATTGTTACAGAATCAATCAAAGCAATGCTGACCAATCTGTAGGTTCTCGACTTCATTGCCGTACTTTAACTTTCAAGAAGTTAAGCAATTCATCCTGACGTAATCTTTTCCCGCTGAAGTAGTGAGCAAGAAAACAGATACTCGTATACACAATTTGAGGTACATCTACTCCTTCGTACAATACATATCCAAGAATGAGTAGTTATGCAAGAGCCATTTCATTTACGGACAGTGATTGCTGAACCCCTTCAGCAAGTAGCCAAAGAATTGCGTCCCTTGGCAGAGAGCGATTCAGCCTATATCGAGGCTTACAATAGCCTTTGTGCTGTCCTTGAAAGTTTTCATAATAAACTTTTGAAAACAGGAAAAGGATTAAATAAAGATTGGGAGATAATTCCTCCTGCTATTCGTAGGTAGAAGAGCTTGCAAGATTTCAATCATGCAACACTCGCCGCTGAGCGTACTAAGCAGTGGTTCTTTCAATCAAAGTTTCCATGTATAGCAGCAGTTGTTCAGCAGCGGTATTACTGAGTACTTGATCTTTTGCTAAATCCCTCTCCATCTGGCTTTGAACGAATTTCAGTGCTTTGCTATAGGCAAGCGAATTTTTCGCTGTGTTCTGAGGGACGTTGCATAGTCTAGGGATAGTATCAGGGAGCATTTCCCGTAAATTACTTTGCAAAAGATTAAGATGAGCAATTATCTCTTCCCGAAATTCCTTGATATTACTCTCTTGTATTCCATACTCCTGATACTCTCTAGAATCTAGAGCTTTGACCCATGTACTAATTTTTATTTCTACCCAGTTTGCTGCATCTATAAGAGGCTTAAACTTTTCATTTGCATCAGTTAAAACTTCGCCAACTTTACTTAAAGCTATAATTATCTCCCCATATCCTTTAGCTTGTGCTACCTCAATAGCTTTATCAATCGAACCTTGAAGCTCTTTAATTCTTGAATCTTGAGTGCTTATTAAGCTTTCCAAATCCTCTTTATTTCTTGTTAAGCGTTTTCTCTCCTCCTCTAAATCGCTTTTCTCCTTCTCCAAGGCTTCTATTTGTTTAGACCTATGAAATTTCTCATTTCCAAAAATCGCCCATAGAGCAAAAGCAATCAGAAATAGTCCTATTAAAAATAATCCTGTTTTTACCGGACTCGATAGCGGAATTTGTGAATCTCCGGTAAGCGGTAAGTGATCAGCTCCAGAAATTACAAAAAGAAATACTCCCAAAAAGAGAAGAATTAATTGCGGAGAACTTTCAACAACTTTAGCGAAAAAGCCTGAAATAGCTTCTGCCATACAAACTGCTCCTCGTTGGTAAGATGCAGGATACTCAGTTAGGCTGAGCATTAACTTATACTTAAATATTAAACAATCTAACCTGAAGTAACGAAGCTCAGATCTAGAGCATCTCACCAGAAACTTCATCATCCCTATACTGCTCCTCATTAAGGTTTGCTTCACAGAACTAGTTTGGGATGAGTATTTCAACAATATTGGAGTCGATATGGCGGTGTATCACATCGCTGGCGTGAACCCACGAGTGCTCGACGTGCCCGACGCATTTTTGAGCATCGGCGTAGAGCGAAAAAGGGAGGCAAATCGCGCAGAAGCTATGTGGTCTGGGAAGAAGCAGGAATTGTGCCGATGCTGACGCTGGAAATGGTGTCGCACAAACCGGGCGGCGAGTATGACGAAAAAATGCGAATTTATGCCCGGCTCGGCGTGCTGTACTACGTGATTTACAATCCAGAGTTTTGGCAGCGCGATCGCCATCAGCCGTTTGAGGTTTATGAACTCGTTGAAGGTGAATATCAGCTACAGATCGGAGAGCCACACTGGATGCCAGAAATTGGACTCGGCATTGGACGATATCAAACAGTGTTTAGCAATCTACCGCAAGAGCAGTTGGCA
>Ga0224723_1000252_pt1 | contig 37488 bp, 13 predicted proteins | sample Balambano_FR2_Me_FD_161647 | JGI IMG/M metagenome (GOLD analysis project Ga0224723, IMG submission 161647) | Freshwater sediment microbial communities from Lake Towuti, South Sulawesi, Indonesia - Balambano_FR2_MetaG | ecosystem: Environmental > Aquatic > Freshwater > Lake > Sediment | place... | reverse complement strand
TACCTCAACACCTAAAAAATCGCTCAAACCCAGGTATGTCAAGAAAATTACTAAATCGATGTAAAAGCTCTGGTGTGTATAGCTTTGAGGCTTTTTTTGACCACAAAAAACGTCTAAGTCCCGTTAAGTATTCCTTGGCTTGATTACCAGCATAGGTTCTAATATTAGCCAAGATACTTTGCATATTCTGTGCTGCATTGAGCTCAGTCAATGTAATCATCCCCGTAGGGTCGCTGTAAACATACGGGTTGTTATAGACAAACTGATAAGGATTAAAACTCTCCGGCGCCATCTCAATAATATCAACTGGGTCACGACTTAAGAACAACCCAGTTTCCGGGTCATAATCCCTCGCTCTAAAGTGATACAATCCGCTCTCAGATTCCAACCATTGACCTTGGAACCTAAAGTCACCACCAGCAGTTGTATCACCACCAACCTGCGATAATATACTCCCAAACGGATCATAAAGGAACTTACCACTACTCTCCCCAGTCCTATCAACCAACCCAATCACTGTACCCATCGCATCAGTCAAATAATATACAGTATTCCCATTAGCATCTAACCGCATGAGCGGTGAGGGTAAATCTTTGTGTGGCACTCAAACTACCTTTATCAACGAACTTAAACTACTATCATCAGAAATACTGCCACGTATAGTATGTGATGCTGTGCTAGTAGTGCTGATATTCGTGTTGAAAGGGCTAGTACTCACTTTCATGATCATTACTGGCAGCCATACCAACTGCATTAGTTCCATAGTAATTTCCTATATTTACATCTGCACCAGCTTCAACAAGTATTTTGACAGCTTCAAGATGATTATATAAAGCTGCAATCATCAAAGCAGTATCTCCTTCGTCTTCCATTTGGAGGTTAAATGCTTGTATTAGTTGTAAAAGCGATCGCATTTCAATTTGCTAAAGTTTCTGCGCTCCCGCTTCAAGCAGGAGTTGAACAATATCAGTATATCCTGCTTGTTTTGCAAGGCTTAAAGCTGTATCTCCCCTATTATCTTTGGTATCAATATTTGCGCCACCCTCAATTAATAATTTAACTGCTTTTATGCTACCAGCATTGGCAGCTGCCATTAGAGCATTTCTACCTTCATTTGTTTTTGCATTCACATCTGCACCTACTTCAAGTAAAAATTTAATTATAATGAGCTGATTTTCATCTGTTGTACAGGAGGTAAATTTTGTATAATTTTTTAGCATCGTTCCTCTTGCAGCCGCAATTAATGGAGTTTCTTGCTGATCTTCTGTTTTACAGTTCACATTAGCTCCATGCTTCAACAATAATTTCACTACAGGTATATGACCCCAAAAAGCAGATGGAACAAGAGCTGGAGTTTCATCACTACCAACAGCATTCACATTTACCCCTTCCTTGATCGCAGCTTGAACTGCATCGTTATCTCCCATTGCAGCAGATGCTATGAAATCTTCTGTAAAATTATCATCTGCTCTTTGACGATATACCAAGCCTTTAGGTAGTATCTTTTGAGCCTCCTCTTTTAAGTCCAGAAAAGTTAGAGGTGCAAGATAATCAAAAATTTCCTGTAATCCCCAGTAAGCGGCTTTCCATAGAGCCGTAAATCCAGCGTTATCTTTAGCGTTAACATCTGCTCCAGCTTCAACAAGAATACGAACAACATTAATATCTCCTGCACGCACTGCTTCCATAAGAGAAGTCTGATCCTCATTACATCGGATATTAATATTAATTCCATTCTGAATTAATTGTTTTAAAGCACTTGTATCATCTTTTTTAAGCGCAGTTTCAAGTGCCTCATTAAGTAAAAGTTTTTGCTTAATATTTGATATATCCTGCATATGTTTATGTATTTGGTGAAGATACAGTTAATCAGCAAGATTTGCAATCAGTAGTATAACACCTTTACTGAAAGCACTCTTTGAAGCTTTTGCAATTGCTATAGCTAAATCACTATCGGAAAGCTTATCATCTTTACCAAAGCGTTTAAAGGTTATGTAGAGAGCCATATTTGTTGCTTCATATTTACTTGCATAAGCTCGAATTGCTGTCCACTGTTCAGAAGGATTATTTTTCTTAGTTCCTACTCCAGTGATATCTCCTAGCGCTTTGCTTAAAGTAAGTTTTACATCACCTATTAAAAAAGCATCTGTGTTGTTTGGTTTGTAATCAGTGGGTATGCCTTTTTTAAATATGAAATCCGGTCTTTTTGAACCTTTAGGAATTTGTGTAAGTTTAAATTCATTATGTTCTGTATCATTGAATAATCCTTTACAGTTCAAACCTTGATTTGTTGGTTCACCAGTTACTGCAACACCGGGTTCTAGCCAAAGACGATCAAAAAAAGGCTCTCCTACTGCATTAAGAATTCCGCAAATTTGACCTTTAAGAAAGTTTTCAAGTTTGGTTCCATATTTAAATTTTGTCGGAAGATTGTCAAAGTTAAAATCACCGAAAGGTAAAAGTTTTTTAACAAGTCCGGTGAAAGCATTACCTAAAACTTCACTAACTTTACCTTTAAAGTAGTCTTTAATCTCATTAGAAGCATAGGTTCTAATCGTATTAAGAGCATCCTTAATGCTTAAGGAGGTGTTGAGTTCAATCATCGTAAACATCCCGGTCGGGTCAATGTATATATACGGGTTGTTATAGACAAACTGATAAGGATTAAAACTCTCAGGTTCCATCTCAATAATATCAACTGCATCCCGACTCAAGAATAATCCCGTCGCAGGATCATAATCGCGCGCTCTAAAGTGATACAATCCGCTTTCAGATTCCAACCACTGACCTTGAAACCTAAAGTCGCCACCAGCAGTTGTATCGCTACCTAACTGGGACAATACATTACCAAACGCATCATAAAGGAACTTACCAGCACTCTGCCCAGTTCTATCAGCCAACCCAATCACTGTACCCATAGCATCGGTTAAATAGTATACAGCATTACCGTTAGCATCTAACCGCATGAAAGGACTACTACCACCACCATATATATAGTTAGAAATCAAATTACCATTGCCATCGGTGATTAAATCGGTCGATTCTAAACCACCACCCATAGCAGGCGCCACCAAAAATCTTCTTTCGGTACTACCAGATACTGCCTGAATTCTGTTACCAGCACCATCGTAAATATACTGTGTCGTCTGACTAGTAGTCTCATTCTCAACAATGGTGAGACGGTCATAAGCATCATGGTCAAGGTCAAGCGTTTTGCCATCTCTTTCTATAAACGTCAACCTTCCCGAGATGTCGTAATCATAATTCTCAGTCTCACCTGTTTCAGTAACAGTATCTAATTGATAGCCATTCGTGTAATTGAAAGTGCGACTACCATCACTTGTTAACTGTACCTTGCGCTTTCCAGATGCATCGTACTCATAAGTTGTTTCTTTTATCAACGCACTAGATGCATTGTAGTAACTTTCCTTCTCAACCCGCAGTGCCGTATCGTATTTAAGTTTGACATAGGAACCATCTTCACGGGTAATCTTGCTTGGTTCCCCTATTCCTGTTCTCTCATAGGTGACAGAAGTTAACACATTACCTTGTGCATTTGTGTGGACGATAGACTCAATTCTATCTAAATCGTCATACTCATAAACTGTCTTCACACCATTAGGTAAGGTACGCTCCTTCAACCTATTAACTACATCATACTTCATTGTAGTAATGCCGCCTGCTGGGTCTTTAATCCAGTTAAGATTACCAAACACATCGTAATCATAACTAGTGGTGTAAGCTGTTGCAGTTGCTCCCCCTTTCTCGGTTATACTCTTGATGCGTCCAACTAAATCATATGTATAGCTAATACTACTACCGTTCGGTTAGTCCATTCCTGCAAGTCGCTTACTATCATCGTAGCGGTAGGTTGTAGTACCTGTACTATCAGTCATTGTCTTGACTGCACCATCTTGGGTATATGTGTAGCTAACTGTACCTGTTACGGTGTCATTCTTCTTAGTTGTTTGGGTTTTGACTTGTCCCGATTCATAGTAATCGTACTCTATAGTTTCTCCACTCGGTAATGTCATCGTTCCCAAACGGTTGTCGGTGGGACGATAAGTCATAATTTTAGAGGTGTTGTTATCTCTAGTAACTTTTTCTAAATTGCCTAATGCATCGTACTCATACTGAAGAGTTTCACCAGTCGGTGAGGTTATTTTAACTAAACCGTCATCACCCTGCGGGTTCGCCAGTTCGACGGGACGGAAGCCGACACCGCCGACTGGCTCACTATAATCATAGGTGTAAGTATTGTCAGCAAGGTCGGTTGCAGTTTTTAATCTACCTTGTGCGTCATATCCGAACACTCTTGAATTACCTGCAATGTCAATTACTCTGGTTGGGTAATCTTTCGCTTCTTGGAGGTTTGATGTGTAGAGATATTCTGTTTTCTCACTCTTGTTACTACCATCGCGTAGTTGATAAATTGTTTCTTTAGGTAAGTAGTAATCATCAGTCACGCTAGTTGTTCTACGTCCTAATGGGTCAATTACTGTTGTCCGCAAACCATTATACTCGTAGCGGTAAGTCCTAATATCAACAGTTGTATCAACTATTGGTTTTCCTTGTGCGTCAGTGACAATATCACCCATTACATTGGTTAAATACTTACCAGTTTCTGTAGAATCAAGACGACCAGTGCGTGTGTTGTAATTGTATCGGGTAAATACCTTAAGTGCATCTACTTCTTCAATTACCCGACCACCCGCATCATATTTTTTGGTAGTAGTGCTACCTGTTTGTAAATCTTTGACGCTGATTAATCTTCCTGCTGCATCGTAACTATATTCTGTAACGTCATTACCACTAGAATCAGTTTCCCGATATAACCTTCCTAATTGGTCGTACTTGAATGTGGGAGTTCCACCATCTGGTGTCACCCAACCTGCTAACTTCCCATCAGGCGTGAGCTTACGTTCAATTTTACCAATTGTTGGCGCCTCCAATGTCGTCCAATCACCACCACTTCCTGTGTAATCATATTTAACCCAGATGCCATTACCGTAGTCGGTAAATTTCTCCCGTCCTAACTTGTCATACTCAAATGTAGATACTTCATCGTCACTAGTGTCTGCCGTACCCTTATCTTCCGTCATCTTTTTAAGCTTACCGTCAGCGTAGTACTCCATAGTCGTCGCTTCACGACTATTCAGGTCAAGAGTCCGGATGACATTACCAAATTCATTATATGAGTAAAGCGTTGTAAGAGTTGTATCACCTTCGGTTCTAACTAATCCGTTACCAAAGTAAGTATACTTCTGGATGATATTACCCTTACCATCCCTCATCTCCAATAAGTTGCCACCCCTATCTTCATACTTTATTGTCATTGATGCAACTGTTGGCAATACTAACTCGGTCATTTGACCAAAACTGTTGTAGCTGTAATAGGTTTTTCCTGGTACGACTATGATTACGTCAAAACAAGCGCTTTTGGTTCGGTAGGTACTCACTCACCTGAGTCTGTACCATCACCCGTACCAATTTTTAGTAAAAAACTAAAAACATGAAATTAAATGGTAATCATCATCCCAATTAAGTTTATTAAATTCTCGCAATAAATTACTATCTTGAGCAACAAACAGAGAATTTCCATAGTCTACTCTATCTCTATCAAAGCCATAAAACCATCTACTAGCTGATATAATATCTTGAAGATAAACTAAATCGGAATAACTATTATAATCTTCTGTTTTGGTTAATACATTTTGTAGACTTATCAAATCTGTGTCTTGCGGTACAAAAATAAACGTATCCGGTTCTTGTGTAGATAACATACACATAGATTCAAAAGACTTTTTATCAAGCGGTTTATAAACTCTCAATGGTTGATCAGGCTTTATTGTCAAAGTCATAAACTGGACAAATTCGTATTGAGCTACCTCCCATGAGAAGATAGAGAATGTATCCTCATCAAATAACAAGTCAGTAATTAACCATGGCGGTGTCATATCACACTTACAAATATCCCAAAGCCTCCAAGCTGGTTTATGATAACCGCTAAAGAGTATGGCTTTGATTAATTGACTAAAATTAGCTGTTACTTCATAACTTGAGACAAGTGTATTACATGAGTAAGCCGTATTATATTCTTCTACCACATTTGGTGAGGTAAAGAGCATATTGATAAACTGGTCTCGGAGGAAACGCTCTCTTGATAAAAAGCCAAAACTTAAAAATCTTTTTGGTCCACCCCAAGGAAAAATAGACCATGAATAGTGAATTGAAAGCCAATTTAGCGTAGCATTGATTTCCTCAAATGAAGTTTTGTGTCCGGAACTAGTATATATAGGGATACTTGGGAGGTTTTGAGTATCAAATTTATTTTGACGTGAACCGTGTATGTACCAAGGTTGAGAATACCAATAGCCTTTTGATGTTGGTAAATCGTCCAGAGATTTTAATTGGCTTTCTTGTTGACCGTTGCAAATCCAAGCATCAGAAAGATTCTTTTTTAGAAAAAAATTTAGTTTTTCTATTAAGAGTGAGCGATAGTTAATAAAAAAGGCTACGTAATACATAAATTTATACTTTTAGTTTCTGGGTACGTGATAATGAAACTGACCATCTTGCCAAACATCATGATTTTTGCCATCTCCTCCAGGTGTGTGATTAAAAGCTCCGTAGTCCATTCTGAAAAACTGGAGGCTAATATCTTTACCTGGTTTTAACAACATACCCATGCCAAAAAGGCGATCTGCTTTATTATTAGTCACAATCATAACTGATCTTTTTTGAATCTTTAAACCTGTAGAAAGCGATAGTCCTTTGGGGAACACAGATGGAGGATAAAAAGCAAACACAGATGTAGAAGAAGAGAAAAACTTTTTAAATGTTGCTAATTCAGAGGGTAGTTTTCTAGTAATTATTGAACTAACAACTCTACCCGCGTTTGCACGTAAAGAAATTATTGCATCATTGAAATCTGGTAATGTTGCGGTACTTATGTAGTTTAAGCTACTGGGTAAAAGACTAGATGGACTAGATACAATATTAAAAGCGGATTGGATAGTTTGTATAACAGAAATAGTGGCATCAACTTTATCAACAAAACTTAAAAAACGCTCACCTATCCTTATTGATGAAGAAAGAATATCGGCAATATTTCTTACTGATGTTAGTTCATTGATTGATATGAATCCACTTGGATCCGTAAAAGTCACAGGGTTTGTATTTGCGTATATATAACTATGTAAAGTTGTTGGTTTAGTTTGGTATCCTTCAAATGTATCCCTTCTAGTAAACCTCCCTGTATCTGCATCATAGTATCGTGCCCGATTATAATAATCCCCCAAAGCTTCATCAAACTGCTCCCCAGCAAACAGGTACTTATTCTCCACTCCACCAGTAGAATTAATTAATTCCCCGTAAGCCTCATAATTATACTTGCTAACAATAGCACCTTGAGCATCAGTCAACACCCTTGTACTACCCAACCCATCAACATAATAATAAGTACGACTATTAGCTTGTTCTTGAGCAGTCAAATCATTGCCGTATAGATACTCTACCAATACTTTACCAGTAGGAGAATATTCCTCCAATACTTGTGCAAACGGTTGTCCCTCATCAATTAAATATCGCGTCTCAACTCCATTAACCGTTGATGCAACTCGAATACTATTATCGTTATAGCGATACTGCATTTGTTGCTGAGTAGCACCACTAGCATCTCTAAATAAAGCTGCAATCAACCGATTTTCATAATTCCAAGTGTATTCACTTGTTGTGCCATTCTCAGTCTTCGTTAAAGTATTCCCCTGACTATCATAGGTATAACCTACAACAATCTGTTGGTTAACCTTTTCATTTTCCAAACGGTCATTATCATCGTATACGTACTCTGTTACGTTCGTTACACCATTTATAATCTCTGTCTTAATCTTACGATTACCTACCTGATCATAAGTGTAGCCATATACACGGTTGCCATTAACATTATCAATGATTTTCTCTTCTATCAAGCGATACAAGTCATCGTAAACATACTCAACAGTACGTCCAGTATTTTCTTCTACTTTTCGACGATTACCCACCTTATCAAGTGTATATTCATAACTCGATAAAATAGTATTGCCCTTACGGTTTTCCAAATACTTCAACCTATTTAGATCATCATATTGTCGTATTTCCTGTGTACCATTAACGAATGTTGTACGAATTAAATTATTAACCGCATCGTAATCATAATCTGCTGTTATAACAGAATTTTCAACTACTTGCTGAAGACGGTTACGTACATCAAAGATATAGTTAACCGTGCTGCTTGCTGTTGTTACCGAAGTGCGATTATTTGCTGCATCATAAGTGTAGCTAATATTGCGACTTACTCCAGCAATAGTATCAGTGCGTCTAATTTGTCTATCACGCACATCGTAATCATAATCATAAGTTGCAGTAGTTTGTCCGTCTACACCAACAAACTTGACAACATTTTGTAGCCCAGTTGGCGTGTAGGTATAAGTCACTAAAGAACCATCTACAAACCGTTTTTCACTCATGCGGTTTTCTGGGTCATACTTATAAGTAATTGTCTGAGCGTTAAAGTCAGTATGAGTTTTAAGATTACCTACCGCATCGTAAGTCATTGTTGAACGCTGGCCCATTGGCAGGATGGCAGTAGTGCGGCGCCCTACACCATCGTACTCATACTGTGTTGTATGATTAAGGGCATTGGTGATAGAAATTAAATTACCAACAGAGTTGTAACCGTAAGTCGTCCAATCAGAGAGAGCATTTTTCACCCCAATCAAGCGACCCAAATCATCGTAGCGATACTCTGTACGCTTGTTTTCTTGGTCAACAGAAGCCACCTGACGACCAAGATTGTCGTATTCTTGGTTAATAGATGTTTGATCGTGAAACTCGGTCTTAACTAGTCGTCCTAGATCATCATACTTAAAGGTTGTAGTGCGTTCTAAGGCATCAGTTTCAGCTATTGTTTGTCCCGCAGCATCATAAGTGTATGTAGTTCTGGGATTATCTGTTAAGGTCAAAGGAGTATCGTCAGCATAAATTATCTCAATTTGTCTTCCTGCTGCATCATAACGAAACTCAGTCCGATTACTTCTCTGATCAATTTGGGCTTTCACCAACCCATCAGTATAATACTCGGTTCGGGTTCTAGGATTATCATCCCAATTATTGGGTGTTTCATCTGGATGAACAGTTTCCTTTAACCTACCCAGCTTATCGTAGACAAATCGCGTTTCTCTACCACCCTTATCAACAGTAGCTATCTTCTGCCCTTTCTCATCGTAACGGTGTTTTTCTCTTGGATTATCAGTTAAATTATTTGGTGTATCATCTGGGTAATTAGTCTCTATCAACTCACCCTTACTGTTATAAATATACTCAGTGCGACGGTTGAGCGCATCAATTATAGCAATTTGCTTTCCATTACCATCATACTCGTAGGTCGTTGTCTGATTTTCTGCATCCGTGATTGTCTTCATCTGACCTTTGCGATCATACGTCCACTGCGTTAATAACTCCTGTACTTGACCGTTTGCCAAGGTCATGTAGCGTTTAGAAGAAAGTTTATCTCCTTTTGTGTTGTAGACGTAATCAGTTACATTACCCAATGCATCTATAACTTGACGAACATCTCCATATTTGGTGTATTCAAAAGAAGTAAGCTTACCATTCGCATCGAGGACAGACTTAAGTTGACCAGAAATATCGTAATCGTAAGTTGAAATTTTTCCAGTTGCATCTCTAGTTGTACGGAGATTGCCACTACCATCATATGTATTGGTTGTAGTACGTCCCAGGGCGTCTGTTTGGGTTAGCAAATCACCCTTATCGTCATAGGTGTAATACGTAATATTACCAAGTGCGTCTGTTTCGGTTAACTTATTGTTTCTGCTGTCGTAGGTAGATGTAGTAGTAAAACCACTTTCACCACTGCGGTCAGAGATGACAGTTTCTTTGAAAACGTTATTATTCTCGTCATACTTGCGTTTGGTAATTTGACCAAGAGCATCAATTTCAGTGAGGATGTTACCACGCTCGTCATATTCATAAATTGTGGCATTTCCCAATTGGTCTAGTACAACTTGTTTTGAATTATTCGGGTCATAGGTCATCTCTACCTTTTTACCGTTAACATCCACAATTTCCTTTAAACGACCATCTTCGCCGTAATCACTACGAATACCAATTCTACCAAGTGGGTCAATAATCTGATCAAGGTAATGCTTACGTTCTTGGTTATATTCCATGAGGGTGGTATTATTCTCACGGTCAGTAACACTAACTAAATCGTCCTTATCATCATACTTATACCGAATCAAATCGCCCAATGGGTCTGTAACGCTGGTAATCCGACCTTGTGCATCACGTGAAAAGGTGATTTTCTGCCCTGTAGAGCTAGTAATTGCCTCATCTGTGTAAGTAAGTTTGTTACCATTTGTATCTGTAACAGTTAACAAGTCACCAGAGAGAGCATCAATTTCATACTCAACCCCTTCTTTTGTTTTGAGTAGGTAAATACCACCAAAAAACTCCGAAGCTGGGTTAAATGCATTTTGCCCAAAATCGTAGAACTCGTTTGTATCTGGACTACGAGTAATATAAGTACTTGCCTGATTCTTGATACTCAGTGTAGAAGTGGAGCCTTTCTCAGCAGCAAATTCGGCTGTGAAGAAGTATTTGGAGAAGTATAGCAAAGATGTATTATCAATTCTCTCGACTTGCTTAGGCTTAAATGTAAATGCTTCTCGCTGACCACCAGGCAGTGTAATATATACTTTTGTACCTTCTTTAAAGGCTTTGTATTTATTAAGTAGTTGCTCTTCGGGGGTCTGTTTTCCAACACCAGTTCGTAAGTCAGTATCCCTAAATTCCATCCTCCAACCGTAACCAAAGTCATCAGTAGTGTTGGATGTCAGAGTATCGTAAGTACGGGTAAGGGTAATGGGGATACCAGTAACAGGTATTTCCAGGTCAGTAAAGCTTAACCGGAAGTTACCCAGTTTTAATCCCCCTGCAACATCAACAACTTGTTCTGAGAAAGAAGTCTTTCCACCATTATCTTCTGCTTCCAGTCGCAAAACATAAGAATCATTTTGCACTAAAGACGGGTCAAATTTATACTGACTACCAAACTGGTCAAGGAATCCATTATTAATTGCAGTGGGACTGTTTATCCTCCATAATTGCTTAAATTCTTCCCCATCAATTGGTTTAATCAGTAAACGATAAGCACTGAAACTACCATCATCAGTAATTGTTGCTTTTATCCGTGTTGGTGCGGTTACAAACCCCTCTTCTGACACACCATCTAAACTAAAGCTAACTGTGGGTACTTCTACATCAGTCGGGTCAATAACTATAACATCAAATGTTTCTTGTTTAATGTTCCCACTTGTATCAGTCGCAATCGCTGTGGCACTGATTGTACCACTACGTGATGCTTTAACTGTGACAACACCATTGGCATCAAGTACTACTGGTGTACTATTTACAGTTAACTGCAAGCTAGCAACTTTTATATTATCAGTCGCTCTTGCTTGGAAGGTAATATCTTCTCCCAAGTTAACAGTATCATTTAGGGCAATTAATCTAACTTTTGGTGCTTCTACATCTTGTATGACATTGAGATTAATACTTTGAGTTGCACTACCACCATTACCATCGTTAACTGTTAGCAGAATTGGGTTATTACCTACATGACTAATAGTCGGATTCCATCTCAATCTACCTAATGCATCAACAGTCATGCCTTTAGCATTAGATGCTGAGTCTATGCTGTAAGTTAACTTATCATTATCAGCGTCTGTTGCTTTGACATCGTAAATATATGTTGTGTTGGGTATTACTTGATTGGCAGCAGTTGAATTTATTACAGGGTTAGAGTTATTGCGTGCGGTTAAGGTAAATCTTTGTGCTGCTCCTAATCCTGCTTGATCTACTGCACCGACAATCACTTCATAATTACCTGCGACTGGATTATTCCAAGTTAATAATCCAGTGGTTGGATTAATACTCATCCCTGTAGCACCCTTAATTAATTGATAAGTTAGGGTATCGTTTGCATCAGTGTCTTGAGCTACTACTTGGTAATTGTAAGTACGATTTGTTGCTGCGAGGAATATGGGATTAGATGTAATTGTGGGAGGATTATTTATGGTAACTGGTATAACTTGCCCATTTTGTTCTCTACGTGCTACTTCAATGGTGTAAGTTTGAGTTGCACTTGATTTAGCTTTATCAGTTGCAATTACTTCCACTTCATATGCTTGCAACTGGTCTGACTTTGGTGTCCATTTAATCAGACCATTACTGTCAATTGTCATTCCCACTGGTGCTTTACCTAAACTATAGGTAATTTCTTCTCCTTCTGGGTCGCTTGCGATTACTTGATAGACGTATGGTTGGTTTACTGCTGCAATCGTTTTAGCTGTGGAATTTATCTGTGGTGGTGTGTTTGTACTGTTGACCACTAAACTGAATTCTTGACTAGTGTACATCCCCAATGCATCAGTTAGATGTACTTTTACTGTGTGTTCACCTAATTGGTCTGTACGGGGTTTCCATCTTAATGCACCTGATTGGGCATCAATAATCATACCTGGAGGTGCGCTATCTAGACTCCATAACAGTAGGTCATTATCAGCATCGCTACCAGTTAGGTTATATTGGTACTCGCGTTCTAAGTTGGTGATTTGTCCTGGTGTAGAAGTAATCTCTGGTGCGCGATTAATTGGTTCAGCACTGATACCCGCATTCCCAACATTGATATTAAAGCTTTGTATTGTTGCGTCAGTTCCATCAAATACACGTACTGACACTGAGTTATTACCAAATTGGAGTGCATTTGGTGTCCATACTAATACACCATCAACAAGTGTCATTCCTTCTGGTTGTGTATCTAGTGTGTAGCTGAGAGTATCTCCGTCTGGATCTGTTGCTTGTATTTTATAGAAGTAAGTATTGCCTAGCTGTGTGGCTGTACGTGGTTTGGATATAATCTGAGCTGCTTTATTAATCTCAATTTACCCCTTTTCAGTTACTCCGTAGCTTTCTAAAAGTTGAATGATCTTTGCTAGCTCTGTACTACCAAAAAATGTTTGCTTGAGTAGTTCTCTTGCAAACGTAAGAGCAGTGTATCCGTTTATATCTTTAATATTACAGTCAGCACCAAGTTCAAGTAATTGCTGAACAGCTTTTGTATTTAATTTGAAGATTGCTAACATCAAAACGGTCTCACCCCTACTTGAGCTACCATTAATATTAGCTCCAGCGTTAAGTAACGCTTGAAAAATATCATAGTCAATGTTTGCTGAATTTAGAGCAATCATTAGTGGTGGATATTCCAAGGTTGCTTCTTCTTTAAGATTGGGATTAGCTCCAGCTTCTAATAAAATCCAAACAATTGATAACTGATTATTTCTTGTAGCTTTATGTAATGCTGCTTTGCCATTAGAGCTAATTGCATTTACATCTATACCTTGAGAAATAGCAGTAGAGACAGCATTAATATTTCCATAGAAAGCATCATCAACAAATGCTTCCACAGCATAGTTATTTTTTCTCTGCCGATAAATAATTCCCTTTGGTAATTCTTTTTCTGCTATTTTTACAAGTTTAGGAGATGTTAATGGGGTCAGGTAGTCATAAACCTCTTTCCAACCTTGACGTGCAGCTTCATATAAAGCGAATGAATTATCATTACTAATAGCATTTACATCTGGACCTGCTTCTACTGCTAGTTTTACTAGCTCAACTCGACCTACCCAAGCAAGACACATTAATATTGTGTAACCATCATCCCTTTGGTTTAAATCAGATTTATTTTGTAATATTTTATAAAAGTCACCAATGTACTCTTGTTGAAGCTCTATTTCTGGGTCTTTGTAAGATTGGTATGTCTGGTTGTATTGATCTGCTTTTTTTTCAATCATATTAATTTCATTAATTCACATAATTTATTCTAAAGAGCTTAGAGTATTTTTTGAAAGCTGGGTAAGGTATAGTTATAACTTTACAACTAGGCTTAACTATGACCATAAATCAAAGTTTTAGCTTAGCCCTATACAGAAATTCTTCATGATCATAGCCAGAGAGTCAAAAGAGAATTTTAACAAGTTTATTATTGCACCCCCCCCTTAAAATTATTACTCAAAATTGTTTTAGGCATTTATAACGGGTTATTTTTTGATGTAGTATGAAATACTCAAATCTAAATTCTATTTAATTTTGAGAGTTGTTATGAGAAATTTAGGCGTGGAAAGTGGTAGAACCTAAGTTATTTACGATTATCATCTGTTAAAGGAATAATAAATAGAGTTACTCCATCTTTCAAAGCCTCTCCTTTAATGTTATTAATTTCACTAACATCATAATTAAAAAGTGATATTTCAAGTGCTATTGGAGTATATTGACGATTAACAATGTATTTCAAGTCAGAGAATACTGTACCAGTAACATTTTTGGTTGTTAGCTGGGTTAAGCGGTTACGGGTGTCATACTTCCTAGATTCAGTTGAACCGTTGGCAAGAAGAGTTTGGATAAGATTACCGACAAAATCATAGTCATAATCTGCTAATGTGCGGTTTCCATCTTTAACTGTGTCTAAGCGATTTAATTTGTCGTATCCGTAGGTTGTTGTTCCTGCTTGCGTGGTAAGTGAGGTGATATTATCTAACAGGTCATAACCGTAGCTGACTGTTTTTTGTTCAGGCATGGTTATTGTTTTTAATCTATCACGAGTATCGTAGTCGTATTTCGTCACTCCACGTCCATCTGTGACTGTCTTTAACTGCGATGTAACTGGGTCGTAGGTATAAGATACTGTTGGAACTCTTGAATCAGTAAATGTTTTACGGTCTAAACGTCCAATGGTGTCGTAATTATAATTAATTGTGTCGCCATTAAAATCAGTTTCATACGTCGTAGTCTGATTTAGCTCGTTTGTTTCTGTTTTAACTCTTCCCAACTCATCGTAGGTGAATTTATACTGAGAATTTTTAGCGCAACGTTATTCTGCTTTCTGTTTTTGTTTAACTGGTGATGGTGCTAATCTTGGTAAACGCTATCTAATTATGATTCTAATATTAATTTGTCATCCCTTACTTTGATTGACTTTAATTTTCTTATAGTTGCATCTGCTTCTTTACGATTTTTTATTCTTTTTGGCTCCAATAATTTAGGAGTGAATATATCTTCGCTTTTAGAGCCAAGAATAAAATCAATAATATTTGAAGAAACATAGTCTTCTACAGGTTTGTAATTAGAGCTATAAACCACTTTATTAAAAGTACTTATTAATCTGTGTGATTCATAAACTTTTCCATCTTGCAAAGTCAAGTTAATCCCTTTTTGAATATAAAGATGCTTTTTAAACTTGAAAACAAAGAAGGAAAAAACTTCTTCCATAATAACTTCATTATCTCGGATATCAAAGCACGTTAGTCTATTACCCGCTTTATTTATAATAGGTTTTTTTAAATACTCAAGATACACTTCAAGATGAAGTGCATTAATATCGCTTGCTGTTAATACTAGTTGTGCCTTTTTATCAAAAAGAACACTTGTTTTGAAAGCTAATACACGTCCTTTGACTTCTTGGTATTTTTCAAAATGAATTTGTTTTAGCTTATCAGGTAAGCCTAACTCAGTATCTATTTTATTACTCCAAAATATTAGACTTATCAAATTATCAACTATCCAGAAGAAAATATCAATATTTAAGGGTGAAAGACGAAAAATCATTAGCGCGATACTCCATCAAAAAATGATTACCTTACTGAAACTTAGAGTCCTTTCTATGGATTTATCAAAACTAATCGTACGACCTATTTATTCCGTAAGCTTTTTAACCTCTTTGACTACCCGTTAGGCTATTCCAGATTGGCCGAGATAAAAACCTATACCAAATACGCTGCTGTTGGTTGCGATGTCATTAGAACCAGCAAAACCACTAGCATAGCCAAATCTAATAAATCCATAAGTTTCTTTCAATTTAACTGGTTGGAAAATTCCGGTAGGGACACTAGCTGAATCAAGGTTGAAAAGTCCTCCTAGGGAATTAGGTCCATCACCATAAATCCTGTCTGTAACAACTTCAAAATCTAGCTTCTCTTTAACTACCTTATTTTCAGGATTGCTGAGTGCAATACTTAATCCCAAACCAATAGCCCAAATATTATAATCCCATATTTTTCCTGTACTAGAAGTCGCAGTGGCTTTAGCGGTAAAGAAACTTGGCTCAAATTTAGCGAAATTATCTATGGCAGTACCAGTTTTTGGAGATTTATCCAGAGATGACGAATCATATTGATCAATTGAAATATTTCCTGTCCAAACAATTTTAGGTAAAGGTGAGGCTAAATCTCCAACAAGAAGTCTAACTCCCTGTTGAAATAGGAAAAGATTTTGCAAGACATTTAATACTGCAAAAGTAATATTTGTTTCTGCTAGTGTTGTCTTACCACTGGGGTCAGTAAAGTTTACAGGATTGTCATGAGTATACATATACTTATGCAGCGTCAGTGGCTCACCTAACCTACCTTCATAATCATCTCTTCTAGTAAACCGTCCCGTTGATTGGTCATAATACCTTGCCCGATTGTAATAATCCCCCAGTGCCTCATCATACTGTTCCCCCGCGAACATATATTTATTCTCGGCATTGCCAGTAGAATTGAGCAGTTCCCCATATGCCTCATAGTTATAAGTTCTAACAACATTGCCTTGTGCATTAGTTAGTCCTCGTGTAGTACCTAACCCATCAACCTGGTAGTAAGTAATGTTATTGTCCTGTTTTTGAGAAATTAGGTCTAAGCCACGTACATACGAAACCAGCACTGTGTTCAAAGGTCTATATTCTTCCAAGACCTGAGCATACCGCTGCATTTCATCAACTAAGTACCGTGTCTCAATCCTATCAATAGTTGTAGCAACCCTAATTCCTTTATCGCTATACCGATACTGCATTTGTTGTTGGACTACACCGCTAGCGTTCTTCTCGGACGCTGCAACCAACCGATTCTCAAAATCCCAGGTATATTCAGTCGTAATACCATTTTCCGTCTTTATTAACGTATTGCCATTATTGTCATAGATATAACTTGCAACAACTTGCTGGCTAACCTTTTCCCTCTCTAGACGGTCGTTATCATCATAATCGTAAGTCCTAGTAGTGGTAGTACCATTAACAGTTACCGTCTTATTCAAGCGATTGCCCACCTTATCGTAAGTGTAGCCATAAACACGGTTGCCATTAACAGTAACAGTAATTTTCTCTTCAATCAACCGATATAAATCATCGTAAGTATACTCAACAAGACGCCCGGTGTGTTCTTCTACTTTTCGGCGATTACCTACGTTATCAAGTGTATATTTATAGCTTGATAAAATAGTATTGCCCTTGTGGTTTTCCAGATACTTCAACCTATCTAGGTCATCATATTGGCGAATTTCCTGTGTACCATTAGCGAAGGTTGTACTAATTAAGTTACTAACCATATCGTAATCATAATCTGCCGTTACAATACCGTTCTCAATTACCTTATCGAGGCGATTACGCACATCGAAAATATAGTTGACTGTACCACTATTTGTTGTTACCGAAGTGCGATTACCTGCAACATCATAAGTATAACTAATACTGCGACTTACCCCACCAATATTATCCGTGCGTTGAATTTGTCTGTCCCGCACATCATAGTCATAATCGTAGGTTGCAGTGACTTGACCGTTAGCATTAACAAATTTGACGATATCTTGCAATCCTACTGCTGTGTAAACATACGTTACTTTCGACCCATCCTGGAATTGCTTAATATTCATCCGGTTCATTAGGTCATAGTTGTAAGTAATTGTTTGATCGTTTAAGTCAGTATTGGTCTTGAGATTACCTACTGCATCGTAAGTCATCGTTGAACGCTGACCCATTGGTAGGATGGTAGTAGTGCGGCGCCCTAAACTATCGTACTCGTAGCGTGTTGTATGCTGTTCGGCATCGGTTACAGAAATTAAATTGCCGATCTCGTTGTAACCGTAAGTCGTCCAATCTCCAAGAGCATTTTTCACCCCAGTCAACCGACCTAAATCATCGTAGCGATATTCGGTACTTTTGTTCTCTTGATCAACAGAAGCAATACGCCGGCCAAGATTATCGTATTCTTGAGTAGTGTATGTCTGATCATGAAACTCGATCTTAACTGGCCGCCTTAAATCATCATAATTAAAGCTGGTAGTACGATTTAATGCATCAATGGACGCAATTCTCTGGCCCGCAGCATCGTAAACATACTTCGTGCGGGGATTATCCGTTAAAATTGTAGGAGTATCATCAGCGTAAATAATTTCAATTTGTCGCCCTGCAGCATCATAACGGAATTCTGTGCGATTGCCTCTCTCATCCATTTGGGCTTTGACTAAACCATCGCTATAGTAAATCGTTTCGGTCTTGGGGTTATCCCACAGTTCGGGGGAAACAGTCGGATTATCTGGCGTAAAGTCCTGTAATACAGTGTATCTCAATCTACCGACTTTATCATAGACAAAGTGTGTTGAGCGTCCAGCTTTATCAATAGTTTCAATTTTACGTCCTGCTGCATCGTAGCGATGGATTTCTCTTGGATTATCGTTGGGATTATCAGGTGTATTGTCTGGGTAAATTGTTTCTTCGAGTTCGCCTAATTCGTTGTACTTGTACTCAGTACGACGCAATAGTGCGTCAACTATTGCAGTTTGCCGACCGTTATCATCATACTCATAGGTTGTAGTATGATTTAAAGCATCGGTCATTGTCTTCATCCGACCACTATTGTCGTAAGTCCACGTTGTCAGTAACTCACGCACTATACCGTTCTGGGTCATGTAGCGTTTTTCAGTGAGTTTGTCCCCATTTCGGTTGTAGGTGTACTCAATGACATTATTTAACGCATCGGTGACTTGCTTAACATCACCACTGGTATAATAGTCAAACTTTGTAACCTTACCGTTAGCATCTGTAACTGATGCCAGTAAACCATTTCCTTTATAATCGTAGGTTGTAATCTTCCCAGTAGCATCTTTGGTTGTACGCAGATTGCCATTACTGTCGTAAGTATTGGTTGTTGTGCGTCCAAGTGCATCTGTCTGGGTTAATAACCGATTTTTATTACCATAGGTATAGCGCATGATGTTACCTAGTGGGTCTTCTTCGGTCAGCTTGTTACCCAGATTATCGTAGGTGTATTTAGTGGTAAATCCATTTAGACCCGACCTATCAGAAATTATTGTTTCTTCTTCAACATCATTATTATCGTTATAGCTACGCTTGGTAATTTGACCAAGAGCATCAATTTCTGTGAGGATGTTACCACGCTCGTCATATTCATAAATTGTGGCATTTCCCAATTGGTCTAGTACAACTTGTTTTGAATTATTCGGGTCATAGGTCATCTCTACCTTTTTACCATTAACATCCACAATTTCCTTTAAACGACCATCTTCACCATAATCATTACGAATACCTGTTCTACCAAGTGGGTCAATAATCTGATCAAGGTAATGCTTACGTTCTTGGTTATATTCCATGAGGGTGGTATTATTCTCACGGTCAGTAACACTAACCAAATCGTCCTTATCATCATACTTATACCGAATCAAATCGCCCAATGGGTCTGTAACGCTGGTAATCCGACCTTGTGCATCACGTGAAAAGGTGATTTTCTGCCCTGTAGAGCTAGTAATTGCCTCATCTGTGTAAGTAAGTTTGTTACCATTTGTATCTGTAACAGTTAACAAGTCACCAGAGAGAGCATCAATTTCATACTCAACCCCTTCTTTTGTTTTGAGTAGGTAAATACCACCAAAAAACTCCGAAGCTGGGTTAAATGCATTTTGCCCAAAATCGTAGAACTCGTTTGTATCTGGACTACGAGTAATATAAGTACTTGCCTGATTCTTGATACTCAGTGTAGAAGTGGAGCCTTTCTCAGCAGCAAATTCGGCTGTGAAGAAGTATTTGGAGAAGTATAGCAAAGATGTATTATCAATTCTCTCGACTTGCTTAGGCTTAAATGTAAATGCTTCTCGCTGACCACCAGGCAGTGTAATATATACTTTTGTACCTTCTTTAAAGGCTTTGTATTTATTAAGTAGTTGCTCTTCGGGGGTCTGTTTTCCAACACCAGTTCGTAAGTCAGTATCCCTAAATTCCATCCTCCAACCGTAACCAAAGTCATCAGTAGTGTTGGATGTCAGAGTATCGTAAGTACGGGTAAGGGTAATGGGGATACCAGTAACAGGTATTTCCAGGTCAGTAAAGCTTAACCGGAAGTTACCCAGTTTTAATCCCCCTGCAACATCAACAACTTGTTCTGAGAAAGAAGTCTTTCCACCATTATCTTCTGCTTCCAGTCGCAAAACATAAGAATCATTTTGCACTAAAGACGGGTCAAATTTATACTGACTACCAAACTGGTCAAGGAATCCATTATTAATTGCAGTGGGACTGTTTATCCTCCATAATTGCTTAAATTCTTCCCCATCAATTGGTTTAATCAGTAAACGATAAGCACTGAAACTACCATCATCAGTAATTGTTGCTTTTATCCGTGTTGGTGCGGTTACAAACCCCTCTTCTGACACACCATCTAAACTAAAGCTAACTGTGGGTACTTCTACATCAGTCGGGTCAATAACTATAACATCAAATGTTTCTTGTTTAATGTTCCCACTTGTATCAGTCGCAATCGCTGTGGCACTGATTGTACCACTACGTGATGCTTTAACTGTGACAACACCATTGGCATCAAGTACTACTGGTGTACTATTTACAGTTAACTGCAAGCTAGCAACTTTTATATTATCAGTCGCTCTTGCTTGGAAGGTAATATCTTCTCCCAAGTTAACAGTATCATTTAGGGCAATTAATCTAACTTTTGGTGCTTCTACATCTTGTATGACATTGAGATTAATACTTTGAGTTGCACTACCACCATTACCATCGTTAACTGTTAGCAGAATTGGGTTATTACCTACATGACTAATAGTCGGATTCCATCTCAATCTACCTAATGCATCAACAGTCATGCCTTTAGCATTAGATGCTGAGTCTATGCTGTAAGTTAACTTATCATTATCAGCGTCTGTTGCTTTGACATCGTAAATATATGTTGTGTTGGGTATTACTTGATTGGCAGCAGTTGAATTTATTACAGGGTTAGAGTTATTGCGTGCGGTTAAGGTAAATCTTTGTGCTGCTCCTAATCCTGCTTGATCTACTGCACCGACAATCACTTCATAATTACCTGCGACTGGATTATTCCAAGTTAATAATCCAGTGGTTGGATTAATACTCATCCCTGTAGCACCCTTAATTAATTGATAAGTTAGGGTATCGTTTGCATCAGTGTCTTGAGCTACTACTTGGTAATTGTAAGTACGATTTGTTGCTGCGAGGAATATGGGATTAGATGTAATTGTGGGAGGATTATTTATGGTAACTGGTATAACTTGCCCATTTTGTTCTCTACGTGCTACTTCAATGGTGTAAGTTTGAGTTGCACTTGATTTAGCTTTATCAGTTGCAATTACTTCCACTTCATATGCTTGCAACTGGTCTGACTTTGGTGTCCATTTAATCAGACCATTACTGTCAATTGTCATTCCCACTGGTGCTTTACCTAAACTATAGGTAATTTCTTCTCCTTCTGGGTCGCTTGCGATTACTTGATAGACGTATGGTTGGTTTACTGCTGCAATCGTTTTAGCTGTGGAATTTATCTGTGGTGGTGTGTTTGTACTGTTGACCACTAAACTGAATTCTTGACTAGTGTACATCCCCAATGCATCAGTTAGATGTACTTTTACTGTGTGTTCACCTAATTGGTCTGTACGGGGTTTCCATCTTAATGCACCTGATTGGGCATCAATAATCATACCTGGAGGTGCGCTATCTAGACTCCATAACAGTAGGTCATTATCAGCATCGCTACCAGTTAGGTTATATTGGTACTCGCGTTCTAAGTTGGTGATTTGTCCTGGTGTAGAAGTAATCTCTGGTGCGCGATTAATTGGTTCAGCACTGATACCCGCATTCCCAACATTGATATTAAAGCTTTGTATTGTTGCGTCAGTTCCATCAAATACACGTACTGACACTGAGTTATTACCAAATTGGAGTGCATTTGGTGTCCATACTAATACACCATCAACAAGTGTCATTCCTTCTGGTTGTGTATCTAGTGTGTAGCTGAGAGTATCTCCGTCTGGATCTGTTGCTTGTATTTTATAGAAGTAAGTATTGCCTAGCTGTGTGGCTGTACGTGGTTTGGATATAATATTTGGCGCAGTATTAGTTGTATTGGCATCTACGATTACTTTAAGTGTTTGGAATGCTTCCCCACCTTTTCCATCGCTAGCTTTAATTAAAATTCGCCACGGTTCCACACCTTCAGCATAACCTGGGTTTAATGCACCACCTAATTGTTCGCTATTTGGTGTCCAACTAACTAAACCAGTACTGGGGTTAATCTCAATTCCTACAGGACTATTTGCTGCATCCGATACTATTGAGTAAGTAATTGTATCACCATCTAAATCAAGTGCTGATGCTTGATATTCTAAACGCTTAGTTTCTCTAACATGGGCAATATCGGGTGTGATAGATGTAAATACTGGCGCAATATTACCTGGAAGAACTTCTACTTCAAATGCTTGTAAATCAATTCCACCACGATTATCTGCTACACGCACTATTACTTGATGCTTACCCACTTGCATTTCACCAGGTCGCCAAGAAATAGTACCATTAAACCCTATTGCCATTCCTTCTGGTTTTAATACTAGCTCGTAAGTTAACTCATCCGCATTTAAATCTGTAGCTGTTGCACGGTATAAGAATTTCTCACCTGTAGTAACTGTAGTTGGTACTGTTGGTTCGCTGATGAATTCTGGTGCTGTATTTTCACCAGTTAGTTGAGAATTGATATTGCCAAAATCTAATCCGTATTTCTTCCCGTTTGCAGTGACTGTAACTTCCCAGTATTTAGGATTATTTGGTGCAGTTTGTGTCCATCCCGGTTGTGTTTCTTGAACAATCCGGTAAGTTCCTGGTGCTAACTGAAATGAATATTTACCTTCATCATCTGTATAAGCATATTCTTCATCCAAGTCACGCACACCATCATAATCATTATCCACAAATACTAGCCAGTTCTTCAACCCAAATTCGTTGGCGCTACTGTTGCCAAGACCGCGTACAACTGTAATATTGTTGTAACCTTCCATGGCGTTGAAGAGTATATCTCCCGTTACTGGGTCAATTACAGCACCTGATGCACCATCATAATTACCAATAAATAGTTGTTTGGTACTAGCTATGGGATTACCATCAGCATCAACTTCATAAGCATTTATTTGGTCACTATTCCATTCTGCAACTAGTAATGAAGCACTATCAGAAAACCCTGGTTTGTTCACATCCATGTAAACAAAACCACCTGGTCTATTACCAACTGTTGTTTCTACATCAATTGAGGTAATATTACCATCTGCATCATAACTAACTGTTGAGAATGTATTGTTTAACCCTGTTGATTTTAGTTGTCCTGCACCAGGTAATCCTGCTGGCACGAATTGTAAACCAAATAAGCTATCCTTACTAACGCTCTTCAGTAGTTTGTTGTCTGCTGTGTAGTAAACTAAGCCTGCGTCTATGTAAGGTGAATAAGAATAGAAGTTAGCAACGTAAGGGGTTGCAGGGTCATCATCGTCATCAAATCCAACAATATGATTATTATCGCCCCGAACTACTTTCACTTCCATCACTACACCACCACAGCTATTTGCTGCACCACCAATTAGTAGGGTGTTAGTATCAACAGTACCATCAGCATTCAATTTGAAGGTCATACCTCCCAACATTGGTGGTATACCTAGTGGAGTGCCTAAATTATACGCCGCATACGTATCCTGGAAGCGATCGCCTATCACCAAACGGCTGTCAGTGCTAAGGTTATTGGGGTTGGTTAAATAGCGCTTCCCATCTGCATCCAAATCTGCAAATACTGTACCAAAGACTTTACCTGGTACAATATCATTTATTACCAACTCAAAAATCTGAGTGTCAGCCCCACCACGATTATCAGACACACGCACCATTACTTTATGTGTACCAACAGTTGGACTTACCCAAGTAATTTTACCCGTTGATTCATCAATAAACATTGCGTTGGGCGCTTCAACAAGTTGGTAAGTTAGAGTGTCCTGATCTGCATCATTAGCATCAACATCATATACGTAACGCTTATCAGCAAAACCTGTGACAATTGCATCAGTATAAATTGTCGGAGCGTTATTGCCAACTTCCGGCGAAACACGAATTCTAAAGTCTTGGACAGCTACACCACCTTTACTGTCAGTTGTGTTTAAACGAACGCGATAAGTTGGGTCATAAGTAATAATACCATTTGATTCCCCTGAACCTGGGGTGACAAGGGATGTTGTTTTTTGTGAAGTTAATAATTGGAAACTGTATTGACTTGGAGTACTAGAATCACCTGTGATTGCTAAGATATACTCCCCATCTTGAGTTAGTTCAATAGTTCCATCGTCAGTTATATTACCCGATGTTACTTGTTGTTGGTCGCCTGGACGGTATAATCTCCAAGAAGCACTGCTACCAGCAATACCATCAAAATATAAGCTAGTACCTTTACTACCAGTAAACTTATAAAGATTTGTATCTGAACCACGTAGTAAGTTATTTACAACTCGCTTGTTCATCTCTAACTGCTGAGCATCTACCAAATCCCATAAACGGAAGCGATAGTTTGCTAGTGTGTCTTGTTCACCACTTATTAGCAGGGTGTAAGTACCAGTTTCTGTCAAAGCAAAGGGAGCAAAATCGCCAGTTGAATAACCTTCTCCACTATTATCAAGGTTAAAAATTTCCTGACCACTTGGGCCAATTAACCGCGCTGTGACAATATCAGTACCAGCTCCGGCATTGTCAGCATACATTCCATCGTAGAATAACCGTTGACCTGCAATACCTGTAAAGGTGTAGTCATGCATCAACCGACCCGGTTCTAGGGGTTTTGTTACCTCAGCGCTAAATTGCAATACTCGCCGTTCACCGCGTACATCGGGTGTTACAGTTGGTAAATCAATTAGCTCGTACTGATAGCTACCTGTAGCATTCTCATCAACACCTTGGATTTTGAGAGTATAAACCCCTGTTTGTTCTAACTGAATCAAACCACTATCGGAACTTGTACTAATTGCGAAAACATTTGTACCATCGGGATTAATTAATATCGCTTGTAGCAAGTCACCATTAACTAATTGGCTATCGAAGTAGATACGGGTTCCCGCACTAGCAGTAAAAGTTTGAGAAGAGACTTGTCCAGGTGCTAGAGAGCCAGTTCCTTTAACTTCACCTATTCCTGCAATTGGGGTTGAAGTTTCTTTTGTAGCTGTGAAATCATAATTTACAACTTCGTTACTGTAATTACGAATTGCCAAAGTATACAACCCGTTTGCAGGTAACATCTGACTAAATTCGGGAGAATACCAATAATTTGGCGGGGTAATTATTTGGTTATTGTTACCATACAATACCCAGTCAGCATTATTCCAACTATCAGCTAAGTCAAAGCTGATTTTCTCTCCTGCAACTCCAGTGAATTGGTAAAATTTAACTTCGTTAGGATTAACACTACCGTTAATATTTTCTGCAAATTTGAGGTTGGTCGTTTTACTTATATCTTCGAGTCTGAAGTGATAATCTCCAACTACGTCGTAATCACCATCAATTACCAATTTATAATTTCCCGATTCAGTTAGAGTTATAGGTATCTCACCATCACGATCTGTTTTATAGCTAATTACTTCAATACCTGTGGGACTAAACAACCTTGCATGAATGCGATCGCTACCGTTAACTGCATCAAAGAACACGCGCTGTCCTTTACTACCAATGAAGGTATATTCGTCTTTTTCTCCTGTACTGATACTACCAAATTGAATGTTGCCTAATTCAAGTAATTTGGGAATAGCTGTTGGAGTGACAACTTGGAAGTTGTATGCAGCAGCAGCACCATATTTACTGCTGACTGCCAGAATATAAATTCCTGCTTTTTCGGTTATAATCTCAAGGTCGGGAGAGTATATATCTGAGGAAGCCAATACCTCATTGTTAAGACCGTAAATCTTCCAAGTAACATTATTCCAGTCACTATCATTCAAATCAAAGTAAAACTTTTGTCCAGCGATCGCTTGAAATTGATAGAAGTCAGTTTCGCTATTAGGGTCAATATTCTGGGAAATAATAGTATTTGGCTGTATGAAAGGTATCTCCATATCTTCCACATCAATTAAGCGGAAGCTGTAATCACCAATATCATAGTCACTGAAGATAACTAAACTGTATTCCCCAGTTTCTTCAAGAAAGAAAGGTATACTACTATCGGTGTTTGTGGGTAAATATTTAATCTCGGTATTGGGATTACTAGGACTGTAAAGTTTGGCAATAATCTTGTCACTACTAAGCAAACTATCAAAGAACAAGCGTTGACCAATTTTACCGTTAAATTTATAAATATGTTGGTCACCAGGGATTTCTAATTTGTCAGTAACAGTACTACTAAGCGTTAATGACTTAGGTAGCGTTTGTGGTGTAAAAACCTGAAAATTATAACTCTCAGTATCCAGGTCATTAGTATCGCTATTAATTACTAATGTGTAAGTACCATCCCCAGGTAGTACAACATTCAAGTCTGGGCTAGTTGTATAGTAGCTAATGGCAGATGCAATTGTTTGATTGCTTGAACTATATAACGTCCAACCAGTATATCCGTTATCACCTCTAAAAATATCCAACAAGTCAAAATACAAACGTTGTCCTTTTGTACCCGTAACTTGATATACTTGAGCAGAACTTGCTTCTGTTAATTCTACTGTAGTGGGAACATTGTTACTTAAATTAATTTGAGTAGCAGTCGCCAGGTTAAGGAGACGAAATTTGTAATTACCAACAGTTCGATAGCTACCAGAAACAACAATTTTATAGTTACCATCCTCAATTAATGTAAATGGCTCTTTTTGCGTAGTAGTACTACTTGAGTAAATTTGCTGGTTGCTGGGACTATAGATTTCAATACTCAAATCGTTATTCCCAATAATCGTATCAAGTAGCAACTGTTGACCGATGCTTCCATTAAAGATGAAACTATCTACTTCACCAGGTTTGTCAATGCTTCTTTCTACAATACTACCAACTGTGATCATTTCTACTGGCGTACGTTGCGGTTCAGTAAGTTCAAATTTGTAGGTAGTTCCATTCGTTCCGTAACCGCGTAAAGCCAGAATATACGTACCGTCAGCTGGTAATGTAGCTGTACTGTCAATACTACCGTAGTCACTGTCTCTTTCAGTTATCTTTTTGTTATCAGAACCATATAGCACCCAAGATGCTCTATCTCCAGTAGTGTAATCGTTCTTAATATAAAGATATTTACCTGCATTCCCAGCAAATTTATATAGAACAGTTTGGTTATTAGCGACATTTCTGCTTTCTAGCTTGCTAAATTGCAATGGTAACGCATGAATATCAGTATCAAGAACTTGGAAACTGTAGCTACCTGTTGCATTATCATTACCATCAACAATAATACGGTAAGTTCCAATTTCATTAAGTGTAAATAAATCCTGATCTTGTGAAGTCTGAACAGCAGAATCGAAAACCTCAACTCCACTGGGAGATATCAGTTTGGCATAAATGCGATCGCTAGTATCACTGATACCATCAAAGTAAAGTCGTTTTAGGGGAGTTGTAACATTAATTGTGTAGGTATCTTGTTCACCAGCAGTACCAATACTACCGCTAATTAATTGACCTATATTTCTACTTAAAGGTGCTTGGGGCAGCGATGATATAATTTGAAATTGGTAAGGCGTGTTATCACGGCTTTGCTCTACTGCCAGAACATATTCGCCAATAGTTGGTAATTCTAACTCAAAATCGTCAAATGTTTGGCTATTAAGCTTTTGTCCACCTGGCCCGTATAAAGTCCAAGCTTTAAAACTTGATTTACCTTCTTTCACATGAAAGTAGAAGCGCTCTCTGGCAGTAGTATTGTTGAAGCGGTAGAGATTAATTTTCAATCCATCACTACCAAAATCACCATTCACAGGTAAATTAAAATTACTGATTACCCTAGAACCATCAGTTGAAGAAGCGTTGAGAAGACGAAACGATACATTAGTTTCAATCTCAGAATTTCTAGTAATAATTAAGTAGTGAGTACCCGCTTCCTTAATCGCAATTAATTCACTGTCGTTTTGTGTTGGACTATCGAGAATAATATTACCACTAGGGGTGACTATACTTACCCTAGCAGAAATGTCATTACTAGTCAGTGCATCGTAAAATAGTTTTTGATTAATGCTACCAGTGAACCGATAAACTTGTGTTGAATACCCAGTCGTGAGCGTGGTTGTTTGAGTATTATTTTGCGTCGCATTAAAGTTTAATAGAGTTGTTGAAGACGAAGCGCCAAAGTTAATTAATTGGTAATTAAAGTTGCCTTCTCCTTCAATTCGCAAAGTATATGAACCAGATGATGGTAGTTGAATTAACTTGTCTAAAGTAGCATTTACTGGTGTTACTATATCAGTACCTTGGTACAATAACCTAAGCGTAATTCCTGAACTCTCTTGAATACGACTATCAAAGTAAACATAAGTACCTGCGGTTGCATTAAATGGCAGAGTATGGGGCCGAGAACTAGAAACAATACCACTTTGATTAGATAAACTAGCATTTGTTGTACCGCTACCAACAGCAACATTATTAACTTGAATTTGGAAATTTGCTAAAGTTTCTCTCTTGTTACAAAGTGCAAGAATATACGTACCACTAGCGGGAAGCGAGGTAGTAAAATCATTGGCGAGTGATTCCGATTTAACTACATTATTTCCTGGTGCGTAAAGTATCCATTCTGCATCAACTGTCGCTAAACGGCTATCAAAAGTTAATTTTTGTCCAGCATTACCATTAAAAGTATAGAATCTTGTTTCATTTGCAGCGAGACTACCACTAATCGGAGTCGCAAATGAGAGTGAAGAAGCTGCTGTTAAAGGGTTAGCAAAACGGAAACCATAGTTACCTGTTGCATCTCCTTCTCCATCAATAACTAAACGGTAGATACCTGTTTCAACAAGCGTGATTGGGATACCATCGCTTTGAGCATCCCCACCCCAGACATTGACTCCACTAGGACTAACTAACTTAGCGGTAATCTTACTACTACCACCACGGGCATCAAAGTATACTCTAGTACCAATAGATGTAATATTGTAAGTATAAATATCTTGTTCCCCTAGCTTACTTATACTAACACCAGTACCAGACACAATATCATTAAGACTCCGAAGAATTGGCGTAGGAGATGCGATTGTTGAGATAAGTTGAATTTTGTAGTCAATGAATGTTGGGGAACCGTCTTCATTGACTATATTAGTGTCGTCACCACGTACCATTAAGTAATACGTACCGTTACCAGGAAGAACATATTCAAAATCATTTCTCAACTCTGCCATGGTAAGGTACTGATTACCTGGACCATACAATAGCCAAGTTGCATTATTGCTATTAAGCTGACTGTCAAAGTAGATGCGTTCCCCTAGACTACCAGTAAATTTGTAAAGTTTAGTAACAGAACCTGGTTGTAATTGTCCAGATGTTGTCTCGGTGCTATTTGTACTAATACTGATAGCGTTCTTATCAGATAGCAATTGGAAACTGTAATCTCTTTCTGCTATTTCACCATAGCCATCAACAATTAACTTATAAGTACCATTAACTGGTAAAATAATTGGGTAGTGTCTGTCATCTCTATCAAGAGATCGGAAAATCAGATTCTCACCACTTGGGCTTACCAGTGTCACCAAAACATTCGGGTTTTCAATTAACGTATCCAAAAATACTCGCTCGACCGCATTACCGGATATTGTATAGATATCACGTTCACCTTTTTCAGTAATTGCACCTGATATGGGAGTCTCAAAACTACGTGCGCCAGCATCTGAAGTGTTTGGTGTAATCACCTTGAATTTATAATCTATTGGGGTATCACTGTATCCTTGAATTGCTAGAATATATGTAGCAGTAATAGACAGCGCTTCAACTTCAAAATCTAAACTGAAATTAACATTGCTAGCGCTAATAATTTGATTTCCCGGCCCATAAAGAGTCCAGTTTGCTTGAGGATATGAGGTTAAAAGCGAATCGAGATACAATCGCTCGTCTTTATTGGCTGTAAATTTATATAAATGTGTTTCTCTACCTGATATTAATCTACCTTCAACTTCGGTGTCAGTATTAATTAGAGTTGCAATATTCGCATCGAGTAAGTTGAAACTATAAACACCTGTACTATCATTAGTACCATCAAAGATTAAACTGTAAATACCATCTTCTTCCAAGGTAAATAGATTTGTATCGCCTATCCTAATAAAGTAGTTAAAATAGTCCTCACCACTGGGACTTGTTAACTTCGCTGTTATTCCATCATAATTAGGAATAACATCTACAACATCAAGATACAACCGTTGCCCTTTAGTACCTCTAAAGGTATAAATATCTTGTTCACCTTTTTCAGCAATTGCATTAGTCTGGGTGTTCAGGTCATCTTTACTACCAAAGCGGTTTAATTCAATAGTCTTTGTATCAGGAGTAATAATGCGGAATGTATAAGGTATTTGATTATCTAAATTACCATAGCCTTGCAGTGCTAAGATGTACTCACCTTCAGCGGGTAATTCAAATTCAATATCATTCCAATTCCTGTTAGTATAGCCATCATCTTTGTTATTAGCATTATATATAACCCAATTTAGATTACTGTTATTTAACGTATCAAAATATAATCTTTGACCTTTAACACCGCTAAAACGATATACATCATCTTCACTTCCAGGGTTAAGTACACCCGTAATATTAGTATCAAACTCCGCAACTGGTACTTCGTCAAGCGATATTAAACTGAATCCATAGTCACCCACACCACCACTAACTACTAAGCGGTAGTTACCTGTTTCAATCAGCGTGATAGAACCTGCGTAATTTGTGTTGCTATCAATCAGTTTTACACCACTAGGACTAAATAGCTGTAATTTTTGCACATTATTACCTAGCAGCGAATCAAAATAAATTCGTTCTCCCTTAACACCACTCCAGATATATGTATCACTTTCGGAAACGCCAGTTATTTTGCTAATTACAGTATCACCAAAAATATTCTGATATTTAGGTTTCCACTTAATTTGACCTGTATTTCGATCAATCGTCATCCCATCGGGATTTAACACAAGATTATACGTCAAATCATCCCCATCTGAGTCAATAGCATCCGCATCATATTTATACTCAGTATTAATTGCTGCATCAACAATAGGAGTAGAAGTAAATACAGGTGGTCGATTTGGTGGTGTCTCTATAACTGATAATGTAAATACTTGTGTTTCTACTCCCCCACGACTATCATCAACCTCAATTACAATTGATTGATTACCTTTATTACTGACAGTTGTATCCCAAGTAATCAAACCTGTTGTAGTAACAATCATTCCATCAGGCGCCACTAATAATTTATAATTAAGTGGATCACCATTTTCATCACTAGCTTTGACATTATATTTATACTGCTTGCCAGCAATAACTTCAGTCACAGGTTCACTTTCAATTACTGGCTTGATGTTAAGCTGTGCTAATACCACCAGATCATAGTCAAACTGGATATCTTCTGGGTTATAAAATACTAATGTACGTGAGAGCGTTTCTCCACCTTGATTTATTCCACCTGTAACTAAACCAGTAAAGTCATAATAGGGAATTCCATCAGTCGTCACACCATCTGTATCCCGTAATGTTACTGATGGATTAGTAATATTTTTAATTGCTACTAATACTGGTGTATCAACGTTGTATGTACCAGTATTTTTGATGAAAACATCTGTATACAATAACTTTGTATCTGAATTAAAGCTAGTGCGATTGTATTCAGCTACTAAACTATCCGACACATCAGCTAAAACATTGAAGTTAGGTACAGCACCAGAACCTATTTCAGGTGTGAATACAGTTTGAGTTGGTGCAGTTGTATTTGTAGCCGCAGTAATCGTAAAGTCAGTTATCTTAACATTAGTAGTGGTGTCACTATCATTATTTACCAAACGAAAAATTAAGTTTGCACTTTCTGCCTTAACACCAGTTAAATTCAAACTGACTGTTTTGGTGGTAGCATCGTATGTAGCACCTGCACCCAACGCTGCATTTTCCCCTTCAGTTAAATTGAAGAATGCATCCCTACCCTTAGCAATGGTATGCACAACAGAGTTTCCTTCACCATCAACTAACGCGACTTCAAAAGCGTCATTTATGGAGTCTGGGTCAAAATTATCAAAAATTGCATCTATTTTGAAGCGGAATATTGCAGGTGTGGTAGGAATAACTAATGGAAAACTGCGCTTAGAATTAAAGTTATTCTGTTCTCCAAGAGTTATCTGACTACCAATAACTATATTTTGCGTTGCTTTTAAAGCACCCGCATCACTTGCTGTTATGGCAATATTGAATAAACCCAGTTGACTCTGATTCGGTGTTCCGGTAATTTTCCCAGTACCATTACCGTTATCTATAAATGTTAACCAATTTGGTAATCCAGTTACAGTCAAGCTACGTGTATCCCCTGCATCGGGGTCTGTGGTCGTGATATTGTAAGTAAAAGCATTCCCAGCTTCAATTGTTGTGCTAGCTAGAGTACTCGTAAATATCGGTGCTTCATTGACGTTAATCAGCGCGATCGCAATTTCTTGATCTAAAGTCAAGCCATTAAGATCAGTACTTCTAACAATTACGGTATGTTGGCTATTGGCTTCAAAGTCTAGTAAATCACCGTTAGCTACTTGTAAAGAATTATTTATAACTTTGAATCTGCCATTAGCATTATCTATGAGAGTATAAGTATGAGTGTCATCGACATCAGGGTCAACAGTGCTAAGTTGACCAATAACTGTAGAAGCTGGACTATTTTCTGCGATCGCGTTACTTGTTAAGTTAATAGCAGTAGGTGGACTAGAACGGTAGACGGTAGTAGAACTAATTTTTTCGTTACCAGCTGTATCAATAGTGGTAAGAGTCAGTCTATGGGAAGCATTATTTAGCCCTGTCAAGTCTAGCAGTTGGTCAAAGCTACCTGTACTGCTGATTGATACAGGTACTTCAGCTTGATTATCAAAACGGTAGCTAAGGGAACTAACAGCACTACCAGTACCATCAACACTACCAGTAAGTTTATCTCCAAATCGCACAGGAGATTGATTTGGGGTAATTAAGTTGATTTGCGGTAAAACACTGTCAATGGTGACATCTATAGAGCTAGATGAACTGACATTTCCAGCTATGTCTGTTGCTACAGCACTAATTAAATGTACTCCATCGTTTAATTGTGGTATGGTTAGTTGCCAATCACCAGACGCTGTTGCAGTAGTTTGTTTCGCTTGTTGATTATCAATACTCAAATTAACTATTGCACCTGCTTCGGCAGTACCGTTGATTATAGGAGTGTTAATCTGAGTTATGCGATCGCTATTACTAATTCCGCTATCACTGATTGCTGCTAAGTTAAGAATTGGCGTTTGTGTGTTACTGTCAAGCGTAAAAAGAAGATTCTTGCTACTGACAACACCGTATTTATCAACTGCTTGCAAATTTAGAGTATGAACATCATCTGCAAGTAAACTACCATTAATTGCATTTAAACGGCTACGGTCTAGGTTAAAACTACCATCTGACTTCAAGTCAGTTAAAATCGAAGTCAAGTTTGATGTCTGCGTGTTATTAAATTTTGCTTGGAGTTGAGTAACACGATTAGTTTCAGTAATAGATACGTTAGCTGTAGCGTTGACAAACGGGTTAGAACCCGTGTTTGCTGTAATTTGAATACCTCTATTGATAACTTTAACTGTTCCTGCGGTAGTCGGGTCAAAGGTAATGCCATCGTTATTGGTTGTACCACCTGGTGCTGTATCATTGCTTAAAGCCGCAGTAAGTGTTGGTGGTGTGGGAGCAAGATTTAATGTGACAGAGAAGTTAGCTGTGGAAATATTACCAGCATAATCTGTGGCATTGACTTTTAGGGTGTGTGGTCCATCCCCAAGTCCGGTAAAATCGAGTGGTTTGTCGAACAGTCCTAACAAACTAATCGGTACTGGAGTTGCTGCTAAATCGTCAAACTGTACTGTCAATGACGCAACTGCTGACCCGATGTCGGTGACAGTTCCCACGAGTTGAGCTTGTGGTGAACCTGGTAAGATATTCAGTGGTAGGACTGTTACTGTAAGCGAGGGTGGTGTAGTATCTAGGGATGGTTGTAATATTGGTAATAAAGAATTGTTACCACTTCCAAGTAACGGGTCAATATTAACTACTGTATTAGTTGTTGCACCAGTAAGCTGGTCTTTATTTTTGTTATCGACGGTGATTTTATCTGAGTTGGTGAATAAGTAGATTTCTGGTACAGATTTATTAAAAGTTAACTCGTCGAGTTGGGATGCTAGAGGGTCAAAGATAGCGCTATTTTTATCTTTTGGTTGAACACCCAACAGTGATAGATTTTCGGTTAGTGGTGTAACGAGTGTTGTGTCGTCGATGAGATGACCGAAAACATCGGTGTTGCCAAAATTATCGAAACTAGCCATAGTAGCGCTACCCTTTAGCTGATGTAAATATTTTTGATTGCAGTTTATATAAAAGTGTCGGATGAAAGAAAAATATTAGAACGCGGTTCACCACACGTTAGATAAGAAATATTGGCAAAACGGCTTTATAAATTTTGGCATTCAAACTACAAATCCTCGCTTTGCACACTATTATCTCTTGGTCAATTACCTAAGTGCTATTCATTACTTTTTAACTTTGTAAATTCTGAAAATCATTAGTAATTATACGTAAGTTACCGAAGAATTTAGGCTATTTCTTCAAATATGTGTAAAATAATACTTATAATTAACAATAAATGATTTTGATTAACTTTCTTATACTTATTTTACAAGTTGTCCTGGATAGTCTCTAGTTCTTTGGCTAAGGAGACGGATTTCGGGTCGAAAGCAGTTAACGGCTATATTTTAACCCTGCTGTGTCAGAAGCGATCGCCTTCTCTAAGAAGAGTACGTTAATATCACATATGAAGAGCGTGTCCATAAACATATTTTTACCTAAATATTCATCAAATAAGATAATATACATTTGCTGTAGAGATGTTTGGAAAATTTAACTTAGTTAGATACTAGAAAGCTAGCACTTTATGGTTGATCCCACAGATAGAATTATCCTTCCAATACTAAATTATTGTTTATAACTAAGGAGAGAGGTACTACAAGCTAACAAATGGAAATCTAGTTAGTGGAGATGGAAATAATTCCCTATCCTCCATCAAGTTACCAAAAAGTTTATGCATCACTCAGTTATGTTTTCTGTTGCTGAAACGGGACAGAAGAATGAAGATTATCGATATGCCGAACAGCGATTCGTAGAGTTGCTGTTAATAGAAAATTTAGATGAAAAACTTCAGCAAAATCCATTACTAAGTGGTACATTTAGCGATGCATTAGAAAACGCGATCGCCAATGCATACAGTGATCAAATTGGTGATCAGGCGGCTCATTTATTTTTACAACGAATATTATACCGCATCAATCGCCTCAACTTATTTTGGTACGACGACTTACGACACTACATCAACGAGCGATCGCTGTTTCTTGCAAAAGTACGCGATCGCATCGAGCAAGCTTGGCAAAAGTGGGAAATTGCCCAAGTAGACATCGCAGCATTACAACAATTAGACGTTAAACAAGCACTAACAGACCGCGCTCAAGTAGATTTAGACCCACCATTATCAGCTAATAGTCAATATATCCGAGAAGAAATGACGAAACTTGGCTACTGTCACTTACTAGCTATTGGTTCATTTGATGGATTGGTAGAAGGTAGCCGTCTTTCTCGAATTCTGGGTGGTGCAGCTAACGAAGTACAGTGTACTCTAGTGAAAGTACTTTTAGAAGAATACGGTAACGGGCGTTTACCGCGCAAACACTCTACATTTTTTGCTCAGATGCTATCTGAATTTGGAATGGATACTACACCAGAAGGCTATTTTGAACTAGTACCCTGGGAAGTATTAGCTTGTGCCAATCATAACTTCTTACTCACCGAGCGCAAACGTCACTTCCTCCGGTACAGTGGTGGTTTAACTTACTTTGAAATTGGTGGCCCAGCAGCTTATAGAAACTATCTGCGAGCAGCACAACGCTTAGGATTATCAGAAGCAGCAATGGGTTACTGGGATCTACACATCCGCGAAGACGAACGTCACGGTCAATGGATGTTAGAAAGTGTAGCTATACCCCTAGCAGAAGCATATCCCCAAGACGCATGGGAACTAATTCTAGGATACGACCAAGAAAAAAGCATGGGCGATCGCGCTGCGGATGCGATCGTATACTCCATACGTCAAGTCGAATAATACCTCTCCAACTCTTACCTCCCGAAACTTGGCGGGAGGAGTAAATCCTCCACCAACTTCTCTGTGTATCCAGAGCGTCTCTGCGGTTTAATCATGCAAAGACGCATCATTAACTCTAAAAAACATTTAAACAAATGAAAGATATATTTTTCTGTCCAGAAGAATCCAATTTTTACTCTAACTGTTTAGAAAATTTTGTATTTAGAGACACTCAAGATGCAGAATGTGTAGAATTTGGTTCTGGAGATGGTACACCAGTAATTCATTCATTACTGAGAAATAAATTCTACGGAATCATTCACGGATTTGAATTAAACGATTCTGCTTGTAAAGTCGCCAATTTAACAATTGATGAATATAACTTAAATAGTAAATACGTAATTTATAATTCATCTTTGTTTGATACATCAAAACCAGATGCTGATTACTTAGTAGCAAATCCGCCATACCTTCCAGCACCAGATAATGATATATATATGCCACTTTTATTTGGTGGTGAGGATGGAGCTACAATTACCAACGACCTTTTATCATTGGGTTACGATAATGTTGTACTTTTAGTATCTAGTTACTCTAATCCCAAAAGTACAATAGATCATGCAAGAGATAATGACTATTATGTCACTAATTTCACTGTCCTACCATTAAAGTTTGGTTATTATAGCTCAGAGCCAAAAGTGAAAAAACACATAGAAGAGTTAAGAAAAAATAACATGGCTTTTTACTCTGGTGATTATTATTTTCTGGCTGGTGTTTTATTCAAAAAGTACAGTGATTCTAATGTTGATTTATCTCATGAATTGACGCAGGTGATGACTAGTTTGTGAATAGAATTATATCCCCGACTTCTTTAAGAACTTGGGGATATTGATTATCTAGTATGTCTGGTTTAATGCTTCTTCTATTGAACCTAATTGGTGATAGAGCTTAATTAATTCATGGGATTTTGACT
>Ga0224723_1000251_pt1 | contig 37498 bp, 35 predicted proteins | sample Balambano_FR2_Me_FD_161647 | JGI IMG/M metagenome (GOLD analysis project Ga0224723, IMG submission 161647) | Freshwater sediment microbial communities from Lake Towuti, South Sulawesi, Indonesia - Balambano_FR2_MetaG | ecosystem: Environmental > Aquatic > Freshwater > Lake > Sediment | place... | reverse complement strand
AAGTAAAATCATCTCGTCCATTAAATCTTTTATAAATTTCTCGCATAAATTCTAAATCTTCGGGCGTATCCACAGTCCAGCGATAATCGCCGAAATCGGTCGTGTGATTCAATAAAGCAATCTTAAACCCTTTTGACGACAAACCAGTAAACAGTAATCGGTTATCAGTGCTCAGTTTTACACCTTCGTAGATGTATGGCATCACATGTTCTCGGTGATGTGGTTCTTTTGCCTTTTTCCACGCTTTTTCTAAAACTTTGAAAGTACATACCTCAATATCTAAACCAATTGGATATGTTCTTTGATATGGAGGTGGCAAACGATTACAAACAAAATCATATTCATCTTCAACTAAAGTATTCACCGCATTATCAATCAACTCAGGGTCAACGACGGGGCAATCTGCTGTAATGCGAACAATAACATCTGCTTTGGCTTGTGAGGCGGTTTGGTAATAACGATCCAAGACATCGAACAAACTGCCGCGGGTGAAGTCAAAACCTGCAAAGTCACAGTACTCAGCAACGGCTTGGTCTGAAGCGTCTGTCGTTGTAGCAAAAATAATTTGGTCGAGAGTCTTCGCCCGTGAAGCACGAATCAGCACACGACTCAACATCGGTTGACCAGCAATATCAGCAAGGATTTTGCCTGGCAAACGCGATGAAGTCATACGTCCTTGAATAATCGCAACAACTTTTTGTTTCATATAAATTTCGTTAGACCTAAAAGGTTTTCGAAAACCTGTTAGGTCTTTTTATTAATCCTGAGATTCAGATGGAATCGTTAACGGAATCACAAATCCCTTTGCTCTAAATTTTTCAACATACTCGCGCACGGTCCAATAATCAAGCCCGACATTTTCTGCAATATCAAATATAGAAAGATTTCCTTCAAAACTCATCATAATTTTTTCAATAGCACGATTCAGCGGAAGATTCACTTGCCAATCAACCCACAGACCATTACCACTCAGAAAAACGGGACCACGAAATGTTCTTTTAGGAATGTAATTGCTAGCAAAAATCCGCACAACTTTTTCAGCAACATCTGTTGCGCCACTTAACATTTCATCGTGAATAATATCAAGGTTATCATCGGTAGTGTGATATTCATCATAGGGCCAACGATTGATTGAAATGCTCGGCACGTTCACACCAGGTCCATTCATCACACGTTCATCATTGGGTGGATAATCCGCAAAATTTCTTTCTTCATGTTCTATATCCTTAACAACCGAAGCAGTGATTCTATCTAACAAATGTTTATGTTGTTTCGTATGATGCCATGCGATTTTATTTTTATTGCCCGTCATCTCCAAAAAAATACTGGCTTGCATGTTTTTTATCAAATGTTCGTTATGAGAAAGCCAAACGATCGTGCCAATGGTTTCGGGTCCAAACCAAAAGCGGACACTCATTGACCCTGCTGGCAATGGATTTTCAGCAAGCCTTCTCGCCAACTCAATTGCACTGACAACTCCCGCACCATCATCATTGGCTTGCATGGGATGACATGTATGTGCTTGGATGACAATCTCACCAGCGGATTCATTTTCGCCTCCTTCTGGGTGGATAATTGCTGTTGCGACTTTGAATCCGTTCTCGCTTCCAGTTAAAAACTCAGACTTAATGACTGCCCGATATTTTTTATCTCTTGGCAATTTATCAAAATCATTTTTAGATAAACAAAATCCCCATACACGCTCATAATATTTGAACACCCACGGAATCGTATGCGGACGTTTCTCATTGAAATACAAATGAGGTTGCAATTCTTCAAATGTAAATGTTCCATCAACTGGTAATGAGTAAGAAACAATATGAAGTGGATTGTTCTTAAAATCTATAACTCTTTCGCCACCTTCAATTTCTAAATATGCCTCGTGGACAACATATCTCTCAGGCACTTTCCACGTCCACACAGGAGTCAACGGAGCATACGTCTCAACCGTGTAATTGGACGAATCAGGCATGTATGAGCCGATGATTTCCAACGTTTTATCTTGGTCATCAGAGACCAATGTTCTATGCAATGGATAAAATTCCGCGAGGATGGATTTGAGGGAGGTGTAGGGTTTCATAAATTTATATTATTATGTAACTTGAATTCAATTACTAGCAAGAGTATAATGTAAATGTAAAAGTCGTAAGGCTTACCCCGTCTCGCGAAAAGTGGCCGCCTGTGGCCGCCTGCCCCCATCTATGTTGATGGACAAGGCTAGCGAGGCGGGTTGCTTTAATACTCAAAAATATCCACAATCTTATCTTTTATATACTCAAATGCTTCGCTGTCGTTTTTCGCATCACGCCGAAGGATTGAACCTGCCACCAAGTCTGCTATCTGAATCAGGTCTTCACTTCGAGAACGGCGAAAGAAAATGCGGCTAAACCCATGCTGAATTCCCCGCGCTTTAAACATGCGTTTCAGTTTGACTGACGCAATATTTGCAGAACCAACTTCATCTAAAATCAAGGTGTTCTTTTCACGGATATTCATTGGAATACGGTCTATCAACTCTGTAACAAGATATAGATAAAAATCCATTCCATTAAGAACAACCAGTGGGTCAGGAAGTATGGTCTTATCAACAATTAAAGCCCAAGCCTTGAACTCAGCAGTTTTTAGTGCAGAAAGTGTTTTCACCCGCAGATTCTTTGTTGTTAACGCATTGAAGTGGAATTCAAAACCTTGTGCATAATTTTCGCGTGCACGCAAATCTTCCAAAACCGCGCGAAGTCCATCCGCATTCTGGGTTCCAACCAACGCAACCACAAAATAACGTGATGCACCTTTTTCAAAATTAAGACTTGCATCACCCGCTTCATCCCCTGCAAAAGTAAAAGTTAATGTCATATTTCTCTACCTATTTTCTATCAGAAGCAAGTGTTCTATGTAAAGGAAAAAATTCAGCGAGAATGGATTTGAGGGAGGTATAGGGCTTCATTATTTATTTGGCTTATCTTTTATATCTAACAATCCTGATAAATATTCTTTTTCTGTTGTGTCTATTTCAACAAGAGTCTTAACCACCATAGATATTGTCTTAACGGCTTTCTCTGCACTTTTTATAATTTCATAAACACTATTCCCCACTTTTTCTACGTCAGCACTATTTTCAATATTCAAAGTTGAAGATTTCGAATGAACTAATTCATTACGTATTTTCCTAAGTTCAATCAAGTATTCATAACTTTGCTTATCCTTTGGAAATGGTTTTCCAGTAAAGAGTTCGGGAATGATTATCCATTTACTAACAAAATCTATATTATCTAAATGTTCCTTGAAAAACGAATTGCTTCTTTTTCTTGCTGCATAATTATTTATATAGGCCTCTAAAGTAAAAGCAGAAAAAACAATAGAAACAAAGGCATATTGTCTAGCCTGTATTATTCTAGCAACATGTTCCTCTACGGATTTAGTATTATTAGCCTCTTGTTTACTTATAAGAGCTAAATCTAAATTATCAAGAGCAACTTTCATATAAGTATTTACATTATTCAAAAGTATATCGTTCATAGATTTTCTTAATACTTCGGCTCTTCCACATAATGCAACTTCTCAGGGTGTTCACGCACAATCGGAGACATATTATCAAAAAATTCATTCGCCGTCATGTAATGAACTTTCGCTTCACCAACTTCAATTTCTTTAATCACGCCTGCATTTAACAAATCATTCATGCCGGGTGTGATAAAAGTTTTCACACGGTCATTATTGCGCACAAACATCGTATAAGTTTTGATTTGAGGTTTTCTATCATACCCCATATAAATCCCAGCAAATTCTTTGATGCGCCGATAGTCACAACCGACATTGTATTCAATATAATGGTGCATCGAAAATGAATTATTGAAATCCAAACCAATACTGAGTATGGTCGCATTGATTTTATGCATCAACGCAAATGCCGAGTTTGGTCCATAAGCTTCAACATCTTCCGCATTTGCAAATTCATCCGCACGTTTGCCTAAGGCTGAAAACGAATATATCGGGTGTGGACTCCTCTTGGCGTTAGGTCTGAGGCGCGCTTGTTCCGTAATCATGCCCATTTTCGATGGCGTTTCCATCACATCAAAATAATGCGTCTCCGTCCACGATTGAAAATTAAAAGCAGGAAACAACACTGTTCCATCTTTGCCAATCAATTCCTGCATCACATCAATCACCGTATCCACGCCGCCTTCCACACCGCCCAAAGATTTATACGATGTATGCACCACAATCGTATCGCTTTCGATTTTTATTTTTGAAAAGCCATTCAACAAATCTTTTTTAGATAACATCATTTCCTCTTAAGTACCGCGAAATTTATTTCGCATGTGCGAGATGAATCTCGCGGTACACATTCATCAACGCCTCAGCATTTTTTTTCCAATCCGCACGCTTCTCTGCTGACCTTCGACCTGCTTGCCCCATCTCAAACAGTTTTTCTCGCTGATTCATCGCCGCGATAATTTTCTCCGCTAGATGATTCGCATCACCATCTTTGAACAACCAACCGTTTTCATTTTCAATAACCCATTCTTTATTGGCAGGGATATCTGAAACCAAACATGGAAGTCCACATGCTAATGCTTCCATCAAAGAGACAGATGAACCATCCACATGTGAAGGTGAGATGTATAAATCTGCTTGATGATACCAATTCGGCAAATCGGTTTGTGAAATTTGACCGCCATACGTTACAAATTCATCCACCCCACCCCGCTGAAAAATTTGACGAAGTTTTTCGCCTTGCGAACCGCCATTTAAAAGAATCAAACGCACATCATCACGTTGTTGTGCAACTTGAACAAAGGCACGTGCAAGTACATCTACACCATATCTTTCTTCCCAAGAACGATTACAAAATAAAACAAAACCTTCTTTCTTTCCTCTTTCTTCTTTCTTCTGTGAAAAATGCTCAAGGTCAACACCCCAAGGGAAAACAATTGTCTTTTCTGGATTCATTCCGTATTCAATGGCTTTGTCTCTGGTTACATTGGCATCGCTGGTGAAGTAATCCGTATTGCGTAAAACGTAACGTGTAATGTATGGCATGAGTTTATTTTTATGTACATCTTCCATTAAATCGAATCCCCAAGACATGGTCAAGGTAGGATGAAAGCCTGAAAGCGCAACCAAGAAGGCGCACGTTTGAATCGGTCCCGCATGAATCAAATCAGGTTTGATTTCACGAGTCAAACGTCTAAAATCTAAGGTCAGTGAAATTAAATCTTTCCATTGAAAAGGTTTTCTGCCGCCTTTCCAAATTACTTGATGCACATTTTCAGGTATGGGACGAGATTCGACTTGTCTTTGATTGCCTTCGAGTTGAGCGAAATAGACCTCATGCCCACCATCTGAAATGGATTTTAGAAAACGATAATCGTGGGTGGAGTAGCCGAGCGAGAAATAGATAATTTTCATGTTGAAAAGTGAAACGTAAAACGTAATTCGTAATTTACGTTTTACGCATTACGAAATTATGCTCCCAAATCAACCCATCTCAATTCTTTACCAAACGGCATATCACTCAATGCTTTTGTGCCAATCACATTTTGAATTTGGTCTGGTTTGATGGCTCCAATGGTGGCTGGACGAAGTACATCAATCATATCTCTTGTGAAAACTTCCCCTGCTGTGATATCCCGTGCGGCACGCAGGCAACGTCTTTGCACAACCTTGGTTTGTTGTTCATTACCAGCGATAAATTTATCTGAACTACCAAATGAACGTTCAAGTAAACGAGTTTCTTCGACCATCTTTGCCCAGTTTTCTGGATTCATCGCAAACTTATGGTCTGGACCTTCGCGGTCGTTGCTATCTGTAAAGTGGCGTTCAATCATTCTTGCACCTAAAGTCACTGCACCCAATACTGGAGCAACAGAATGTGTATGGTCTGATAAACCTAAAATCACATCAGGGAACATGACCGAAAAAGTTTTCAACACATTCAAATGTAAATGATCATAATTATCTGGGCTGGCTGTGTAATTGGTATTACATTGCATCAGACATAATTGTTTATTGATTTTCAAAATCGCTTGTACAGCTCGTTGGACATCCGCAATATCTGCTGCGCCGCAAGCAATGATCATGGGTTTGCCTTTGCTTGCCATGTGTTCAAGTGCTTCAATCCAATCAATTTCACCAGAGCCTGCTTTGAAGGCTGGAATATATGGGTTGACATGTTCAATCGAATCATAATCATAAGGTGACGTGAAAAAATCTATGCCAACTTTGTCGCACTCTTCTTTTAGTATTGGAGTCCAACTTTGGGACACAGATGCCGCCGCATAGACCTCAGTCACAGATTTTTTCCAACTGGCTTGATGACTCACTTTGGAATCCATGTGTGTAAAGCCATAGTCTGAGACAATTTTTGGGGCGATAAAATGTTGAAACTTCGCCGCATCTGCACCTGCCTCTTTTGCCAAGCGGATTAATTGTTTTGCCCGTTCCAAGTCACCATCATGATTCGCGGCAATGTCGGCGATGAAGTAGGTTGGGTGATTTAATCCGATGGTATGGTTGTTGATTTTGAATTGCATGATTTTCTCCGAAATAAGAGTTTCTACAATTTTATCTCATTACATTTTAGGCTTATAATTTTAGAATGTCTTTTACCAATTTATCCCCTGCAAGGCAATTGGGCGCATTAGCCGCTACATTGGGGCGGATTGCTTCTTCTGCTGAGAAAGAAACTCGCGCAAAAGCCATTGTGCCAATGTTGGATGAGTGCTTGCAATTTATTGAATGGACAATTAACAACCAGTCTGAACCTGCAAATAAAGAATTAAGCGATTTAAGTATTTTGCTGAAATTATGGCGGGATAGTTGGGAACATGCTCAGACAAACGAACATTTAAGAAGACTTTTATCTTTACAAGCCAAAAAATGGTCTGACCAAACTTTGGAATATTCGGGGTTGTTGGTTACTTAGGTGACAGTCACTTTTTGTTACGAATTTAAGATGTTTTTTCTTATTTCTTGCCAAACCTTTAAGTGTTCTCTTTTAATACCACTTCCGCGTTGATATTCAAATTCCAACCACTTTGTATATTCTTCAATAATATCTTGAGGATTATTTACCAAACGCATATAGTATTTTAAAGATGGAATAACCCCGTTGACAATAATTTGGCACGAATGAAGTTTCTCATACTTCTCTATTTCATGTCTTACGGAATCATAATTCTCAAAATTCGGCTCGCTGGTTGTCAAAACATAGTATCTATTAATATTTGTATTTTGAATTTTTCGATAGGATATCCCAATCATATCGGGCGTAATTGGTTTATTGTGCTTTATTTCCACTGATTCGAATGGAGTATTATCATTATTTCTTATATCAATATCACCCAATGATTTTGAACGAGAATCGGGGCTAGTATGAGATTCAAGAGGCATGAGTATTTTGCCCGAATATCTACTAACATCTAACATTATTAAGTTGTATACAGAGTAAATGGCTAAAACAGGAAGGCGAGCAGTTCCCACAACTCCTTTTCCATAATTGTAACGAATATGTTGGCTTAGTGCCACAATTATCCTTGCAATAGATATATCCCTTGTAAATTCTACATTTTCAAAAAGTATTTCATCGTTTTTTGTACGTTCAACCATAAACCCCATCAAAGCAATTAATATCTTAGGGGCAAGCTTTTCGTCTCTTTGCACAATATCTAATATATTGAGAAAAGCCGATTTTAAGACTTGATTTCTAATCTTGCCAGGAAAATTCAAATTAAAAGGTCTTGGTTGCTCTAAAGAGCGGGTTAACCATGCACTCTCAGCCATAGCAAAATGATTAAATTCTCGTTTCAAAAACGGCGTAACGTATTTTGTATCAAAACCTCGCCCCGAATACCCACCTTTCATCCCTTCTTGATGTTTGCGAATATCTTGTGTTGGTTCATAAATTTTATAAACTAAAGAAGTTAATGTAACACCTAATACTGCTTTTTGAGTTTCAGCATTTTCTACAATAACCTGTAAGTTTTGAATTGTCTCATCTGATAAACCAGACAAAAGAGACTTTAATGGCTTATTTTTGGCTTGTTCATAAGAAAATTCTATAATTTTAATAGGTGTTTTAGGCATTGTTTCTCTCCCACAAAGATAATTGATGTTTCACACTACTTAACCGTTTTTGAGCATACGCACAATAATCTTCACTTATATCAAAACCAATATATACTCTCTCGTTCTGAAAAGCAGATACTGCGGTTGAGCCAGACCCAACAAAGGGGTCAAGAACAATATCATCTTTTTGTGTCAATAACTTTATAAATTCATCTACAATCTTAACGGGATAAATTGCAGGGTGTGGATTATTTTTTACAGACTCAACAGGAGTAGAAATGACATCTTTTTTTAATGGGTTTCCATAAATACGAATTACTGTAAAACCATTTTTATCTAATTGAATTTTTCTACCACCTTCTTGTCCACCAAATGGCTCAGAATGAATGCCTCTAATTTTCATGCGGAATCCTTGAATTTCTCCTTTTCGTACTTCTTCAATTACTTCTTCTAAAGCATCCTTCGCCATTTCTTTCTGTTTTTGAGTAAGTTTAGATTCAGCAATTAATGAAAAGTATTTTTTTCCTACATTTTCACCATTACCATTTCCATTTGCTTTTGGTTCTTCAATTGGTCTTAAGAATTCATCAATGAAGTATTTATATTCTTGTGATTTAACAAAATGAAAAAAAGGCTCGGTACTACTCACAAGTCTCCGTTTAAATTGTCGGGGTGTTGGGTTAGATTTTACCCATGTAACATTATTTACTAAAGCAACCCCACATTGTTCTATTGCCGCAATTGCAAAACGATAAGGCATAAGTAACAAACTACTATCTTCATATTTGTCACCAATGTTAAAAACGATACTTCCCGTTGGTTTTATCACTCGTACACATTCACGAAATATTTTCATTAGTGCTGAAATATACTCTTCTGGCTTTTTTTCATTGCCAACTCCACCGCCATCATATTCTCTTTGCTGAAAATAAGGTGGAGAAGTGATAATTAAATCAATTGTATTAGCAGGAATTGATTTTAGTAACTCAGCACTATCACCACAAACAATTTCATTCCAATATGGCATTTTTGCTGGACGATTAACTGAATAAATGGCAGATTGTTCTTTTATTTTTTTTGTTTTAGATTTTCTCTTTGAAATAACTTTTGTCATATCTATATTTTACTTCCCAATCTTCCCCAAATGTGTGTTTTGGAAAGAATCTTCGTGTTTCAAGCCGTAGCCAAAGATGCGGTCAAAAGAAGAGTGGGCGAAGAATAAAATGCCTGCGAATATCAATGTCGAATTGGAGAGAAGCACGCCGAAAATGTAAAGGCTAGTACCAAGTCCGCGATGGTGAACCAAGTTATAAATCCAAGCACCGAGGCGGGGGGTTATCAGATAGCCAATCATGCTCAGGTCGGGAGTCAAAAATAAAAGGGCAAACCATCCCCAAGATAAATCAGATTGAGAAAAAAGAAAGAGCGCAAGTAGCAATAAAAAGAATTCTTCAAGTTTGATGAGGTTTTTCATGTGGATACTCTTGTGGATTACCCTGTGGATAAGTATAAATATATGTGGATAAGTCACGTTAAAAACGTAACCTACAGGTCAAAACTGTTGATAACTGCGGATTTTCTGTGGATAACCTTGTGCGTATTGTGTGTAAAACTCGCTCAAACCTGTGGAAAACTCAGGCAGAGATTCGCCTAAATCTGTGGATAACTTACGCGTACTTAGGGATAAGTTGTTGGAACGTTTGGCAATCAGCCCAGAAAACGAAACCGACTTAGGCGTGATTTCACTTTCTTTGAGTTTGAACTTGCGGGCAATCTCCACGCCGAATTGATATTTGCTCATGGCATGAGGTCCCACCAAATGATACAAACCTTTCAATTCTTTTTTGAGCATTTTGATTAACGTGCGCGCCGTGTCATTTACTAACATTGGGCAAAACAGTACGTCTGTAAAACCGCTCATGCTTTTATTGTTTAATAAATTATTGACAAAAAATTCTGCCAGACTTCGCTTGCCGTTGAGACTCCAACCGTAAAAGTTGACTCGCGCCACAATCGCCTCTGGATTTTCGGTGAGAACTGCCCATTCCCCTTCAAGTTTTGTCTTAGCGTACACATTGAGCGGGTTGGGCTTATCGTCTTCGGTGTAAAAGTCATCTTTTTCACCATCGAAAACAGCATCGGTTGAAATGTGAACAAAAGGAATATTTCTGGTTTTACAAGCCCGTGCTAATTGACGTGGTACATCAACATTGATTTGTTTGGCAAGAGAGGGGTTATCTTCGCAATCTTCAAGGTTAGCAATCGCGGCGCAATTAATGAGGTAATTTGGTTTTTCAGAATCTAAAATCTTTTCAATCGCTAACGCATTTGATAAATCTTGATGCAATACACTAAAAGGAGCATTCTTCAATTTCCCTCGGTCAATACCCACGACCTCATACTCGCCCATCACTTCTTGTGCGAGGTTGATGCCGAGCAATCCGCTAACGCCGGGGATAAGTAATTTCATACCTTGAGTTCAAAGGTTTGAAAGTTAGAAAGTTTGAAGGTTTTAACTTGCAAACCTTTCAACTTGCAAACTTTCAAACTAGCCTTCCAATTTTCCTTGTGCAAATAATTCTTCAAACGGTGCAATGTATTTTTTGATTCCTTCTACATCTAACCATTCGGTGTTGTTATCGCTTGAATAACTAAACCCTTCTTTCAAAGTTTTGCCTTTGTCTTGCCATGAATATCCAAACCAAGTTGCTTCCGCAGGTTGGACGACATACATTGTATCAAGTTCAACAGTGTTTCTGGCTTCGTCTTCTGAAATTAACATTTCATGCAATTTTTCGCCAGGTCGAATCCCGATAATATTTAACTTTGCATCTGGTGCAATGGCTTTGGCTAAATCAGTCACCTTGGTGCTTGGAATTTTTGGGATGAATACTTCGCCACCTTCCATCTCTTCAATACAATGGATGACGAATCTGACACCTTGTTCTAACGACAACCAAAAGCGCGTCATTCTATCGTCTGTAATTGTTACCTGTCCATTTGACCTTTGTTTTAAGAACAGCGGAACCACTGATCCACGACTACCGACTACATTTCCATATCGCACACATGCAAAGCGAGTTGCTGAACCACCAGCATACGCATTGCTTTGAATAGTCAATTTTTCTGCGGCGAGTTTTGTAGCTCCATATAAATTTGCTGGGCTAACGGCTTTATCTGTGCTAACAGTCAAAACTTTTTTCACACCTACATCTAAAGCCGCTTCAACAACATTGGCAGTTCCCATAATATTCGTCTTAATCGCTTCCATAGGGTTGTATTCACAAGCAGGTACTTGTTTCAACGCCGCTGCATGGACAACAATATCGACACCATGCAAAGCCCGCACGAGTCTTTCACGGTCACGAATATCGCCAATAAAATAACGCAAGTTTTCTTGGTTATATCCACCCACTTGCATTTCGTGTTGTTTCAACTCATCACGGCTGAAAATAATAATTTTCTTCGGTTGTTTTTCTTCCTGTAAGATTTTTATAAATTTCTTGCCAAACGAGCCCGTTCCACCTGTGACGAGTACAACTTGTTCTGACCAATTCATAATAAGTTCTCCTATTGGAGACTAGGGACTAGAGACTGACTAATTATCTAATCTCTAGTCTCTAATCTCTAATCTCTATTTCTTAATCACAATCAAAGGATATTGCCCATTTTCAGCAAAAAATTTCGGGAACACACCTTCTAGCCAAAAGACAAATTTCAAAAACAATTTTCCACCAAACGGGCGGACGAACCATCTTAAGATTCTGGTGCTTAAACTTCGCCAGGGTTTAATTTCAATCGTCATTTTTGAGCCAATTTCCTTTTTCAACCAAGCAGGAGTCATCTTTTGCACGAATGTCCCTGCAGGGTCTTCTTCATTCAACCACTCTTTTTTCTTCTTTGTAGAACGACCTGATAATTTTCGCATCAAGCCAATCAATGGTTCTGCCATGCGCATCAACAACGGTTCATGCCAACCGTTGACAATCGCCGCCGTTCGTCCAGTGGCAAGCACGCGATGAATTTCACCATAAGCACGCGGATGTTCTGTTAATGCAAGATGATGAATGGCATGCATGGATACAGCCCCATCAAACGCCTCTTTCTTAAACGGGAGGTTTGCGAGGTCACCTACAACATATTCTCCATGTGAGCCGATTCGAGTCCGCGCTTCTTTCAAGGCTTGAATAGAAATATCCAAGCAAATTCGTTTTTCGTAACCAGATGAATACGTTAAGTACTCTTCATACTGAACAGGACCAGACCCCGCGTCAAGCATGAAGCGACCTGTTTTTATTAATCCATTCATCACGCGCAAACGAGTCTTGTGAATATATTCTCTTGAAACGGGGCGTAAATCTTCATAGCGTGCATTTTGATAATGCCCCTCATCTTCTTGTTGCCAACCAATTTCATCATAAAACTCGCGGACTTTTTGTTTTGTGTTGTTTGTCATGTTTTTATTTTAATCTTCTTAGTATTAATATGTCGTTTTTACGATAAAAAATTTCGTAATTATCAGTTTCCATAAAACCGCCAAAGTTGCTTTCGATATTGTTAGCAAAGATGGCGACGTAATCATAATCAGTAAAGTTGGCTTCAACATGATTCACAAGTTGCCCTATATGTATTCCTGATTGTTCATTACGCATGAGTTGAGAAAGGATTGTAACTTGCTCTACAATTTTGTTGAACTCTGTTGTAGAGACCCATTCCAAACCTTGTGGCGTAGTTAGACTCTGGCGTTGTGCAAGATATGGAAACCATTCTGCCGCATCTGCTGAATGCCAATCGTTAGGAGTTAATACAATAAATTTTGCATCACTTGGCGTATTGATGCTGACATATTCCATAGCCGTTCTCTCTAACGGAGAAAGCATCGTCAGAATAGGTTTATTAAATAATTGAGGAACAGAAAGAAAAATCAACCCGAAAAGATAAAGAATACTGATATTTGGTTGAAAGTTTTGTCTGAGAGTAATCTTAAGTTTTTCAAAAAGATAAAGTGAAGCCTTGTCAATATTTCTTAACCCGACTGCAATTAAAATAACGAGTGGTAATAAACCTGAAATGGGAGAATTTTTTGGTGCGACAATGTATGTGATTAAAAGCCAAATTGAGAGAAGCCTACGTTCTTTAGATGCAAGTACTGAAATGAAACCAATTACACCGAAAATCGGTAGAAAATAATCTTTAGCAGAAAATATTGTGGCTCGGAACATGGCACCAGAAAAGAATTTTCCAAAAAACTGGTTGATGTCCATTTCGGCGACATTCCAAGCATTTATGAAAGGGGTAATTCCAAATTTATAGATGACTGTTCCCCACCATGGAAGAGTAATAAGTAAAGAAACGATTCCAAAAATCAACAAGTTGTACATATCTTGTTTGGTTTTATATCTCCCAAAGTACAAGATAAAGACGAAAAATGATGCAAGCGTAATCAGCCCCCACTCAAGATGTGAAGCGGTTGCTAATCCAAAAGCAATTGCGGAAAGAATCAGATAAAGTCTTTTTTCTTTTCTTTGATAGAGTAAAAACAAATAGATTGTTAGGGTCGTAAAAAGAAAACCTGGAGAACGAGAAAGACCACCACCCTTTACCGTCCAGAGATATGTTTGTAAAACAATAGAAAATATTCCAGATGAAAGAAATAACTCAATTTTATCTTTTGTTAATTCGGCAGCAAGAAACACAAAAGCAATCATGGTGAATACATTAATAATAACGGGAAGAATTTGAACGGATTCTAGAATTGATATTCCAAATACTCTTGCTGACAACAAAGCTAGATAAAATCCAAATGGCGGATACGCAAAAGGAATTTCGTGCCCACTGTAATTTACATAACTTGGAAGGAAATAATTATTGTTTTTGATTGCATAAATCATTTCTACAAAGAGTCCCCCATCACCAAAGGGGAATTCATCTTTAGAAGTTAAGTATGGAAATCGCACGAGGATTCCAATAAGCAATGCAAAAAAAATGATGAAAATTTTGAATTGATTTTCTGAAAAAGAAAAATCTTTCATGCTATCTCCATTCAAAAGGTTTTCCCACTAAAAAATCAAATGTATCTTTAAATTGACTCATGCCTTCTTTGCTAAATACTCTTTCCAAATTCCAAACTTCTAAATCATCCCAGAAATTCATCAACCGCCACGGGAATGGACGCGGGTATTCAAAGAAGAAGCGATAGGCATAATTCCAAGCAAATTCGGTTTGTTTTTCATTCAATTTATGAGCAGGAATATTTGCTAAAACTTTTTCTAAAATTTCATAATATTCATCCCATGAATTTGGGTCAATCGTGATGCCACGCCCACGATAATGAGTCTGCCCACAAGAAATGACAGGTCTTCCATTCATAGCAGTTTCAAGACCAACTGTTGTTGTATATGCTAAACCAACATCTGCAATTTCGATTAAGTCATACGTGTTGATTGAATCTAATGCGCCAATCACATGAATATGATTTGGCAATTCAGGCAATGCTTCCTTGACAACTGTTCCCATTGATTTTGCTTGTGGCACAAGTTTTTCGCCAGGGTGAACACGAATAACAAGTTGAACATCATTTCGTTTGGCAAAATATTGAACAGTTTTCGTAATCCATTCAGTCATTGATTCTGCAAAGATGTCACGTCCCAAAGTTAAACTATCGCCTAAAACATTTGCGGCTAGCATTACAACGGGACGAGAATCTAAGTTCAACAATTTGCGAGTCTCATCTGCACCTTGTGAAGAGACATATTGCCACAATCGTTTTGACTTACCCCACACACGCGCACCACGCCGCGCATTTTCCAAATCTGCGACTCGTTCAAACATTTCATCGGTCATCGGTAAATGACAACGCGCATCCACAAGGTAATTTGTGTCCTGTTGCATGATGGATGTATTTTGTGCCAACCAAATTTGTTCACGTTGGTCGTTGAATTCGTAAGTGACTGCATCAATATTCAAATGACGAGTCACACGAAAAACAATTCCCATCTCTAAAATTAAACCATTTGGAATTAAAACTACATCGGGTTTGTTGGTTTGCAAATATTCATAAATCGTTTGAGCGGCAAAAGTATTTCGTTTGATTCGCAAATCATACAAAGCTTTGTCATTTGCGTCATTCATATTTATTTCTTCACGCATTAAAGTGTATTGCGAGTCCCACAGGGAAATTTCTTCTACATCTTTTTTTATCGAATCAGGTAATGAAGTCGCAGGTCGCAAGTCGAAGGTCGAGATGTGTTTGATTAATGGAGTCAATGAAGACAAAGCATCTTTTGTATGAAGCAGGCGTTGTCGTTGTGCAAATTTATCTTTTTCTTTATGCCATTCGGAATAAGGCAAAGTCAACAAAGTGACATCATGTCCAAGCCCTGCTAAAACCAATCCAAGATATGCAGATTGTTCAATCCAATAATGAAGTGTTGAAAAAAATAAAACTTTTTTTGCATCATTACCCTTCGATGAACTCAGGGCAGGTTTTTCTTGCAAATATTTTTTTGTAACTTCAACAGCACTCGGCAAAGATTTTTGTAAACGATTTAAGTTATAGTGGTCTTTATATACGCGATTCTTTTGCTGAAGCATCCAATCAACATCAGCAACAAATGGAATTTCACGTAAAAAATTTTTAATAGATAATTTATTCATACAACATTATTGTCACGCTGCAAGCATGACTTACAATTCTCTAATCCTCTAATCTCTACTTATCTAATTTCTCAATCTTCCAATTCAATCTCGGTCGCACAGGTCCCACACGCGGCTCACCCCATTGCGTTCCAGGCGCACCAGAAATATCCACATTGAACGCCAACGCATTTTCATCCATAAAATATCGCTTCACGCCAAACGAGCTCGCATTCACGCCCACCATGTAACGCCCTTCATTGAAAATGTCAGCAGGAATTTCTGCACGACTCACATAACGACCTGCGTGACGCGTATCAAAATTTTCATACAACGCGGCATCATCTGTATCAAACGATGTGAAAATATATTCACCGCGCATCGTGCTGACATACAAACCAACGCGCAAACCTGTGATGGACGAATTTAATTGATATTCAAATTCGATGAAAACCGATTCTGTAGAGCGGACAGTATCCACAACCTTTCCGCTTCTTTCCTTGACCTTCAAACTGAGTGGTGTAAATTCAACATTTGCTTGGCTGATAGATTCCGCATCCCAAATTTTTTCACCTGCTTGTGATTGACCCGATGATAAATAATAATCAACGGCTTCTTGAGTCGGTGCACGCATCATCATTTGACCTTTATTCAAGACAATTGCTTCTTGAGTCAATCGCAAAATCGCAGACATGTTATGACTCACAAATAAAACTGTGCGACCTTGTTGTGCAACGTCACCCATTTTGCCCAAACATTTTTTTTGAAATTCTGCATCACCGACTGCAAGCACTTCATCAACAACTAAAATTTCAGGTTCGAGATGAGCGGCGACTGCAAATGCAAGTCTCAAATACATTCCAGAAGAATATCTCTTAACAGGTGTATCAATGAATTGACCAACTTCAGAAAAATCTACTATCTCATCAAATTTAGAATCAATTTCAGAACGACGCATTCCGAGAATAGCACCGTTCATATAAATATTTTCTCTGCCAGAAAGTTCAGGATGAAAACCTGTTCCTACCTCAAGCAATGAACCAACACGTCCGCGAACGGTGACTGTTCCAGTAGTGGGTTCGGTGACACGAGAAAGAATCTTTAATAAAGTGCTTTTCCCAGCCCCATTTCTTCCAACAATGCCTAAAACTTTACCTTCTTCTAAATCAAAAGAGACATCTTTCAATGCCCAAACATAATTTTGATTCTGGCGACGGTCTGACTTGCCAATCATTGCTTTTGCAATTCTCACAGGTGCAGTAACTGTATCAACAATCACATCACGCAGCATGTTATAGCGGAATTTCGTTTCCGCCGCGCCAATTTTGTATTGTTTACCGATGTTTTTTACGCTTATAGCAGTAGTCATAAATTCTCATTCATGTCGTTGCGAGCCGAAGGCGAAGCAATCTCTTAATTATTTTGAGATTGCTTCGGGCGAAAGAGCATCGCCCTCGCAATGACATGTTCTATATCGTATCCGCAAAAGTCTTTTCCATGCTTCTAAAATAGAAAAGACCTGAGATGAAAATCAAAATTGAAATTCCAACAGAAACCCAAAGGGTGATGTCTGGTCCGTTGCCAGTGCCGAGCAATGCCCAGCGGAATCCGTTCACAACGCCTGCCATTGGGTTAAGGGAATAGAGAATCTGCCATTGCTCAGAAATCACAGAGGCTGAATAGGCTACGGGTGTAGCGAACAGCCAGAACTGAGTCAGAAACGGAAGCGCTTGGTTTACATCTCGATATTGAACATTAATCGCCGAAAGCCAAAGGGCAACACCTAACGCAGTAATAATCGCAAGCAAAAGAAAAAGTGGAAGCGTCCAAATCAAATTCCATGCTGGCACAAATTGATAATAAAACATCAAGCCAACCAGAATGACAAATGCAATTGCAAAATCTACAAGACCTGCAAAGACAGATGACATCGGAAGAATCAATCGTGGAAAATAAATTTTCGTGACCATGTTGTTGTGCGCAACTAATGAACGGCTTCCTTGATTCAATGCAGTCACAAATAAACCCCAAGGAAGTAAAGCTGTGAATGCAAAAATAGGATATGGAATTCCATCGGTGGGGAGTTTGGCAACTCTATCAAAAAGAAAAGTAAAAACTAACATGGTCATCACAGGTTGAATCACAGCCCAAGCCATGCCGAGCAACGTTTGTTTGTATTTCACTTTAATATCACGCCAGACCATGAAGAAAACGAGTTCGCGATAAATCCAAAGGTCTCTTAAATTTAATGAAGAGAGTCCTTTGGTTGGTTTGATATATACAGTGGTGGGTTCGTGTTTGGTAAGTTCAGACATAAGATAATTAGAGAACAGATGATTAGATAAACAGTAAACCGTTTCTAGTCTCTGCTCTCTACTGCCTTTCGATTTTCTTTGAACCATTCAATCGTTTTCTTCAAGCCTTCTTCAAATTGAACTTGAGCACTCCAATTAAATAATTCTTTCGCACGACTCACATCGAGTCCGCGGCGAGGTTGACCATTGGGTTTATCGGTTTGCCAAGTGAGTTGACCTGTGAAACCTGTCAGTTTAACAATTAATTCTGTTAAATCTTTGATAGAGATTTCGTATCCAGAACCGAGGTTGATTGGCAAATCACCATTATATTTTTCAGCACCTGTAACGATTCCATCGGCGGCATCTTCCACATATAAGAATTCACGTGTTGGAGAACCATCACCCCACACTGGTAATTCTTTATCACCACGTTCACTGGCTTCTACTGCTTTACGAATCAAAGCAGGAATCACATGAGATGTTTGTAAATTAAAGTTATCTCGCGGACCATATAAATTTACTGGCAATAAATAAATTGCATTGAATCCATATTGCTGACGATAGGTTTGTGCTTGCACAAGCATCATCTTTTTGGCAAGTCCATAAGGTGCATTAGTCTCTTCTGGATAACCATCCCAAATTGCATCTTCTTTGAAGGGAACTGGCGTGAACTTTGGATATGCACATACTGTTCCAGTAGCGACAAATTTGCCAACGCCCTTTTTATAAGCATGATGCATTAACTCAACACCCATAATCATGTTGTCATAGAAAAATTCGGCAGGATGTTCACGATTCGCGCCAATGCCGCCTACATTTGCGGCGAGATGAATCACAACCACATTTTTTGGGTCAACATTTTTTAAGGCATCATCATACAAACGTTCAATTGCTTCGCGTTGAGTCAGGTCATAATCTTTTTTGCGAGGGATAAAAATATCTGCTGCACCGCGTTCTTTTAATTTTTCAATTACAAACGAGCCGAGGAATCCGCCGCCACCTGTGACAATTACTCTTTTATTTTTCCAAAAACTTTCTGTCATGTTATCTCCGTTTATTGCACAATAAATTGTGCGTTGCGATAATGTTCAGCGGTTGGGTTACGAATTAATCCAGATTTCAATGCAAATAAAACTTCACGTACACCATCGTCAACATCTAAAGTTGTTTCAAATCCAAGCACTCGTTTAATCTTTTCAAACGAAACTGTGATGTCGCGCATATCTCCGCCGAACGTTAAATCTTTATATTCCACAATTGTTTCAGGCATACGCTTCAACACTAAATTCACAATGTCACTTTTTGTGTAGTTTCCATTTTCTGTTCCTAAATTAAAAACCTGACCGCGAATTTTATTTTGCTCTGTTTCTAAGCCTATAATAATTCCGCGCACAATATCACGAATATGAACAAATGAACGTGAATACCCACGTTGATAAATAATCAATTGCCGTTTTGTGAATGCTTCTAAAACAAATTGATTGACAATCAAATCAAAACGTGTGCGCGGAGAAATTCCATACAAGGTTGCAAAACGGAATAATAACGGCGCACAAGATGAATCTTTTTGATTCAGCAAATATTCTTCTGCGGCAATTTTTGTCTCAGCATATAAAGATTGCGGATTTAGTGGAGATTCTTCTGTAACAGGTTTGCCATCTGGACTCAACCCATAATTGCTATATGTGGATGCAAACACGAATCTTTCCACGCCTAAATCTGCTGACTGTTCGTATGCAAGTTTTGTCGCCTCGACATTGTATTTCCACGCCACTTGCTTCCCCACTGCCTGACATGCTGGAAAACCAACAATGCCTGCTAAATGAATTACAGCACTGGGTTTATCCCAATCTTTTTTAATCCCATCACGGACTGCACGAGATTCTGTTACATCCGCTTTAATAAAATGAAAGTTTGGATGACTCATAAACGGCATAATACTTTCGCCACCGAAGAGTAAACTGTCTAAGATAGTAACCTGATGATTTTGCCGAAGCAGTTCTGAGGTCAAGATTGAACCGATGTAGCCTGCTCCGCCTGTAATCAAAATATGCTTTTGATTCATTCTAAGCCTTCCAACTTTATCTTGTATCCATCTAAAACAAAGGTCGGAATATTTTTTTCGTTGACAACTTTAATGCCCTGTTCAAGACAAGTCAGTTTGCAAATATCTGCCACATCGCCAGTGCCAACAATACGCACACGGTCGTAACCTGCTTTACGAATTTTTGTGATGTTATCTTTTACTTTTTGGCGCGTGCGGCGATACACAGAAAATGAACGTTCCACATAATCAATTGCCAGCCTTGCACGCAATGCCAAACCTTCGGGGGTGATGATATAGCGTAATTTTTTTCTTTCGGCACGAGAAACTTTAACAGCACCTTTGGCAATCAATCGTTTCAAATGCCAATTGACCGTGCCAACTGCCACACCGAGTTGGGTAGCCAGGGTGGATTGATTAACATCGGGGTCACTTTCGATTTGTTCAAGTAATGAAAGTTCGCGGATTTCTTCGTTTGTTGATTCGACATTCATGCTTTATAATTCCAAAATTCAGTGACTGAATTATAACCGATATTTTTGGGAGGAAAAGAGCAACAGAGATTGGTACAATAAACAAAAAGGATTTCCCATGCCTCAAATTTATTTCAACGGAAAAATCTATAACAGTGTAGAGGAAATGCCAGCCAATGAACGGCAAGCCTATGAACAAATGATGGGCATGTTTATAGATAAAAACGGCAATGGCATTCCAGATTTTTTAGAAGGTGACATTGTAAAAAATATTTCAAATATTTATACTACCGCCAGTTCCATTGATTTCAACGGGAATTCATATAATAACTTCAATGATTTACCACCCGATGTACAACAAAAAGTCTCAACAGCGTTTAATCAAATGGCAGGCATGGGCATCGTCCCGCAAGAAACTGCCGAGGAACACAACCGCAGGCATCACATCCATAATGAACCGTATTTAGAATCCAAACCGTTTGTCTCGCGTGAATATAATCCAGTTATCCAAGAAGATAAAAGCGGAAACATTATCTGGCTCATAGTAGGCATTGCCATATTTATCGCTTGCCTTGCAGTTGCAGGAGTGATATTCTTTTTATTCTTATTGTAGATGAAAAAAATTCTACCGCTTCTTTTTTTATTTCTATTTGCATGTCAATCTTCAAATAGTATCCCTTCTTCGACTCCCGTTTTTATACCGACATCCACATTTACACAAACTCCATCTCCTGAACCTACACTAACACTCACACCGACTCCAACGCCTCTCGCTCGCAGAGTCTTGATTCTGTCCCTCGACGGTTTACGCCCAGACGCGATTCCGCTGGCGCCTATGCCAACCTTGATGAAGTTAATGGAATCTTCGGCTTATTCATTAACTGCTCAAACGATTCACCCCAGTGCTACCTTGCCTGCTCATGCTTCTATGTTAACAGGTACATGCTTGAATAAACACGGCGTAAACTGGAATGATTATTTACCAGAAAGAGGCTTTGCAATTGGCACAGATATATTTGACCTTGCTCATGCGGCTGGTTTTCAAACTGCTATGTTTGTTGGCAAAGAAAAACTTCGCCAGATAACCGAACCAAGCAGTACAGATATTTTTCAATTTATCAATGACCGTGATTTAATCGTCACAGAAAATTTAATTCAAAACTTCCCCGCTGATTTTCGTTTGTTGTTTATTCATTTCGCCACAACAGATGATATGGGTCATGTGTATGGTTGGCTTTCAGGCGAACAATTAAGTGTTATTTTCAGAGCAGACCAAGCCATTGAAAAGATTCTTGCGGAATTAGATGCAAGAGGCATAAGAGATGAAACGCTCATCATCATCACTGCTGACCATGGCGGGCTAGGAAATTCACATACTTCTGGCTTTCCAGAAGATAGAACTATTCCTTGGATTGCGTCTGGCGCGGGCATTCAACCGAAACAATTAACATCTGAAATTAATACGATAGATACAGCCGCTACTGCCGCGTATGCTTTGAATTTACCAATTCCAAATGAATGGGACGGCGTTCCAGTCTATGAAGCGTTTGGAATGCCCGTTGAAAAGGAATCAAACGGGTGTGATTAAATTCCATTTCTGATAAAATACCACCTTGTGTTACAAAATTTCAGCAGGGTTAGACTACTGCTTGCAAAATCCAAATGACAGGAAAATTTATGAATATTGTTATCCCAAAAGAGAATTCCGCTGTTGAACTGCGCGTGCCAATGTTGCCCAGCGTGGTGGAGAAGTTAGTCAAGAAAGGCGCTAAGGTTTTTGTTGAGTCAGGCTTGGGGGAAACGCTCGAAATCTCTGATGCAGAGTATAAAAAAGCAGGCGCAACGATTGAGAAGAATCGCAAAAAGCTTTTCGCAAGCGGAGATGTAGTTTTACGAATCCGAAAGCCTGAAACAAAAGACCTTTCCTTATTAAAGAAGAATGCCATTCACGTTAGTTTCTTAGACCCTTTCAATGAAAAGAAATTGATTGATGACTTAGGCAAGAAAAACATCTCTGCCATTTCAATGGAGATGATTCCACGCTCAACTCGCGCGCAAAAAATGGATGCGTTAAGTTCACAAGCCAGTTTAGCAGGTTATGTTGCTGTGATTACTGCGGCAGATAACATTCAAAAAATATTCCCAATGATGATGACTCCCGCGGGAACGATTCAACCGTGTAAGGTCTTTGTGATTGGTGCTGGTGTAGCAGGTTTGCAAGCGATTGCAACTGCCAAACGTCTCGGCGCAAAAGTGGATGCATTTGATACTCGTCCTGTCGCGAAGAATGATGTACTATCACTGGGGGCAAAATTTGTAGAAGTAGATTTGGGGGAAACAGGTCAAACATCACAAGGCTATGCTAAAGAATTAACCAAAGAACAACTCAACAAACAACGTGAAGTGATGAAGCAATACTGTGCGCAAGCGGATGTGGTCATTACGACTGCTCAATTGTTTGGAAGAAAAGCGCCTCTCATCGTGACCAAAGATATGGTCGATGCAATGAAGCCGGGTTCTGTGCTTGTAGATTTGGCTGTTGAAAGTGGAGGAAATGTCGAAGGAGCAGTAGCAGGCAAAACCGTAGAAAGAGGCGGTGTGAAAATTATCGGTATAAAAAATATGCCGGCAAAAGTCGCATTGAATGCTAGTCTGATGTATTCCAACAATCTATTTAATTTGTTGGATGAATTTTGGAATAAAGATACGAAAAAATTTGAATTGAAATTGGATGATGACATTATTAAAAGTTGTTTGATTACACACGCGGGAAAAATTGTTCATCCAACTTTTGCATCTGCGAAGAAATAAAGGAGATACCATGCAAATTGAATTGATTTATATTCTTATCCTTGCGGGATTTGTAGGATTTGAAGTGATTCGCAAAGTGACGCCGACGCTTCATACGCCGTTGATGTCTGCTACAAACGCGATATCTGGGATTTCGCTTGTGGGTTCGCTCGTTGCCGCCGGTAGTGAAAATCAGATTGCACAGATTCTAGGTTTTATTGCAGTGACTGCCGCCACGATTAACGTGGTTGGTGGATTTATGATTACGGAACGTATGTTGAAGATGTTCAAGAAAAAAGAGAAGAAATAATTATGAATTATTTAACTGAAGTTGTTTATTTAATTGCTTCTGTTTTATTTATTCTGGGTTTGAAAGGCTTGTCACATCCAGAAACTGCACGGCGTGGGATGCACTTTGCTGAAATTGGTATGTTGCTGGCAATTATCGGCACACTCTTAAACGGACATATTGTTACATGGACGTGGATTATCACAGGGGTAGCCATTGGCTCTGCGATTGGTGCGGCAATGGCAATCTTTATGCCAATGACAGCCATGCCACAACGCATTGCTTTATCCCATGCGTTTGGGGCGTTAGCGGCTGTGTTGGTAGGTATCAATGAGTATATTGAAAAAGGTGCGCATGATGAATTGAGCAATTTCTTAATGGGCGCGATTGGTTTTGAAGTTTTATTCGGCGCGTTGACCGTAACAGGAAGTTTAATGGCGTTTGGAAAATTAAGTGAACTTATCAAAGGTGCACCAATTACCTATAAAGGTCAAAACTTTATCAACATCACGCTCTTCTTTACAGCCTTTGGCATGTTTATTTATTTGATTTTCTTTCCGTATAACCCTGTCATCTTTTATACAATGATTGCTTTAGCCTTTTTGATTGGCATTTTTCTTGTCATGCCTATCGGCGGGGCAGATATGCCAGTGGTGATTTCGTTGATGAATTCATACGCTGGGTTGGCAATTGCGGCAACTGGCTTTGCGCTTGATAACAAAGTGTTGATTATTGCTGGTTCATTAGATGGTGCTTCAGGTTTCATCCTCTCAATTATTATGAGCCAAGCCATGAATCGTTCATTTGCAAACGTATTGTTCGGCGCGGTTGGTTCAAGTCAAGTGGATGCGGGTAATTTAGCAGAAGAAAGACCTATCACGCGCGTTGGAATTGAAGATACAAAATTTATTTTAGAACAAGCAGACCGTGTTGTAGTTGTTCCCGGTTATGGCATGGCAGTGGCGCAAGCACAACATACAGTGCGTGAATTGAGTGATGAACTTGATAAACACGGAATCACTGTTGAGTTTGCAATTCATCCAGTGGCGGGGCGTATGCCGGGTCACATGAACGTGTTGCTTGCAGAAGCAAACGTCTCTTACGACCAATTGCTTGAAATGGAAACGATTAATCCGACCATGGATTCTGTTGATGTGTGTATCATCATCGGTGCAAACGATGTGGTCAATCCCGCCGCACGCACAGATAAATCCAGCCCCATTTACGGAATGCCAATTATTGATGTAGATAAAGCCAGAACCGTTATCGTAATGAAGCGTTCGATGGCGGCAGGCTTTGCAGGCATTGAAAATCCGCTATTTTATCAGTCAAATACAAAGATGTTATTCGGTGATGCAAAGAAGGTATTGCAAGAATTGGTAGCGGAGTTTAAGAAGTAACTAATATTACGCAAAACGTCCCGCAGGTTTGGCTATACCATCAGGTTTTACAAAGAAACCTGCGGGACGGTGCATAAGGTGAGGAAGTAAAAATGACTTGCCTCAAAAATTATTTTGGGGCAAGTTTTTTACGGCGTGCAACTCACACGAAAACTAACTTGTTCGGTCACTTCATTTGGGGTCAGCACATGTAACTTCACCCAATAATCATTTGCAGAGTTAATTTGATAAAACTCATTAATCGCTTGCGTGCCAGCAGATTCAAAAATTAACGTACCCACGTCTGAAACAGCACCATTGCTGATTTCCCATTTCCATGTCAGCAAAGTCGGTCCATTGGTGGTGACTAAGGCTTCAAAGAAAACAGTTTGTGGAAATTGACTGCAATTCACATCAATACGATTTGGTTCGACTCGTAAATCTACATTGGTGACGACAGCAACAGGTGGTTGCATAACGGGTAATAAACTCGCTTCACCATCTACTTGAGTCACGTCTGCTGAAACCCAACAGAATCCGCCGGGGTTGCCGGGGTCGTTCACATAAAACCAAGTGGCTGAGTCATTTCTAGCAGTAGCGCGTAAGGTTCTGCCTTGCTGAACCTCTGTGACTGTATCAAAAATTGTGCCGGGACCAGAACGACAATTAATTAATTCGGCAGTCACTTGAATAGAAAGCACAACTGGTGTAGGCGTGAAGGTGAAAGTCGGTATAGGCGTAAGAGTCGGCGGGGTTGTAGAAACAGGCTCAGGCGCAGGTTGAGGCGTGCTTGCTCCAAAATTACATCCCACTATGAGGATAGAAATTAACCCTGCAAGCAGGGTAAGGCGATTCATGTTTTCCTCCTTTGTTGATTTTAAATTCGGCGTTTGTCTCTTCTGTTTAACTTAGGACTTACGCAAAACCCCAATAAAATCCGCTAATCTACGCCAATCTGCGCGAATTTTTAAAAGATTAGCGAAAATTCGTGAAGATTAGCGGATGAGAAAAGATTCTGCGTAAGTCCTGTAACTGTAACAACAAAAGGGATGGTTTGTTGCGGCAGATAGTACCCAAGAGTGATGTGTTTTACTTGTGGTTCACCCCACTGACTCAAAAACAATGTATGTGGTATTGGAAGAAGCCGATTTTATTATCGGAATGTAATTTCCCAAATATGGTTTTTGGTTGGTTCACTTGCATACATATCAAGTTGTTCAATGTGTAAAATTTGTACAGTCATCGGTTCGGGAAAATCAAAAGATAATTCAGGCGACTCGAATGCTCCTTGTCCTTCAAATTGATAAGTAATAGGGTCGGCACCAGGAAAGGCATAACCGATGAGTGTAATTCTTACTTTTGCCGAACCAATCACGATAGAAAATCCGTTGATGGTACGCGGTGACGGGAAGGTCAGTTCTATAACGAATGGATTGGCTTCGTAGGTTTTGGCATTGGTGTATGGGTTGCCATCAAAAACCAATTGCATATTTAAGCTTTGGTCATTGGCTTCAAGATAAGTGTGTCGGACTTTGATATCTTCCCCGTTTATTTTTATAGTCGATTCTTGCAATTGCCCGCGAATTGCTTTTTCTTGAGCAAACAATTCTTCGGCAATATCTGAATACCTTAAACGAACAAAGTAGAAACAATTTGTTCCATCTGGGCAAAGGATGGTTTTTTCAATTTGAAAATCTGCAAGTTTTTCGCTCTGAACTGCAAAGTTATATTCTTCTTTGGTCATAACAAAAAGTGAATCTTCAGGGATTGGTAGATTGTTCTCTATATAACCAACAATGCTGTGAAACTTGATGGGTGTATCGTCACCTAAAAAGAAGCGAACAATGATATCTGCTCCATTCGTCCAACTAGGGGAGAAGAAAACTTGTGTGCTGGGGTGTTCTTTCACATATTGTTTGACTGGCTCAAATACCTGAAAGGCTCCATATTGCATCCCATGTAAGTTATAGTCTTTAAACCAAGTGGGTCCATTTTTCAGCGCATCTATCAGCATAAAAATATTTACGCCACATAAGGCAAGAAAAACAATCCATGAAATCAGAACTGATGAAATATTCCAAGTTTTTATTTTCTTGTTGATATTGGAATTTGTTATTCGCTGTGCAATTGTGCCTACCAGACCTGAAACCTGTAGAGCAAAAATAAATGCGATGAAGATAATCACTACTTTATCGAGTGCTTTTTCTAGGGTTAAAGCAAAAATAGAGGTGAATATAAAAATATTAATTGCCAACAAAACTTTTACACGCGAGGTTGATATTTGTAACCAACTATTCAATGCTTGAGATGGATTTTCAATCCATGCTAAAAATTTTTCAAACCCAATAGCAGTAAGAATGGCGGCGATAGCAACAAAACACATTGTGCGTGAAATGCCAACCGCCACAAAAGCTGTTGCCACAGGAGTTGCAAGAAATCCCGTAAGAATGATGCGGAAGACAGGTTCACGCATACGGCGAATGGTTTCAATCAACCCGAACAATGCAAAGGGTAAAGTCCACAACATAATCTGACCATAGCCCTTCATAACATGACGCGGAATTTCACTTAAATTTGGAGCGTACCAATACCACGGGCTCAGCCCATAAAAATATTGAGAGAAATATATTTTTACTTTTTCCCATACAGAAATATTGGCAAACAAATACGAACCGAGGTTTTGCAAATGCGCTACTGCATTATCAGGGTCTAAAGCACGAAAACGAAAATACTGAATACCTAGCAGGGCAAGCAAAAGTATGCCGAACAACACCGTCCGACGATTCTGCCAGTGATATTTCAAATCAAAAATAAAAAGGGCAAAAGCAGTGAATGGAACTAATACCTGACCAGGACTATATGTATAAAACCCCAATGCACCAAATAGAATTGCCAAATACAAATAATTTGGAGATTTGATTCTATAAAATGTATAAGCCCATAATGCTCCCGCATAAAATGCTGTGAACTCAGTCATTTCCCATGCGGTGCGCGAATGTAAAAACCATGTAGGTGTAATAGATAAAAATAAAACTCCAGCCCACCAATATTTTGATTTGACAGCATCTCGTAAAATTAATCCAACGGATATTGCCGCGATGACAGAAATGATTGCTGAAGTAGCCCGCGTGATGATTGCCGATTTTCCAAAAATCAAATATGGCAAAACCTGCAAATAAACACCCATGCCTAATGTGAAATATTCATTATTGCGAAAAGCAGGCGGAAACCAAATACCGTATGCGTCACGAAAACTATACTTAACAAGGTCTTCAGCAAATTGTGATTGCAAGGCTTCATCAACAAAGAAATAAATTGGAAATTGAGACAAGCCGATTAAGCGCGTCAGCAAATAAATAAATATTGCCCCAAAAAATAGCCAAGTTGCCAAACTATATTTTTTGATGAAAGGTGATTGGAAAAATTTTTGAATACCCCCCGCTTCTTTCTTGACTTCAAGTTGAGTCAATGACCCTGAGGCTTTCCCCTCCGCCCCCAAACGGATTCGCACTGGAATCTCACCATTTTTCTCTTCCCCTGCCTCAATGGTAATAGTGGCTTTTGAGCCAGCCTTAATTGAAAACTCAACCTCATTTGCGGTTGGTTGCTTCTGTTTCGGCTTACTTTTTGGCTTCCTCTTTGCTGTTGCCATAATTATAGAGATGATTTTATCATTTCATGTTCTTTGTGGAATGAGGCTAACTAATTTGTAATTTTATATAAGATGTGGATACATATTGCTATATTCTATCTATATACATAAGGGTACAATTGCCCTCATTAATACATATGACATATTCCGTCAAATACCCTCGCAAAGGAATGATTCGAAACACGGCTCGCCTGATTGTACGAAACTTGCTTCCTTTCATCACACAAACTTGTGTTTCAGGGTTAGACAAATTTCCTTCAAAGGGTCCATTAATTGTAGTGGGAAATCATACGGGTGCCATGGAAGTAGTGTTAATGGGTGCCTATTCACCCAAAATGGTTGAGTTTATGGGTGCGGCGGAAATGCCTTGGAACGGTTGGATGGGCAAAATGATTGACCTGTATGGCTTAATCCCAGTGTATCGCGGCACTACAAGCAATCAGACGATGAAAATGGGAATTGATGTATTGCGCCAGAGTGGCATTTTGGGAATTTTTCCCGAAGGCGGTTTTTGGGAACCCGGCAGACAAAAAGCGCAATCAGGAGTGGCGTGGTTAAGTTATGTTACACAGTCACCAATATTACCGATTGGATTTGGCGATACGCGTGGAAAATTGGCTGAGATAATCAGCTTCAAACATCCATCGTTTGAAATGAATATCGGTGATGTGCTTCCCCCCGTTCAGTTGGATAAATCTATGAACAAGAAAGATGCGTTGCAACAAGCAATGGAAGAAATTATGGATGCAGTCTGGGCGTTGGTGCCTGAAGAAGAAAGAAAACGAAAAGAAAGTCGTCCTGAAAATGAGTTGTTTGTTTTCGATGTTAGGATATACGATGAGTGGAGTCAACATGTGCCGATTCCTGCTGAACTGATGATTACAAATGGTTCGTGGATTAGTCGCTTCGCCCATCGCCCCAACTTGATAGACTCCATTCGAGATTATATTTTCATCCCAGTTCAAGTCTTCAAAGAACTGCATCGAAAACCATCCGCGCAGGAAATCTACATGGCGGCACATTTAATGTTGGAGTATGTGGAACGGGACAACCCACAATACTTTAATTATCGCTATGGCTATGAAGATGGGGAAGCGTTCCGTAATAGTTTTCGTCAACTGCGCAACCTGATGAAATGGGCGATGGAGAATCAGTATCAGGTGGAAGCGGAGGCTCGCTACGAGTACACAGACTCACAGTCGGGAGAGAAGCGAGTTTTACATGTTCCCCAAGAAATGGAACAGTGGTAAGGATTAGAAAACCATCTATCATCAGGAGTTATCATATTTTATGAACACCAAGACTGAAATTAAATCTGAACGTTTACCTACACCATTCAAAATGCTGTTTAGCACTGGTGATTTAAGCACCAGCATCCCATTGGCGATTCTGATGTTCTTCCAACTTTATTTTCTAACCGATGTAGCGCGCTTGCGTCCTGATTATGCGGGATGGGCAGTTGCTCTTCCTCGTTTGTGGGATGCAATAAATGACCCACTCTTTGGATTGTTCTCAGACCGATTGCGCACTCGCTGGGGGCGGCGGCGTGTATTATTACTTTTTGGGTCTGTGCCGTTGGGGCTTAGTTTTATGTTCATGTGGTTTGTGCCGCCATTTAGTCAAATTGGATTGGCAGTTTACTATGCTATTGCGTTCATTATTTTTGATACTGCATTCACGGTTGTGCATGTGGGCTATAACGCTCTCACGCCTGAATTAACATCTGATTACGATGAACGAAGTTCACTCAACGGGTATCGCATGGTCTTCTCCATCAGCGGTACGCTTGGAGCGATTATCCTTGCAACGGTTTTGGGTTGGTATATCACCGATGCGCGCACACTGTTTATGATTCTTGGAATTAGTTTAGGGTTGGCTTCAATCATCCCACCGCTGATTGTTTTTAGAATTACACACGAAAAACCTGCTGAAGAACAACCCATAGCACTTTCATGGTGGGAGTCTATGAAAATAACTTTGAGCAATCAACCCTTTCGCCTAGTGATGGGATTGTATTTACTGTCATGGACAACAGCCAGTATTCTTGCGGCGATGTTGGTGTATTTTGCCAACTACCGTTTGCGTGTGCCAGAGCAAGCTAACTATTTTGTATTGCTGGCGCAAGGCTGTGCTATTTTATTCATACCCGTTTGGGTTTGGGTTGCAAAGAAATTAGATAAACGGCGTGCCTTTATTCTGGGTTCATTGACATGGATAATCGTTCTGCTTGGAATCTCTGCTTTGCCTGCCGATGCAATTGGATTAGCATATCTATTAGCGGCTCTGTCTGGTTCAGGAATCGCTTCTGCCTACGTTTTGCCTTGGTCTATGATTCCCGACATTATCGAACACGACCAGCTTCAAACTGGTCAACGCCGTGAAGGTTCGTATTATGCCTTCGCATCCTTCTTCCAAAAATTGGCAACTGCCATCGCGCTGTGGGGGATGGGACAAGCCCTGGCTGTGACTGGTTACATTACGCCAGATGCAAGTGGAGCATTACCCATTCAACCAGAGTCAGCCATTCAAGCGATTCGCATCTTCACCGGACCCATTCCTGCTATCTTATTGCTATTAGCTGTGCTCTTTGCATGGAATTATCCAATCACCCGTGAGAGGCATGAAGCCACGTTACAGGAATTGGCGGAACGAGAAGTGTAATTTGATAAAAAGAGACCGTTACTTTATGGTAACGGTCTCTTTTAGGTTTATTGAATTTATTTGACAATGATATTGAATGTAACAGTCTGTTCAGGTTCAGTTGCACCAGGTGGATACGCTCCAAATGTGATTTGCGTTTGACCTGCGGAAACTGCTCTGAACGTCCATACATCTACACCACCAGAACCAGGCATGACAGGTTCATCGGCTGTGTATTCAGTAGAAATAAATTCAACGCCACTTAGTTCATTAACAATCTCCCAGTGATAGCCTGTGGATGGATTTGAATCAATCACAATATGAAACGTCTCACCTGCTTGCACTTCAATGGGTTGAGCAGGGTCTGTGATAGCAGGTCTTGTATCATCTGCTGGGTTTACTGTTGGTTCAATCTCCTCAGTGGGAGAGGAAGGTGAACAAGCAAAAAGGCTTACGAAAAGCACAAGAGATAAAGCGGTTTGTAATAATTTTTTAGACAAGATGTTTTCTCCTTTGTTGCTTCAAAGACGGGTTTGATTATAGTTTTGTTCCAGAGAAGTTATAGGAAATTGGTAGGGGTATAAAAAGTGACAGTCACTTTGGATTTATGTCGTTGCGAGGAGGGTGTTCTTCCCGACGAAGCAATCTTCTTGTCGAGTTGGAGATTGCTTCGGGCGAAGAGCAAGTGCGCCCTCGCAATGACATGACTCTAATTATCTCTTCAACTGCCGATACTTCACTCGATGCGGAGTTAAATCTTTGCCAAATTTTTCCATCATCATGGCTTCATAATCGGACCAGTTGCCGAGGTACATTTTTGCAACGGAGTCACCTTCGAAGGCAATGATATGGGTGCAGATGCGGTCTAAAAACCAGCGGTCGTGGCTGACGACGATGACGACGCCTGCAAATTCTTCGATGGCTTCTTCCACAGCACGGAGAGTATTGACATCTAAATCGTTTGTCGGTTCATCGAGTAACAACGCATTGGTTGGTTCGGTTAATGTCTTTGCGAGGTGAACGCGATTGCGTTCACCGCCAGAGAGCACAGCGATTTTCTTTTGTTGGTCTGACCCTGCAAAGTTGAATGAAGAAACATATCCACGAGAGTTAACTTTGCGTTTGCCGAGTTCGAGGAAATCGGCTCCGCCTGAAATTTCTTCATAAACAGTTTTCTCTGCATCTAACGTGCGAGATTGATCGGCATAAGCAATCTTTACGGTTTCACCAATTTTGATGTTGCCGCTATCTTGTTTTTCTTTGCCAGTGATCATCTTGAGCAACGTAGTTTTACCTGCGCCGTTGGGACCAATTATCCCGATGATAGAGCCTGGAGGAACAGAAGCAGTAAACTCGTCAAGAATGAGGCGGTCATCGTAAGACTTGGTCACTTTATCAAATTCAAAAACCACGTCACCAAGTCGTGGACCTGGTGGAATGTAAATTTCCAAATCTTCGCGGCGTTTTTCAGCTTCTTGACTCAATAAGTTTTCATATGAAGTAACGCGCGCTTTGCCTTTGGATTGACGCGCTTTGGGTGACATGCGAATCCATTCGAGTTCGCGTGCTAATGTTTTTTGTCGTTGACTTTCTGATTTTTCTTCTTGCTTCAAACGAGTTTCTTTTTGTTCGAGCCACGATGAGTAATTGCCTTTGTATGGAATTCCATAACCGCGATCGAGTTCGAGGATCCAACCTGCAACATTATCCAGGAAATAACGGTCATGCGTAACAGCAATGACTGTACCTTTGTAATCGCGCAAATGATGTTCGAGCCATGCAACCGATTCAGCATCGAGGTGGTTGGTTGGTTCGTCGAGTAATAAAATGTCGGGTTCAGTTAACAATAAGCGGGTAAGTGCGACGCGGCGACGTTCACCACCGGACAAAATTTTGATGGGCGTATCCGACGGCGGGCAACGCAACGCATCCATCGCCACTTCCAAATGTGACTCAAGATTCCAAGCATCATGCTTATCGAGTTGTTCTTGCAATTTGGCTTGCTCGGCAACGAGGGCATCGAAATCGGCATCGGGTTCGGCAAACTTGGCATTGACTTCATCGAAGCGCGCGAGCATTTCAACGATGGGAGCTACCGCTTCTTTCACAACCTCGATGACTGTTTTTGTTTCATCGAGCTTTGGTTCCTGCTCAAGCAGACCTGTGGTGTAGCCTTTGGATTGCGAAATTTCGCCGATGTAATCTTTATCTACGCCTGCCATGATTCGCAGGAGTGTAGATTTACCAGCACCGTTGAGACCGAGCACGCCGATCTTGGCGCCGTGATAAAAGCCGAGCGATATATCGCGCAATATTTGTTTATTGGGCGGGACGATTTTCCCGACCTTGTTCATGGAGTAGATGACTAATGATTCGTTTGACATGGTGGGGTGATTTTACCTTATGATTCTTTTTTAACTGCAAAAGATGCTAACAGTAAGATAGCGGGTTATAATTCTGTAATGAGTTTTGAAATTCAATTCCTGCCACCAAAAAACTTACATGAATCCAGTGTCATTTTGAAAAAACTGGTTTCTGCACATCGTTATCTAGCGGAATTAAAAGGTGTGGCAACAACTATCCCCAATCAAGAAATACTTATTAATACATTGGTATTACAGGAAGCCAAAGACAGTTCTGCTGTGGAAAACATCATTACAACACATGATGAACTCTATAAGGCTCAACTGCTTGCCGACACACTTCAAACTGCTGAAACTAAAGAAGTGGAAAATTATGCTGAAGCTTTAAGGCATGGTTTTGATTTGGTAAGAAAGAATCGTTTGCTGACTGCTAATCATATTCTTGAAATTCAAAAACGTCTGGAAAAGAACGATGCAGGATTTCGCAAATTAACAGGCACAGTACTGGTAAATGATATAACAGGTGAAACTGTGTATACACCCCCACAAGAGTATGAAACTATTCTGCGCCTGATGAATAATTTAATGGAATACATTAACAACAAAGATATGCATAATGTTGACCCATTGATAAAGATGGCGGTCATCCATTTCCAATTTGAAAGCATACACCCGTTTTATGATGGAAATGGACGTACAGGTCGTATTATCAATATCCTTTATCTTGTATTAGAAGATTTATTATCTCTCCCTATCCTCTATCTAAGTCGTTATGTTATTACTAACAAAGCGGAGTATTACCACCTGTTGCAATTTGTACGAGATACAGGTGAATGGGAGGCATGGATTTTATACATCCTTGATGCAGTTGAAACCACTGCCCGCGAAACTATTTCACTGATAGAAGATATTCGTAATTTGATGATGGATTACAAGCACCGCATCCGTGCCAATCATTCTAAAATGTACAGCCAAGATTTGATTAATAATTTATTTCGCCACCCATATACAAAAATTGAATTTCTTATGGCAGATATCAAAGTCTCGCGCTTAACGGCGGCAAAATATCTCGATACATTGGCAGAGAATGGCTTTTTGAAAAAAGAAAAAATTTGGCGCAGTAATTATTATGTCAATCTGCCGCTTTTTGACCTGCTTACAGGCACATCAGCAACACCTGCTTCTGCACCACCCATTGTCACTCGCAACCTACGCCGTTAATGAAAATGCTTTTTTCTATACATGAGCGTCTTGTCATGTATATTTTTTGGGGTTTTCTATACATGAGGCGCAATCTTCCCGACCTTGTTCATGGAGTAGATGACTAATGATTCGTTTGACATGGGGTTCCAGAATTTAGAGGATTAGAGATTAGATAATTAGTGAGCAGTATTTTATCAGAGACTTGTATCCGTTACTTCCATTTTTTGCGTGGAGACCAACTGAGATTCGATTTTGCTTTGTTTATAGATGCTTGCAAAGGATGTTCAAGAAAACGCCAAATGTGTTTCACGATATTTGAAAAGTCAGTGCTTTCTTCGTTTTCAAGATTCATTTTCTTTAGAAAATTATTCCAACGAGTTTGATTCGTAGTAGCAAATTCATTTGTAAGACCAATGGGCTTTTCTGTGGGCAGTTCTGTATTGCGTTTCTTAAAGGTTGCCTCGATGCCTTTTGCAAAGATTGACCTTCAAACTCAAATGTTTCTGAAATTAACCAAAGGTCATAATAATCTTTGAATCTGCTATTTAATTCTGCGTGGCGAATCATGGCGTGAAATTTTTCGGCGACTACAGTTTCTTTTGGATAACTTTTCACGCGAACAGTTTTCTGTTCAGGCAAGATATTTGGGTATTCAATAGTTTCAGCTTTCGAAGTGAGTTCGTCCGAAAAGCCAATGTCAATTTGGATGGGGATACGAGTGCGCTCCAACAAAGCAATCAACTTGACTCGAATCCCTTGATAATCAACATCAATTTGTGTCTCATCCACGAAAACAGATTGTGAATCAAAAGCGATTCCATCCTCAGGTGTAGACACACCAATCACTTCATGAACAATTTTCAAAAGAGTAGAACGATTCCCAGCAACATAACCACGAAAATCAATATCTCGTGTGGAGCGACGTAAAGGCAGATTCCAGACATAGAATAACAGACCGCCTTTGAGAATAAATTTATCAGCGTATTTGGTTTTTGAAAGCCGATATAAGAATCGCTCCATTGCATAATATTGGAGAACTTCTGCAAACGGACGGTTCATGTCATCGCTTTGATTCCGTAACCTAGCAATAATAGAAGCAGGAGTGTTCTTGACAGGTTCTTTCACAACAAAGCCTCCAAGTATGGACGCATCACCTTTTCTACGCTGTTGATACGAGCATACTTCATCAGTAGGGCTACGTTGACCTTTGGTTGCCGAAGATAATCCTTGATGGACTCAAGTGCTACATCCATGCCAATCTTTTCACGGAACTTGAAACAATCGGCGATAGTTTTTTCACGATCATAAATTTTGATGTTGACGCCATCCAATTCATAATCAACAACACCCGCTTTATAAGATGCTTCTGAAAAATGAAACGCTTTGATAGGTGGGTATTGAATCTTAGGAGTTTTAACATCACGCGGAAGTGCAAAATGTATTTGATGTGGTATCTGCGTAGTCAACTCATGGAAGTACAAAGCAGAGATAAGGCAAATCACTGCTCGCGGTACACGCAGACTAATTTGCACAAGGTCAGGGTAGCCCAACGGTTCGGACTCAGCCAAGCGATAAATTCCCTGTGCCTCGCGGACAAGTTCACCTGTTTTGACCATTTCATACAAAATGTGTTTCGGCACACCAAGCTCAATGGCTTTTGAGGCACGCAAGATGCGATTATTATCTTTGAATACTTTCTTATAGTTCGGCATAGAAGTATTATACAACAAAAATACCACACTTTTTATAAGGTGTGGTATTTTGGATGGTCAAACCGTAGATTATTGGACTCCCCCTGAAGAAGATGTCACTTCTATTGAAAGCAAATTAGTCTCTTACAAAAACCTACTCATCCGGGAAAATGACCGTATTAAACCCAAGTGCCGCAAAGAACTTAATCAAATACGCTTCTGCATTTCTTTGTGCTTGAGTCAAAATACCATCTTCCAATGCCGCTTTCAAAATTTCTTGCTCTGCGGTTTGGCGTGCTAGCGTTTCTAAATCTGTTTCACCTTTGGTGAGCAAACCTGTTTCACGGTCATATACATACGATTTTTCATTATCTAATGTGGCAATAAAAATTTCAGCAGGCGGTAAATACACATACAACACATTACCATCGTAACGCATATCTTCCGGGCGAAGTTTTTCCATATCAATCCCGGCAATTACAATCCCATGCGCCACAAACAACAATCTATCACCAAATGCAAATCCAAACGTACCCTGACCAATTTCAGCTGTAATTACTTTTTCAACACTATATTGAATCGTTTCCAAACGAGCCAACGCACGAATTTCATTGATATACGTGACCGGGTCCGGAATAATCGTCGGTGTCGGATTCGCCAATTGAGCCACTTGAGTCTGCAATGCCTGATTAGCCTGATTCACTTGGTCAAACGGTCCTTGTGCCGCCGCCGCAGTTTCGCGCACCGTGTCTACGATAAAATAAACCCCAGCCGCTAGTACAATCAAAATCAGGAAGGACATTATTGTGCTAAATGTATTTTTCATTCGTATCCTTTCGATAACTTATTTTATTAACCAATTGTGCTAGTTGAGTCATGAGGTATCCTTGGGTAAGAGACCAAAAGGAGACCCCATGACTACAGAGGATATTATCCTACATATTTTTTGTTTTGTGGATGATGCGCTACCGAAAC